>Ga0172365_10001648_pt1 | contig 16189 bp, 14 predicted proteins | sample LakKivSesite48cm_FD_114535 | JGI IMG/M metagenome (GOLD analysis project Ga0172365, IMG submission 114535) | Sediment microbial communities from Lake Kivu, Rwanda - Sediment site 48cm | ecosystem: Environmental > Aquatic > Freshwater > Lake > Sediment | place: Rwanda: Western Province, Lake... | reverse complement strand
CCAACATTTTCTGATCCGATTTCTTTGACCGCGATATAGCCTGCTTTGATCCCGTAGGCTAGATAACTGCAGAAATGGCCGTGAAGTTCTGCGGCCTTTCTGAGAAGAGATTCTAGGTCGCCTTTTTGGATGAGTTGCTCTATTTCTTCCCTTGGATTTTCTTTCACATAATTCCTCTCCAGAATTATGGTAACACTATTTATCAAAAAAGTAATACTAATACTTTTCCGTAAGTAGGTCAAAGGCGATTTTTGAAAGAATCAAACTCAATTCGTAACCCCAATAGCCGCAGTTAACTATGCTTTTATCATTCTTTGGGAGGCAAAGAGATCGACAGGTTTTTTTTGGCATATTTTCGATAGAAATTACCTGCTTGAACGACAGGAACCATACATAATTAGGCCCAGGATTGCAATTCTGATAAAGAGAGAATCGTCATTGTAACCTTTGAAGTGCAGTAATCATTTCACTTGTTGCTCATTCTGCGAGTAAGTAATATTCCAAATACAAATCCCAAGATAGAACAGGAGATGAAATCCTATGAAGAAATAACATTTCTTTACTGATAATATTATTGTTGATTGGAACATTGAACTGCTTTGTTCCAGTGTCGGGGCAACAGCAAGGATCAGAACGGATGATGTTTAGACCGAGAAATGGCCCTCAGGAAATGGTGACAAATGAGGAAAGAATCCAAAATTAAAACGGACACGTGTAAAAATTATAACACCAGCTTATATGTAAGCGAGGGGGTCTTACGCCCCAGAGACCAGCCTAAACTCAAAACCGTAAGCATTAAACGCATGCTTCACGCCAAAGTTGAAGCTATATAAAGACGGCGTATAAAATCTCCGAAACCTACACACAAACCCGAATCATCCACCTTACTGACTCCAATCTCTGGCCTTATGAACAACCCCGACGCAGAATGCACGCTAGACAATAATCTAAAACCTTCCATTCAGATGCCATGGCTAGCGCCCCTATTTTAAGGCATATCACACAGTTGACGATAAGATTGGACGTCCAAGGAAAGCAACTGGGTCTTGAAGAACCTGCGCAAACCATCTTCTGCAAGTTTCAACCTTGACGAATCTCCTAATACATTATCAACGCATACCGATTTCTCCGATCCCCTGCGTGCGCGTGCTACACACGTACAACCGTATTCCTTTGTTGATTTGGCAACCCTTAAAAGCGAGTCAGACACACATATGTCCCCCTTAAAACAGGAGAATGCCAATGAAAGAACAATGGATATCTGATAAATGGTGGGTTAGTTACCTGAACTTTCTAGAAGAAGTCCGAGCCGATCTACAACCTCCAGAAAAAGTAGCCGTTCATGATATTACTCTCAGAGATGGAGAACAACAAGCAGGTGTAGTATTCAACAAGAAAGATAAAATTAAAATCGCTACAATGCTTGACGAACTTGGTGTTCACAGAATCGAAGCAGGCATGCCTGCGGTTTCAAGAGAAGACAGAGAAGCTGTTAAGACAATTGCACACGCAGGACTGAACGCCAGAATTTTTTCATTTGCTCGTTGCATGAAAAAAGATGTTGATTTAGCACTGGAATGTGATGTTGACGGCGTCGCGATGGAAATTCCCTCCAGCGAGCACATCATAAAATATGCATACGATTGGCCGCTTGAAAAGGCAATAAATCTGTCTATTGAAGCAACACAATACGCTGCAGATCACGGATTGCATGTGGCCTTCTTCACAATTGACTCGACGAGAGCAAATATAGACTGGTGGTTCAAAATAATAAATAATGTCGCAACCAAAGGACATATGGATTCTCTGGTTCTCGTAGACACTTTCGGCGTCTGCACCCCTGAAGCCATTCGTTATTTTACAAGAAAAGCTCGTAAGAAGATAGGAAAACCGATTGAAGCGCACTTCCATAATGATTTTGGTTTGGCAACAGCCAACACGTTAGCAGCCGTATGTGAGGGAGCTGAAGTTGTACATACCACTGTTAACGGTATAGGCGAAAGAATGGGGAACGCGGATCTTGCCGAGACCGCCCTAGCCCTAGAAGTCCTCTATGGAATCAAATTGGGCTTAAAATACGAGAAACTTTACAAGTTGTCTAAACTCGTTGAAAAGTTGTCTCGTGTCAAAATGCCTCCTCACAAGCCTGTAGTTGGCGACAATATCTATAAAACGGAGTCAGGCATTGTGGCTGGCTGGTGGTTTAACCTTCAGAAAGTGAAGAAACCTTTGATAATGTATCCGTATTCCTGGAATCTTGTGGGACAGAAAGGTGTCGAGCTGATCTTAGGTAAGAAGAGCGGGCGCGATTCAGTTATTGCCAAGTTAAAGGAGATTAACGTAGATCCTTTAACCGTTGATGTTGACAAAGTACTAGAACACGTCAAAGATGAATCCATAAAAAGAAAAACCCCAATATCAAATGAAACCTTGAAAGAGATGATAAGCAAGCTAGCATGCCAGTGAAAAGAATTATACAGTTTTTTCGAGTATCATCAATTCTTTTGTCAGTTTCCACTTAACCAGTACGTTCCACCTAAAAGGTTTTATCATTTTCCTGCCTGAAATTAACCTCGAAGGCGATTACAGTGGAAGAAGACATCATCGACTACGCGTTGGAGTACGCAAAAAGCACGCGAAACGAATACGCCGAAGCCAGAGCGCACAACCAACTGCTCGAAAGGCTTCTACTTAGAAACGGAAACCTCGAAACATACGTTTCAGCAGTTGACAGCGGGTTCTGCGTAAGAATTGTCGCAGACGGCGCAGTTGGATTCGCCTCCACAAACAGATGGACAAAACAAGAGGCAAAAGACATCGTGAACCTTGCACTCAACTATGCAAAGGCAGCAAAACGCAAAGAAAAACTGGTTTTCGCCGAAGAAAAAGGCGTAACGACAAAATGGACTGTAGAACAAAAGAAAAAGGTAGAAAATGTTTCTCCAGAAGAAAAAACTTCAGCACTCGCGGAAATCGACAAGGCCTTGGCCTCCTGCGGAGTTAAGGTCGCAGCCAGAATGTCTCAATGTTCAACAGACCTATTGTCAAAATACTTTGTTAACTCAGAAGGCTCAAGAATTTCCTCCTTCGCGCCAAAAGTCGGCGCCTATTTCTACATCACCGTCATGGAACAGGGACAAACCGAACAAGCCTATGAACAGTTCGGATACAGCGGAGGTTGGGAAGCCCTTGACGAATGGAAAATCACTGACAAACTCATCCGCAACGCCGAAATCCTCAGGAACATCATTACAAAAGGAAAAGCCGTGAAGCCCGGAACCACGGATCTAATATGCGGTCCAGAAGTAACTGGAATCGCAGCGCATGAATCATGCGGACATCCAATGGAGGCAGACAGAATTTTGGGACATGAAATGAGCCAAGCAGGAAGATCTTTCATATTCAACGGCGGTTCCTTCTGGATCGGCACAAGAATAGGAGCTGATCGCGTCACCGTTGTGGACGATCCAACGATAGAAAACAGTTATGGCTACTACGCCTATGATGATGAAGGTGTGAGGGCAAGACCTAGATATTTATACAAAAACGGAGTCATCAATGAGTTTCTGCATAACAGAGAAACGGCAGCCAAGCTTGGCACAAGAAGCAATGGTTCTTCACGGTCCACTAACTATGACAGAGAAGCGATAGTTCGCATGGCAAACACCTTTGTGGCTCCTGGCGATGCGACTGAGGATGAGCTGACTGAAGGAGTTAAATACGGAATTTACATGAAGTCTTTCACAGAGTGGAACATTGACGACAAACGCTTCAACCAGCGTTACGTGGGAAGGGAAGCTTACCTAATAGAAGACGGAGAACTGAAATATCCCCTTGTGAGGCCTGTTATAGAAACCACAACTCAGAAGTTCTGGATGTCTGTAGACGCAGTTTCTAAAAAAGTTGAATTTGACGCAGCTACCTGCGGAAAAGGTGATCCCCAACAGGGAATTCCAGTCTTTACCGGTGGTCCCTCAATCAGGCTTAGAGGAGTTTACGTAAAATGACGGATATCCTTAGCAGAACTGAAGAGATAGTCAAAAAGGCAAGTGCCTTAGGTGCAGATGAAATCATCGCGAAAACAACCATCGGCAAATATCGCCAAGTCCGCTTCAGCAACAACCAGGTAGACACCAGCGTCGCATGGAACGATTATACTACAGACGTGGCTTTATCATGGAAAAAACGTCTAGTAGCCACGCAGATACACGATTTTAAAGATCTCAACAGAAACATAAAAAAACTTTTTGAACTAGCAAAAGTCTCAAAGGAGAACCCTCTGTTCGGAGGCTTCGCAAAAGGAGACTTCCATTACCAAACAAACAAGGCAGACGAGAAACTACGAGATACTGAAAACTTAACGGAGTATGTTTTCGAAGCGATAGACGCGGCGAAGAAGAAAGCTGGTTCCCAGATCAATAGTGGCGGAATTCTTTTCACGAAATTCGAAGATGTCTATCTGGTGTCTTCAGATGGACCCGTAGGAATCGATAGAAGGTCAGCAATCGAACTTTCCATAAGAGCTTTTTCGCAGAGAGAAGCCTCCGGCCACGGCGTAGAATGCAGCTCAACGCTGAAAGATTTTAAGCCCTCAAGGGCAGGCACAAAAGCCGGAGAAATTGCAAGGTTAGCCAAGAATCCTATAGCCGGTGAAGAAGGAGTATACGACGTGATTTTTGATCCTCTAATCTTCGGTTCGATGCTTGCGGTTTGGTCGTCTATGGTTTCAGCCTTCAACGTCATGGTCCAATTGTCAGTTTTCGTCGATAAGCTCGGTCAGAAAGTAGCTCCCGAAGTGGTTACGTTGAAAGACAATCCAGCTTCGTATTCTTTGGCTAGCCGAATTTTCGACGATGAGGGCGCTCCAACGAGAGAAAACGTGTTCATAGATCATGGCGTGCTCAAAACATACCTTCATAACACCTCCACCGCTAAGATCTTCAAGACTGAGACAACGGGCAATGCTGGAATAGTTGCTCCAACAGCTTGGAACACTGAAATGGCGTCTGGAGACATTAGTGAAGATCAGCTTTTTAGAGAGGTTGACAAAGGACTTTATCTGACGAACACCTGGTACACGCGTTTTCAAAACTACGAAAAAGGAGACTTCTCAACGATACCAAGAGACGGAATCTTCGCGATAGAAAAAGGCGAGATAAAGCATTCTCTAAAAGACCTCCGACTAAGCGACAACGCACTGAGACTACTCAACAACATTACGGGAATATCGAAAGAGCGACAGCACGTTCACTGGTGGTCAGAGGCAGACCCGCCGTCCTTATCCCCTTACGTGTTGATAAAGAACGTGCACATTACCAAGTCCAAATAAAACGAAAACAGTTTCGAATATTACACAGAAAAGGCTCCTGTTTTTAGCGCAGGGTGCCATGGACAAAACGTTGATGCCACGAGAACAAACTGGAAGGTTAATTAAAGTCTGCAATGAAGAACTTTGGTAGCTGAACAGTGAATGAGAGAGATAACGCTTGCAACTTGGGCGGACGCTCCAAGGCGAGCTGATAGCGTCAAGAGGAGTCTTGAGATAATCTATGGGTTAAAGCTTGAAGTTGACTTTGAAGAAATTCCAGTTGGAAGGCTTTATGCAACTGAAGAGTTTTTGGAGAACGACAAGCTTGCTCTCGTCCTCATGAAGGTTATGGAGGAAAGTTATGATGTTCCAATAGTAACCGTCAAGCACAACGACGACTATTTCGTCGTCGATGGTCATCACCGTGCCTTTATTTTCAAGAAACTCCTGAAGAAAAGTGCGAAGGCCTTTGTACTCAAATTCCCCGAGGGTACGAGCTACAGAGATGTTCCCAAGCGTCAACTTGAAGGTCTACCAATAAAAAATGTCGCCACCATAGATGATCCGATCTTAAGAGCTTGGCAACGAATCCTGGGAATACTGAAGCATTACGAAGCGATATACAACGTTCCATTCTACATGAAGAAAGAACAAATCTGCCTGAAAGACCTTGCGCCAACACAACCTCAAGTGATAAAGGCGCAGATTGACGCGATAAAAGAAATACTGGTGCCCATAGTCTGCATCCGATACCAAACTAAGTACTATATTCTGGATGGGCATGCAAGGGCACTTCGCGCTGGGCAGCTTGGATTAGTCTCGTTGAGAGCGATTCTATTGTTGCCAGCAGTCTGGATAGATTTTGGAATAGTCAAAACTGCCGAAGAGCTGAACCTTAAAAGTCTAGAAGATGTGAGAATCCTAGAGCGGCCTTAGACTGTTCTATTACCAGAACGCTTCAAAATCGAAAAATCCGAAGAAACTCAGTTCTCATTTGCAAATGCTAGAGTGGGAACCAGACGATTGAAATGGCAACTCAGGGTAAGAATAGCGCGCTAATAGACGAACGATTCTGCGTGGATATGTGCGTTCAGAATTTAAATATTCCCAGACTGATTTCATATTGGGGGGCTGGTCACTATGGTTGAGTTTGGAGTATGCTTACCTCAAGTTGATGTTGATTACGACGTAGTGAAAAGAGTGGCATTAGCATGTGAAAACGCGGGTTTCAACTCGATTTGGGTGACGGATCACCTTCTGCCTATTTCCAGCTCTCTGCAGGAATCTTATCTTGAATGCTGGACAATTCTTTCAGCCTTGTCCGAGGTAACTCGCCACGTCAGGCTCGGAACAATGGTGCTTTGCAGCATGTTTCGTCATCCTTCGCTTCTGGCCAAAATGGCTTCGACCTTAGATGTGATCAGTCGCGGCAGGGTCGAACTTGGATTAGGAGCTTGCTGGTTCAAATCTGAGTTTGAGGCATATGGGATACCTTTCCCAAGAGCTGCGGTCAGGATTGAAATGCTTCGGGAAGCTCTGACAGTGATGAAAAAGATGTGGTCGGAGCGGAAGCCAGTCTTTCAGGGCAAATACTACAGTATCAATGAAGCCTTGTGCAACCCGAAACCCGTTCAGAAGCCGCATCCGCCACTTTGGATTGGTACACTTCTCGGAGGCAAACTCATGTTTGAAACTGTTGCAAAGTACGCGGATGGCTGGGCTATTGGAAGCTGGTATTTGCCATCTATCGATGAATATAGGCAAAAACTGGAGCACCTTAGACTTCACTTTTCAGAAGTTGGAAGAGAATTTGAGAACTTGAAAAGGGCTATAGGCGCGACGTGTATTTTAGCAGAAAACAAGATCGAGCTTAACGAGAAAATCAAAAAATTCAAGCCAGCAAAAGTCACCGTTAGGAAGTACGAGACAACACAGAACCTTCTATGCGGAACGCTGGAGGAATGTATAGAAAGCATTGGGAGGTACGTTGATGCGGGAGCGGATTATTTCGTACTGGATTTCCCAGATATAACCATTCTTAAAACGATGCGTCTCTTTGGAGAACATGTGATCCCCTCTTTTAAATAGTTAAGGGTGTATACGCCCTTTATATGCAAACAAAAGAATGTCAGGACTGGAAGTGATGCGCTGATCATGATTGACTGGACAAACATTTTGGAAGAAAGCACGCTTAAATGGCTTCTGGAAGAAGTTAATCCGTCAGTTCGATATTTCGCATTGCGTGACATTTTGGAGAAAAGAGAAGACGATCAAGAAGTTATTAGTGCAAAAGAAACTATTTTCAATTCTGAATTGGTCACCAAGATTCTGACGAAACAAAACTCGGATGGGTCTTGGGAGAAAACTTCTGATCCCTATCTTCCTAAGTACAAAGCTTCTTACTGGCAAATAATGCTGCTTGGGCAACTAGGGCTGGACAAAGCCGACATAAGGGTTGAAAAAGCGTGTGAATACATCTTCAAGTTCCAGCAAAAAGAAGGCAGTTTCATATCCCAAACGCCAGAAACATTAGTAAAAGAGTACGAGTCGCGTGTGAAAAAAGGAAGAAAGTTGCCGCCGCGGGATGAATGGATGTCCTCAACTACTTTTGAACAACAACTTTCGTGCTTAACTGGAAATATGGTTGCCGCGTTGATAAGGCTGGGATATCAACATGACAACCGTGTAAAAAAAGCCTTAACTTGGCTTATCCAAATTCAAAATAGGGATGGGGGCTGGCTCTGTCCTTACTGGCGAGCTCACGTAAAAGATAAACACGGCTGTTTTCATGGAACAATCTGTGCGCTAGAAGCCTTTTCAGAGGTTAAGCAAGACAATCAGACGGAGCAGATTGAGGTAGCGGTGGAGAAAGGTGCGGAGTTCCTGCTAATGCACAGGCTTTTCAAGGCTGACCACCATGGTTACAAGACAATTAATCCAGCGTGGCTGTTGTTGGGCTTTCCTTGGTTCTACGGATACAATATCCTACGAGGATTGGACGTTCTGACGAAGCTCGGCTACGTGAATGATGGACGTTTAGAAGATGCAGTTAAGCTTTTGTTGCAAAAGCGGCAGAACAATGGCGCGTGGATTCTGGAAAATACGCCAGCGGGAAGAATGCATACAAACGTGGAGAAAAAAGGGAAACCGAGCAAATGGATAACGCTTATTGCCTTGAGAGTGCTCAAACGGCTGAATTCTGTAGGCTCTTGAACTTATGGAAGAGTTGCTGTTTTGGTTATATGGTTGAGCTTGAAACATCATTGAGATAGTTTGCGAGGCTGGTTTTTTCGGAGAGGGCTTTGACAGACAATAGAAAAAAAGCTTCGCCAAGTTTTGAGCGGTACACGATTTTTCACGCGATATTTGAAGCCGTGAAAGACGAGAAGAAGATAAATGAAGGATAGCGACTTTTCAAGTAGATGTGGCTCTTGCCTTTTTCACGGCTTTAACGGTCCTAGTGAGAAGGAGTTGAGCTGTTTCTTGGCTTGGCCAGCCGCCCAGACCGCAGTCAGGTCCAGTGAAAGTCATTCGGTCTCCGAATTTCTCTTTAGCAAGGACAAATCGTTTACTTATAGCTTCTTCGCTGTCAACAATTTCCTCAGCGCTTGGCCTAGTCACACCTTTATCATATAGTTCTGCCATAATAGCATCAATATCTGTTCTTGATACGCCGATCCGCACTTGTTTATCTGCTTTGTCCAACGCTCTTCGCGAAACGCTCTCGATATTCTTAGGCGATCCTGCGTACTCAAAAGACAGCACATCAAGATTTTTCACGCATAGCAAATCTGCAACTTTCACAGAAGAATGCAGATGAATCTGCCTCACGACACCCCTAAAATCAAAAGCCTTTTCCAAAACTTCAACTATCGTATCTCTTTCTGCAGTTATGTCTTGAAATCCGAAACTAGGCTCATCCAGAGACACTACTTCAGTTTTAACGTGCTCGGAATTCAAAATCGATTTTTTAGCAAATCGTCTCACTGTTTCCGCAAAATTCATGAGAACATCCATGTAAGGACTTGTTCCCACCTTTTTCAAGTACAACTCCATAGGTCCCACAAGGCTTACACGCAGCGAAATTTTGTCCCCAATCTCCTCACTAAGCCCCTTAGCTTCCTTGCCAATCAAGTACACCTCTGGTATCACTGCCTGCTTTTCCTCAACCAAGAACGTGCCGTGTTCCATCGCCACATCGATAACGTCACCGAGCTGATTGACCATATCGTAATGTTGCGGGTAATTGACGACATCCAATCCTGTGGAATATTTTTTCTTAAACGAATCAAGTACAACCATGCAAAAGTTGGTGCGTAAGAATTCGTTCTTTTCGATGTCTCGTCCATTGATAATTGATTCCCTTGCAAGTCTGTAGGCTTTGCTATACGATTCCCTGTCAATAGTGGACGGCACTGGGAAACTTCCTATATCGTCAACGCGCGTTTCCATGGTGGTATATTAACAACTGAGTCATTTAAAACTGTAATTGCGGCATGAACGTCAGTTGTGGAAACGCGTTAATCTCCATAAACATCCATGTTAGACCGGGCCAGTGCAATGTATGACAGACCATTTTCTTGCGAAAGCACAGCTGAATTCACTGTTCTGTATTATAGGCATTGCTCGATTACTTTGTCATTGGCGCGTTTAAAAATATGAATGACGAATATTTGTTAGCCCTTTCTAATTTGTGCGCTTAGGAAGGTTTAAAATGTTAGGAAGTATTCGGTTCAGTTTGAATCGGTGATGGCTTGAGGCGGACTATTGCGTTGGTGGCTCACGACAATAGGAAAGCTGATCTGGTTGAATGGTGCGACTTCAACATGGGAACATTGGCTCTTCACAACCTTTGCGCGACCGGAGGAACTGGAAGAAGAATCATCGAAAGAACAGGTTTAAACATTAATTTACTCAAAGACGGTTCTCATGGTGGAGACATGGAGATCGGAGCTTTGATCGCTAACGAGAAATTGGATTACTTGATTTTCTTCTGGGATCCTCTAGAAGCTCTTCCTGATGATGTTGATGTTAAAGCTCTTCTTAGGGTAGCTGTCCTGTATTATATGCCAACTGCATGTAACCGATCAACAGGAGATCTTATAATTTCAAGTCCACTGTTTCACAGCGGAGAATATCCGCCCAAAAAGGGAACAACCGAAAAGTGACCTGCAATTTGCCTATTGCTGACTATATTATATGAAGACCGCGGAACCCTTAAGAACGTGTAGGAAACTAAAATTCTTCCATGAAATACACCGTGTTGAAGTCCAAGATTCATTCTGCCAAGATTACTGCGGCTTCTCTTGAGTATGAAGGCAGTATTGAGATTGACGAGGCGCTGATGGAAGCTTCTGGAATCAGGGAATATGAGAAGGTGCTAGTGGCGAACTTCACCAATGGCAACCGTTACGAAACCTACGTAATAAAAGGCAAACGTGATTCAGGGGAGATCCATGTCAACGGGCCAGGAGCTAGATACAGCGTTACAGGCGACAAAGTGACAATATTTGCCTTTACAGAAATAGAAGAGTCTGAATCTGCGCATCCCAAGATAGTCCTTGTCGACCAAACAAATCGAGTTAAGAAGATTAGACAACCATGACAAAGCTCATACTGGAAGAAAGTTGTGTCTGAGTTGCTTTGGGACATTGAGAAGGAGAGTGTGATATTCAAGAAGTGCATGGGAAGCAAAAACGAACTATACGAAGATTGCTCGTTTTATTTATGTCTGTCTCTAAACATGACGAAGCGCATCACAAGAAATTGCCATGTTTGGGAGTAAAAAATATAAGTTGCCATTTACGAAGTAGTAATAGATGGGCAGATCATGAACGTATGGAAACTTCGCCTGTCGATGGCTGGAACATTAGCCGCAATCTTCGGCTTGTCTACGTTAGTGTTGGCAATAGTTCTAAGCCTCTTAGGTACCTTTGACATACTAACCCTAGGCGTAATCGTGGTTTCTTTCAATATTATCCAGTGGCTGATCGCACCGTATATGATCGACGCTCTTTACCGCGTCCGCGCATTGCCAGAAAGTGAAAATCCGAGACTTCATGAAATTGTTGAAAACCTCAGCAAGAAGAGTGGAATTAGCAAGCCCAAATTGATGCTGGCACGAATTCCAATACCAAATGCCTTCGCATACGCGTCGCCGTTGACTGGAAGCCGCGTAGCTGTAACTGACGGCCTTTTGAAGAATTTAGACGATGGCGAAGTTGAAGCCGTCCTTGCACATGAGCTTGGGCACCTCAGACACAGAGACGTGCAAGTAATGATGCTTGTTTCTTTTCTGCCAGCCCTCTTCTACTACATAGGATATTCGCTGATGCTCTCTTCAATGTATGGCAGACAGAAGGACCAAGGTGGCGGTGGAACAGCCCTAGGCATAGGTTTTATGGCCTTCTCATGGGTCCTGAACATGTTTATACTGTACCTGAGCAGACTGCGCGAGTATTACGCTGATAGACATAGTGTTTCAGTAGTTGACAACGGATCTCAGAAACTCTCCGCTGCTCTCGCAAAAATAGTCCATACAACAAGAAATACGAAGAAATTCAGACAAGAAAAACAAAATTTAAACGCTTTCAAAGCGTTATTCATAGCTGACCCTGACAGAGCTAGCACGGATTCGGTGACAATCGCGACAATTGAAGCTTCGGGTGACCAAAAACTGGTTCAAGAGATCCTTTCAAAGAAGTTGACGACGATAGACAGAATTATCGAAGCCTTCTCCACACATCCCAATATAGTCAAACGGTTGCGAGCTCTACAGGAATTGAGCTAGAAAATCCGGATATTTCTCCTCACCTTTTGCATATTTTGGTTCTTGCGAAAACGTTAAAAAAAAGCAGACATAGAAATTCATTGTCAAAAAAGGAGTGATGAGCGTGCAAACTCAAAGCATTTTTCAGGAGGTTGAAAAGCAAAAATCTGCAATGGTTAACGCTTTGATGGACCTTATTCGCATTCCAGCGATTGGACCAGAAAATGGCGGAGAAGGAGAATTGAGAAAAGCTGAGAAGCTGATTCAAATACTGGAGAATGTGGGCTTCGACAAAATAGAAAGACATGACGCAGAAGATCCGCGAGTTCCTTCTGGGAAAAGACCAAACATCATCGCTTACTATTACGGAGAAACAGACTCTAAGAGGCTCTGGATAGTGAGCCACATGGACATTGTTCCGGCAGGCGAAGATTCTCTCTGGACTATTACGAAACCCTTTGACCCGATAGTTAAAGACGGGCGCGTCTTTGGACGCGGGAGCGAGGATAACGGGCAATCCTTGGTCGCGTCAGTTTTTGCCGTTAAGGCTTTGAAGAGTTTGGGCGTAAAACCCAAGAGAACCGTAGCGTTGGCCTTCGTTGCAGATGAGGAGCAAGGGAGCACTTACGGGATTCAGCATTTAATAAAACAGGGGCTGTTCAAGCAGGATGATCTGATAGTTGTGCCAGACAGCGGAAACGAAGATGGAAGTTTCATAGAAATAACTGAGAAAAGCATGTTGTGGCTCAGACTTCGTACGATCGGAAAGCAAACACACGCCAGCATGCCCAACAAAGGTTTAAACGCCCACCGCATCGGAATGCAGATCACCATGGCTCTAGACAAGATGCTGCATGAAAAATACGCCCTTAAGGATCCATACTTCGATGTGCCTGAAAGCACTTTTGAGCCTACTAAGAAGGACAAAAACGTCGACGCCGTAAACATAATTCCTGGTGAAGACGTATTATATCTTGACTGCCGCATTCTACCGAACTACGAAGTTGACGAAGTTCTTAGCGAAATCAACAAAGTTCTCGCGGAGTTTGAAAAGAAAACTGGCGCCACAATAGAGCTTGATGTAATGCAAAAGGCGATAGCTCCGAAACTGAGGGATGGAAACTCTGAAATAGTGAGGCTGTTGAAGGAGACAGTTAAGAACGCTAGAGGAATAGACGCCACAGTGGGAGGGATAGGCGGAGGAACATGCGCGGCTTTCTTCAGAAAAATAGGCGTTCCAGCAGTCGTTTGGAGCACAGTGGACGAAATAGCCCATCAACCGAACGAATACTTGAAGATCGACAACATGGCAAATGACGCAAAAATCTTTGCTCTCATGGCAGTCTCTTAATCCAAAATTTAGACCGTAACCTTTCTCCGCGCTAGCTCATTTTTTCGAAAAAGTTATATGGATGGATAATCCATCCAACCCTATGAACTCAAAGAAAGTGGCGACAATTGTGGTACTGTCGGCTCTTTCTATCGGAACTAATTACGCGATGTTATTCTTGTTCAATGTCAAGTTTATGGATTTAATCGTTTTTGTGGCCGGTTTTTGTTTCGGACCTTTTGTGGGTGGGTTGATAGGGATTTTGTCTTGGGCGGTTTACGGAACTTTGAATCCCTTGGGCTTTTCTCTTCCAATATGGCTTTCGACAATGTTTTCAGAGGCAATTTATGGTGTAGGCGGAGGTTATGTGAAAAAGCTTTTGGGTTCAAATGGTTCTACCAGGGTGACCAGTAATAAAGTTTATTTTTGCGTTTTTTTCGGTGCTCTTGGGATGTTTTTGACGTTTTGTTATGATTTTATAACGAATATGGTGTTTGGGTATGTGAACAACATGAACATTCTTGTTGCTCTTATAGTGGGGTTCGTTCCTTTCGGTTTTATTCATACACTTAGTAACGCTTTCTTCTTTGGAATAGGAGGCGTTCCTGCGATCAACACTATATTAAGGGTTGTCGGAGGTGAAAATTCTGTCGTCTATAAGGAATAAGTGGATAATAGCTTCCATGGTCCTTACATGCTGGGCGCTGAGCGCCTCCTTTACCGCTGGTTATTATTGGCTGCAATACAACGATGTTGTCAATAGAATAGGCGGCGTACTAATCTATGTGAATATTGGCATAGATTATGGCAATGATACAAGAACATTTTACAATAATACAAAAGCGTTGACTGGAGCGACGTTGTTCGACGTGACTAAGCAGATATCCAACATGACGTATCAGGTGGGCGCTTATGGCACGGAAGTGATAGCAATCAACGATGTCAATAAACAGGGAAAATTTGGATGGACCTATTGGATCTGGAACAGCACTGGCCGGTCTTGGTCAATAGTTTGGGAAAACGCTGACGCCTACAGAGTAGCAAACGGAGAAACGTTCATGTGGTACTATCAAGACAGTTTCAACCCTCCGCCGTAGGGTCCGATAAATCTGTTCCACAACGTAATAGCTTCTGCTTAACGCTATGGCAAAACGATTTTAAGCTGAAAGCTCGTGATACATGATTAGGTTCAATCTTTGGAGATAGAAGCTTGAATCAAACTGAAGAAATACTATCGCAGGCACGTAAAGAAGGAAGGAAAGCCTTGCTTGAAACCGAAGCCAAAACCATTTGTGCGGAGTACGGCATTCCTGTTACAAGGTTTAAACTGGCAAAAAGCGAGGCGGAAGCTGCGAAATTCGCAGAGCAGATAGGATACCCTATAGTTTTGAAAATTGTTTCGCCCGACATCATCCACAAATCAGATGTGGGAGGCGTTAAGGTTAATCTGAAAGATGCCGATGAAGTTCGGAACGCGTATGGGCAAATACTGGAGAACGTCAGAAAACACAATGCGGCAGCGAAAATCGTTGGTGTCTCAGTTCAGGAAATGGCGCCGCCGTCAACGGAAGTCATAGTTGGCGCAATCAAAGACCCGCAGTTCGGACCGTCTTTGATGTTTGGGCTCGGTGGAATTTTCGTAGAGCTTCTGAAAGACGTTACCTTCAGGGTCGCGCCCATAACAGAACAAGATGCCCAAGAAATGATCACTGAGGTCAAAGCTTATCCGCTGTTGAAGGGTTACAGGAACGTGCCTCCGACAGACACAGACGCAATAGTGAAGATTCTTCTGAGCACGTCAAAACTGGTCATGGATCATCAAGAAATTGGAGAACTGGATCTAAATCCTGTAATCGTTTACGAAAAAGGAGCAATAACGGTGGACGCAAGGATAATACTTGCGCAGTGAGCACAGAAATTGATCTGAACATGAATTTTTTGAAAGGCAAACATTGCGCCAGAAAAGCCTTTTTCCTTAGACTGGGTTGTCGAAAGTTCAAGGCAACTTTCATAATCTCTGAGAATCGAGAAGGCATTTGATGAAAAGTTCGCAGACTGCATGGATTCTTCCGGAAGAATCATGTTTGAGAGGAGGTTTGATCCAACCCTAGTTTATGTTGCGAGCGACGAACTGAACATTCTGTTCTTGTCTGTGGTGGCTAGTTTGATTTCTTATGTTTTTACGTTGCGCTTTCTGAAGTTGGTTGACAAGAACTGCGTTGTGACTTATGATTTCCACGTCATCTTGTCGCAATTAGCAACAAGATAATAGAATAGTCAACTTAAAGGCAAACGAATATTTGGCGGAATTTGATTTTCAAGAAGCTGGTTCTCAGAAAACTGAAAGTCACTGTTTTCCACATTCAAAATGACGTAGAGTTGATCAAGTAAATACTGGATCGGCATACGCAGAAACGCAGAAGTTGAGAAGTCACAAGCCACAAGCCACTGCTGAAATTTGAAAATCAGCTAATGAATTGAAAAGGTTTAAGAAAAGTAGCGTCTCATATTTTTCATTCTTGATGGTGTATCCTTTGAGAAAGCATAATCATCCTTACATTCCGAATTCTCAGCCAGAAATAAAACAGCAAATGATGCAGGCAATGGGCATTGGAGACATTGATGAGCTTTATACCGATATTCCTGAAAAGTACCTCCTCAAAAGGCCGTTGAATCTCCCAGAGGCCCTGTCGGAATCTGAGGTCAAAGAGCATGTGGAAATCCCACTTTCGAAAAACAAGACAAATAACGATATGCCCATGTTTCTAGGCGCTGGCTGTTG
>Ga0172365_10001643_pt1 | contig 16205 bp, 20 predicted proteins | sample LakKivSesite48cm_FD_114535 | JGI IMG/M metagenome (GOLD analysis project Ga0172365, IMG submission 114535) | Sediment microbial communities from Lake Kivu, Rwanda - Sediment site 48cm | ecosystem: Environmental > Aquatic > Freshwater > Lake > Sediment | place: Rwanda: Western Province, Lake... | reverse complement strand
GGTTTTCCACACTAGAGCCAAATAAATATATTTTCTTGATTAAAGGTTTATATTTGCTTGACAAAATTGCTTCTTTTGCTTCATTCACAACATGTTTTACAATACTTCCTTTTTTTAATTCAAATTCTTCATAAAACTTTGATGCTTCTTTGATAAAATCAAGCTTTTTTCTAATATCCCTTGAAAGTCTGTTTTTTTCTGATTGAGTTAAATTCACTCCATACATTTGCTTTTCGATTATCTTAAGCTCCCGCTCTCCAAAAATCTTCCTTGCATCTTTATTCTTTTTTAAAAATTCCAACAAGCCCATTTGATCAGTTTTTATAAAATAACCTTTATTTAGATTATAATAACCCTATTAATGGTTATATTTAAATCTTTCTACTTCAGCCTCTTTTCTAAGTGGGCCTAAGAGGATTTGAACCCCTATCAACCGGTTTCTTTATACTATAACTATCTTGGGGAGATAGTATAGGAAGAACTGCAGGTTCTTCTTATACCGAAGCCGGTTGCTCTATCCGGGTTGAGCTATAGGCCCTAAACAAGATAAGAAGTATTTATTTAAATAGGTTGTCAATGGGGTTGCCCGGATTTGAACCGGGGTCGCACGCGCCCTAGGCGTGAATCTTAGCCAGGCTGGACCACAACCCCTTAACATCAAAAAGTCCTTGTGTGTTACCAACACTTAAAGGTGTTGGTTTGTTAGGACTTTTGGATGCTCAGAATTGAAAACGTCTAATTCATAACCACACACTTAAGTGTGTGGTTTTCAATTCTGACATAAAAAGAATTAAACTGCTTTATATAAAGATTTCCAAGAATTATCTGGATTTTGCTTTCATATCAGTATCGTGCATTTCCTTCTGCGTCTTGTATATATTATAGACTAATAATAATCCTGTTAAAACAATGAATGCAAAAAGTATTTTGTTGAAAAATTCTATGCTGAAAAAATAAAGCAAAACATTGGTAAATATAACTAACAGCCTCATTTCTGCAGGAGAAAGCCCCAAGAAACTTGTGCTAAAAGCATTTAATGCTCCGAATCTCAAGAAAGTACTCATAAAGAACATTCCCATAATAGCCAGTGCAATTAAAAAATAAAGCGGGCTTCCTATCATCACAAATAATCCAATAGTCACACAGCACATAAAAAAATAATCTGTAAAGTGGTCCATATAAAACCCCCATTTTACAAATCCTTCATTCCTGTATCTGCCTACTCCTCCGTCAAGCAAGTCAGTAACCCACTGCATCAGAACCCAGAACGAGACAAGCCAAAGATAATTCAAATTTGTTTTAGAAAAATAATAAGTTAATATCATTAAAGGGCCCCATAAAAAAGTAGTCAGAGTTAGAAACTTTGTTCCCATAAATCCCGGAACTTTCGGCACAAGATAGTCAGCTACTGCTTTTTCCACTTTAAATATTGGGCTTTCACTTTTTGCTTTTTTTCCTTTGAATTCTGCCATTTTAACTTATCTTGCTGCCTTCTTCAATTTCTTTCTCGGGCTGCAAAAGAACTACTTTGCCATGATCCTCGTTGCAAGCTGCCAGCAGCATGCCTTGGCTTTCAATGCCTTTCATTTTTCTTGGTTCAAGATTTGCAACAATAACAATCTCCTTGCCAATCAAGTCTTCTTTAGCATAATTTTGCTTAATTCCTGCACATATAACTCTCTCGCCAAGCTCTCCAACATCTATTGTCAGCTTGTAAAGCTTGTCTGCACCAGGTATTTCGTCAACATTTTTTATTCTTGCAACTCTTAAATCAATCTTCTGCCACTCGTCAAATGATGCTGTTTCCATACTTCAAATAAAAAACATTTGTATATAAAATTAACTAAATCTTTAAATACCTAAAATCAAGATAATTTTCCATGGCAAACGAAGATGAAGGGGAAACAAAAAGAAGTCTCTGTAAAAGTTTAGCAGATTTATGCAGGCAAGGAGCAGACAAAGTTAAAGCAAGGACTTTTGATGGAAGATTGTTATCAGTTAGAAGAATGCCCTCAAAATCAAAAACAGAAATAAGTTTCGAGGAATCACAAATCGGCTATGATAGTTTGGTTTCTACACTCAGGGGTTTTGGATCATTAATATTTGAACAAGAAGTTTCGGAATTTAGTGTCGAAGTTTATGACGGATCTGGAAAATGTGTATATGCAACTAGCTTTGACATTCTAAGCGCAGAAAGAGCAGAAGCAAGGGAAGAGTTAGATGAGGCATCTCAGTATTTTGAAAGAGATGGAACTTATAGAATAAAGGTAGATGCTGCCGCCTAAAAATCAAGATTATTTTTTATTGCCTCTTGTCAAAAAGTATCTCAGACTTCTTTATTTTCCCTTCTTTTAATGGCTTTGTCATGTCTTTAAATGACTTTATTTCAAAGCCAAGCAAGTCTGCAATTTTCTCGCAAGTTTCTGGCATGAATGGCCAAAGCAAAAACGCAATTGCCTGCACACAGCTTAAAACTTCATACAAAACTTTCTTATTATGTGTTTCCCATGGCTTTTCTCTCTGCACATGCTCATTGCAAACATCGATAAATTCAAATATCAGATTTAAAGCCCTGTCAATCTCGTAATTCTCTATGTGTTTTTCTACTTCTTCAAACTTCAGCTTGTTAAGAAGCTTGTTTGGAGTTTTTTTAATGCCATATTTTTCTGCCAGTGTTGTGACTCTGACAACAAGATTACCAAGCTTGTTCGCAAGCTCGTTGTTGTGCCTGTCTATCAAACCTTTTTCAGAAACATCGCCATCATTTCCAAATGGAAGATTCCGCATCAAGTAATATCTAACACTGTCTGCGCCATAATTATCTACAAGATAAATCGGAGAGATAACATTTCCAAGACTTTTGCTCATCTTCTGTCCTCCAATAGTAAAATAACCGTGTACAAATAGAGTTTTAGGCAAAGTATAGCCTACCCCTATAAGCAAAGCAGGCCAAATTGTTGCATGTACTCTAAAAATGTCTTTGGCCATTAACTGAACATCTACGGGCCAGAATTTTTCAAAATTTGATTTTCCAGTCTGCTTTAACCCACTCACATAGTTCCAAAAAGCATCCGGCCAAACCCAAACTGTGTGATTTTTATCAAAAGGTAACTCTATACCCCAGATTACTTGTTCTTTTTTCCTTGAAATGGAAATGTCCTGCAAGCCCTGTTCTATAAAAGAAATTATTTCGTTTCGCCTTTCCATTGGCAAAATGCAAAATTCTCCATCTTTAATTAATCTTAACAGTTTGTCTTGAAAACTGGAAAGTTTAAACATATATGCCTCTTCTTTTCTTAGTTCTGGCACCTTATTATGAAGAGGGCATTTTCCATCAATTAAATCAGATTTAGTAAGATATTGTTCACATCCGACACAGTAATAAGACTCATAAAAACCTTTATAGATTAATTTATTTTTGTAGAGTACATTAAGCAAATCTTTTACTTGTTGCTCATGAAAAGGGTCTGTAGTTCTGATAAAATTATTATTAGAAATATTAAGTATTTTGAATGCTTTTTTAAATTCTGTAACAATCCGATCTACAAATTCTTTTGGCTTTTGGTTATTCTGTTTGGCGATTTCTTGGATTTTTTGACCATGCTCATCAGTTCCAGTTAAAAAAAAAACATCCTCTCCAAGAAGCTTATGCCATCTAGCAAGAACATCCGCCGCTATCGTTGTGTATGCACCTCCTAAATGGATAGGCGCATTAGTGTAATATATTGGCGTGGTTATATAAAAGGTTTTCTTCTTTTTCATAATTTAACTTCAACTCCAAGCTTTTTATTTCTTTCTAGTATATTTTTCTCGGCGGAAATTAAATCGCTATACCTCTTTTTATGTTTAACAAAAGGCTTAATGGTCTGAAGGAGATAAAGCAAATCTTTTTTAGAATAAACATAAATCCCCCAACAATCTTGATTATATTTTCTACCATAAAAAGTTCCTTTTTGGGATGCTAATCCAAACTTAGCATTTACGCCCAAATCATTAAGTTTTTTGTATATTTGAAAAAGGATATTTTTATCATAAGTTCTAATCCTAAATCTAGCAGAACCATTAGAAATTGCAATATTCCCTTCTGCATCGGTATAGCCTGCTAAAAAAGAAAAAAAGTTGTTTTTATCTTTAATTATCCAATCTTCAATTTTGTCTAACTTAGGTATTAAAAAATAGAATGATTTGTCCAGATTAATCCAGATACAGTAAACCCCATCACTTCTTTCTTTAATCATATAATGACCATATATCCCATATATTTGTTTGATTAATTCACATTGTTCTTGTTTTGTTGTATTAGACTTAATCATTATAGTAGAACTTTCATCTTTAGATTTTACATTTAAATCTCCCAGTCTAAAACCTATCATGTAGGCCTTAAGCATACTATCTCCGTTAAACCTTTTTTTAGGATAGATTATATTTGCTAATGAAGCATTTCGCATTTTGATATTATACCTCTTTAATTTTTGAAAAATCGTCACACTATTACAATTAAATTTTTTAGCAATTTCTGAACAAGAAAGATTTTTATTGACATAAAGATCTTTTAGTTTTTTTGGGGCTATTTTTATAATCTTCTTGGGCCTTGTCTTAATCCCAGCCTCCTTTAACTTGTAATAAACTGCACAAGAACTGATCCCTAACATCTTTGCTATTTTCTGCGTAGAAAACTCTTTTTCTTGATATAATTCGCGCAGTTTATTTTTAGGAATATCAATTCTTAATTTGGGCGTTCTTAACTTGATTTTGTATTCTTTTAGTCTTTTTTGAATAACTGAAGGGTCGCAGTTAAATTTTTTAGCAATTTTATAAGTTGAAAGTTTAGCATTCAAGTATAATCGCTTCAAAATTTTTTTAGGAAAGATTAGTTTAGAACTCATAAAATAAAAAGCAAAACAAAGTTTATAAATTTATGTCCTAATTTTTAAATAGTTGATTTAATATATCGCAGTTAAAATACGAAAATATCTTTTTTGCTATATAAAAAACTAACTAGTTGTCCTTTTATTTTTTCTTGGTTTTACAACAGTCCGGTATTTCAAATAAGGTTTTTGCCACCAAGAATGAAATTTTAAGTCAATCCTGCCTTCAAAAGATATTTCCATTAAATGATCATCCAAAACTGTCCTTAATACTGAACTATGCGGTTCTGGAAGAGCCGGGTCATAAGGGTCCATCCCAGTTCTTAAGATAATCTTTCTCTCACTTCCGTCACTTAATTTTTTAATTCTTTCGTATGCAAGTGAAAATCCTTTATCCACATCTTCTAATGAAAAATGAAAAACTTCTTTGTCATTAACAAGTATGTAAAGTCCCTTCTTGCTCTTTCTAAAATCAAGTTTCCTGCCTCCAAGGTCTAGACTGGCTTTTGCCTTCCCATATGCTCTAAAACTTCCGTCAGGATTAACTCCTCCGCAATCCCGGATATACAACCCCCTAGCTTCATAATTATCAAGGCAAAGCCTCAAGTTCTTCCAGTCTAGTTTCTTTGGCATCCAATACTGCTCCATTTTTATCCCCACTTGTAATCCCTTAGATTTCCATCCCTGCCTGTTTTGCAGAAAAAAGTATTGTCATGTCCGTACTTTTTCACAAAACTCCATAAAGCCACTTCTATCTCTGCCATGTTTAGTTTTCTAAGCACTTGCTTGCCCTTTCTATCTTTGTCCCTCACCAGCACATTGTTTTCAAGTCTTAGGTAAAAGTCCACTGTTCTTTGTGAAGGTATTGCTATTTGAGACATTTGTAAAGGCACAAGGTTTTTGTTCTGGTCCCATTCTCTCTGCACTAATTCAAGATAAGCGGCAATTTCATGGCTACAGAAATTAATCACGCCCGAACTTTCTTTGTCATCCAAATATCTATATCTTATATTGAATCTCTTAGCCCCACAAACATGGTCAGAGCCAAGATTAAATGCAACAGCATATTTTTCAGGCACATCTACCATTGGAACAGCCATAAACTTGAATTCATATTTATCATGCCCGTCTGTCCTTGACGGCACGCTTACAACTACCTCTGCCCCTTCTACTTTTACCCTTCTTGCATCTGCATAAGCCTTGACCCTTATGCCTGCTCCTCTCACTTGATGAGAATAAGCAAAAAGCCTGGCTCCTTCTACACAAGCAGTCAAGGATACTTTTCTTTTTCTTCTGTCTCTTGCAAAAGGCATGAACGAATATCCGCAGTATTCTGTCTCGCTGACTGCACCAAAAGCCTCTTCCCTCAATTGTACAGGTGTTTTTCCATACCTTACTGCTTCGCCAGCGCTTCTGAACCTTTTCACGTACACTTCCTGGCCATGCTTCATAAACTTCCTCGGTGTTTCATAGCCTTTGGGTGTAAAAGCATCAACTACAATATATTCACCAGCCCCAAGATTGACTATATCAGCCAAGCTATCAACTTCTACTCTGCTTTTTCTTGCAATTTGTGCTTTTGTTGCTTCTTTGAAAAATGTTTTTTTCATAACAATCCTAAAACCAAAGTACTAATATATTAATGTGGTGATTTATATCACCATAATAGAAATATTTATAAGTTGGCTTAATTTGTACTTATATGGCAGAAATTAAAGAACTACTAAAAGAACTTGGCTTGACAGAGCATGAAGCGAAAGTCTACCTTGCTTTGTTAGAGTTGGGCCCAAGCCTTGCTGGACAAATATCAAGAAAAACAGGCATACACAGGAGAAATATCTATGATATAACAGAGAGGCTCATAAAAAAAGGAATTATTGGGTACATCGTAAAGAACAACAGAAGATTGTTTGAAGCAGTAAACCCTAAAAAATTCCTCAGTATTCTAAAGGAAAGAGAAAATGAATTTAATGAGGCTTTGCCAGAGCTCAAAGGCTTGTATGAAAAGACAAAAGAAAAGCAAGAAACTAATTTTTACAAAGGACAAGAAGGCTTAAAGACAATTTTCCAAGACCAATTAGAAGACAACAAGGAAGTTCTAATATTGGGAGCAAGCAAAGCAGCATTTGAAGTCCTTCCTTTTTACTTTAAATGGTACGATAAAGACCGAGTCGCTAGAAAAATCAAGGCAAGAATAATTGCAACAGAAGAGCTAAAGCGCGTTCCAATATCTGAGATAAGATATATGCCTCAAAAATATGCAAATCCCCTGGCAATAAACATCTACAAAGATAAAGTTGCAATAATCTTGTGGAAAAAAGAGCCTTTCGCCATAGTCATAAAAAACCCCGAAATCGCCAATTCATACAGGATGTACTTTGAATTAATGTGGCGAGCAAGTTCGCGAAAGTAATTGGATGTTATTTATGAGGGGGCTTGCGAGGAAACTGCAAGAAAGTAATTTATTTTAGCATTTTTTCATGCACTGCAATATATCTTCTTAGGAGATAATTGACAAAGCCCTCTTCATCCCTCTTCAAAGCTTTATAATAAGATCTTCGCTTTTTGTATTCTATTACGAGCATTGGATATCTGTTAAGCCACAAAATATAGTTTATCATAAGCCTGCCAATTCTTCCGTTGCCATCTCCAAAAGGATGTATCTTTTCAAACCTATAATGAACCCTTGCAGAAAGTTCCACAGGGTTCATGCCTTTTGTTTTTAAAAAAACAAAAAGTTTTTTAATAAGCCAGGGTATATCTTGCCAGTCAGAACCGAGATGGTCGCCAACCCTTACTAAATAATCCCTGTACTTGCCTGCGATATCGGGCTTGGTTTCTCCAAAAATCTCTTTGTGCCATCTTAGGATAAGCTGCTCAGATAATTTTTCTTTTTTATCAAGCATTTCTAAAAATACTTTTGCATGCGATTCGGTTTCTTTAACATCTCTAAGAGGCTTGTTAGGCGAGATTTTGTCTTCTATAATTTCTTTTGCTTCTTCTAAAGTAATTGTTGAGCCTTCTATAGCATTTGTATTATATGTAAAAGCAACAGCTATCTTTTCTTTTTCTATATCTTTAACGGATTTGGGAAGAGAATTCCACTCAAGCTGAAAATTTTTCTTTATTCTCTCAAGTTTTTCATAAAATTCGCTAAGCCCTTTTTTCTTGAATTGTTCCATTAACTCTCTTACATTATCTGGAACTTCTTTACCAAGATATTTTTGCTCTTTGCATATTCTGCCCTTTTTTCTAAAGCTGCGAACTAGATAGTAATATTCATATTTTCCCACTTTTCGCTTTGTTATTCTAACCATTATAACTATTGTATCCACATATTTATAAATTTTGCTATTTTTGGTTAATTGTGGATACAATAAAATATAAACCCCTTATCGACAAGCTTGGAATTTATATCCACAAAATATTAAAAAATCTATTTTTAATCAAAATGTGGATACAAAAGAGCAGCATAAATTAGTTTTAAATATTCGGATTTCTTTTCTATAGTTGTTTAAGCGCCGATAGTATAATGGCTCGTATATCTGCTTCCCAAGCAGGTGACCCGGGTTCAATTCCCGGTCGGCGCATAATGGTAGAATGGCATAATCGAGCGATGTCTCTCCCCTTAATCTGCCATTTTCTTATTATTTCATGCGCCTTCTAAAGAAAACCGATAGATTCGAACGGATATATTCTCTCTCGACAATTTATATAAATCCTAGAATCAGTGAACACTGACTAGCTATGGCTAAAATAGATCCTTACAAGCATAAAGAGCGCTACCTTGCGTGGAAAAGGAAAACACACTCGCAAATCTTCGAAATAAGTAAGGAAAATTCTGACTTGATTAAAAATTATCTGGATGATATGGAAAGAGGCGTCAATATTGCCAGAGGAACTAAGAAAGGCTCGAGAAGCTACATAAGGCTTAATACTCTCAGGCAAAGAATGGTTTTCCTGGCAAAGGAATTCAAGGAAAGATTTGGCCTCAACAGCATTACAGATATAAACGAAAAGCAGTTGTTTGATTTCTTTTATGGCTTAAGAAGCGGAACAATTACAAGATACGATGGCAAGCCCTTCAAATCAGTCAAGGATTTTGCTAAAGACTTCAAGGCATTCTGGCACTGGCATCAGAAAATAAGCAGGAAAAATAATAAAGAAGTCCAGGATATTGCCACTGACTTGGATACAACAGGAGAAAAGCCAATTTGGGTATATTTGACAGAAGAACAGGTTAAAACATTAGCAGAGTCTGCAAATACAAAATACAAAGTCTTGATTTGGTTTTTGTTTGATACAGGAATAAGAGCTCCAACAGAATTAATGAATGTCAAAGTCTCTGATTTTTATAATGATTTCAAGGAATTAAACATAAGGGAAGAGACAAGCAAGACTTTCGGCAGGAAAATCAAGCTTATGATTTCTTCTAAGCTGATTGAAGAATACATAAAAATCGAGGGATTAAAGCAGGAAGATTACTTGTTTACAACAACTCCATCCGAGGTCAATAAGTATTTGAAAAGGCTTACAAAGCGGGTTTTGGGCGATTCAGTAAGCCCTGCGGGCGAGAAGTATAGCAATATCACCATGTACGACTTTCGCCATATTTCATGCTGTTATTGGCTTCCACGCTATAAATCCGAATCTGCCTTAAAGTACAGGTTTGGGTGGAAGAAGAGCGATAAAATCCATTACTACAGCGAGTTGTTAGGCATGAAAGACACGATTTCAGAAGAAGACTTGCTAGTAGACGTTACAAAGATAGAGCTTGAAAGAAGGCTTGACAAAACCGAAAAGACAGGCGAAATGCTCAAGGAAGAAAATGAGATGTTAAAGACACAAATGGCCAGAATCGGCAACCTTGTCAAAATCCTATTTGAAAAAGTTAAATTAAACTTGGATTTGGAGGCATGATTGGACAAAACTTCTGATGGAATAATACTTGTATGCGCTTTTGGTTTAATTTTATATAAGTTTCTCCCTCAAATCCAAACCTCCAGAAATAATCTTCTTAGTTTCCTTAAGTCTCAAACCTTTATTTCCTCTGCTTTATTGTTTGTTATCCTTAGTCTCCTAGTTTATTTTCTTGTTAGAAATGTTCTCCACTGGAAGAAAAGGAAAAACGAACGAAAAAAAGCGGTAGAAAGCTTAAAGTATGATGTTAAAGAACTTCTTAAAAAATCAGGCTACCCAAATTTAAACGAATATATCCAAAGTATAAAAGAAAAGTTGGAAGATGTTGAGAATTATCCAGAATTAAAACAAACTAAAGAAAAATTAGAACTTGAATTGCTCAAATCAGAGAAAGAATTAATCTTAGAACACTATGAAAATAAAGTTCAAGTCTTAAATCATAAAAATAATAATCTGCTTGAAGAGATTGAAGTTAAAGAAAGGCGTTTGAATGATGAGGAAAAATGGAAAAAACAGGCAATTGAAAGCAAACTAGCTATTTCCGAGAATAATGTCTTTAAGAAAGATAAGCTGACTAAAGACCAAATTAAAGTTTTACTGGAAAACGGATTTAAACATGCCAATGAATTCTGCATAAAAGAAAAGAAAGTCATTTCAGTTTTAGTAAAGTCAATGCAAAAAAGGTCTTTGACTCACACTTTTTTGATTTGGTCTATGAAAAATCTCCTGAAATCCATGCCTGAAATTGAAAACATAACTGAACATGATACAAAAGATGCAGATTTAACCTTTAGATACCAAGGAAAGCTTTTCGCAATAGAAATTGAAACAGGAACTTTGTTAAGCAAGCACAAGCAACTGCAGGAAAAAGTAAACTATCTTAATAAAAAATATCCCAAAAGGTGGATGTTTATAGTTTCCAACAAAGAACTGGTCTGGAAATACAAGAAATACGGGCTCTCCACCCAGAGAAATCGGGTGGAGGAAACACTAGCCAAAATGCTCGAAACCCTCCACCCATTTTATTAGGGTGGAAATAGCCATTTACGACGGTAAAATTCAGAAATTTATGAAAAAGTAGGGCTCTGTATATATGGCATGCTAGCTATTATTTATCTCTTCAGTTAGTTTATTTCTCAGCTTATAAGTATCGGCCCATTTTGCATAAGCCTGCCAGCCATTATAGCTTTCAAGAAGAGAGTTGTGGCTTAATTTACCTTCCTTATATTGCCTGATTTTAGCTAAAATTTTATGTATATTTCTTTTTCTTAACAGTCTAAAATAATAAAAATTCCTGAAGCCGACAAAATCAATGCCTCTTGATAAAGAAATTACTTTAGATTTTTCAGGATGCAGCTCGAGATTTAGTTCTTCTGTTAAAAACCGGCTTATTTGCTCTTTCCAGAAATAAAGTTGTTGCTTAGAATTATGCAGGATAACAAAATCATCAACATATCTTAAGTAATATTTTGCCTTTAATTGATATTTGACAAAATAATCAAGTTCATTCAGATAGACATTGGCAAAAAATTGGCTTGTTAAATTTCCCAGAGGCATTCCTTTGCCTTTTTCATTGCCAGAAACATTGTTGTTTAGTATTTGGCTTATCAGCCAGATTAATTCTCTATCTTTTATCCTTTTGGAAATAATATTCAAAAGAATATTATGGTCAACTTCCTGAAAATAATGCCTTATATCTGCTTTGAGGCAATAGCCTTTTACTTGATTATTGTTAAACCATCCATTTGTTTCTCCATTTCTGGAAACTTTCCTAATAAATTTGCAAAACCTCTTTATCGCAAATAAGTTGCCTTTCCCAAACCTGTTTGCGCAGGAATCAAATATAAAAGTCTTGTCAAAAATAGGCTCCAAGACTCTAACTAAAGCGTGATGGACAATCCTATCCCTAAACGCAGACTTTGAAATCTTTCTTGTTTTTGGGTCTCTTAAGATAAAAGTCTTGAGAGGCTGAGGTTTGTAAGTTTGGCTTTTTAACTCATTTTGCAGTTCAAGGAGATTTTTGATAGTGGCTTTTTCAAATTCTTTTACATACTCTTTTTTTGTCTTGCCTTTTCTTGCTTTTCTCCAAGCAAGAATTAAATTAGACAAGTTATAAACTTTCGAATACAAATTTTTGAAAGTTTTCATGTGGCTTTGAGCAGAAGTCCTGGCAGAGCTATTCCACGAAGCCTGTTGCTGTTGTTGAGGTTGTTGTAGTTGTTGCTGTCAAGCTCAGACCTGTTGTTAACACTCCTAAGCCAAGCTTTTGTAGCCAATCAATCAAAAGTAAATCACCGCTGTTTCATATTTCAGCAAAAGCATACTTAATGTTGCAGTTGAATTTTATGGCTCTGAAAAAGAGCTCTATTAATTGGCATGTAGCCCTGTTTATGCAGGAATGCACAGCCAGGACAAAATTAAGAAGAAAAACAATTAATAAATTATTCTTTTAAAGCATCAATTAAAATGCTTTCAATTCCTTGAAGTTTTGCTCTTTTCAATGCTTCTCGAATCTGTTTGAGAGTGTAACTTTCAACTTGTGGATTTTTCGGCGCAGTGCCTTCGGCACTATCTTTTACCCCACGAAGCCCGTCGCTGTCGGCGAGGCCGCTGCAGTCGTCGCCGTCAAGCCCAGACCTGGAGTAAACACCCCTAAGCCAAGCTTGAGCTGCAAAAGGCTTAGTTTGTTTTTGAGCATAATCTTGGTCAATTACATAAAAAGGCATTTCTGAAACACTTACTTCTTTCAAGAATTCTCCGTACTCCTTGGCGAATTCCTTGAATAAGAACCTAGTTATTTCATCATCTCCAAACCTTTTTGTTGGAACTGGCTTTTGATTATAAGAAATCTCAACACTCTCACTTAAAGCTTTTTCAACTTGTTCATCACTTAAAGGATAAAACTGGCCATTTCTGCTGCATTTTACTGCATCATTTGCATTATCTAATATTGGAGAATGCCTTGCAATGCAGACTTTTTTTCCAGGAACACAAATAAACCCTTCTCTTACCCAGTTTCCGCCTTGAGAAATGCTTGAGTCTTTTCCCTCTTGAATCCTTAATCTTGCCATTTCTGGCAGAGAAATAATCCTATAACCATTTGATTCTAAGACTTCCTTGCCTTCATCAAAAGGCGCTTCTGCATAAACAGATGCTAAGTTTCCTTGAGTAACATCGATTATCAGTTTTGCTTTTGCCATGGTTTTTATTAGTATAAGAGGTTTATAAATCTTTCTATTGTTGCTATTAGATAAAAGTAACAAAACAAGCTATAACTCTCTTAACAAGTCATGCCATTTTATGGTTAATTATAAGTTACAAAGCATTTAAAAATTAAAGTAGATTATGAAGATTATGAAAAAAGAAGATAAGATGAGATTTATGAATGTCTATCAAAATCTTCCTTTAAATGAAAGAAAGAATACTATTATTGTTCTTGAAGAGCCGGAAATCAATGGAAAAAATAAAAAAGAGCCTATAAGTTGGGACATTGCTTTTATTGAAATAGACCAAGAAACTAAAACTGGCGGGATAATTTTAAATAAACTAATAAAGCTTAACTTAATTTAGTAAAAATGGCTGAACAAAAAGAAAGAATAAACCCTGAATTAAAAGAACTGGTTTTATACAGGCTTATGTCTTCAAAACTTCCTGATAACATTGAAATAGCCATAGGAGACATATCTGGAGAGCCGATGGGCATGGATGAAATTATTAGCCATGTTAAAAAAGAAGACGAAATTGGCAGGTTAATCATAGAAATGGAGCTAAATTACCTTAAAGCATTAAAAGAGGGTATTGTTTCCCAGGTTTAACTTGATGTAAAATGGTCAAATGCTTAATAACAAGGCCAAACCACGACAAAGTTACTGAGTATTTGTTCACATGGGGCAATAAGATTATTGAAAGTGATGAATTAAAGGATATAGACTTTTTTGACTTGCAGGGCAAAGAAGCAACAAAAGGCAAAGTAGAAAGCTATTTATCAAAGCAGTCTCCAGATGTTATTTTATTCAATGGCCACGGAAGCCCTACTCAAATTTGTGGTTTTAAAAATGAAGTTCTTATAGAAAATGATATTAATGATTTTCTCTTGAAAGGCAAAGTAATTTATGCCCTTGCTTGCAGTTCTGCTGCAATTTTAGGCCAGAGTGCCATTAAAAAAGGCGCAAAATCGTTTGTGGGTTATAAGCGCTCTTTTATTTTATTTACTGATAAAACAAGAGAAACGACTCCATCAAAAGACCATATTGCAGAGTCATTTCTTGAACCTTCAAACAGGCTGAGCATCTCCATACTAAAAGGAAACTCTGCCGAAGAAGCCTCCCGCAAATCAAAAGAAGAATTCAAAAAAGAAATCGCAAAATATGCTTCTAGCAAGTCCATGCCTGGTGCAGACAGGATTGCTTCAGCACTTTTTTGGAATATGAGCAATCAAGTTGTTTTAAGCAATAAAGAAAGCAGCAAGTAAGCCCAGCATTTATGCATTCCTTACTCGACATCGCCAACGGATGCTATCACGCCATCGTCAGCGGTCGGCGCATGGTGTTTACTAGACTAAGTTCAGCATAAGAATACAATGCGACGAAGGCGCATGTTTGTTCACCGCAGCTAAGAAAACCTCTGGTTTTCGAGGTGCTCAAAAATATAAGATACTAATAGAGTATAAAAAAATATTAAAATAGTAAATATTCTAAAAACATATGGGACTATTAGAACGATTAATAAACAGGATATTAAACAGTATTCCAAAACAAGCTAAAGAAGATTTCCATTATATTACATATACTGCTGCAACTGCGGGATTATATATTATTGGATTAATAAGTGTTGTACTGTTCACAGGATATTTATTAAAAGGCTGTAATGACAAGCAAGAAACTAAAAAGCCAGTTACTGAATCCCGGCTTGAAGAATCTTGTGTTACCGAAGAGGTTATTTTAAGAAAAAATCCAACTTCTGTTTATCCAAGATAATTTGTAATTTGCTTGAAGAACTATATGTGATGAAGGCGCATATTTTTAAACCCCAATTATATCTGATTGCGATGCCATGCATATTAGAATCCCAACTTGACGAATACAGAGAAAGAGCATTTTCTATGTTAGATGAAGGCGAAGATCGTCCAATAACTTACGAGGAAAGAGTTAAGCTTGAATTTCAAATAGCGAGAAGCGATTTGCCTCAAGCAGTAGATGCCCAGATTCAAAGAGATATAAAAAATGGCTGTGGGCTTTATGATATGCTTGCAATGTGGCTTGACAGAAAAGATGGGCTTGCTCGCTGGTGCCCTCAACAAATTCTTGAAATTGCTCGGATGTTTTTAGATAATTAAGTTCTGATAACTTCTTTCTTTGTCAGCTTTTCGGTTTCCATCTTTGTCAATTCCAAGTCAAGTTTTATCAGCTTTATCACGAACTGATTTTTCTTGTTCAACTTGAAAAGTTTTGCATTTCCAATTGCTCTTGTCGGGATTATTATCTCTTTTTCAAGCAGCTTTTGCCAGATTCTTGTAAAAGCACTCCACCCAACACCTGCTCCTCTTGCCACCTCTGTCATGCTGTAATCAAACTCCTGTCCCTGTATCAAAAAATCAAGAACTTTGACATAAGGCGAACTGCCAAAATACTCTACAAATATGCTCTGGCCCTCCTCGCTTCCTTCTTCCATACATATCATAATAATCTTTGATTTATAAGTCTTTCCATTCTGTTAATCTAAGTTGATATTATAATAATTACTAAAACAGAGTTATTAAAAATAAAGAATATTTAAATAATAAATTTGTATAAAATTTATGGGCGAAGAAGAGGACATAAAAAGATTTATTCTTAGAAAATTAGCAAGGCACAGAATGTGGATGCATAAACATACAAGCATTCATAACCTTCCTAAAGGGCTTCCAGATTATATGAGAAGCAGTAAAGAAGTAAAAAAAGCAATTGAAGAATTGCTTAAAAGCGGATTTTTATTATCAAAGCCGACTAATTACGGATTAGAAGTTTCATTAAATATAAAAAAGAAAAAACAAATTGAAGATTTTATTGGAAGTCTATATTAAAATCAAAACCCAAGATTTCAGTAATTAAAATTCAAACAAGAAAATAAAAAATATAAAAAAACTAAAAAATTAAATAACAAAAGAACATCTTTCTTCAATAGAATTTCCTGCTTTATCTGTTATATTGAATTCTAAGTTGTGCTCTCCATAGCCAAAACTTCTTATTTTAACACATCTTCCAAGATTTAAATTACTGCATAAAGTTTTCCAAACAACTCTTGTTGCATTAAGGTCTCTATATCTTATTTTATCAAAATTATTTTCTTTAACCTCAAAAATAAAAGTTGCTTTATTTTTTTCATTAGAATTGCTGAAAAGCGGATTTTTATTATCAAAGCCGACTAATTACGGATTAG
>Ga0172365_10001640_pt1 | contig 16232 bp, 11 predicted proteins | sample LakKivSesite48cm_FD_114535 | JGI IMG/M metagenome (GOLD analysis project Ga0172365, IMG submission 114535) | Sediment microbial communities from Lake Kivu, Rwanda - Sediment site 48cm | ecosystem: Environmental > Aquatic > Freshwater > Lake > Sediment | place: Rwanda: Western Province, Lake... | reverse complement strand
TTTGAAAGAATCTCTTTTGAAAGAGCAAAGGAATCAGTTGTTGAAGGATATTCAAGGGCCTTGTTGAATTTGGCTGAAAAATGGAAAGACATTGTTGTCTTGGATGCCGATTTAGCTGTAGCTTGTGGAATAAGATCCTTTGAAGAGAAATTCCCGAAGAGATTTATTGAAGTTGGAATTGCTGAACAAGACATGGTTTCTATGGCTGGAGCCTTAGCTAGACAGGGTTTTTTGCCAATTGTTAATACCTTTGCCTCCTTTTTGACTTCGAGGGCAAATGAACAAATTTATAATAATCAAACAGAGGGGAAAAAAATAATTTATGTTGGTCACTTGGCAGGTCTTTTACCAGCAACTCCAGGAAAATCCCACCAATGCTTAAGGGACATTGCCTTAATGAGGACAATGCCAAATTTAATTTTGGCAGAGCCTTGCAATAGTTGGGAAGCAGAAAAATTGTTCTATTATTTGGTTGAAAAAATCCCTCAAGGTTGCTACTTAAGATTGGCAGGTATTTCTGGTTTGGGTGAAATAGATTTACCAAAAAATTATAAAATTAATTTAGGTAAGGGAGTAATTTTAAAAGATGGAAAAGATTTAGCCCTAATTTCTTATGGTCCAATTATTCTTCCAATTCTTTTACAAGTAGCTGAAATTTTGGCCAAAAAGGAAATAGAAGTAAAAGTAATTAATTTTCCTTGGCTGAACCGAGTTGACATTGATTGGTTAAAAGAAAATCTTTTTTCAATTCCAATCTGGATCTTTGTTGAAAATCACATGACCTTCGGAGGACAAGGGGAATTTGTTAAAAAGGAAATAAAAAAAGACCCTCAATTAAAGGGGATAAAATTAGAAAAAATTGGAATCGATGAGCTTCCGAGGTCTGGAAATATTCCTGAAATTTTAAAATATTTTAAATTGGATCCTGAAAGCCTGAGTCTGGGGATCGAGAAACTTTTGAAATCTTAAACTTATCTTTTCCACCAGGGAGCCCTTGGCCAATTAAGGGCTTCCGATGGAATCAATTTATCCTTTTCAATATCAACCTGGGCAACCCTTCCGATTACTTCTCTAATTAAACTTGGCTTTATTCCTGAACCAGGTCCTTTAATCGAAAACATTTCTTCAGTGATTACTGTTCCTTTTGGAATATCTTTTTTAGAAACAATGCTCTTTGCTAATTTTTCTCTTATTGGTTTTAATTCCTCATAAATTATCTTTTTGGCTTCCCCTCTAATTTTTTCTACAGTTTTGATTTTTTCTATTAATTCTTTTAACTCTTTTGGTTCAAGGCTGGCAGCATGGTCTGAACCCTTCATTTTTTTATTTAGAGTGAAATGTCTTTCCACAATTGGAGTCCCCATAGCGACAGCAGTTAAAGTAGGCAAATATCCAATTTCGTGACCGGAATAACCAATTGGGAGGGGCTTATATCTTTGTTTTAAAATGTTCATAAAATTGAGGTCAATTTTATCATCGGGGCAGGGGTAGAAAGAAACGCAGTGAAAAATAATTAATCTTGAGTTGTATTTTAAAATAACTTTCACTGCCTCATCGATTTCTTCAAGGGTGCTCATACCGGTTGAGAGAAGAATTGGTCTATCTTTTTTTGCCACATATTCGAGTAAGGGCAAATTAATTACGTCGGCTGAAGGAATTTTATAGGCAGCGACTCCTAATTTTTCCATAAAATCGGCACTTGAAAAATCCCAAACACTGGCAAAAAATAAGATTCCAAGGTCATCAGCATATTTTTTTAATTTGTAATATTCCTCTCCTGAAAGCTCAAGTTTTTTTCTATGTTCCCCATAAGTGCGACCATAGGCATTGGGGGAATTATAAGGTCTTTCCAGCCATTCCTTAATTAAAATTTCCTCCGGATTTCTCTTTTGGAATTTTACCGCATCGGCTTTAGCCAATTTTGCTTCTTTTATTAATCTTTTAGCCAACTCAAAACTTCCATTGTGATTAATTCCAATTTCAGCTACAACAAAAACAGGCTGCCCTTCTCCCATATATCTTTTTCCAATCTTAACTTTTTTTGGTAGACCCTCTAAAATCCTTTTTATTTTTGCTTTGAACTTCATATCACAGAGAATTATAAATTATGTTATCGCCTTTTGAATTTTTAAAATAACCCTTAATGTCAATTAAAATTGGTGGAAGAGTGGAAATTTTTTCAAAGATTTTTGGATTTAGATTTTTAAATTGATTGTGGATGACAGATAAAATTATTGCATCGAATTTTTCTCGATTTTTATTCAAATTTAAAATTGATTTTATTCCAAACGTTTCAATTTCTTCCTTTTTGAGCAGGGGATCAAAACCAAAAACTTTGCAACCCCTGCTTTTTAATTTTTTAATCGTTTTTTCAATTCGTGAATTGCGATAATCTTTGCAATTTGCTTTAAAAGTTAAACCCATTACTAAAATTCTTGAATTTTTAATTTTCTTTTTCGCCTCCTTTAAAACTTGAAAAATTAAATTAGCTACATAATATGGTATGAATTCATTCACTTTTCTTCCAGATAAAATAATCATTGGATAATGTCCAAGCTTTCTTGCTTTATAGGTTAACAAATAAGGGTCCTTCGGAATGCATCCGCCACCTACCAAACCAGGTTCGTAATATTGTATGTTCCACTTTGTGGCTGCTGCCCTCATTACTTCCCTGACATCCAATCCCATTTTTGAAAAAATCAAAGAGAGCTCATTCGCCAAAGCAATGTTCAAATCCCTTTGGATATTTTCGATTACCTTTCCCGCTTCAGCAGTTTTAATATTTGGGGCTCGATATAATCCAGCTTTGCAAATTAAACCATAAACTTTCTCAATTGTGTCTAATGTTTCTTTGTCTTGAGCAGAGATAATTTTTACTATTTTATCAACGGTGTGTTTTTTGTCACCGGGATTTAATCTTTCTGGAGAATAACCCAATTTAAAATCTATTCCTGATTTCAATCCAGAAGATTTTTCAATTATAGGAGCTACAACTTCTTCGCTCACTCCAGGATAAACGGTTGATTCAAAAACAATAATTGACCCCGGATTTAAATTTTCACCAACGATTTTTGAAGCCGATTTAATATAACTTAAATCCGGCCTTTTAAATTTATCAATTGGCGTCGGTGTAGCCACGATTATAAAGTTTGCCCATTTTAAATCTTTAGGATTAAAAGTATATTTTAATTTAGACTTTCTCAAATCTTCTTTTTCTACCTCTTCAGTTCTATCAAAATTCTTCTTTAGTTCTTTTATTCTTTTTTTTGAAATATCGAATCCCAAAACCGGAGCGATCTTAGTCTCGCCGAAAGCCACTGCTAGAGGAAGCCCAACGTAACCCAAACCAACTACCGCTAATTTTATATTTTTTATATCTTTATTCATATTTAAAAAACAATTGAAATGTTTTAAGCAAAATTCCAAGATCGAGTAAAAAGCCTCGATTTTTTAGATAATATAAATCATACTCAAATTTTTCTTTGCTGTCCATAATCGACCTGCCATATCTAAATTTTATCTGGGCCCAGCCGGTGAAACCGGGTTTAATCAAGTGTCTCAAATGATAGTGAGGAATTTCTTTTTCAAGCTGGGCGACAAATTCTGGTCTTTCCGGTCTCGGTCCAACCAAAGAAATATCTCCTCGAATAACATTTATCATCTGGGGAAGTTCGTCAAAATGTATCCTCCTTAAAAATTTTCCAATTTTTGTTATTCTCCTATCTTCTTTTTCCGCCCATTGGGGACCCCTTTTTTCTGCCTCTTCAATCATTGATCTGAATTTAATTAATGAAAAATTTTTTCTATCCCTACCAACTCTCTCTTGTTTATAAAAAATTGGACCGCCGTCTTCAAATTTTATCGCTATAACAATCAATGGCCAAGCTGGCAAAGTTAAAATTAAAATGATTGAAGCCAAAATTATATCAAAAATTCTCTTAAATTTGTCATAAAAAATTTTTTCTCCCTCTTTTAGATTTTCCAAGAACCAAGAATGGGAAATCATTGAAACTGGAATTTTTTCAGTGATTATTTCATAAGCCCTGGCAAAATCTAAAAAATTCACCCGGGCTGGCAAACAAAAATAAAGAGCTTTTAATAATTTTGGATCGGTTTCATATTCCTCAGTAAAAATTACCGTATCAATATTTTCTTTTTCAATTTGAGAGAGTAAATCTTCATTTAAATTAATTTCAATCAGTTTATATCCCAAATATGGCCTTTCTGAAATTTCCTTTTTTAAATTTTCAACTTCAACACCCCGGCCGACTATTGTCAAGCGATTTAAAAAGTGGGCAGAAAATAAAGAATAGAAAAAATTTCGCCAGAGAATAAAAAAGGTTCCGAAAATTAAAGCATTTAAAACCAAATTTGTTTTAGGAGTAATTCCAAAAAGAGGAATAAGATAGAAAAATCCCATTCCTAAAACTAAATTTAACAAAATCGCTCCCAGAACTCGAGGATAAAAAGAGATTTTGGTTTTAATTAAATAAAGGTCATAGAGACCAAAAATATAAAAAATAACTAACCAAAAAAAATATAAAATTGAAAATGGTAAAAGATGGGCAAAGAAAATTTCAAAAGAAAATTCTCTAAAAAAACCAAAAAATAGTGTTATTAAAAGGGAAAGATAAAACAAAAGAACATCACCAAAAAGAAGGAAAATTTTCCTTGAATTAAGCATACATTTTTATTTTAAGGAAAATACTGGATAATTTCAAGCCCCTTGTTATTTTATTTGAAATTATTTAGAATGAAAAAATGGCCAAAAAATTCAGAGGAAATAAAAACTTGGAGAACTTTTGCCTTTCAATAATTAGATGGGGGACCTATTTAATTTTATTTACTCCCTTAATTATTTGGCGAGTTTCCTTTTTTCCCTTTGTTACTCCAAAAACAATTTATTTTCGAATTTTGGTTGAAATTATTTCCGCCGCCTATTTGTTTTTAGCAATATCTTTTTCTCAATATCGACCGAGAATTGATAAATTATCAATAACTATTTTCCTTTTCCTTTGCATTTTAGTTTTAACTTCATTTACCGGCATCAATTTTGTGAGAAGTTTTTGGTCAACCTATGAAAGAATGACCGGACTTTTTACAATGTTTCATCTTTTAGCCTTTTTTATTATTTTGACTTCTGTTTTCCAAAAAAGAGAAGATTGGGAGAAAATTTTAGCCACTTCAATCATTGTCGGAGTTTTGTTATCTCTTTATGTTTTATTGACTCCCCAACAAGTTTCAACCAGGGGAGGAGGAACAATTGGTAATACTTCATTTATGGCCACCTATTTGCTCTTCGACATTTTTTTTGTCATAATTTTGTTTTTAGCCAAAAGAGGAAACTTACAGATTTTTTCTGGCATATCTTTGGCAATTTTACTTCCAACTTTGCTAACTTCTAGTGCCAGGGGGGCAATTATTTCCTTTTCTGGCGGATTGCTTTTGCTCATTTTGGGATATTTACTATTTTCTGAGAAAAAAAATTTAAAGAGAGCTGGTATTATTTCAGTTTCCTCATTAATAATTTTTGGAATAATTTTGGTAATTTATCAACCCTCATTTATTAAAAACAAAATTGGAGAAATTTTGAGAGATATGGGGCCGAGGTTTGTTGTTTGGAAAAGGGGCTGGAAAGGATTTTTGGAAAGACCAATTTTGGGTTGGGGTCCAGAAAATTTCAATGTTGTTTTTCTCAAATATTTTAATCCCTGCATGTTTTTATCGAAATGTGGAGGAGAAATCTGGTTTGACAGGGTTCATAATGTTGTTTTTGATACTTTAGTTACTACCGGAATAATTGGCTTTTTGAGCTATTTATCTATTTTCGCCGTTTCAATTTTTGGACTTTTTAAAATTTGTTTAAAAGAAAAAGACTACAACCCACCCGCCACCCTCCCGCCCGAGGGGCGGGCCCCTCTGTTTTTCGCCTTAGGAATGATGGTCTTATTAGTGGTGTATTTTTTCCAAAACCTGCTTGTTTTTGATATGATTTCTAGCTATACTGTCTTTTTCTTGAGTTTGGGATTTATTAGTTTTTTAACAAAGAAGAAAGAAAATTTACCCGAGGAATTTAGAGAAAGACAAATCAATTCCTTTTTAGGTTCATTAATTTTAGTCTTTACTATATTTTTACTTTATTTTGGAAATATCCAACCAGCCCAAAGCGCAATCAATACAGTAAAAATGATTATTCCCGACACCAATTTAGGAGAATCAATAAATTTCTTTAAAAAAGCCTTAAATACTTTTATGGAAAAATATGAAATCAGGGAGCAATTTGCTCAAAGGGTTTTACAAGAAGGTTTTAAGTTAAAAGAAAATCAAGAGGTTTTAAGATCCGCTTTTTCTCTGGCTGAAGAAGAAATGGAAAAAAGTATCAAAAAAAATCCCTTGGACTTTCGCCCTCACCTTTTCTTGGGTCAACTTTATTTTAGTGATTACTATTTTAGTAAAGATAATACAAAATTAGATTTAGCAGAAAAAACTTTAGAAAAAGCAATCACGCTTTCTCAAACAAACCAACAAGGCTATTGGCATTTAGCTGAAGTTAAATTTTCAAAAGATGAGAGGGAAGAAAGTTTCAATTTATTTCAAAAGGCGATTGATTTGGAGCCAAAACTGGGTAAGTCCCATTGGTATTTAGCTATGGTTTATAAGGCGGCAGGTCTTAATGCTCAAGCCCTTGGAAAAATAAAAGAAGCACAAGGTCTGGGCTATAATTGGAAAGAGAATCTGGAAGATTTAAAAAGGGTAATTGAAATTTATCAGGCATTAGGGGATGATCAAAATTTAATTTTACTTTACCAAAAAGCAATCGAATTTGATTCAAAAAATGCAAGTTTTTGGGCAAATTTAGCCGCGAGTTATGCCAATTTGGGGGAATATGAAAAAGCAAAAGAAGCGGCTAAAAAAGTAGAGGAGCTCGATCCAAATTTAGCTCCTAAAGTGGAAGAATTCTTAAAGAGTTTGCCAGAATAAAAATACGAATTAATGTGAATTAGATATGCGAATGCCGCGAATTAAAAAATTTTTATTTCTTGGAATAATTTTTATTTTTCTTTTAATTCCCTTTTTGACGAAAGCTGAAGAAATCTTAGGAAAATCAGTCAATTTTTATATAGAAAGCACTTATGACGCCTTAAAAAGAGAAGAAGCCTTAGCTACTCTCAGAAAAATTTCTCCGAAAGCCTATTGGTATGTTGATGATGATTGGTGGAATAATTTGACAGAAAATGAAAGAGAAGTGGTGAATGGGGCTTTAAATTCTCTGGCTGATGAATTTGAAACTAAAATTTATCCAGTTTTAACTTCAAATTTTGGCACCGAATGGACGCCGGGAATTGATAAAGATACCAGAATTACAATTTTAATTCATCCAATGATTGAAGAAAGCGGAGGATATTTTAATTCGGGTGATGAATATCCCAGAGTCCAGGCGCCGAGATCAAATGAAAGAGAAATGGTTTATTTAAATGCCATTTATTTAAAAAACCAATTAGTAAAAAGTTTATTGGCCCACGAATTACAGCATTTAATTTCTTTTAATCAAAAAGAGAGAACATATAATGTTTCTGAAGATGTCTGGTTAAATGAAGCTCGCTCAGAATATGTACCGACTCTCTTGGGCTACGATGACATTTTTGAAGGGAGCAATCTCCAAAGGAGAATAAAAAAATTTTTGGAAAAGCCTTACGATTCTTTAACTGAATGGAGGAATTTACCTTATGATTATGGGGTGGCAAATCTTTTTATTCAATATTTGGTTGATCATTATGGAAGGGATATTTTAATTGATTCTTTGAAAAGTTCAAAAACCGGAATTGAAAGCATAAATTTTGCTTTATCAAAAAATGGCTTTAAAGAAAATTTCTCCCAAATCTTTACTGACTGGGCAATTGCCGTTTTTATTAATGACTGCTCGATTTCTCAAAAATATTGTTATTTAAATCAGAATTTAAAAAATTTTAAACTCACACCCTTAATCAATTATCTTCCATTTATTGGAGAGAGCGTTTTATCAGTAACCAATACAACCAAGGATTGGGCAGGAAACTGGCACAAATTTGTTGGTGGAAAAGGTACTTTAAAGTTGGAATTCACTGTTTCCCCCGATGCTAAATTTAAAATTCCCTATTTGATTGAAGATAGTCAAGGTAATTTCAATATTAATTTTTTGGAACTTGACAAAGAAGGGAAAGCTGAAATTTTTGTTGAAGATTTTGGCTTAAAAAATGTTTCTCTGACTATTATTCCTATTTCCCAAAACAAAATTTCTGGTTTTTCTGACCTGGAACCCTCTGTCTCCTTTTTCTGGTCAGCCTCAACTGTGGAAAAAGCAAGAGAAGAGGAGGCAGAATTGATTAAAAAACTCCTCGCTCAAATTGATCAATTACAAAAAGAGATTACCAAAGTTCAGGCTCAAATAAATGTAATCTTGGGAAGGAGAGTTTATTGCGGAAAATTCGAAAAGGATCTTTATTACGGGATAAGGGATAATGAAGATGTTAAGTGTCTCCAGGAATTCTTAAAGTCTCAAGGCCCGGAGATTTATCCTGAAGGATTAATTAGCGGCAATTTTCTTAATCTAACCCAGGCGGCCGTTATTCGCTTTCAAGAAAAATATTTTAATGAGATTTTACTACCCTTGAGATTAGAGAGAGGCACCGGTTTTGTCGGAGAAAGAACAAGAATGAAAATTAATCAAATCTCGGGCTGGTAAATTTTTTAGAATCCCCGTGGTGTAAAAATAGCGAGCGAAATCGGGGTCCCCGAAATTTGCGAAGCAAATTTGGGGTAAAGAAGGTGTCTGGAGCGGGGGTCGGGGGATTTCTTTCTTGACATAATTCTTTGAATTTGCTAATATTACATTGTGAGTGCGAAAGCACCCCGATTCTAAGCAAGCGGCAGACCTTCCTCGAGCAAGGCCTGCTGCTTTTTTTAAATTAAAGAGCCGAGAGAGTTAACTCCAATTCCAAGTCTTTTGTGAGTGCTATCCTCTCGGCCCAATTATATTTTAACAAAAATTTGCTAAAATAAAAGAATGGAAATAGAGAGCGTCTTATCAGGGATTAAAAAAAATGTTTTATTGAGAGATTATACGGCTTTTAAAATCGGAGGGTCGGCAAAATATTTTTTTACGGCAAATAATAAAGAAGATTTAATCAAGGCAATTTTGCTGGCAAAAAAATTAAAATTGCCATTTTTTATTTTTGGTGGAGGGAGCAATTTATTGGTTTCAGATGAGGGATTTGAAGGACTAACAATTAAAGTTCAAAGTTCAGATTTCGAAGTTCGAAGTTGTGAAATTTTTACTGAAGCCGGAGTGCTATTAAATCAATTAGTAATTATTGCGTTAAAAAATAATTTAACTGGTTTGGAATGGGCGGCGGGGATTCCCGGGACAGTTGGGGGAGCAATTTTTGGAAATGCCGGAGCCTTTGGAAAATCAATTGGGGATTTGATCGAAGAAGTCGAAGTTTTGGATAGTGAAAGTGAAAAGATTAAAATTTTAGGTAACAAAGATTGTAAATTTTCTTATCGGAATAGTCTTTTTAAGAAAAATAAGAATTTAATAATTCTTTCCGCCATTTTCCAACTAAAAAAAGAAAAAAAATCGGAAATTGAAAGAAAAATAAAAGAGTATTTGGATTACCGTAGAGAAACTCAGCCATTAAATTTTCCCTCAGCTGGTTCGGTTTTTAAAAATCCCCTAGGCTTTTCGGCCGGAGATTTAATCGAAAAATCTGGTCTGAAAGGGAAAAAAATTGGGGATGTTAAAATTTCCGAAAAGCATGCCAATTTTATTTTAAATTTAGAAAAAGGAAGGGCAAGAGATGTAATAGAGTTAATAAAATTGATAAAAAAAGAAGTAAAAAATAAGTTTGGCATAGCTTTAGAAGAAGAAATCCAGTATTTAGGTTTTAAAAATTAAAAATTTTGCATTTTGCATTTTGATTTTTGAATTTTCAGTTATCCACACTTGACAATACCTCTTGAAATGAGAAAATGAACTAATAGAAATTTTTTTTAGCGATAGTGGTCGACTATTTGCCAAAAATTTTAAAAGCTCTAAAAAAAATGGCAAAGAAAAAAAAGAGAAAGAGAAAGAGATAAATTCTCTCTACCCCCACCTTATTTTGATACCTGAAAATATTGGAAAAAAAAGTTAAATCAAAGGGTGGGGTTTTATTTATGTAGAATTCGAAATTAAAAAACGTTCATTAATGTTTTTCCTGTAAAAATTTCGATGATAAAAAAGCGACAACCTTTACAAAAAAATTTTTTAATGCTAAAAGAATTAAAAGAAGAGTTTTGATTCGTTGAGTAGTTAATCGCTTTTTGTTTCACTCTTTGTTTTTTGGTAAGAATTTTCTTACCAGCTTCAAGGTAAGCGATTAACAAAAACATGGCAAAAACAAAGAGATCCATAAAATGGGTCAAGGGAAAAAGACAAAAATACGCTGGGATTCATTTAATTGCCGAATTTTGGGGAGGAAAAATTATAGAAAACTCAAAGGAAATTGAGAGGATTTTGATTTTGGCAACGAAAAAAGCCGGAAATACTCCTTTGGAAGTTACAATTCATAAATTTTTACCCCAGGGAATCACTGGGGTTTTGTTATTAGCCGAGAGTCACATTGCCCTGCACTCTTGGCCAGAATTTAATTATTTAGCCATTGATATTTTCACCTGCGGAGATAAAGCCTTACCCCGAAAAGCCTTGGACTATTTAAAAAAGAAATTTAAACCAAAGAAAGTCGAAATTAAAGAGATAAAAAGAGGAGTATTTCCATACCCCAGTGATTAAAAAATTTCTTTTTGGAAAAAAATGGTTTTTTGAGGATCTCAAATTGGGAGAACCGGCAACTTCCACCTGGGGTTTTCAAATTGAAAAAGAAATCTATTCTGGGAAAAGTAAATTCCAAAAAATTGGGGTTTTTGAGACAAAAGAATTTGGTAAGATTTTAGCCCTTGATAGTTTAGTCCAACTCTCAACCAAAGATGAGTTTGTTTATCATGAAATGTTAGTTCACCCAGCCCTCTTTTATCATCAAAAGCCAAAAAGAATATTAATAATTGGCGGAGGTGATGGTGGAGTTTTAAGAGAGGTGGCGAAACATCCAGTTAAAGAAATTTTTTTGGTTGATATAGATGAAAAAGTAATTGAGGTTTCAAAAAAATATTTACCATCAGTTTCAAGAGGAGCTTTCGGAGATAGGCGATTAAAAATTTTTATTGAGAATGCCTCAAAATTTGTAAAGAGATACAATAATTTTTTCGATGTTATCATTGATGATTTAACTGATCCAACCGGTCCTTCGTTTGAACTCTGGAAAACTGGATTTTATAGAGACATTTTAAAGGCCTCGAAAGAAAATGGAGTTTCGGTCTTTCAAACCGCCTATTTAAAAGAAAGATTTGCTAAGAGAGCGAGAAAAAAACTGAAGAAGATTTTCCCATTTTTTAAAGTCCATAAGGCTTTTGTCGGCTGCTTTCCATTCGATGAACACACTTTTTCCTTTGGCTCAAAAAAGATTGATTTTGATAGGATTGGTTTTAAAGAGATAAAAGAGAAATACAAAAAACTAAATCTCAAAACAAAATATTATTCCCCAGAAATTCATTTTTCCTCGGTTGTTTTACCCAAAGAAGTTCAATAAAGAGAATTTTTTAAACCACCACCCGAGCTAAAACGGGATTTTTTATTTCTTCCAGTTGGGTTTCGAAAACCCAAATTTTATTGTATAATTTGACGATATGTCAATAATTAATAAAATTTTTGGCGATGCCAATAAAAAATATTTAAAGAAAATTCAGCCATTGGTTGATAAAATAAATGGGCTTGAAAAGAAATTTGAAAGTTTTTCGAACGAGAAGTTAAAAGGAAAAACAGCTGAATTTAAAGAGAGATTAAAAAAGGGTGGAACCTTAGATGATATATTACCAGAAGCATTTGCTTTGGTTAGAGAAACAGCCAAAAGAACCCTAAGACAACGGCATTTTGACGTTCAGTTAATGGGTGGAATAGTTTTACATCAAGGGAAGATTGCCGAGATGAAAACTGGAGAGGGAAAAACTTTGGCTGCTACTTTACCTCTCTATTTAAATGCTTTGACAGGAAAAGGATGCCATTTGGTCACTGTTAATGATTATTTAGCGAGAAGAGATACTGTCTGGATGGGTCAAATCTATCATCTTTTAGGATTGAGCGTGGGATGTTTGAATCACGAGCAATCTTTTTTATACGACCCCGACTACAAAAAACCACCCGAAGAAAAAGAAAAAATGAGAGATGAGTTGGGTGGTTTTTATGTTGTGGAGGATTTTTTGAAACCTTGTTCTAGAAAGGAGGCTTATTTGGCTGATATTACTTACGGTACAAATAATGAATTCGGTTTTGATTATTTGAAAGATAATATGGTTTTTGATTTGTCGCAACAGGTTCAACGAGAATTCAATTATGCCATTGTTGATGAGGTTGATTCCATTTTGATTGACGAAGCCAGGACCCCCCTGATTATTTCTATGCCCGAAACGGCTCTAATGTCGGAAAAAGAATGGAAAGAGGAACAACAAAGATATTATCAGATTGCTCGGATTGTCGAGCAACTAAAAAAAGGAATGGATTATTTAGTTGATGAAAAACAAAAAACATTTGAATGGACAAAAGAAGGACAAGAAAATTTTGTTAAACTTTTAGGAAAAGACCCTTGGTCAGAAGAAGATTTTGATCCCCAAAATTTCTTAAGAAAAATAGATAATGCCATAAGGGCAAAAGAGTACTTTCTTTTAGACAGAAATTATGTAATTAAAAACGGCGAGACAATTATTGTTGATGAATTTACAGGCAGATTAATGCCAGGCAGGAGATGGTCGGCGGGTTTACATCAGGCTGTTGAGTCTCGGGAATATATTCGAGGTAACGTACCAGAAGTACAACCAGAATCAAAGACATTGGCTTCCATTACCTTTCAAAATTTGTTTCGGATGTATAAAAAATTAGCCGGGATGACGGGTACCGCCGCCACTTCTGCCGAAGAGTTTGATAAAGTTTATAAATTGGAAGTGGCGATTATCCCGACCAATAAGCCCATGATTCGTCAGGATTTGTCCGATAAAATTTTAAAAACCGAAGAGGGAAAATTTAAGGTCCTAGTCCAAGAAATCAAAAAAAAGCATGATTCGGGCCAACCGCTTTTAGTCGGTACTACTTCAATTGAAAAAAATGAGTATTTGGGGAAATTACTGGATCGGGAAGGTATTTCCCATCAGATTTTAAATGCCAAGCATCATGAAAAAGAAGCAGAGATTATTGCTCAGGCAGGAAAATTAAATTCTGTCACCATTGCTACTAATATGGCGGGTCGAGGAGTTGATATTATCTTGGGTGGCAATCCTCAGAATCCCGAGGAAGCGAAAAAAGTTATTGAATTGGGCGGGCTCCACGTTATTGGTACAGAACGTCACGAAGCAAGGAGAATTGATAATCAATTAAGAGGAAGAGGGGGTCGTCAAGGCGACCCGGGATCTTCCCAGTTTTTTATTTCTTTGGAAGACGATTTAATGAGAATTTTTGGCGGAGAAAGAATAAAATCTTTGATGTCAGCTTTAAAGATTCCAGAAGATGAACCCATTGAAGCCAATTTAGTTTCGAGAGCGATTGAAGAAGCTCAAGCAAAAATTGAGGGAATAAATTTTGATTTAAGAAAACATCTTCTAGATTATGACGATGTAATGAATGTCCACAGGGAGACCTTTTATAAAAAGAGAAAAGAATTTCTATCTGCTTCTTCTCAGGAACTAAGAGAAAAAATTTTAGAAATAATTTCAAGAGCAGGTTTTAAAAAGGATGATTATGAAAAAAAGGAGAAAGAAATTGGCTTTGATCAGCTTCGCCAGATTGAAAGATTCATTTTTTTGAGAATTTTAGACACCCTCTGGATCAACCATTTAGAAAACATGGAATATTTAAGAGACGTTGTTAGATTACGGGCTTATGGTCAGCGAGATCCCTTGGTCGAATACAAAAATGAAGGTCACAAAATGTTTAAGAAGTTACTTTCTCAAATGGAATCAGCCCTGAGCAATACCTTAATGAATATTAAATTGGCTCCGACTCAAGCTCCGACCGTTCGGCCGGTTATCCAATCAGGGGCGCGAAAAGTTGGTCGAAATGACCCTTGTCCTTGTGGTTCGGGCAAAAAATATAAAAAATGCTGTTGGCCTAAGTTTGGATAAAAAACGAGCGAAGCGTAGCTTCTGCTAGTGGGGTGTTTTGGCCAAAATACGGTTCGCCTTGACAAGCATTTTTTAAAGTGGTTAAATAAGATAATATGGGAAACTTTAACTACCAAAAAATTTGTTCAGATTTGATTTCCGATTTAAACAAAAGACAGAAAGAGGTGATTTCTCGAAGGTTTGGTTTAAATGGCTTGGAAAGAGAGACTTTAGAATCAATTGGCAAAGATTTTGGAGTTTGTCGAGAGAGGGTTCGTCAGATTGAAGAAGTTGGATTGGAGAAGATAAAACCAAAACTGAGTCAATATGAGAAAATTTTCCAAGCCTTTTTACAATATTTTAAAGAATCCGGAGGCCTGAAAAGGGAAGACATACTTTTGGCTGATTTGGGAAGGGAAAAGAAGAATGAGGTTTATTTTCTCTTGAGTCTGAGAGAACTATTTCAGAGATTGAATCAAAATGAAGAATATCATTCTTTTTGGACGATTGACCAAAATTCTCTTCAATTAACAAAGAGAGTTATTAATTTACTTTCAGATCAGCTTCAAAAAATTGGAAAACCCCTGCCATTTAAAGACCTGACCCCTCCCTTTTCCCTAAAACGAGAATTTCTCTTATCTTATTTAGAAATTTCAAAAATAATTCAAAAGAACCAAGAAGGACTTTATGGTTTAAAAAATTGGCCAGAAATTAATCCCCGGGGAATAAAGGACAAAGCCTATTTAGTTTTGAAAAAAATTAAAAAACCCCTTCACTTTACCGACATTGCCAAAATGATTGAAAAAGCCAATTTACAGACTGTTCATAACGAATTAATCAAAGATTCGAGATTCGTTTTGGTGGGCAGGGGAACTTATGCTTTGGCTGAATGGGGTTATTTACCTGGCGAGGTAAAAGAAGTAATTTTTAAAATTTTAAAAGAGGCGAAGAAACCATTGAAAAAAGAAGAAATTTTAAAGAAGGTTTTAGAGCAGAGATTAGTTAAAGAAAATACCATTTTACTAAATCTCAGTAATAAAAAATATTTTGAAAGAGATTCTTTGGGAAGATATCGACCAAAAACCGAGGTTATTTAAAATATGGTGATTTTTGCTATCGGAGTGAAAATTTTATTGACTTTAACCTCCCTCTTTTTTTTAGTTTTCTTTATGCTTTGCCTTTATTGGGCAAAGGAATGGCATCCCGAAAGGAGAGCCACCATCGGATTTTTAGTTAGCACCCTTTTGACTTTTTGGTTTTTCTTGGGAGGAGTTTTAATTTTAGCTTTATTTATTCTTTTTTTAAAATATCTTTTTCCTATTATTAAATCATGGAAATTTCCTTTTTAATTTTTCAAATCTTAAAAAACTGGTGGTGGTTTTTTTCTCCAATAATCCTCTGGTTTCCAGCCAAAACTCTTTATTTATGGTGGATAAGGTGGGAGGTTTGGTATCCGAAGTTTAAGTGGATTTTACTTGAGATAAAGCCGCCCAGAGAAATTTTGAAACCATTTTCGGCAATGGAAAACCTCTTTTCGATGCTCTGGGGAATAATAGATTTACCAAATTGGCGGGAAAGATGGTACGCTGGAGAGTTACCATTGGGAGGGGGACTCTGGTTTTCCTTTGAAATCGCTTCTTTTGGTGGAGAACCCCATTTTTATTTGAGAATTCCGGAATTTTTTAGAAATACCGCCGAATCGAGAATCTATTCTCAATATCCGGAAGCCGAAATTTCTTTGGTTGAAGATTATACAAAAAAGGTGCCCCAAAATATTCCCAATGAAAAATGGGATATATATAGCGAAGATTATTCTTTATTCAAGGAGGACTATTAGCCAATTAAAACCTATTCAATGTTTTTTGAGAAAGAGGTAGAGGAAAAAAGGGTAATGGAGGAAAAAAGAATAGACCCAATAGATTCTCTTTTAGAGGGGTTATCAAGACTTCAATCGGGTGAGCAAGCCTGGCTCCAAATAGTTTGCAATCCAATAACGGAAACGAGTTTTTTCC
>Ga0172365_10001639_pt1 | contig 16234 bp, 9 predicted proteins | sample LakKivSesite48cm_FD_114535 | JGI IMG/M metagenome (GOLD analysis project Ga0172365, IMG submission 114535) | Sediment microbial communities from Lake Kivu, Rwanda - Sediment site 48cm | ecosystem: Environmental > Aquatic > Freshwater > Lake > Sediment | place: Rwanda: Western Province, Lake Kivu... | reverse complement strand
AGCCGGGCGTCGAGGGCATAGATCCGCGAATCGGTGCTGCCGAAGACGACGCGTCCGCCGGAGACGTCGGGCGTCGAATAGACCGGGTCGTCGGTCTTGCAGACCCAGGCGACGCTGCCGTCGCCCGTCCTCAGCGCCCGCACCGCGCCCGAGGCATCGGCGACGATGACCGTTCCCTCGGACACGGCCGCGGACGAGGCGACCGTCCAGCCGGTGTCGAACCGCCAGCGCTCGCGGACCTGTGGGAAGAGCCCGTTGACGCTGAAGTCGGGACGCGGCGCCGCGGCCGAGGGTTTCCCTCCTGCGCCCGCGCCCGCGGCGGGGCGAGCCGTCGCGACGACCGGCAGGCCGTTCTTCTCGAGCTCGATCCGGTGCCAGGGAGCGAGCGTCCGGCCGCCCGTCCGTTCGGCGAAGGTCATGGCCTTGGCCCCGATCTCGACGATGTTGTAGCCCGGGGCGCGGTCCTTCGTGCCGATGTTGGCCCGGCCCATGACGCCCCTCAGGCCCTCGAAGTCGAGCGGCTCGTTCTTATGGCCGTGCCCGGCCAGCGCCGCCACCGTCGGGACCGTCTTCAGCTTGTCCAGGACGACGTACCAATTGTCGATGCTCGGATCGATCGGGTAATGCGTGAAGAAGATCGTCGGCCGCAGGGCCAGGTTCCGCTCCGCGAGGATCCCGTCGAGCCAACGCACGTCCTGCGGCGCCCAATGCCCGTCGGCCATGTGCAGGACCGGGCCCTGCGCGAGCCCGATGAAGCGGAAGCCGCCCGCCTCGAAATCGAAATGGTCGCCGCCCCAAAGCCGGGCCACGTCCGAGCCGCCGGACTCCGACCATTTCATGTCGTGATTGCCGGGGATGATGTGATAGGGCACGTCGAGCCCGTCGAGAATCTGCTTGGCTTGGCTGAGGTTGTCGAAGGTCCCCATCTCGGTGATGTCGCCGGTGACGACGACGAACGACAGGCCCTTCAGGGTATTGATGTCCGCGACCGAAGCCTCGAGGTCGGCGGCCCCACGGTCCGAGCCGACGTGGGTGTCGCTCAGCCAGGCGAACTTCAACGATGCCCGGGCCGCGGCGGCCGGGCCCCCCCCCTCGGCCGCTAAACCAAGGCGGAACCCGACGGCGGCGGCGGCCGCGACGGCCCCGCACAAGACGGCCCTGAGGATAAACCTCTTCATCTGAGTTCCGGGCTCTCGACAGACTGGCTATTGCGTTTCCGCCTCAATCCTAAGGCCCCCCCTGGGAGTTGTCAACCGGAGCCAATAGCGCATTGACTCCCCCTCACCACCGGCGTAGACTCGGGACCGCATAAAAAGGGATCCAAGGGAGGTTTCGCCATGTCGAAGAACCCCTGGGAGAGACGTGATTTCCTGAAAACGCTCTTGGCCGGCCTGCCGCTCGCCGTCTGGGATTGGCGGGCTTTCCCCAGGGCCGACGGCCTCGGCCTCGCCCAGACCCCGCCCGGGACCTACGATGCGATCGTCATCGGCGCCGGCCTCGGCGGCCTGAGCGCGGCGGCGGCCTTCGCCCGCCAGGGCTTCAAGGTCGTCGTCCTCGAGCAGCACAGCGTCCCCGGCGGTTACGCCTCCTCGTTCACCCGCCCCGGCGGCTTCACCTTCGACGTCTCGCTTCATTCGACCTCGGCCGGCATCCGCAACGGCGTCGCCAACCTGATCGGCGGCTTCCCCGAGATCCAGGACGTCGTCTTCGAGGAGCACAAGCCGCTCTACCGGGCCGTCTTCCCCGACTACGACATCCGCGTGCCGGGCCGGGACCTCCCGGGCTACGTCAAGCTCCTCAAAACGAAGTTCCCCGACGACGCGGCGGCCATCGACGCCATCTTCGCCGACATGAAAGGGCTCACCGACGAGGTCGGCCGCCTCTCGAGCGGCGCCCCGGTCGATATGTCCTCGTTCCCCAAAACCTTCCCGTCCCTTTTCAAGAACTTCAACCGGACCTGGGGGGCGATGATCGACGAACGGGTCCAGAACCCGAAGCTCAAGGCCGTCATCTCGAGCCTGTGGGGCTATTTCGGCCTGCCGCCGGCCAGGCTTTCGACCTTCTATTACGCCATGCCTCTCCTTGGCTATCTCGAGGGAGGCGGCTGGTATCCCCACGGGACCTCGCAGAGGATCAGCAACGCCCTGGCCGGCCTCATCGCCAAGGCCGGCGGCGAGGTCCGGACGAACACCCGGGTCGAGAAGATCCTGACCCGCGACGGCGCCGCCGTCGGCGTGCGCACGGCGGACGGCGCGGAGATCCGCGGCCGGGCGGTCATCTCCAACGCCAACGCCGTCGATACCCTCACGAAGATGACCGACGAGAAGGAGCTCCTGAAGGCGACGCTCGCCCGCATGGACAAGCTCGAGATCAGCTTCTCGACGCTCCTTGTCTGGCTCGGCCTCAAGACGGACCTCGTCCGCAAGGTCGGGCTCAAGGACAGCGAGATCTTCTATTACCCCGGCTACGACCACGAGGCGGCCTACGCCGCGTCGCTCGCCGGCGGGCTCACGGCCGATCCGGGCTACGGGCTGACGCTCTACGACAACGTTTGGCCCGGCGCCTCGCCCAAGGGCAAGAACACGATCGGCCTCATCGCCGCCCAAGGCTACGATCACTGGAAGACATACGAAACCGATTATTTCTACGGCAACAAGGACGAATACACGAGGGAGAAGCTGCGCCTGGCCGACATCCTCATCGACGCGGCCGAGAAGAGGTTCCTCCCCGGTCTGCGCAAGGCCATCGAGATCAAGGAAGTGGCCACGCCTCTCACGAACCGGCGCTTCACCCTGAATCCTCGCGGCGCGATCTACGGCTGGGACCAAACCGTCGACAACTCGGGCCAGCGCCGATTCCCGCAGCGGACGCCGGTCAAGAGCCTCTATCTCGCCGGCGCCTGGACCTTCCCTGGCCACGGCTACGGCGCGTGCATCCCCAGCGGTCTCTCCTGTTTCGCCGAGGTCATGAAGGACTGGAAGGCCTGAGGCCCATGCGAAAGAGGCTTCCGCTGATATTGGCGGTGATCGCCATGGGCTTGGGCCTGGCCATCGCTTGGATCGATTCGCGGCCGACGTGGGACGATGCCGGGATCACGGCCGGCCTGCTCGTCCTGACGGCCGCGGTCTTCGGCGCCCTCCGCCCGGCCAAGCCCTGGCTTTGGGGCCTGGCGGTCGGGGTTTGGGTCCCTCTCCTCGGCGTGGGCCGCAGGAACCCCGGCACGCTTCTGGCGCTGGCTATGGCTCTGTTCGGAGCTTATCTCGGGGCGTTGGCGCGTCGGGCGCTCGGGCCTGCGGCCAAAGACGGGAGCTCCGGAAGCCGCATTTGACGGGAACGCCGGACCGCGCTAGCGCCCCGGTCGCCGCCGCGTCATCAGGTAGTAGAGAACCGGCGTCGCGATGAGTGACAGCAGCACGGAGATGCACAGGGCCCCGATGACGGCGATGGCCAGCGGCCTCAGCATGTCGGCGCCCGAGCCGATGCCGTAGGCCAGGGGCAACATGCCCAGCCCTGCGGCCAGCGAGGTCATCAGGACGGGCCGGAGCCTGCGTCGCCCGGACCTCACCAGGGCCTCGACCAGGTCTGATCCCTGGGCCCGGAGCTCCTTGACGAAGTCGAGCATGAGGATGCCGTTCTTGGCGACGATGCCGACGCCGATGATCGCCCCGAGCAGAGAAACGACGTTGAGCGACGTCCCGGTGAACCAGAGGGCCAGGACCGTCCCGAACATGGCCAGCACGGCCCCGAAGACGATCGCGGCCGGCTCGGTGAACGACCCGAACTCGAGCAGGAGCACGGTGAAGACAAGGAAGACGGCCATGACCAGGACAATCATCAGGTTGCGGAACGATTCCCGCTGCTGCTCGTAGAGGCCGCCGTATTCGACCTTCCCCGGCGGCAGGGTCTTGTCCGATGCCAGCAGCCGCCGGATCTCGGCCATGGCGCTTCCCAGGTCGCGGCCCTCGAGCCGGGCCGTGACGGCGACGTCCTGCCGCGCGTCCTCACGCCGGAGCTCGAGTTGGCCCGGCTCCTCGACGACGTCGACGATCTGGGACAGGTGGACCAGCGTCCCTTGAGGCGTTCGGAGCGGCAGCAGGCGGATCTTCTCCAGCCGGTCGATGGCGGATTTCGCATCCAGGACGCGGATGTCGACGACCCGGTCCCCTTCGAGGACCGACGAGGCGGTTTCGCCCAGCATGGCCGTGTTGGCGGCCGCGGCGATGGCTTCGGCGTCCAGGCCAAACCGTTCGGCGTCGACCGGGCGGACCCGGAAGCCGATGGTCGGCCCCGTATAGACCAGGCCGTCGAAGACGTCCACGATGCCGGGGATCTTCCCGATCGCGGCGGCGACGCCAGGCGCCTTCTGCTCGAGCCAGCGCGGATTGGTCGAGAACAGTTTCACTTCGATGGGCTGCGGGGCCCACATCAGGTCCCCGATGAGATCGCCCAGGATGCCGGGGAATTCCCAGTTCGCGCCCGGGAGCTCGGTGTTGAACCGGCGCCGCAGCTCGGCGATGACTTCGTCCGTCGTCCGGCGGCGATGGCTTTTCAGCTTGACCAGGAAGTCTCCCGTGTTCGGCTCGGCGATCGACAACGCCAGCCGCGCCCCGGTGCGGCGCGAATAGCTCTCGAGCTCGGGGATCGCGCGCAGGATCTGCTCGGCCTGCAACAGCTGGCGGTTGGTTTCCTCGAGGCTCGTTCCGGGAGGGGTGAAGTAGTCGATGACGAAGCCGCCCTCGTCCATGGCCGGAAGGAACTCGCTCTGGAGCCGGCCATAGATGACGACGGCCAGGACGATGACGCCGGCGCAGACGGCGATGGTGATCCCGCTCCGCTTGAGCGCCGCCCGCACCGCTCCCTCGTAGAACGAGATGATGCGGCGCAGGAGAGGCCCCCCGGCCTCGTCCTGACGGGCGGCGGGCCCGTCGCGGCGGATGCGCAGGAGCCACCCCGCGAGGGCGGGGGTGAGTGTCACGGCCAGGGCCAGGGACGTCAGCAGGGCCACGACCATGGTCAGGGCCAGGGCCCGGAAGAAGACGCCGGTGATCCCATCGAGGAAGGCCAACGGGATGAACACGACGACGGGGGTCAGGGTCGAGCCCACCAGGGGCTTCAGGATCTCCCCGATGCCGGCCTGGATGGCTTCTCGGCGCGGCAGGCCCGCCATGCGCTTTGTGTAGATGGCCTCGACGACGACGATCGCGTCGTCGATGACGAGGCCGATGGCCGCGGCGATCCCCCCGAGCGTCATCAGGTTGAAGGTCAGGCCGGCGATCTTCATGGCCAGGAGGGTGACCAGCACCGTGACAGGGATGACCAGCGTCGCGACCAGGGTCGTGCCCCAGTTCTTCAGGAAGAAGTACAGGATGACGACCGACAGGATGAGGCCGAAGATGATCGCTTCCCAGACGCTTCCGACCGAGGCGCGGACGATCTCGGACTGGTCGTAGAAGAACGAGAGCTTCGTGTCCGACGGCAGCTCGCGCCTGAGCTCGGCAAGCTGGGCCTTGAGGGCCCGGGCGATCTCGAGCGTGCTTCCGTCGGGCTGGCTGCGGACGTTGAGCAGGACCGCGTTCTCCCCGTCGGCGGTGACGATATTGAAGACCGGCTCGGGGCCGCGCTCGACCCGCGCAAAATCGCGGACCAGGATCGGATGCCCGCCGGCGACGGTCACCGGGAAATCCTCGATATCCCTGATCGAGCGGAGGCGGCCGTCGACCACCGCCAGGTAGAGGTGGTGGTTTTCCTCGTGCATGCCGGACGAGGCGACGAGGTTGTTCCGGACGAGGGCCTCGGTCACCTCGCCGAGCGTCACGCCGGCGGCGTTGAGGCGCAGCGGATCGACGACGATGTGGTATTCGGGGGCCCGGCCGCCGACGAGGTCGACGCGGGCGACGCCCGGGATCCTCAGGAAGCGGAGCTTGAGATCGTAGCGGGCCGTCTCCCAAAGCTCGACGAGGCTGCGCTTGGGGCTCGTCAGGCTGACGCCGAGGATGGGGAAGGCCGAGAAGGTCAGCCGGAAGACCTGGGTCTCGACCGTAGCCGGCAGCGAGGCCCGGATCTCGGACAGGCGGCTGAGGACGTAGAGCTCCGATCGGACCATGTCCACGGACCAGGTGAAGAAAACGCTGACCTCGGCGGAGCCGCGGCCCGTAATGGAGCGGACCGTCGTGACGCCCGGGATATCCTTCATCCCTTCTTCGATAGGCCGGGTGATGGTCGCCATCATCTCGTCGGCGGGCATGACCCCGTTGTCGACGAGGACGACGACACGGGGGAAGTTGGTCTGGGGGAAGACCGAAGAGGACAGGGTCAGGGCCGCATAGACGCCGGCCGCGCACAGGGCCGCGCAGATGAAGACGACAGGAAGGGAGTGGCGCGTGGCGAACCGGCCGAAGGTGGTTTCACGGCTCATTAAGGCCGCCGCCCCTCGATAACATGGATCTTTGTCTCCCGGGTGATGCTGTAGGCTTCCGTGGTGACGACGGGCTGGCCTTCTTTGAGGCCTTCGCCCTCGACCTCAACGAGCCCGGATTCGCGGAGGCCGGTTTTGACGGCTCGGGGAACGGCCTTGCCGTCCTCGTCGAGGACAATGACGCCGGAGTCGCCCCCCACGGAAACGGACGTCACGGCAATCTCGGGCACGGCCAGGACGCCGCGGCGCTCTTCGGCCACGATCCGGAGAGCCAGGAACTGGCCCGGCGTGAAGCCGGCGCCGGGCGGTACGGAGACCACGACCTTTACCGTGCCGGTCTTGGGATCAAGGTCCTTGCCGACGACGAGAAGCCGGCCCGGCGGCGCGTCCGCCGCGCTCCACTCGACCGCCTGTCCCGGCTTGAGGGAAAAGGCGTCCCGGGCGGGAACCTGGGCCGTCACCGACAGCCGGTCGAGGGCGATGACCTCGGCCAGGGCCGTGTTGGGCTCGACCTCCTGGCCGATCCGAGCCTGAATGCGCACGACGGTGCCGGCGAGCGGGGCCCGGATCTCGAGAAGGGAGAGCTCGGTCTTGGCGGCGGCGAGCTCGCTCTGGGCGGTGTTCCTCTCGAGCTCGGCCTGTTCAAAGGCCTTCTGCGATGTCCCCTCGGCGGCCAGGAGCTTTTTCTGGCGCTCATAGTTGAGCTCGGCCGTCTCCAGGACTGTGGCGGCCTTGGCCACGGCGACCTCGGCCAGCCGCGTGTCGAGCCGGAAGAGCAGGGCGCCGGAGGCGACGGCCTGGCCTTCGGCGCAATCGATCCGGGCCAGGATCCCGCCGACCGGGGCCGAGACGAGGGCGCCGCCCGCGGTCCGGCCCGCGGTGGGCGGCTCGGGCTCGACCGTGCCGTAGGCCGCGACGTAACGGTGAAGCGTCGCCGTGACGATCGGGCCGACGTGGACGCCGACGTCCGTGACGATCTCTTCTTCTTCGCCCCCGCCCTTGACCCATGGCCGGAGGATGAGCAGGACGGCCGCGACGACGACGACGGCCGCGACGATCCATGCGGTGCCAAGCCGCCGTTTAGTCATGCGTGCGCTCCTTCGCCGGGTTCTCCGGCGTCCGGGACATGGTCGTGATCCAGTCCTTGATCTCGAGCGGGCTCTGGGCCGCGTTCTCGAGCCGGCCGACCGCGCCCTGGGCCTCGTAGAGGGACTCGAGCCAGGCCTGGGCTCCGGCGTTGAGCTCGAGCTCGATCCCGAGGAGCTCGAGCTTGGAGATCTCGCCGAGATCGCGCTGCGACCCGGCCTGGCGCGCCTGGGCCGTGAGGTGGGCCAGGAGGTCGGCGGCGGCCGCCGACTTCTTGACGGCGGCCCGGACGTCCTGGATGGCCGCGTCGAGCTCGCCGATGACCTGGGCTTGGAGCGCCAGGAACTGGGCCGCACTCTCTTCGCGGGCGGCCTTGGCCTCGGCGATCGGACCGCGGCGGCGGTTGAGGATGGGGAGCTCCAAGGCCACCCCGAGCGTCCACTTGCTGTCGGTCTGGTCCAGCTGGTAGCCCGGGCCGAAGACGAGATCCGGATACTGCTTGCGGACCTCGAGCTTGAGGGCCATCTGGCTCGCTTCGTAAGCGGCGAGGGCGGCGAGGAGGTCCGTGCGGTTGAGGACGGCGCGGCGCCGGACCTCGCCGGCCGGAAGGTCGGCCGGGGGGGCCTGGCGGAGGTCGTCGAACGAGAGGCTCACGCCGTCGAGCGCCCCGCGCGCGAGGCCGAGCGCGGCGGCCAGCCCGGCCAGGGCTTCTTCTTTCAGGCGCGCCGCCTCGATCGTCTCCAGCTTGACCTCGTCGAGGGCCACGCGGGCCTGGGTCAGATCATAGACCGAAACCTCGCCCGCGTCCTTCTGAAGCGTGAGAAGGCGGACGAGCTCGGCTTGGAGCTTCTCTTTTTCGGCAAGCAGGTCCGCCCGCTCCCCTGCCGCGTAAACTTCGAGCATCGCGCCGCGCAGCCGGCTGCGGACGCTCCAGGCCGCTGCATAGATCTGCCAGCGGGCCGACTCGGCGAGATGGCGCGCCTGGGCAATACGGATACCGCGCTTGCCCGCCGTCTCGATGGTGAGCTCCAGGGCGACCTCCGGGATCCAGGGGCTGACTTCGCTCCTGGGGGTGGTGGTGTTGTAGCCCATGAGGGGATTGAGGACGGGATTGGGGCGCTCGCCGGCCGTGATCCTTCCACCCTGGGCGACGCCCCACTGGGCCCGGGCAATATCCATATCGGGGTGGTAGTAGAGCGCGGCCAAGGTCAGGGCCTTGAGGTCCCAGGCGGCGGGGGGCCAGGTCTCGACCTCTTTATTGGCGATGAGGAACTTGCCGAGCTCCGGGGAATCGAGCCGCCGGGCTTCGAGGCCGGCCATGGCCGCCGCCGGGGCGATCGGTTTGGGGTGATAGCGGACGCACGAGAAGGCCAGGCCGGCCATGAGAATAGGGCCGACGGTCCTGAACGGCTTTATGGTTCGCACGAGGTTCGCCTGCTCATAAGACGCCGTGCCGCCTATTTTCTTCCTCCGGCAAGAGGATTTCAACTGACAATTCGTTCAGTTTAAAAGGCCAAAATCCGGGTCCAGCGCGGGCGGGGGCGGGCAGATGATCTCGACCGTTCGACCGAGCGCCGGGTGGGGAAATCCGATCTTCCAGGAATGAAGGAGATATCCGGTCGCGCCGGGGGTCGTCGACCATTCGTCGTCGACGCCGTCGGCGCGGGGGAGGCCGCCGGCGAGGTAGAGCGGATCGCCGGCGAGCGGACATCCGGCATAAGCAAGGTGGATGCGGATTTGGTGGGGACGGCCGGTGGGGATGGTCACTTCGAGGAGCGATGCGTCTTTGTCCGGGAAGCGCCGGATCACGCGGACGCGGCTCACCGACGGGCGCCCGTCGGGGCGATAGGCGTTGAGGGTCGCCGGGAGCGTATGGGCGACGGGGCCGATCGGGGCCTCAACCGCGAAGGCGTCGGGCATCGACGTCCCGGACGCGAGGGCGAGGTAGACTTTGAGGACGCGCCGCTCGAACATGGCCTTGGCCAGCGAGCGCGCGGCCCGGTGGTTGCGGGTGAAGAGGATCGCCCCGGACGTGCCCCGGCCGAGGCGGTGGAGCGGCGAGCACGACGGGCCGAAGCGGCGGCGGACGAGATAGAGGAGCGTCGTCTCGAGGAAGAAGCCGCCGGGAAGGACGGGCAAGCCCGATGGCTTGTTGAGGGCAAGGACGTCCTCGTCTTCATAAAGAACGCCGAAGTCGGCCGGCGCGGCGGGCTCGTCCCACGGCGGGCGATGGTAAACCAGGAGATCGCCGGCCGCGAGGAGATCGCCTGCTGAGGCCGTTCGGCCGTTAAGGGTCACTTCGCCGCGCCCGATCTTCTCCCGCCACTCGGCCTCGGTCGAATGGCGATAGCGGCGGGCATAGAAGGAGAGAACGGTCAAGCCGGCATCGTCGCGCGCGATGCGGTCGGGGTAATCGTATCCGCTGTTTTTCAGTGGCCTAGGCTTTGGAGGCGTATTCGCCGGAACGGGTGTCGACCCGGACGATCTCGCCGACGGCCATGTATTCGGGGACCTGGATGACAAAGCCGGTCGAGAGCGTCGCCGGCTTCGTCCGGGCCGTGACCGAGCCGCCCTTGACCGAGGGACGCGTCTCGACGATCTCGAGGTTGACGAAGGTCGGGACCTGGATGCCGAGGACACGGTCTTCGGACGAGATCGAGATGAGGCCCTCGACGCCTTCGGTGAGATAGGGCCACTCCTCCTCGAGGTCTTCCTTGGTCAGCGTGAACTGGCTGTAGTCCTGGAGATCCATGAAGGTGATGCTCGCGTCGTCGCCGAAGAGGTATTGGACCGGCCGGCGCTCGAAGTCGGCTTCGTCGAACAGGTCGTCGCCGTGGAGCGACTGGTCGACCTTGCGTTTGGTCGAGAGGTTGCGGAAGCGGATCTTGTAGAGGGTCACGGCGCCGCGGGCGGACGGCGTCTGGACCTTGATCGTCTCGACGATGTGCGGGTCGCCGTCGATCTTGACGACGTCGCCTTTTTTCAGATCGGATGTGTTGATCACGGGTTCTCCTCGCGAGGGCTAAAAATGATAGTCCCCGGCCGGAAACCTGTCAAGAAAACCGGCGCGCCGGGCCTTATTTCGGCTTGGCGCCGAGGGCCTTCCAGTTGAGCAACGCGTTGAAAACGAAGAAATAGGAGCCGTGCGTCTCGCTCCGCCAGGCCGGGTTGAAGCCGAACACGACGACGTGGCCCTGGCCGAGGCTGACGTCGGCCAGGGTGGGGGTCCCGGCCAGCTCCTCGCCGCCGGCCAGGCCGCCGCTGATCAGGAGGTCGGCCGCGCTGCGGGCGAAACTGACCACGACCCGGGGCCGGACGGCGGGCGCCGCGGCCGCCCGCGGGCCCTCGCCGGGCTGCTGCTGGAGCGGGGCGGGCTGGCTCTTGCGGAACTCATCGACGGCTTTCTGCCCGAGGTCGGGGGGGCGGCCCTGGACGATATCGGGATCGTCGGTGCCGCCGCGGCCGGAGACACGGCCCTGCGGGCCACCGCCCATGCCGCCGCCCATCCTCATGCCGCGGGCGAAGCCGCCGCCGCCGATGCCCAAGACGGGCGCGCTGCTGAAATAGAGGTCGACCGTGTCGTCGTAGCCGTAGGCGAGCGGGCTCGTCCGGTCGACGACGTCGGCCTTGTAGACGCTCCCCTGGGCCCAGAGCTTGGTCGTGTCGCGGATGGAGAGGCCCTGGGCCAGGCCGAGCTCGATGGGCAGGGCCGAGCTGCTGCCGATGGTCAGGAAGACGCCGCCGTCGCGGACGAAATCGCGCAGGTGGAGGACGCCGTCGAGCTCGATGCCGCCGCGCATGTCGTCGGTCGAGGCCTCGACGCCGATATTCGGCGTGAGGTCGGTCTTTTTCCAGGGCAGGGGCTTGTCGCCGGCGAGGCCGTTGACGACGCCGAGGGCGCCGGCGTAGGACGGGCCGAAGAGGATGACATCGTACTTGTCGCGGAGCTTGGCGTTGTCGCGGACGGCGTGGACGTCGATGTAGTCGTAGGGGATGCCGTATTCGTCGAGGGCGATCCGGAGCCAGCCCTCGTTCTGGGTGTCCTGCCAGGTGTGCATGAGGGCGACGCGCGGGACGACGAGCTCGTGGGTCGGCACGTCGGGGACGGCGGCTGCGGCGAACGCGGCGAAGCCGAAACGCTTGCCGGATTCGTCGAGCGCGGACTCGAGGTCCTTGGGATTGTCGGCGGGCTTGAGAATGAACGAGCCGGCGCGGAACTTGCGGCCGGCCGACTCGAAGTCCTTTTCGGCGGCCAGGATCCTGAGGTCCTTGTGGGCGAAACGGAACGTCGCCAGGGCGTTGTCGGCGTTGTGGTTGACGAGATAGGCCTGGGCCGGGCCCTTGGGCAGGCGCGTCAGGCCGCCGGCGGCGACGACGTCGCCCTTGACGAGGGCCATCGCGGCGTCGAGAACGGAGGTGTCGTCGACGCGGACGGTCTTGACGTTGTAGAGCGGGCCGAGCGTCCAGCCGACATCGTCGTAGGGGGCGGGGTCGGTGATGTTGAAGTACTGGCGGTCGAGCATCATGTCGGCCATGCGGGAATAGGGCTGGTCCATGCGGACGATATAGGTGCCGGCGGGGTAGGCGGCATCCTTGACCTTGAAGGGCTTGTCGGCGCGGTGGACCTCGACGCCCTGGGCCTGGAGGGCGCGGAGGAGGCGGGCCTGCTGGCCGGGGCGCGGGTCGTCGCCGGGGAAGAGATAGGCGGCCGGGCCCTCGGTGCGGGCCTTGGCGACCGAGCGCTTGCTCTTGAGGTAGAAGTTCTCGAGGAACTTGTCCTTGAGCGTGGCCACGTGGTTCATGCCGATGAGGACGCCGGTCTGCTGGTAGTTGACGTTGTCGCGGATGGACCACACGGCGGTCTTGAGCGGCGGGTTGGGCCGGAACCAGGCGCGGTCGGCCTGGGCGGAGATGACGCGCGTCGAGCCGTCGCCGGCGCCCTGGGTCTCGTAGAAGCGGCCGATGGCGTTGTGGCCGTTGGCCGCGTAGAAGGCGTAGTTGGGGGCCCAGCCGTCGTAGAAGCCGTGCGTCCAGACGCCGGGCATGCCGAGCTTGGCCATCTCGTCGACTTCGCGGTAGGCGAGGATGTTCCACTCGTCGATGGTGATCGGGTCGAGCCAGGCGTTATAGGGGCCCGTGCCGGTCGAGATGTAAAGGAACGAGACGGACTCGTGGAGGTCGTGCATGACCTGGGGGTGGAAGTCGAGCGAGACCTTCATAATATATTGGGAGAGCTTGAGGGCCAGGCCGAGATTGTCGCGGTTGTCGTCGTGGGAGACGTACCGGCCCCAGTAGACGAGGCGCTGGGGAACGTTGGCCTTGGGGTCTTTGCGCTTGGCCATGGAGACGTCGACCTGCTTGTCGCGGCCGTCGACCTCGAGGATGGGGGTGATGAGGGTGATGGCGTTCTCGCGGATGGCCTTGACGAAGGGCGACTCGTCGACGGCGATGCGGTAGGCGAGCTCCATGAGCATCTCGACGGAGCCCGTCTCGCCCGAGTGCATGCCGCCGGTGGCCCAGTAGATGGGCTTGGCCTGCTTGATGAGGGCGCGGGCGTCGGCGTCGGAGAGGCCGCGCGGGTCGGCCAACTTGGCGATGAGGGCCTTGTAGTGATCGAGGTTCTTGATCGTCTCCTCGTCGGCGACGGCGACGACGATCCAGTCGCGGCCTTCCTCGGTCTTGCCGATGTCGAAGACCTTGACGCGGGGCGTGGCGGCGGCGAGTGCGCGCATGTATTTGTAGACGTCGGCCGAATAGGAAAGGACGTCCTTGGCGCCGGCGATGTGGCCGAGGACCTCGAGCGGGGTGGGGATGCCCTCGGCATAGGGCAGGTAATTGACGTAGGGAGAGATGAAGCAGGAGTCGGTCGTGAACTCGAGGATCTTCTTGGTGTATTCCTCGTGGATCTTCTGCTGCGGCGCGGCCTGCTGGGCGGCGGCCGGGGCGGAGGCAGGTTGGGTTTGCCTAGCGAGGGCCGGGTGCGCGGCGAGGACCAGGCTCAGGATGAAGGCGAGGGAGAGTAAGGCCATGATGGGCCGCCGGGCGGGGGTCTGGGATCTCATGATGCTCCTCCTCGAGGAAGGGATGATGTGTGGGAAGATATTCCAATCTGCACGACCGGTCAAGCGCATTGGGGTCTGACCCCAGCTAAATCTTTATTATGAATATGTTAGATCAGAAAAAGGCCCCGAAAATGGCCTCTATCTTATTGATAAATATGGCTATTTCTGGGGTCTGACCCCATAGAGGCTCACGCTGATCGGCGGGACGGTGATCGTCTTGCCGAAAGGCGCGGCCGCGTTTTCCTTGACCACGACCTGAGGGGCCTTCCCCGGCACATTGCAGGCCCGCGGGTCCGTCCCGTCGACAAGGAAGAGCCGGGCCGTCTTCGGCAGCTTCAGCGAGCCCGCGTCGAGCGTCACCGTGATCGCCTGCCGCGTCGGGTTGACGATCGAGAGGGTCAGGACGCTCTTCGTCTCGTCCTTCCAGCAGGCCATGACGTCGAGCGGCTCGGGCGCCCCGCCGACCGCGACCGGGATCGTCCCGAACTCGTGCCGGTACAGCGCCAAGATGACGCCCGTCGAGTCCAGCGCCGCCTCGGTCTTCGAGGTCTTGATAGCCCCGATGACGTTGACCGTCTGCGCGTAATTGGCCATGAAATAGATGTCGGTTTGCCGCGCGTACTCGTTGAAGGCCGCCGCCACGCCGAGCGCGTCCTCGAGGAAATACTGCGTCCCGATCTCGCCGTACGGCGACGGCCCGTACCAGTAGTTCCACTCGTCGAGCGCGACCGGCACGACCCTCGCCTTTAGCGTCGGGATCGTCGCCCGGTACTTGCGGTGGGCGTCGGCGATCCGCTTGATCTCCGCGGGCATCTGGTTGACGTGCGCGAGCAACCCCGGCTTGTGCTGCACATAGAAATGCTCGCTGATGAGGTCCATGTGGTTCGAGGCCTCGGCCAGCATCGTCTCGCTCCAGCGCCCGACCGCCCCGACGGCCACGATCTTGATCGACGGGTCCATGGCCTTCATGGCCACTTCGAACTGGGTGTGCTTCTTGACATAATCCGAGAGCGGCATGTGCCCGAGCTGCCAGTCGCCGTACATCTCGTTGCCGACGGACCAGAACTTGACGCCCCACGGCTCGGGATGGCCGTTGGCCGCCCTCAGCCGGCCCAGCCGCGTGTCGGGCGCGCCGTTGGCGTACTCGAGCTCCTCGAGGGCCATGGTCACGTCTCCCAGACCGCTGTTGACGGTGACGTAGGGCTCGGCGCCGATCGTCCGCATCAGGTCCATGAATTCATGGATGCCGACGTCGTTGTGCTCGACGCCCTGCCAGGCCGGGTTCTTGCGCGGCGGCCGCCGGTCGCGGTCGCCGATGCCATCCCGCCAGTCGTAGCCGCTGACGAAGTTCCCGCCGGGCCAGCGATAGACGGGCGCGTCGAGCTCTTTCAGCCGGGCCAGGACCTCGGGCCGGAAGCCGTCGACGTTGTCGGCCGGCATGATCGAGACCGTGCCGACCTTGAACCAGCCGCGCCCCGTCGAAGCGATCTCGAGCCGGGCGTTCTCGGTCCTCGCGCCGGCCTTAAAGGTGAACGGGTAGGTCTTGTAGTCGCGCCCGACGCCCTGGACGGCGAACGTCTCCCGCGCCTCCGGGCCGTCCCCCCAGATGAGAGCGACCGTGACCGGCGCGGACCCGACGTCGCCCGCCAGCACGACGCGCCCGACGTAGCTCCGCCCCTCAACGAGGGCCAGCGCCTCCTGGACGAGGCCGCCGGGCCCCCTGCCGCTGAGGGTCACGCGCGGCGTGTGCGCCCCCGTGAACGGCTTGACCTTGTCCATCTTGACGAGGCCCGGCGCGCCGACCGTCTTCCAGGGCGACTCGCCCTCGCCGACCGGCCAGAAGAACTTGCGGTCCTCGAGCATCTCGGCCCAGATCCCTTGATAGATGCAGCGCCCCAGGTGCTCGATGAACTGCCCGTAGATGTATTTGGACATGGCCGGGCCGGTCTTGTCCGCGTCGATCTTGACCACGGGCCGGCCCAGCTCCTTTCCGGAGAGCCGCACCAGCTCGATGTCGTCGAACCAGGCCTTGCCCGTCGCGAGGCCCCAGCCGCCGAAAAGGCAGGTCACCTCGACGGCGTCGTTGGCCCCGGCGTCGAACTCGATCTCGGTCCGGGTCCAATCCCGCGTGCCGGTGACGGGCGGCGTGCGCCAGTCGTCTTCGCCGTTGACGTTGATCTGGGCGCCGCGGCTCCGGCCTTGGACAAGGTTCTCGGTCCTGATCCAGCCGCTCAGACGATAGCGGGAATAGGGGCGGATCGGGACGGCGGCCGTCCACGAGGCGTCCGCGCCGTTCGCCGCCGAGATCGAGACGCTCCGCGCCCCGGTGTGGCCGATCGGTTCGACGGCGAACGCGGCGTCGCCCCGCTGCCAGCTGCGGGGCGCCCAGCCTTTGGGATCGACTCCGGACATGTCCTCGAACGAGCCGTTGGCAATGAATTGGGTCACGCCCGCGAGCTCGTCCCCGGCCTGGGGTCCGCGCGTCTTGCAGGCGGTCCCAGTGAGGGCGGCGAAGATTAGGCCGCAGGTGGCGAGGACGGTCAGCGGAGCGGGCCAAAGGGATCTGGGTCGGGATCTCATCGTTCCTCCTTCCGATCGGACATGGCTGGAGCGCCTGTCGTGACGCGGGAGGAATGTAACTCGGGCCCGCGCGCCTGTCAACGCGGCCTCT
>Ga0172365_10001638_pt1 | contig 16244 bp, 14 predicted proteins | sample LakKivSesite48cm_FD_114535 | JGI IMG/M metagenome (GOLD analysis project Ga0172365, IMG submission 114535) | Sediment microbial communities from Lake Kivu, Rwanda - Sediment site 48cm | ecosystem: Environmental > Aquatic > Freshwater > Lake > Sediment | place: Rwanda: Western Province, Lake... | reverse complement strand
CTTTACGAAGTTCTTCTTTCATCGAAATCTGTATCACCTTATCGTTATATATGGATTAAACATTTGTCTCATAAACCTCAATGTTAGATAATATTCATATACCAAATCTATCATCAGATAATTAGCCCAAAATCAAAATGTTGAATTTAAATTGTTTATATATAATTAATCAGAAGGAATCAAAATGAATTTTCTTCTACTACATGTCCCATCAGGATTTGAATTCTCCCCTAATACAAAAAAAACTCTATTTTTACATTCTTATCATCCGCCATTGGGTCTCCTGTATATAGGAAGAGCATTGGAAGACGAAGGTCATAAAGTTGAGATACTTGATCTACTAGCTGAAAAACAGCCTATCGAAAAACTAAAAAGATCTTTATCCAAAGCAGATGCAGTTGGAATGAGTGTGTACTCTTCAGCATACCAAGAATCAACACGTAGCGTTAGATATACCCAGGCATACAAAGAATCAGCAAAGATTGCAAAACTAATAAAAGAAATTGATCCAACTATACCAATTATTATTGGTGGGCCCCATTGCAGTTCAGTTCCAAAAAAATCTTTGTTAGAAATACCAGCAGCTGACATCTCTGTAGAGGGAGATGGTGAAGAAGTAATAAAAGATATAATAAACACATTTGAAGGTACAAAAAAACTATCTGAAGTACCTGGAGTGCATTATCGAGAAAACGGTGAAATAAAAGCCGGGAAACCACCAAAACTAATCGAAAACCTAGATTCTATACCATTTCCTGCACGTCATCTTGTAGATAAATACGACTATGGAAAGATAAATCGCTCATACATCTACAGGCCAAGATTTACTTCCATGGTTACAGGTAGAGGATGTCAGTTTAACTGTCGTTTCTGTTCAAGAAATACACTGGGTTTTAAAAAGTATAGAGCAAGATCTGTAGAAAACATTGTAGAAGAAATGCAGGAGATAAACGAAAAATATGGCTCAGTTATGATAGTGGATGATAATTTTCTTTCAAATAAAAAAAGAACTATTAAGATAATGGATAGACTCATTGAAATTGGAACAGATATTGAAATTTATATTCAAGGTGCACGGGTTGATACAGCAGAACAAGAATTATACAAAAAAATGAAAAAAGCTGGTGTAAAACAATTATATTTTGGTATAGAATCAGGAAATCAGGATGTACTAAATTTTTATAACAAAAAAACGACACTTGACCAGATTAGAAATGCAGTTAATTTAAGTAGAGAAATGAATTTTTCTACATCAGGATCATTTATATTAGGTGCACCCTTTGAAACAAAACAATATATTGAACGCACCATAAAATTTGCATGTTCTTTACCACTTGATACAGCAATATTCGCTATTTTAACATACAAATATGGGTCAGATTTATGGGACGAGGCTGTTAAAAACGGTAAGATATCAGAGGGCGATGGCTATGCAGTTTTAGCTGATTCACGAAAGGGTTTGGGAAATTTCACTAAGGAGGAACTAGAGGAATTTTATAGAAAGGCAATTGCAAGATTTTACCTTAGACCAAATTATATTATAAGCCAGATTTTCAGGTCAATTAAGAATAAAAACTTTGATATGATGATAGGTAAATTGATGCGCTTTTTCACTTAAACTGAATCATATGTGGTTGATTTGGTCAACAATTTTCTATTTTTTCGTCAACAAAAAGGATTGAGTTTTTGGATTTTCTAAAACTGATTCAACAGAAAATACATTATGTGATCCCATATTTCTAAGCGTGTCTAAAATATCATTTTTCATTCCTTTACACATTATTCTTGTACCTTTTTTCACATGTTGAGATAAATGCTTTAAAACAGAATCAATCGGCCAAACACTTATCGCAACGAAGACAACATCAAATTCTTCAACAGGATAATCTGTTCCATCTCCATATTCAACTCTTATCTTATCTGAAAACCCTTTTTTTTGGATATATGACTTTGCAAATCTATAAATGTTATAACTGTTGTCGATAGTTACCACCTTAGCTTTCGTTTCCTCAGCTATTAGAATCGCCTCTGATGGAAATATACCACATCCAATAAAGAATACCTTGTCCTTAGAGGTTACACCCGCCATTTTAATCTCATTTAAAAACACAGGTTTCCTCCAACTCATGAGAAGTCGATAAAAAAAACCGATTCTTATTGCTAACAATTCTAAAAAACTAAATTCAAAACACGAAATTTTTCTCCTCCAATTGACAATATTAGTAGACACTTTTTTTCTTCTATTATATTCTGGAGGCATCATCTGCATTAATCTCCTTTAAATCATTATTAATTCTTTTGAAAACAAGTATAAGACGCCTGCAACCCCAATCCACCGATAAAACACCTCTTGTCATTTCAAGCTGATAATCATTTTTAATCAAATCACATACCTCAGAGATTGAAATATCATACACAGGTAAATCCCTATAGAACAACGGTATAACCACATATTTATACCAAAAATTGAAAATATTTTTTTTATTTCTAATCTCTAAAATAAGATATTTGCCTGTAATTCGTGCTAATTCTCTTATCGCCTTACTAAAGTCATCGATATAAACATGATGCAACACATTTATACAAATAGTCATATCAAAACTCCTATCAACAAAAGGGATATCTAGCAAATCAGCTTCAAAAAAGAAAACATTCTTGATTTGCTCAACTTTTTGACGAGCTATATCCACTCTTTCTTTTAAAAAATCAATGCCAACTACCTTTTCAAACTGTGAATATTTTACTGCTAGATCAAGGGTAAAATCACCTACTCCACATCCAACGTCAATCAATTTTTTAACTCCGGATTCACTCTGCATTATTTGATCTAAAATTGAAAAACAGATATCTTGTATCTTTGATCGTCTTCTATCTTTTTTTATTGCATTTTTATATTCAGCTTGATAGCCGTTTCTATTAACTATATTTTTTTTAAAATAATGCTTAACTAATTCATAATGTGATTTTTTACTTTCTGTTGACCTAGAACTTTTCACAAACAGTGCATAAGATTATCTTTCTTTATAACTTTCTTTCATAGAATAGTTTTTAACACTACTATAAAAAGAAAACCTTTCAGCTTCTACCATTAGATCTATCTTATTTAGTATCTTACATTAGTTAGATATAGGCGATTTCTAAATAAACAGCTATGTCGAATAAATAAAAAACAAATCAATAAAAACCAAAACTTTCTTCACAATTTATCCAAAATGGTGGTGGAATTATTCAAATCTGTCAAAAAATACCTGCCCTTGATAGGAATAGCAATATTTGTCTACCTGATTTTTAGCTTAGATATTAATAAAATAAAAGATGCAATTCTATCAATCAATCCGATTTTTTTAGTTTTTGCCATAATACCTATGCTTCCAAGAGTAATAATTAGAAACCATGTATGGCAACTAATATTAAAAGAACAAAAAATCCATATTAGTTATGTTGAATCTTTGAAAATATATTTAATAGGTTATTTCTATGGAAGTATAACACCAGGTTACATGGGGCAACTTATACGAATCCCTTTTATGAAAGAGAAGACAGGGGAACCTTATGGGAAGCTATTCGTAAACACATTGATAGAGACTATAATACACTCACTCTCGCTTTATGGAATGATGATTATGGGGGCATTACTCGTTGTATGGGCTATGCCTCAGATATTTACTATAACAATTATTTGGATTATAATTTTAGGGATAGTACTATTTTATTTTATTAAAAAAGAAAGAGGAGAAAAACTATTCTATATACTGATCAAATATTTCATACCAAAGAACTTAAAGAAAAATCTTAACATATTTGTCGACACTTTTTATACTGATTTCCCTAGAATTAAAAAACTAGTTATTCCTCTAATTATTGGTATTTCTACATGGGTTATCATATTTTCTCAGGAATACATAATAGTTTTAGGTATGGGGCTTGACATACCGTATCTTTATTTTCTATTATTATTCCCTATTGCCAATGTAGCTGGTTTCATTCCTATAACCTTTGCAGGTTTAGGCACTAGAGAGTTTACCTCTATCTTCATATTTTCAACCATATTCGGTGTAACAAAAGAGGAAGTCTTTGTTTTCACCCTCGCAGGATTTATTATAACAGATATATTAACTGGTTTTATTGGCTTCATACTTTCACTAACTGAAGCAAGAACCAAATATTCTATTTGATAGCAGTAATCCTGGATGAAAAAATAGATAGAGATGGTTAATTTATTTTTTTGTTAAATAGAACGATTGCCATCCAAATGGCTTAAAGAAGGAAGAAGGTCTATTTTCTCTTTTTTTAACCAGAACAACATCATCATACGAATTAATAAATTTAATAAGTGATCCACTAGCCAGATGTGTTTCTCTAACTATGATTTTGGTAAGGGGTTTTGCTTCTCCAAAAATATGTTCTAAAATCTTTATTTTAGGTGATGCACAACCTGATACTATTATTGTATCAAATTCTTCAACAGGATAATCTGTTCCATCGCCCTGCTCAATCTTTATCTTTTCTTTCAGCTCTTTTTTGTTGATTAAATTATTAGCTAATTTTATTGATCGTATATTGTTGTCTATGCTAGTAATTTTTATTCCATTATTTTTAGCAAGTGTTATCGCTGTTATTGGATATACGCCGCATCCTATGTGGAGTATATTTGAATCTTTTTTTATATCAAATTCTTTCCGTTCTTTTTCATATTCTTTACTTATTTTATCATCATATAAATCAGCTAATTTATCTATTTTATATGCGAGATTATCTATGATTTTCCAGTAGAGGTTTGCGATTCTTCTATCTATATTAGCGTCCATATTCTTTGTACGCCTTCCTCATTTATGAATTGATTAAAGTAGGGTTAATTAGGGTTTCTATACTGCAAAAGCTTATTATATTTTTTTTCCATAACTATAATATACTGATTTTAGATTGTTAAAATGTTGTTACAAAAAAAATCTTTGATACAAAATTATGTGATGAGGCATGAAGGGCGAAGGTATAGGTTTTGGGAAAGCCATATTGTTTAATGAGCATTTTGTAGTATATGGTGTGCCATCTATTGTTTCCTCTATAGGACAATATACGCATGCCCGTGTGGAACCTTATGATAAACCATCTTATAAGTTAGAAGATAAGAGGAGTGCTACGCCAAAATACAAAGAAGATAAACTAACTCAACAGAAGGATTCAATAGATCGGATTTTAAACGCAATGAATATTGATTTATCAAAAAATGGAATCAAAATAACGCTTGATGGCGACCTATATGCTGCTAGTGGCATAGGTGCTAGTGCAGCATCTTGTGTTGCCATTGCTCGTGCATTGTCACAATATTATAATCTTAACTTATCTGATGAGAGAATCAATGAGATAGCATTTGAAGGTGAAAAAGGATATCACGGTAATCCATCTGGTATAGATAATACTGCTTCGACTTTTGGTGGGCTTATATGGTTTGAGAAAGCCGAGCCAAATGTTATGGAAAGAATTGCAGTTTCTAATCCTGTTGAGATAGTAATGGGTAATACTGGTAAGGTTGCTAATACAACAGCTGCTGTTGCTGGTGTTAAAGAGCGGAAAGAGAAAAACCCGAAGAAATATGATGAGATTTTTGATAGAGCTGAGAACATTGCTTATTTAGCTAAAAGGGCTCTTCATGAAGGCGACTATGTTGAGGTTGGTAAGCTTATGAATGAGAATCATAAGCTTTTGCAGCAGATTGAAGTGTCATCTAGAGAGCTTGATTTTCTTGTTAAACTTGCAAGGGACATCGGTGCTCTTGGTGCAAAGCTTACTGGTGGTGGTCTTGGTGGCAATATGATTGCTTTGACACCTGGTAAAGAGTTGCAGGAGAAGGTGGCAAATGCTATTGAAAAAGAAGGTTTTCAGGTTTTGAAAACCGTTATAGGAGTTACCTCTAGAGATAGGTGATAATAGATGAATCTTCGTAGTTTTCTTGCAAAACTTGAGACTGAAGATAAGCTTGTTCGTATTAAAAAAGAAGTATCTGCTCGTTATGAGATTGCAAATATTATTTATTCTCTTGAGGAGAAACCAGTGATTTTTGAAAAGGTTAAAGGATATAGTTTTCCTGTTTTTGCTGGTATCACTTCTAATAGGGATATTATTGCTGAGTCATTTGGTACTACTAAGGATAAGCTTTTGTTGAAACTTGTTGATGCTTTGCGTAACCCAAAGCTTCCGAAGATTGTTGATAAGGCCTCTTGTCAGGAGGTTGTTATAAAAAACCCTGATTTGGACAAGTTACCCTTGTTGCATCATTTGCCTGGTGATGGTGGACGTTATGCTACAGCTACTGTTGCTACTATAAAGGATCCTAATACGGGTAGGAATGTTTCTTATCATCGTCTTATGCAGAGGAGTAAGAATAAATTTACAGCTCGTCTGATTAAGGGTAGACAGACTAGGACAACTTATGATAAAATCAAAGGGGATTTGGAGATGGCTGTTTGCATAGGTAGTTCTGTACCTGTTATGATCGCTGCTTCTCTTGGTCCACCATCTGGTGTTGATGAGTTTTCTATTGCTAATGCTCTTGAGCCTATGAATATGGTTAAATGTGTAACAAAAGATTTAGAGGTACCTGCTGAGTCAGAGTTTGTTATAGAGGGCAGACTTACCAGGGATGTTGACAAAGAAGGGCCGTTTCTTGATTTAACGGAGACTCGTGATTTTGAACGTCAAGAACCTGTTTTTGTTGTTGATTGTATAACACATCGAAAAGATGCAATGTATCAGGCGTTGATTCCTGGCCGGATGGAGCATAAAATACTAATGGGTATGCCTAAGGAACCAACAATATATGATGAAGTCAGCAAAGTCGCCAAATGTAAAAACGTGTTGATTACAATAGGTGGTGGTTCATGGCTTCATGGTATTGTTCAGATTGAAAAGGAACATCCTGATGATGGAAAAAAAGCGATCGAGGCAGCATTTAATGGTCACAAGAGTATGAAACACGTTGTAATAATTGATGAGGATGTTGATATCTATAACCCAACAGCTGTTGAGTGGTCAATTGCTACGCGTTTCCAGGGGGATAAAGACTTGGTTGTTAAATCTAATTTACCTGGTAGCAGTCTTGATCCGTCTTCTAAACAGGAGCCAGGTAAAAAAGCACTTACCTCGAAGGTTGGTGTTGATGCTACTATTCCTTTTGATGTTGACAAAAGCAAATATGAGATTGTTAAATACAAAAAAGTTGATGTAAATGCTTACCTCAGGTAATGGCAAATACAAAGTCTGGCTAGAAAAGGAAAAAATTGGTGAGAACCTTCTTTTTATTCTTGGCGGAGGGGAGAAATCTCATATCGGTGGTGTTGTTATTTGTGAACCAGGCAAAAAATCTCAGACGATTAGGTTGGAAGGACATTTTGATGATATTGTTCTAAAGCCAATTGCTGAGACTGCTTGTAAGAAATATAATACAAAGGTTGTTGCTGTTGGTGGCGTGCATGTTGATAATGCAACTAAAAAGGAAATTGATTTGCTTGTTAAGAATTGTCGTGCTTTTATAAAAAAATTGTAATTTATTAACTTTAATACTAATGTTTATATACTCCTCTGTAACTTAGAACATCTATAAATGAGGGAGGAAAATTATGTTGAAAAAGGGTTTTGTTTTAACTACGATTGTTTTGTTTGTTGGAGCAAGTTTTGTGTCATGTATCAGCGGAGATTTTAGTAGTAACATGGATATAATTGTAATCAATGAGACTACTTCTTCACTAACTACTGATTGGTGGCAAATGTTTCACCATGATTTGATGCACAGCGGATACACTTCATCTCCAGCACCAGAAACAAATTTAATATTATGGAATTATTCGACCAATGGACAAATAGTCTCTTCTCCAGCGATTGTTAACGGAAAAGTCTATTTTGGGTCGTATGACTGTAATGTCTATTGCCTCAATGCCATCACAGGGATAAAAATCTGGCAGTACTATACAGGTCATCAGATTTGTTCTTCACCTGCGGTATATGAGGGAATGGTCTACATCGGATCAAACGACAATCCAGGGTTAAATGGGACTCAATTATACTGTCTAAATGCAGATACAGGGGAAAAGATCTGGCAATATACAGCAGGAGACAATAGTATCTGGGGTTTCTATTCTTCTCCCGCAGTTGTAGACGGAAAAGTCTATGTTGGCTGTGGTGACCATAAGGTGTATTGCTTGGATGCACTGACAGGAACAAAGCATTGGGAATTTTTAACAAATGGCGAAGTAGGTTCTTCACCTGCCGTTGCTAATGGAAAGGTTTACGTTGGCTCACTTGGTAATTATATGTATTGCTTAAATGCTTCCAATGGAAGTCAGATTTGGTTCTATCCTTCACCATATCAAATAAGGACCTCCCCTGCTGTTGTTAATGGGAAGGTCTACTTTGGTTCAAATAGGATGTTCTGTTTGGATGCGGATACAGGAGATTTTATTTGGGATCAAGAACCTGATTTTCTATTTTCTTCTCCTGCAGTGTATAATGACAAAGTCTATGTTTGTGATTCAACGAAGTCAGTATACTGTCTCAATACTACGAATGGCATACCAATTTGGCAGTATGAAACAGGTACAGGGATGTATCAATTCATGTTTTCTTCCCCAGCACTTGCAGACGGAAAAGTCTATGTAGGTGCAGGTGATGGAAAAATATACTGTTTGAATGCAGAGACTGGAAGTAAAATCTGGGACTATCAAGCTTCTGTTTACGAGATTGCTTCTTCCCCATCTGTTGCAATTGGGCTTGTTTGTATCGGAGAATCATCCGGAAAGATGTACTGTTTTGGTATACCTAACAATCCACCTAACAAACCAAATATCTATGGTCCTGACAATGGAACGATAAACGTTGAATATATGTTCTGTACTGATACAATTACGGACCCTGAAGGTGACTCTCTATTCTGTTTTTGGGATTGGGATGATGGCAATGTTTCTGGTTGGCTAGGTCCATTTGCATCTGGTCAAACTATCTGTGCGTCACATTCTTGGACAGAACCAGGGGTTTATTGTATTAGGTTGAAACTAAAAGATACCTATGGGATGGAGAGTGAGTCAGATCCATTTTGTATAACAATCGTTGATAATCATCCGCCAAATAAACCAGAGATAACAGGTCCGATAGTTATAAGACCTGGACCGCACGAATGGAAATTCAAAGCAGTTGATCCAGATGGGGATAATATATATTACGAAATTGATTGGGCAGATGGCATAGTAGAAAAATGGGTTGGCCCTTATTCTTCTGGTGAAGAAGTAACACGGAGTCATACATATTCTGTAAAAATGGTTGTTCGAATTAAGGCGAGAGCACAAGACGAACACGGCGCAATTGGCGATTGGGGAATTTTAACGATAACAATTCCAAGAACAGTACCGTTTAATTATATGTTTCTGAAGTTCTTAGAGCGATTTCCGCATGCATTCCCAATAATGAGACACATAATAAGAGTTTAGAATGATCAACCCTCATTTTTAGTGATAAAATGCATTGTTTCATTACAATAATTTTTAAAAGTATTATTTTCTGTATAAAAGACGTTGATCTCTTTATGGGAGATTGTTACATTTTCCCTAAAAATTACGGTAAGCGAAACCATTATAAATTAACAGCTGTTAAATAGTTGTTGGTGGAGGTGAAATTTTGCGAAAAATAGGTAGGAAAAAATATTTTGAAGCAGCTGTAGCGATTATAGTTGCACTAGCGTTTATTTTGCCTAGTACATCTGTAATTGCTAACGATACGCAACAAAATGGGGCAATTCTAAATGAAGTAAAAAGCTATAAAATAATAAAACCATCAGACAGTATAAAAGCCGATAACATATTGGTTTCAAATTCACCAGGGGACGATGTTATACCAGGTATCACAAAAGATGCAGCAGGACATACTGTTGTAACCTGGACCAATGAAGAGGACTCATTAACATGGAATATGGGGATTGCTTATTCTTCCACTCCAACAGATCCAATGTCTTGGATAGGATATATTATAACCTTAACCGGTACTACTATGGTTTATTCATCTGATACAGCGTATGTAACAGGTCCTGAAGCAACTGATTACAAAGGTCTTTTTGGAGTTGACATGTACTACGATATAATGCAAGTTGGTTTCTATCAAATACCAGATATTACAACTGATCCAAGTACTTGGTCATTCTATTACTGGTCAGATGTAGCTGATGATCCAACATATGCAACTATAGAAGACTGTGGTTATTCCACTGAGCCTTACAACGGTAACCGTGGTCCAGCAAACATGTATATTTATCACTGGAACGATCTAGGTTATGATATACAAGATTGCCCTATGTATTATATCACCAATATAGAAGCAGGCGGAGCAACAATGTTCTTTGATGCACAATCACATCTATGGACCGCTCCTGCAAAAGAACCAGCAATGGCAATGCTACCGGATTGGTTCCATCTAGCCTGGGAGTACCATAATGCATCCGCAGCTAAGGACCAAATTGTATGGAAGAAAATAGATGCAGATGTAGAAGCAGATATTGAATTTACGCCATATCAGGAATATGTGGCAGATGGTACAAGCCCTGAAATCGCTGCATATGAAGATAGTGGGGAATTTTATGTTGCTATAGTGTATATGGATGGTGGAAATGTAAACTGTGTATACAGTGCTGATGATGGTACCACATGGTCAACACCAGTTACAGTTGCAGCAGGTTCATATCCAAGTCTATGTACAATTGGAACTAAACTATACTGCGCATACATATATGATGGAGATATTTTCCTAAAAACCTCTGAAGACGGCGGGGCATCGTGGAGTGCATCTGAGCAGATAAATGATGAATCTGGAACTGTTTCAGCAGAAGAAAACGCAGTAGATATACACTCAGCAGGAATAGTCTGGGTTGATACTAGAGATGGTGAAAAGGAAATATATTATGCTGCTTTAGCTGGTGTAAATAATCCGCCAGGAGCACCTAGCATTGACGGTCCAGTAAAAGTAAAAATAAATGTCAATTGTAATTATGTACTCAATGCGGTAGATCCAGAAGGAGACGATGTATCCTATTTCGTCGACTGGGGCGATGGAACAAACAGTGGTTGGACAACACCCTCTACATCAGGTGATGATATAACCGTAACTCACAAATGGACTAAGAAAGGCACATACTCAGTAAAAGCAAAAGCAAAAGACACATATGGTGCAGAAAGTGGCTGGACTACGATATCAGTATCGGTCCCAAGAGTTATATCAATCAATGTTTTGTTCCAGCGGTTATTTGAAAGATTTCCGCATGCATTTCCGATACTACGAAACATACTGGCCACATAAAAAACTAAAATAACCCATCTCTCTTTTTCTTTTTTATTTTTAATTGACTAGTAAATTTTTTGTGATAAAAGCTGTACAACATCCTTTTTTGTATACTGGCATCTCTCTTTGATAATATCTAATACAAAAACAATAAAATATTACAAGGATATAACCCATCCAATAAAGGGGCAGGCTCTTATGTATCTAAATAAAGAGGAAGAAAAGATTCTAGATGGCGAACAAGGCGAAGTAATGGAAAGAATGTTTCGTTTACTTGTTCGCCTTGGTGAAATATACAAAGCTGATAAAATGATACCTGTCGGTTCCGTTCAAGTTGCCGGGGTATCGTATAAATCGATCGCTGATCCTGGCACAGAGTTTTTAGAAGATTTAGCAAAAAAAGGCGCAAAGGTAAAGGTTCTAACTTTTCTTAACCCGGCAGGAATGGATCTTGAGAACTGGCAGAAGCTAGGTTTTCCAAAAACTTTTGCTAAGAATCAGCTACGTATAATGGATGCTTTCAAAAAAATGGGAATAATAGTAACTTCTACTTGCACACCATATCTGGCTGGTAATTTACCAAGGTTCAGGGAACATATTGCTTGGTCAGAAAGCTCTGCAGTATCATTTTCTAATTCTGTGATAGGTGCTAGAACAAATAGAGAAGGAGGACCTTCTGCATTGGCTGCCGCAATCTGTGGTAGAACACCAAACTATGATTTACACTTAGATGAAAATAGACATCCGCATGTTAAAATAAAAGTTGATGTTGATTTGGAATTTAGTTCAGATTTTGGTGCATTAGGTTATCATGTTGGAAAACTGGTGAAAAACAAAATACCTTATTTTATAGGTATAAAAGATGCAAACACTGATCAGCTAAAGGCTTTAGGTGCTGCGATGGCTGCATCTGGCGCTGTTGCTCTTTATCATGCTGAAGGTCTTACGCCAGAAGCAGGTCTTGTTAAAAAAGAGGGTTTAGAAACAATAAACGTTGGTAAAAAAGAGATCAAAGAAGTATATGAAAAATTAAATTCTGGCAAAGAACCTGATATTGTTATTCTCGGTTGTCCACATGCTTCGCTTAGGGAGATTTCAACATTAGCAGATAAACTAAAAGGTAAACATTTGAAGAAACCTGTTTGGATATGTACATCAAGAGTTATGAAGGAAGCAGCAGAAAGAATGGGTTTTGTTGATATAATTGAGAAAGCAGGTGGTAGCGTAGTTGCTGACACATGTATGGTTGTCTCACCTATTGAGGAAATGGGTTATAAGGTTACAGGAGTAGATTCAGGTAAAGCAGCAAATTACCTACCAGGTTTCTGTAAACAAGAAGTTGTTTTTGCTGATATAAATAAGTTAATCGAGGTGCAAACATGAAAGGAAGAATGATATCACCAGGCAAAACAAAAGGCGTTGCCATAGTTTCAAAGGAACCAGTTGGGTTCTACGGTAGCTTCGATATCAAAACCGGTAAAATGATTGAAAAAGGGCATCCTCTTGAAAGTAAAAACATAAAAGACAAAATTCTAGTTTTTCCTTGCGGTAAAGGTTCAACAGTTGGATCTTATGTTATTTATGGTTTGAAGAAAAATGGTGTTGCACCAAAAGGAATCATAAACAAAGAAACAGAGACTATAGTTGCAACAGGTGTTATACTGGCTGGTATCCCATGTGTTGATCAGATAGATATTGATAGAATAAAGGATGGAGACAACGTATTTTTAGATGCAGATAATGGAACTGTTGAAATAAAATAAGTGAAACCCCTGCTCCTTTTTACAATTTTTATTTTTTGTTAGTTATGATTCATAAGCCATTTCCATAAAGGAGTAATCATAATTGTTATTCCATCTTTACTAATTTTTTCTTCAGTATTCCAAGTGATTATGGTTAATGTTTTATTTTTTAATTTCTTACAAGCCAATAATCCTGTTTTGATCTCTCGTTTTGGTATTTCTTTTTCATCATCGACTACTTGGATAATTTCTTTTATTTTATTGTTTTCTTGTATAACAAAATCTATTTCATATTTGTTGTCAGCAACATAGTAATACAAATTGATCCCCCGTCTTTTAAGTTCTATGGCAACAATATTTTCGAGTAATTTCCCAAAATCTGTGGTAAGTGTTGTTTTTTTCGCATTGAGTAATCCTGTGTCAATGCAATAATATTTTTTAAAAGATGATTCCATCTCTCTAGGTTTATAAGAAAATTTTTTACTACTAACAACTAGATAAGCATCTTCTAGATATGAAATATATTTTTGTATTGTATGGACGCTTATCCCAAGATCTCTTGAGATTTTAGAGAGGCTAGCTCTTGTGGAAAATTGGTTTATGATAATAGTTGCTAAGGTAACGAGTTCTGTAGTATATTTTATTTTGAATCTTTGTGATATATCTCTGAATATAATGGTGTCGAACAGTTCGTTTAGATATCTTTTTTTGAGTTCTGAATCAGAAAACTCAATGACGATTTCAGGGTATCCGCCCCATTCGATGTATTCTTTTAATTGATTTTTTATTTTACCAACACCTTCATCAGTTTCAGCTATTTTTTTTATCTTTTTTGTTGTTAAAAATTCTTTAAAACTAAAGGGGAATATTTCAAGTGTTAGTATTCTTCCGCCTAGATGGCTGCTCAACTCTTTACTTAGTAATTTACTATTGCTTCCGCTTAGCATAATATTGTAGTCAAGTCGTTGTAATCTATTTACAAACAATTCCCAAGAGGAAATATTTTGTATTTCATCAAAAAAAAGATATGTTTTTTTTCCGAATAATTCATTGAGGATTTCAAGTAGAATGCCGTATTCTTCTTGTTGTATGGTTGAAAGTATTTCATCATCAAAATTCACATAGGAATAATCTTTTTGTTCAAGCAGAAGGAATCCTAATGTTGTTTTTCCTGCTCTGCGCGGGCCCATGATTGCTTTTATTAATGAGGTTTCAAGATAGTTTTTATATTGGTTGAATTTTTCTCTGGGAATTAGTGGTTTATTCAATATTCTTTTTACATATTCTTGTTGTTCAAGGAGTCTTCTTTTTATTGTTTCACGGTTCATAGAAGAAGATCATCAATATAGTATAATAATTTTTCTAAAATATGAACTGTACTTCATATTTTATATATTTTTATGAAGTAGCATTAGAAATTGTATTTTAAATAATCTTTTATGGTCTAAAGAAGATGAAATGCACTATTAAAAAATTCAATTAATTGGTAGTAAATGGATTTTATATTGGAGAGATGCAGATAATGGTGTTGTAGAAGTAAAATAAGTGTAAAACCTCCTATTTTGTTATAGGATATTTTTTCCATAATATTTATATATATTTAAATACACTATATAATATAAAAAACAGTATAGTTAGTAATGAGACTTAAATTATGAAATTAAAAATTTTAGCAACCGGAATAATATTGATTATGGTAAGTAGTACTTTTGTTGTTTCAGCAAATATTATACAAAATGATGATATAGAAGATAAAACCAATTTAAATAATGGCATGGTAGAGATTCGAATAGCACGTATTGGCGGAGGGATTGAAAGGGGAAAAACGACTAAAACAATATTAAATAATTATCAGTGGATGGTAGGAAACAAGACATACAAATTTATTACATATGATTTATATGATGAAGACGTTTTAAAAGGCAAGCTAACAACGAAAAATTACGATTTAATTAATATGCTCTCTTATGTGAAAAAAAATATGCCAATGCTTTCCTTGCCTTTTTTAAAAAGCAAAATTTGGAAAACAAATATAGCTAATTTTGTAAAGGGTGGTGGTGGTATTTTTGGTTATTGTGCTGGAGCAGGCGTTATTATTGGAACTGAAGATAAACCAAAAACTCTTGCGGATATTTTAATAGATAGGACGGACTTGGGAATATCGCAAGTAAAACGTATTAGTGAATTCAATTATAGTAATCCTTTATTTTTTAGTGGCATCTCTCCTTTTTTCTATTCGAGATCAGACAGATTAGAGGAAACAATGGGAGGCATGGCATATCTGTGGTACGGTGCAAAGGAATTAAATAATGAAAGTCAGGTATTTGGTATTCCAATAGATTTTGAGATCAATAGAAATAATCCAATATTTGATGATTTTTTTGGGGATACAAGACGTATTTATTGGGGTGGCGGAGGAGCACTTACAATACCAGATGAATATAAAGACGAAGTAACTATCTTAGCAAATTATCCAGCTGATGCAATATCTAAGAATAATTCCACACAGATTCATATATGGAGATATACTGGTGGATTTCATGGTTTTATTAGTGGATTTTTAGAAGCTATTAAGCAGGGTTATAAATTCAGAGATTCCCCTTTCATTTATTCTAAAAAAGCTAGTGATTGGGAGATGACAGATAAAATTATAGAAACAAATCATGCTAGTAAAACAGTTATGACGATGGAAACATATCCGAATGAAAAACAAGGTAGAATAATACTTAGTTATTGTCATCCGGAAATATGTGGTTGGTGGGGAGGACATATAGAGGATGTACCTGATACTGATAAAAATAATCTTTTCGATGGTCTTTACACATGGAAGGATGTGACTCCCTTTAATCAAACCGTTGAAGATGAAATGACATATAATTGGTGGATAGTTAGAAGGCATGCTGCCTGGGTTGGTAAAGTGCCGGACAACGATTTGCCGCCTGTTTATGGTCCTAGTCAGGTTAGCGATATTTATCCTTACAATCAATCATCTAGTTTTACTATCACAGGCAATGCAGAGACAACTAGTATTGAATCAGAATGGTTATATCACAAGGAGTCTTTAGATTTATATTATCGGCATTCATCAGATGATAATTCATGGAGCGATTGGACATTATATCAAACAGACAATGATAACTCTGATGGATGGAGTTGGAACTTTGATGCCTCTTTAGCTGATGGACCTGG
>Ga0172365_10001631_pt1 | contig 16304 bp, 12 predicted proteins | sample LakKivSesite48cm_FD_114535 | JGI IMG/M metagenome (GOLD analysis project Ga0172365, IMG submission 114535) | Sediment microbial communities from Lake Kivu, Rwanda - Sediment site 48cm | ecosystem: Environmental > Aquatic > Freshwater > Lake > Sediment | place: Rwanda: Western Province, Lake... | reverse complement strand
TTTATCGGCATAGCCTTCGGGCTCTTCGGCGTCACGCATCTGCTAACGCTTCTTGACCTGAAAGAGGCCCTGGCAACCCTTTTGCTCGTCATCAGAATAATCGCCTACCTGATGGTTGCCCTCACCGTCTTCTGGGTAGCATTCAGGCGATAGATAAAGGCATTTGGCATATACTGCCTAAAACTTCTCTCATAACGGCTCCAGTGTGAAGAGAGGCGAAGCCTCTTTTTTTCATTTTCCTCCCCCTCATGCTAAGAATACATCTCCCAATCACGGAGAGGGGGACTAAGCAGGTTCCCAGGAAAATCAAAGATTTTTCTGGGTGCTTTAAGAGGGTGAGGTAGATAAAAAGCCCGCTAGAAGCTATACTATTTGTAGGATTGCTATGCCTAACTTTCAAATAGTCTCTGATTTTAAAATGACCGGTGACCAGCCCCAGGCGGTGGAGAGGCTGGTGGCGGGGCTGAACAGGGGCTTTAAGCACCAGACATTGCTTGGCGTTACCGGCAGCGGTAAGACATTCACCATGGCTAATGTCATTGAGCGGGTGGAAAGACCAACCCTGGTTATTTGCCATAACAAGACTTTAGCCGCCCAGCTATGCACTGAGTTCAAGGAGTTCTTCCCCACTAGCGCCGTAGAATACTTCGTCAGCTATTACGATTACTATCAGCCGGAAGCCTATGTCCCTCAAACCGATACCTATATTGAGAAGGAGACAGATATAAACGAGGAGATTGATAAATTGCGCCATTCTGCTACCCGCGCCCTCTTTGAGCGTCGCGACGTGATTATTGTTGCCTCGGTATCGTGTATCTATGGCTTGGGCGAGCCTGAGGAATACCATAGCTTTGTCTGCAGCCTTAAGCGGGGCGACAGCTACCGCAGAGGAAAGCTCCTCCGCCAGCTAGTTGATATGCAGTATGAACGTAATGACATTGACTTTACCCGGGGCAAGTTCCGTATTCGCGGCGATACCCTGGAGATTCAGCCCGCCTACGAGGAGTTAGGTCTGCGGATTGAATTCTTTGGCGACGAGATTGAGCGCATCGTAGAGATAGACCCGCTAACCGGCGAGCTTCTGTCCGAGCTGGAGTCGGTGGACATCTATCCCGCCAAGCACTTTGTCACCTCACATGAAAAGCTGATGCTGGCTATTGAAAGCATAAAGCAGGAGCTGGAAGAAAGGCTAAGCGAGCTGAAACAGCAAGGGAAGCTACTGGAGGCAGCCAGGCTTGAAGCCAGAACCAACTACGATATAGAAATGCTCAAGGAGGCGGGGTTTTGCACCGGCGTTGAGAACTACTCCCGCCACCTGTCAGGGCGTGCCCCGGGAAGCCCACCGTGGACACTGCTTGACTATTTCCCCGATGACTTCCTTTTGTTTATTGATGAATCGCACATGACCTTGCCCCAGGTTCGTGGTATGTATCACGGCGACCGCTCACGCAAGGAAACCCTGGTAGAGTATGGCTTTCGCCTGCCCTCGGCTCTGGACAACCGCCCCCTGAACTTCAACGAGTTCCAGAAGCATATTAATCAGGTCATCTACACCTCAGCCACTCCGGCAGAATATGAATATCAGCACAGCCAGCAGGTGGTGGAGCAATTAGTCCGCCCCACCGGTCTTCTTGAGCCGACAATTGAGGTCAAGCCAACCAAGGGGCAGATTGATGACCTCCTTGAGCAGATTAAGACCAGGGTGGACAAGGGGGAACGCTGCCTGGTAACCACCCTGACCAAGAGGATGGCTGAGGAGCTGGCTGACTACCTGATAGAGATGGGGGTAAAGACCCATTATCTTCACTCTGAGATTAACACCCTGGAGAGGGTGGAGATACTGCGCGACCTCCGCCTTGGAGTTTACGATGTAGTGGTCGGCATAAATTTGCTCCGGGAGGGGCTTGACCTGCCTGAGGTCAGCCTGGTGGCGATTCTGGATGCTGATAAGGAAGGCTACTTGAGGTCTGAGGGAGCGTTAATCCAGACTATGGGGCGGGCTGCCCGCCATATAGATGGGCACGTCATTATGTATGCCGATACCGCCACCAATTCTATGGACAGAGCAATAAAGGAAACCCAGCGCCGTCGCCAGATTCAGGAAGCCTACAATAGAGAGCATGGCATTACCCCCCAGGGAATTAGGAAGGCAATCAAAGATATTACCGAGCGGGTGCGGGTGGTAGCCGAGACTCGTGCCCCCTATTTTGCCGCCCCTATGTCCAAAGAAGACATCGCCCGTCTGATTAAAGAGCTGGAATCACAGATGAAGACCGCCGCCAGAAATCTGGAGTTTGAGCGGGCGGCACTACTCCGCGACCGTATTATTGAGTTGCGCAAGAATTTGGCTGAGGATTTGGTAACCTCACCCCCTTTAAGCACCCAGAAAAATCTTTGATTTTCCTGGGAACCCGCTTTACCCCCTCTCCTTTGGGTTTGAGTAAGGAGAGGGGGAACTAGAGAGGGGCTTCGCCCCTCTCTTATCTGCACTCCCCTCTAAAAGAGAACGAAGGGGAAGAGTTAAAGAGAGGCGAAGCCTCTCTTATACAATTACTCCCCTTCCCCTTGGTAAGGGGAAGGGGATAAAGGGGATAGGGTTTAAAAACTTTATGGAAGATATACATAAAGAGACTAAACAGGAGCGCCGGGAAAAGAAGCTCAAGAAAAAGCGGGAGCGAATACCCAAACACGGCAAAAACCTAGCTAAGATTTATATGGATGCGATTATGAAGAGGTTAAAGCGAAACCCGGTTGACAAGTAGTTGTACAATAGCGGTAAAAATAACTAAATAACCAAGGAGGGAAATCTATGGAAGTAGCCTGGTATTTCCGCCTGTTCTATCTCCCCATCTTAAACATGATCATCGGTTTTCTGCTTGCTTTTGGTCTAAAAGCCAAGAGAATGGGCGGTCCAGAAGGTGGCAAGCCTTGGATGATAGGCAGCACGATAGGCCTCATTATATTTATCGCATTGGGATGGTTTGTCACCTTCAGCATTAATCTGGCGTTCTGGATTGGGCTGGCTATTATCATTCTGGGATACGTGGTCTTTGCTCTATGCTGCACTGCAATGAGAGAGCATCCTGAAAAAAAGCAGACTGTTGTTGATTGGGGTATTTTTAAGGTCACCAGACACCCCCATGCCATATCCGGCATGATTATGAGCCTCGGCGTGATTGTTATGAGCTGGAACTGGGGCTCAATTATCTATATCATCCTGTGGGTTTACTTTGTTTTAGACGTCGCCTTCAGTCATTATTATATCCTAATGGAAGAGAAAAGGAATGTAGAGAAATTCGGGCAGGAGTATGCCGATTATATGAAACGGGTGCCCAGATATTTCTTAATAAAGTAGCAGGGGCGCTACTCCCCCTCTCCCTTCTTAATCCCCTCCTCCTCAAGCTGTTCCATAATGCGGGCGGCTCGGGGATAGCCGATGCGCAACCTCCGCTGTAAGAAAGAGGTAGATATGTGCTTATACTCCTTTGCCAGTTGCTTGGCAGCCTCCAGAAGCGGGTCCTCGGGGAAGTCTCCCCTCCTGGCACCGGTTAGGGGTGGGGCAAGCTCCTCAATTCTCATCGGGGCTGCCTCCTCCCGCCGCTGACTGCCCCAGAAATAAACCAGCCTCTCCGTCTCGGCATCAGAGACATAGCAACCCTGAAGGCGTTTGGGCTTAGCTGCCTCAGTAGGCATATAGAGCATATCTCCCCTGCCCAGCAGCTTTTCCGCCCCTCCCATATCAAGGATAGTGCGTGAATCAACCTGAGAGGTAACAGCAAAGCTAATACGGGTGGGAAAGTTAGCCTTAATCAATCCAGTGACCACGTCCACCGACGGGCGCTGGGTAGCCACGATGAGGTGAATGCCGGTAGCCCGGGCAAGCTGGGCTAAGCGGCACAGGGTATGCTCTACTTCATCAAAGCCTGCCATCATTAAATCGGCAAGCTCGTCAATAATAAGTATCAGATAAGGGAGCCTCTCCTCTCCCTGCTTGTTTCTATTGTAACCCTCAATGTTACGGGCACCGGCGGCAGCCAGTTCTTGATACCGCTTGTCCATTTCCTGGTTAAGCCAGCGCAGTATGCTCAGCGCTTTGTTGGTATCTACGATGACCGGGGTAGCCAGGTGAGGTATGCCATTAAACGGGGTCATCTCCACCCTTTTGGGGTCAATCATAATAAGCTGCACCTCGCTAGGGGAGTTGTGTAGTAGCAGGCAGCAGATGATAGCATTCAGGCAAACAGTCTTGCCACTTCCCGTAGCCCCGGCGATAAGCAAGTGAGGCATTCTGGAGAGGTCAGCAGCTACCGCCTCGCCCCCCGCACCTTTCCCCAGTGCCAGAGCTAGCTTAGACCTGGACTTCGTCTTCTGAAAGACGCTGGTTTCTATTACTCCCCGCAGGCTAACCAGACCTGAAATGGTATTGGGCACCTCAATCCCGACCACCGATTTACCCGGCACCGGGGCTTCAATCCTGATGCTTGGCGCCGCCAGAGCCAGAGCTAAGTCATTAGCCAGTGAGGTAATTCTCTCCACCTTGACCCTGGTCTTAGATACCTCTTCCAGCCTGACCCTAATATTTCCATCCCTATCCCTTTCCTTTATTTCCTTCATCTTCCTGTCCCAGCCCGGCTCAACACCAAACTGGGTGACGGTAGGGCCAGCATTTATCTGCACCACTTTAGCCTCAACACCATAGCTGGCTAGAGCGTCTTCAATCAGCTTGGCTCGCTGCAGGTTATCAGCCTGACCAAACTCAACCTCAGGGATACTGTCCAGAATATCAATGGGTGGTAACCGCCAGCCATCAACAGTAACCAGCGCCGGTGATTCGCCATATTTCTTCCATACCTCCTGGGCTACCTGCCGCAATTCCTGCTGAGCCGGGGTGGGGGTAAGCGCCGGGGCTTCAGCCTCCCCGGTCATTGGTTCCCCAGCTATAGTTACCAGGGGTGATGATATCGGCTTCTCAATTGTGGTAGGTGGGACATAGGTCACCGCTGTGGGGGCAGGACGCTTTCTAATCTGCTCGCCTACCCAGGAAAGAAATTTAAGCATAAGGCGAAGGCAGACCCCGGGAGCGACTAAAATAATCCCGATAACTACTAGCCCCAGTAGCCGAAGGGCACCAAGAAAAACATTAGAGCCTATAATAGCCTCACCGAACCTACCCCCCAGCCGGAAAAAAGCCAGTATTCCCCAAGCCGCCAGAATAAAGGCGGCACCGCCAAGCCACTGGTTCCAGTGATAGATAAGGAATGGCACCCCCCACCGCCATGCCGCCACAACCAAAGTACCAAAGGCTATCACGAGTAACACTAGCCCCCAGCTAAACAGGGCTAAAGTGCTATCTCTAACACCGGCAGCCCACGAGGTCAGTGTCGACCACTGCCAGAATAGCACGGCTACGATAATTACCACCAGTATAAGCCGCCGCACCGGTGGCAGTATTATGAAATGGAAAAACCGCTTCCACCACGGCTTGCCTTTAGGCTTGTGTTTGGTATTAGCCTTCTTCTTAGCCATATAACTCCTTACACCTTTTGGTAGATTGTTTATTAACCTCACCCCCTTTATCCCCCTCTCCTTTCAGGGAGAGGGGGGAAGAGATTTTAGAGAGGGGCAAAGCCCCTCTCTTACTTGCACTCCCCCTTCCCTTAGTAAGGGAAGGGGGTCAGGGGGATAGGTTGCTAATCCTTGCTACACCTTCACCATAACAGGGAGAATCATAGGACGACGCTTGGTCTGCTCATAGTAAAACCTATTCAATACATCCCTGACTTTGGCGTTGATAAAGCCCCAGTCAGCCGGCCGGACACCACTATGGTCTAAGGCTCGAGCCACCAGGTCACGGCTCTCCTCTATCATATCTTTAGTCTCCCCCGGCTCAACAAAACCCCGTGATACAATATCGGGGCGCCCCACCAGTTTGCCGGTTTGCCGGTTAACCGTGATAACTACCATCACTATTCCATCCCGTGACAGCATTCTCCTATCACGGAGAACTACGCTGCCAACATCACCTACGCTCAGACCATCCACATACACATTGCCTGAGCTAACCTTACCTGTTTTCTTGCCCGCCTGTGGGCTAAGCTCGAGGATATCGCCATCTTCCAGCAGGAAGATATTTTCCTTGGGGATACCCACAGACTGGGCTAATTTAGCATGAAGGCTCAAGTGGCGATATTCGCCGTGGAGGGGAATAAAGAACCTCGGCCTGACTACATTTAGTAGCAATTTCAGCTCTTCCTGGCTACCGTGCCCATGGACATGAACCTGTGCCACCTTATCATAGAGGACCTGAGCCCCCTGCTTGAACAGGCTATCCACTGTCCGGTTGATTAGCGATTCATTACCCGGGACCGGGGTGGCTGATAGAACCACCGTGTCCCCACGAATGATATGAACATAACGATGGTCTCGGTTGGCGATACGAACCAGAGCCGAAGTTGGTTCCCCCTGGCTTCCGGTAGTGAGTAAGACCACCCGATTGCGAGGTATGCCTTTGAGTTCATCCATCCGGCCTAGTATGCCATCGGGAGCCTTCAGATACCCCCACTCCAGCGCCATGTGGACTATATCGTTCATGCTATGCCCGATAATAAAGACACGACGCTGGTGCCTGGCTGCCGAATCAATAACCTGCTGAATGCGAGACACTAGGGATGAGAAGGTAGTCACAATTACCCTTCCCGATGCCTCAGCCATGACATGGTCCAGAGTTTCGCCAACCAGCCTCTCTGAGGGAGTGTAACCAAGGAGTTCAGCATAAGTGGAGTCGGAGAGCAGAAGCAGTACCCCTTGTGCCCCTAGCTGAGCCAGCCGAGAAAGGTCGGTTGGTTTACCATCAACTGGGGTATAATCAAGCTTAAAATCTCCGCTATGAACAATAGTGCCAACCGGGGTATATATGATTAGACCTGCCGAGTCAGGTATGCTGTGGCAAACCGGGAAGAACTCAACCCTGAATCTTCCCAGTGTCACCTGACCGCCAAAGGGTATAACCTTAAGTTTAGCCCCTGACAGTGCCTTTCTTTCCTTAAGCTTCACCGAGATAAGCCCCTGGGTAAGCCTTGTGGAATAGACCGGCACATTAAGCTGAGGTAGGAGGTAAGGCAAGGCGCCAATATGGTCCTCGTGACCATGGGTGATAACTATGCCCCTTACTTTCTCCCGCCTCTCCAGCAGGTAGCTGATGTCCGGGATTACCAGGTCAATACCCAGCATTTCCTCACCGGGGAACATCAGCCCGGCATCAATGACGATGATGTCATCTTGATATTCTATCACCATCATGTTCTTGCCGATTTCACTTAGCCCACCGAGGGGGACTATCTTTAATCTTGGTTTAAGCATATTTTTCACCTAAAACATAGTTAATTGCTGTGGCTGGTGCTGTTCTTCTTTAATCTTTTCTGCCTGGGCTAGGAGCGAAGGAATCTTGAGCATATCCTCTTCTATGGCACGGCGTAAGCTCGCCTGGTGCAGAGCCGCTGCCGGGTGATACATGGCGTAGTAGATAACATTATCCCACTTTTGAGCCGTGCCATGAATCCTACTTATACTCTTGCCGGGGAAGAACATCGCCATGGAGTAACGCCCCAGGGTGACAATCATCCTGGGGTGAATAATCTCAATCTGGCGTTCTAGCCAATGGCGACAGTTTTGAATTTCCGTAGGCAGGGGGTCACGGTTTCCCTGAGGACGGCACTTAATCACATTGGCAATATAGACCTGCTTTCGACTTAAGCCGATAGAAGCCAGTAATTCATCCAGATATTTCCCCGCTGGTCCGACAAAAGGGCGCCCCTGCTGGTCTTCATGCCAACCTGGTGCCTCGCCAATAAACATTATTTTGGCGTCCTCCGCCCCTTCACCAGGCACCACCCTATTCCGATATTTAGCTATCTCGCACTGATGGCAAAGCGCAATCTCTTGGTAAAGCTCGCTCAGAGCTGACATATTAGCTTGCCTTTTGATTATGATAACACGTTAAGAGGTCGTTTAGCAACCTTGGTTGACACTCGAGAGATGCAGTTGTAGACTTGAGCCAGGAGGAAAAATGGACTATCTAAGCCAAACTGACCCAGAAATCAGCCATGCCTTATATCTGGAAGCAAAGCGGCAAAAAGAAACAATAAATCTTATCGCCTCTGAGAACTATGCCAGCCGGGCGGTGCTTGAGGCAGAAGGCTCGTTTCTGACCAACAAGTATGCTGAGGGTTATCCCCGGCAACGCTATTACGGCGGCTGTGAGAATGTGGATATAGTGGAAGATTTGGCTATCCAGCGGGCAAAGGAGCTATTCCATACCCAGCATGCCAATGTCCAGCCACACAGTGGCGCTCAGTCTAATATGGCAGTATACTATGCCCTGCTGAAATATGGCGACACGGTCATGGGCATGAGCCTGGCTCACGGCGGTCATCTCACCCACGGCGATAAAGTGAGCTTTTCCGGTAAGTCCTATAATTTCATCCTCTACGGTGTTAACCGGGAAACGGAAAGGATCGACTATCAGGAGATAGAGAGGCTGGCGTTAAAGCATAAGCCTAAGCTGATTGTGGCTGGCGCCAGTGCTTACCCCAGGATTATCGATTTTGAGCGCTTCCGGCACATCGCTGACCTGGTGGGAGCCAAGTTAATGGTTGATATGGCTCACATCGCTGGCATGGTAGCTGTGGGGCTTCATCCCACTCCTGTCCCCTACGCCGAGGTAATAACTTCAACTACTCATAAGACGCTGCGTGGTCCGCGAAGTGGGTTTATTCTATCTCGGAGAGAGCTAGCTTCTTCAATAGATGACGCTGTTTTTCCTAGGATGCAAGGGGGACCACTGATGCACGCTATTGCTGCCAAGGCGGTAGCTTTCTATGAGGCGATGCAACCCAGCTTCACTGACTATCAACAGGCAATACTGGATAACGCCCAAGTTTTAGCCAGTGAGCTCCAGCGACTCGGTTTGCGCTTAATCTCAGGTGGAACTGATAACCACCTCATTTTGGTCGACCTCACTGAGATTGGCATCACCGGTAAACAAGCCGAGGAGGCTTTAGGGGCGGTAGGCATTGTGGTTAACCGCAACAACGTTCCCTTTGACCAGCAGTCGCCCAGAATAACCACAGGCATTAGACTGGGCACACCAGCAGTGACCAGCCGAGGCTTCGGCAGAGAAGAAATGAAGCACATCGCCTCACTGATGGTAAAGGTAATAACCAATATTGGCGACCCCAATATCCAAAAAGAGGTAAAAGAGGAAGTCAGCGAGATGTGTTGCCGCTTCCCGGTACCCGGAATTGATGACTGATATTTAATAACCCTATCCCCTTTAAGCACCCAGAAAAATCTTCGATTTTCCTGGGAACCTGCTTTATCCCCTTCCCCTTGATAAGGGGAAGGGGAATTTTATTAAAAGAGGGGCTAGTGCCCCTCTTAAACACCCCCAATAATTTACCCCCTTGAGGAAAAGATTAAGCTGGTCTACAATATTTTTTGGGGGGAAGTGATGGGTGCTAGTAATTCAAGTGAGTCAAAAAGATTTTGGCTTTGTCCGCTGTATTCCTTCGGTGCCTATTCTGAGAATGTAGAATTGGATGAAGGGATACAGATAGAGTCTTTTTCTGTTCTCCCAGGATTAAGTGCTTATATTCAGAGGCAAAGCCATGACCTTTATGGGCGGTGGGATGACCCTAGTGAGTATAATGGGGTGGTCTTGTTGCCTTATCGTGCGAAAGACGAAGGGGTCAGTGATCCTGATGAGCTTATACGGATTGGGTGGGAAGAAGGGGATAGAGCACGTGACTCGTTGTTTGATTTGGTAACGTCTTTGAGGCTCTGTCACAAAGGCGAGATAACAGCAGGCCCGCTAATATCCGCTGCAATTAGCAATTCTCAATGGTCTTTCGGGGGTTCAACAATTTGGACCCTTGTGTCTCAGAGGGATTTTTTGCATAATGAGCCTAAATATGTGTTGCAACAATCGGATGTTCCCAACGTTAATGAGCTTGTAGGTAACCTTGCTAAGCTGCGCCAATTAGAGAAGCTTGATGCTATAAATATTGCTTTAAGAAGATTTAATTCCGCGTATGATGGATACATTGAAGACAGACTGATTGACCAGATGATAGCCTTTGAATCCTTGTATCTAGAGGACACTCAAGAGCTTACGTATAAACTAGCTTTAAGAGTAGCATTCTTGTTAGGAAAAAGGGGGAACAAAAGAAAAACGATTTTTGACAATATGAAAGCAGCTTATAGATACAGAAGCAAAATTGTGCATGGTGGTAAGCAAGTTAGTAGAAAGGAGTTGCGAGGGATTATAGCTAAAACTGGAGATTACCTACGCCAGTCTATACGAAGATTCCTCCAGCTCTTATCTCAAGGGAATTCGTTAAAAGAAATTCAAGACAAACTTGATGAGAATATCCTAAACAATGGGAGGTTATTAGCTTTCAAAGAGTAAGTCTATGCCTTAGTTTGCTTGTAACCTCATCCCCTTAAAGGAGAGTCAAAGAGAGGCTTCGCCTCTCTTTTTCATTTCTTCCCCCTCTCCTTTGAAGGAGAGGGGGATTAAGGGGGTGAGGTTGACAATCAATAGTGCTATAATTATTGATGTGAGTTAAAGCTGTATTTAATGGAGGTAATCCTTGATGGACGAGTTAAAGGTATTCACCGGTAATGCCCACCCAGCTCTAGCAGAGGCAGTGGTTGACTATCTGGGCATACCTTTGGGTAAGTGTGAGGCCTTTGAGTTCAGTAACGAGAATATCTTTGTCCGTATTCTGGAGAACGTTCGCCAGAGAGACACCTTTGTTATTCAGCCCTTTTGCTCACCAGTCAATAAGAATCTGGTTGAGCTACTTATTATGCTTGATGCCCTGAAGAGAGCCTCGGCGGGGCGGATTACCGCTGTAGTCCCTTATTATGGCTATGGTCGCACTGATAAGAAAGACCAGCCCCGGGTGCCGATAACCGCCAGGTTGGTGGCTGACCTGCTTACCGTGGCTGGCGCCAACCGTTTGCTGACTGTGGATTTACATGCTGCCCAGATTCAGGGCTTCTTTAATATCCCAGTTGACGAACTGACTGCACTTTACCTGTTCAGTCGCTACTTTGAAGAAAGGGAGTTTGATGACTTGGTGGTAGTTGCCACTGATATCGGCATTACCAAGCGGGCAAGAGACCTGGCAGCTAACCTTGATGCCCCCCTGGCTATTATGGAAAAGAGACGGGTGGGCAATGTTGACCAGGCTGAAACACTAAATGTCATCGGTGAGGTGGAGGGCAAAGTGGCACTTACCGTCGATGATGAAATAGATACTGCCGGTTCCCTGGTGGGCGTTGTTTCTGCATTGCAAAAGCGGGGGGTAAAAGAGGTATATGCCTGCTGCACCCACCCGATATTCTCCGGTCCGGCTATCCAGAGGATAGCCTCTTGCCCGGTGAAGGAGGTGGTAGTTACTGATACCGTGCCTGTCGCCGATGAAAAGAAATTGGACAAGGTTACCGTTTTGCCTATAGCCCCACTACTAGGTGAAGCTATCCACCGCATCCATACCGGACTATCTATAGGAGCTATGTTTGACCAGGGGTGAGCCATGTTTAAGTGGTTGGGTGGACTGGTTGATTCCAATGAGAGAGAGCTAAAGCGGCTTCAGCCTCTGGTAACCACCATAAACCAGCTAGAGCCTGAATTTGAGAGGCTAACCGATGCCGAGCTTCGTGCCAAGACTGACGAGTTCAAGGCTCGGCTTAAAAGCGGCAGTTCCCTTGATGAGCTTCTGCCTGAGGCTTTTACCGCCGTTCGTGAGGCAGCCAAGCGGACTATTGGTCAGCGCCACTTTGATGTCCAGCTTATGGGTGGGGTTGTCCTTCATGAGGGCAAAATCGCTGAGATGAAAACCGGCGAGGGCAAGACCCTGGTGGCTACCCTCCCCCTGTATCTAAACTCCCTTACCGGCAAAGGCTGCCACCTGGCTACGGTTAATGACTATCTGGCAAGAAGAGACCCCTACTGGATGGGACCTATCTATCACGCCCTGGGGGTATTGGTAGCCAGCATCTACCCTCAGCAGACGCCAGATGAATATGCTCCCGCCCGCCTCTATGACCCGGACTATGACTCCGGCGACAGCCGCTGGCGCCACTTTCGCCCTATAACCCGTAAACAGGCTTACGAGGCAGATATCACCTACGGCACCAGTAGCGAGTTCGGCTTTGATTATCTACGGGACAACATGGTTATAGACCTATCTCAGTATGTCCAGCGCCCGCTTAACTACGCCATCGTTGATGAGGTGGACTATCTCCTTATTGATGAGGCGCGCACCCCGCTTATTATTAGCGCTCCCGATGTGGAAGCAGGACAGAGGTACCAGCTCTTTGCCCGCCTTATCCCCAGCCTGAAGAGGGAAGTGGACTATACCGTCGATGAAAAGGAACGCAGCGTTAGCCTTACCGATGTTGGTATGACCACCATGGAACGGATGTTGAAGCGGGAAGGGCAACTAAGAGCGCCCAATCTCTATGACCCGGCGAACTCCGACCTGCATCGCTACCTGAGAAATGCCCTCAACGCCGATGTGCTATACAGGAAAGACCGCGAATATGTAGTCAAGGATGGGCAGGTTATCATTGTTGATGAGTTTACCGGCAGGCTGATGCATGGACGTCGCTACTCAGATGGATTGCATCAAGCAATAGAAGCGAAGGAACACTTGAATGTTCGGCGGGAAAGCCGCACCTTTGCCACCATTACCATCCAGAACTACTTCCGCATGTATCAAAAGCTGGCTGGTATGACCGGCACCGCCGTCACCGAGGCTGAGGAGTTCCACAAGATATACAAGCTTGAGGTGGTGATGATTCCCACCCATAAGCTGATGATTCGCCAGAACTTCCCCGACCAGATTTACAAGGATGAGAAGGCTAAATTTAAGGCAGTGGTGTGTGAGATTGAGCAGCTTCATCAGCAAGAAAGACCGGTGCTGGTTGGCACGGTATCTATTGAGAATTCAGAATATCTGAGCGACCTGTTGACCAAGAGGGGCATCCCCCATGAGGTGCTTAATGCCAAGCATCATGAGAAGGAGGCGTATATTGTCGCTCAGGCGGGGAAGCCAGGGGCAGTGACCGTCGCCACCAACATGGCGGGGCGCGGTGTTGATATTATACTTGGTGGAAACCCTGAAGGCAGAGACGAAAAGGAGTGGCAGCAAGCGCATGAAAAGGTGGTTCAGCTTGGCGGGCTTCACATTGTCGGCACCGAGCGCCACGAGGCGAGGCGAATTGATAACCAGCTCCGGGGTAGAGCCGGGCGGCAGGGCGACCCGGGAAGCTCCAGATTCTATGTCTCTTTAGAGGACGATATTGTCAAGCGCTTTGGCGGCGACCGAATCAAAAGCTTTATGGAGTGGGCGGGGATGGACGAGGATACCCCCATTGAGAATGCCTTGGTGAATAAATCCATTGAATCGGCTCAGGTCAGGGTGGAGGGCTACCACTTTGATATGCGTAAGCACCTGGTAGAGTATGATGATGTGGTTAATAAGCACCGTGAGGTTATTTACGGTGAGCGTAAAAAGCTCTTAAGCGGTACCGACCTGAAGGCAAACATCCTGTCAATGGTCAGGGAGGAGATTCAAGGTATAGTCGCCACCCATACTGCTGACGAGCATGGCATGGGCGGGAACATAGACGGTTTAGTCGGTGAGGCGTCTGCCATCTTCCCATTGCCGCCAGCACTCAGTGCCAGCGCCCTTTCCCAGATGAAGCCAGAAGAGATTGAAGAGAGGCTCATTGGGCAGGCAGAGACTCTTTATGAGGAGAAGGAAAAGGAGCTGGGCTCAGATATTATGAGGGATGTAGAGAAGCGAGTGATGCTTCACTACATAGACAGCCTGTGGGTGGAGCACCTGACAGCGATGGAAAATATGCGCGAGGGGATAGGGTTACAAGCTGTAGGTCAGCGCGACCCGCTGGTCGCCTACAAGACAGCGGGGCATAACCTGTTTCAGGACCTGCTGTCGGCGATTCAGCATGATGTGGTTCACACCATATATCATGTGGGCATTGTCCGGCGGGAAGCCCCGCAACAAGCACCTTCACCAATGGCTAAAGCTGCCATCAACAGGGGTGGTACCAGTAAGCAGCGGGCAAAGGTCGGCGGCAAGAAAATAGGCAGAAACGCCCCCTGCCCCTGTGGCTCAGGCAAAAAATATAAGCACTGCTGCGGGAGGTAAAGCAAATATGGCTACAAGTCATAAGCTAATAATTGGTGATGCAATGAGTATGCCAGAAATTCCAGACCGCAGCATTCAGTTGATGGTCACTTCACCTCCATATTTTAACGCTCCTTTTGATTATAAAGGGGTATTTAAAGGTTATGAACAATATCTTGGTGTACTGAGTAAAGTGGCAGCGGAAGTTTATAGAGTTTTGCAAGACGGAAGGGTTGCTGTCTTGAATATCGATGATATGTTAGTTGATGGTAACAAGTATCCTATTGTAGCGGATGCTACTAGGATATTTTTAGACGTTGGTTTTAGATACAGAGATAGAATAATATGGAAGAAACCTGACGGCTATTTAAGAATTAGCAGACGTAGTGGTGTCGTTCTTCAAAACCCATACCCAATGTACTTTTATCCAGATAATCTTTTAGAGAGCATTGTAATATTTCAAAAGGGTAGGTTTAACTATAGGTCAATTCCCAGAGAGGTGAGAGAAGCCTCCAAATTAGACATAAGAGAATTCAGCGAAAGAGAATGGTATATGACTCTTTGGAAGATGAATAATGTACTGCCCGGGTCTCAATTAGAAAAAGATATAGCAGCTTTTCCAGAGGAATTACCCTATAGGGTGATAAAACTCTTTTCATATAGGGGAGAAACTGTATTAGACCCATTTGTTGGTAGCGGAACGACTATGAAGGTTGCAAGAAATTTGGGAAGAAATAGCATAGGAATAGAGATTAACGAATCACTCGTGCCCATTATTGAGGAAAAGCTAGATTTTGGTAAAGGGCAGAAGTATATGTTCAGCAACGTAGATGACACATTCGAAGTAATTCGTCGTAAAGTGGGTAAAAAAGATGGATATCACCGCTAGAATAAGACGTGTAAAATATACGCCGCTTCTTTGTAGGAAATTGGCAAGTTTCGATTTTGAGGACTTAGATGAAGCATTAGGAAGTGATGCGACTTTTACTTTGAATATAAATAACGAAGGTAGCATTGCACTGAGCTGGTGGGTATCAGCCAAGCGAACAAGATCATATCCTTATGCGAGGGTTTATGATTCCCTGAGCTTTACGGGTAAGAGAGTTACCATAATTCCTGTTGTAAAAGATGAGGGTAAGGAAGGGGACAGGGACTTTCTGCAATGGGATACAGTTTCTCTAATGAGCTTGCTTGGTGTGTATGTGATTATTGGCTACTACAAAAACGCTGAGAGAAGCGCAAGATATGCACACAAAATTACTAATCAGAGATTTGATACCAAATATATAAAAGAGGAAATCAAAAGACTCCTCTCCTATCACTCAGACGCATTACACTGGAATATTGAACAGATTAGCAAAGTTGGTGAAGTAGGGCAGAAGGCATTAGAAGCATATCTAGCTATTTCAAAGAGATTGGGTGTTGATATGCATTCTCGAACCTCGGCTGAGAGAAGAATCGTAGAACTACAGAAAAGCAAAGAGGAGTTTATGTCTTTCTCTAGAGGTCTAGCGCAGAAAGCCCAAAAGCGAGAGCGAGTAACTATACAACCGAAGGAAAAACTATCAGGTAAAAAGGCGATTATCACTATTACGAATTACTTGGGTGGCTATTATTACTTTACTTCTGACGAAGCTGAAATTATTGGAAGAGATATCTACTTGACTGAGGGAAAGCACAGTAAAACAAATTCTCTCCCTTCTTTAGAAGATATTAAGGATGGATTGTTAAAAATGATTTTATTTTCTAATTTAGAAGAAGTGAAAGTAGATGGTGAAGATTATAATCCTGTAGCCGTCTTAAAACTCACTGTCGAAAAAGGTTTCAATGAGAAGAATATCTCAAAAACACAGAAAGAAACTTTATCTATTCTCAAACAAGAAGCGGAATTAAACGGATTTCGGGTTGCTATCGTGTGAACTTGGATTAAATCCCATGAACAACAAACAAATTGCCAAGGTATTTGAGGATATTGCTGACCTTCTAGAGCTAAAGGGGGAGAACCCGTTTAAGATTCGGGCTTACCAGAAGGTCGTGCGCTCCATTGAGCACCTGCCAGTGGAAATAGAGCAACTGGTCAGG
>Ga0172365_10001630_pt1 | contig 16311 bp, 15 predicted proteins | sample LakKivSesite48cm_FD_114535 | JGI IMG/M metagenome (GOLD analysis project Ga0172365, IMG submission 114535) | Sediment microbial communities from Lake Kivu, Rwanda - Sediment site 48cm | ecosystem: Environmental > Aquatic > Freshwater > Lake > Sediment | place: Rwanda: Western Province, Lake... | reverse complement strand
GTTCCTCCTTGACGGGATCACCGCCAGCGTGAGGATCCCGGTTACCAAGCACTGCTCGGAGGTTGGCCTGGAGAAGAGGGCAATCTACAACTCGATCTCCCCCGAGCACACGGAGGACGAGGTCAAGGCCCTGGGCCAGCTGAACCTTGAGGCGTGCGTGCTGCTGACCTTCGACAAGCGCGTGATGTCTGCGGCGGGGAGGCTCGATATGCTGGAGAAGGACCTGCTTCCCCTGGCAAAGAGGGTCGGCTTTCAGAAGTTCCTCGTTGACACGATGGTTCTGGACGTCCCGAGCATCGGCACGGCGAGCAAGGCGTGCTACATGGTCAAGGAACGCCTCGGCCTGCCCGCCGGGTGCGGCGCCAGCAACGCGACCACCCAGTGGGAGAAGGTGAGATCGGATCGCGATGTCTACAGGTCGGCCCATGTGGCGGCGACGATCACCTCTGTGGCGCTCGGGGCCGACTTCGTCATGTACGGGCCGGTGGGCTATGCCCCCTGGGTGACCTGGGCCATCGCGGCCGTGGATGCCTTCGCGGCGTACCAGAACAGATGGGAGTACCACACCCGGCCCGCGGCCGGCCACCCGCTGACCAAGATCTTCAGATGAAGATTCGTCGGGAGGTAGGTAGCTTGGAGAAACAAGCCGGATTCGGAGACAGGGATATAGGCATATACTACTGGGCGAAGGGGAGGAAGCTGGCGCAGATCTCCATGATACTGAAGGACGTGCCCGGCTCCCAGAGCAGGACCCTGTCGATTCTTGCCGAGCACGGGATCGACCTAAAGCTCGGATGGTTCGACACGACGGAGCGCGGCGTGACGGGCAGGTACAGCGCCTTCGTTGACATGACGGGGTGCACCGCGGACGTCAAAGAGATCCGCGAAGAGATCATGGCGACCAAGCTGGTCTATCAGATCGAGATCCAGACGGCGAAGGACGTGATCTTCGACGCCCACTTCAAGGGCCTCCGCATGACCGACCGGGACATCTTCCCCATCGGCCTGAGCGAGTGGTCCGAGATGAAGCGCAACGTCAACCCGAAAGTGCTGCGGAAGATGGGCCGATCGGTGGGCGAGGTCATCGCGGACTACTGGCTCGACGCGATGGGCGACCTGAGCAACAGCCTCTCGCTGTGGGAGAGGATACTGGAGTCCCGGTCGATAGGGGACAGGGTGAGCATAGACGTCGGCAAGGGGCTGGTGTCGATAGAGAACTGCTTCGCCTCCCGGGAGTACCGGGCGGGCGGGCCGTCGTGCTACGAGGTCTGCGGCATACTGGAGGGCATCCTTTCGCAGATACTGGTGGAGAAGGTAACGGTGGAGGAGGTCGAATGCCTCGCAAACTACCAGCAGAGATGCATCTTCAAGATAGACCTGACATCGACCAAGAAGCTGAGGGACTTCGAGAAGATCAGCGATAGGCTCGACAGCCTGTAGGTGGAACGAAATGCGGACGATCAAGATAGGCATGATCGGCCTTGGCACGGTCGGCGGCTCGACGTACTCCATCCTCCAGGGCGAAAGGAAGCGCCTTGAATCCAGGATAGGGGCCAAGCTGGCCGTTCAGAAGGTGGCGGACAAAAGGCCCGAGATCAGGAGGACCTTCGGCATCCCCAAGGCCGCCTTCACCACCGACGCGGAGGAGATCCTCAAGGACAAGGAGATCGACATAGTCGTCGAGCTCATCGGGGGCCTTGAGCCGGCGAGATCCTTCATCATGAGGGCGCTCGGAGCAGGCAAGACGGTCGTGACCGCCAACAAGGAGGTGCTTGCCCGGAGCGGGGCCGAGCTCGTCGCCCTGGCCAGGAAGAGCGGGGCGGGCCTCTACTTCGAGGCTTCCGTCTGCGGTGGGGTCCCCCTGCTGCGGGGGATACACCAGGGCCTTACTGGGAACAACATCTCGGAGATCTACGGGATCGTGAATGGCACGACCAACTACATCCTCAGCAAGATGAGCCTGGAGGGGGTGGAGTTTGACGAGGCCCTCAGAAAGGCGACCAAGATGGGATACGCGGAGGCCGATCCCTCCTACGACATAGATGGGCTGGATGCGGCCCACAAGATCGCCATCCTGGCCTCCATCGCCTTCGGCAAATGGGTCACCGTGGACAAGGTGTTCAAGGAGGGGATCAGGGGCGTTGCCCAGAGGGACATAGGATACGCGAGGGACCTGGGCTATGCCATGAAGCTCTTGGCCGTGGGCAAGAGGACCAAGCAGGGCCTGGAGGCCAGGGTCCACCCGACCCTGATCCCCGTCAACCATCTGCTCGCGTCGGTGGTGGACATATACAACGCAGTCTTCGTCAACACCGATTGCGCGGGCCCGATCGTCTTCTACGGCACCGGCGCCGGGGGCCCGAGCGCAGGCAGTGCGGTAGTTGCAGACATACTGGATGCGTCAAGGTCAATCCTGTCCAACTCCAAGATGGGCTTTGAGAGCGGGCTTGCCGTGGAGACCGCGGGACAGATCGTCGACATCGAGGACCTTGTGACCAAGTACTACATCAGGGTCAGGGTAATCGACAGGCCCGGGGCGCTGGCCAGCATAGCCGGGGTGTTCGGCCAAGAGAGCATTAGCCTTGCGAGCGTGCGGCAGACGGAGGAGAAGAAGAAGGTCGTCGACCTCGTCTTCATGACGCATGAAGCTCTGGAGAGCAACGTGAGGAAGGCATTGAGACGCATCGCCGACCTGAAGGTCGTCAAGGAGGTCAGCTCTTGCATGAGGGTCGAGGACAGGATATGAGGGGACGCTGGCCGGGCGTGATCCGGGTCTACTCCGAATTCCTGCCCGTCGACGAGAAGACCCCCGTGATCACCCTAAACGAGGGCAACACGCCGCTTGTCCAGTCGACCTACCTTGGGCCCCGGGCGGGCATCGAGCTGTACTTCAAGCTGGAGGGCCTCAACCCGACGGGCTCCTTCAAGGACCGCGGGATGACCGTGGCGGTTTCCAAGGCGGTGGAGGCGGGCTCGGACATGGTCATGTGTGCCTCGACTGGGAACACCTCCGCCTCCGCGGCGGCCTACGCGGCGCGGGCCGGGATCCGCTGCGCGGTCTGCATCCCCAAGGGCGCGATAGCCAAGGGTAAGCTGGCGCAGGCCCTGGTGCACAATGCGACCGTGATCGCGGTCGAGGGCAACTTCGACGATGCGCTCAGGATCGTGCGCGCCATCACCGACCAGTACCCCGTGACACTGGTCAACTCCCTGAACCCGTTCAGGATAGAGGGCCAGAAGACCGGGGCCTTCGAGGTGTGCGATCAGCTTGGGCGCAACCCCGATCTGCTGTGCATTCCGGTCGGGAACGCGGGCAACATAACCGCCTACTGGAAGGGCTTCAAGGAGTACGTGTCCGCTGGGAGGGCGGAAGGCTGGCCCAGGATGCTGGGCTTCCAGGCCGCCGGCGCCGCACCCATAGTCCTGGGAAGGGTCGTGGAGAAGCCGGAGACGATCGCGACCGCCATAAGGATCGGGAACCCCGCAAGCTGGAAGCAGGCCGCCCAGGCAGCCAGTGAATCACACGGATCGATAACCGCCGTGACTGACGAGGAAATAACGAAGGCCTACAAAGCCCTCGCCTCCAAGGAGGGCCTGTTCGTTGAGCCGGCCTCCGCAGCGTGCGTCGCGGGGGTGGCGAAGGCACTGGAACGGGGCGAGGTTGAAAGGGGCGCCACCGTCGTCTGCGTCCTGACCGGCCACGGCCTGAAGGACCCGGACACGGCCATCTCAACGATACCCGAGCCGAAGGTCCTTCCGCCGGTCGTCGAGGACGTGGCCGAGTACCTGGGGTTCAGATCCAAGAAGGTCAAGCGGCGGACAGTTCGTGCAGCCTGAACTCCCGGTGGATCGCCGATACCACCTTCTCGGCGTCCTGCCTCCTGACGAGGAACGAGATGTTCAGCTCAGAGGAGCCCTGGGCGATCATGATCACGCTCACGCCGACGTTCGCAACCGCCTTGAAGACGCCGGCCGCTACACCCGGGGTGCCCTTCATGCCCGAGCCGACCACCGAGACTATTGAGACCTCCTCGTCGAACTTGATCTCCCTGACGGCCGCATCCCCTCTGAAATCGGAGGCAAGAAGCTGGCGACAGAGGGGTACCTCCGACAGCCTGACGGCTATGGTTATGTTGGTCTCCGACGAGCTCTGGGAGATCATCATCACGTTGACGTTCCCCTTTGCAAGCGAGCCGAATACCTTGGCCGCAACGCCGGGGAGTCCCACCATCCCCGTGCCCGAGACCGATATCAGGCCGACCTCGTCCATGCTCGTGACTGCCTTTACCGCGCCCGAGACGTCCATCGTCCCGTTGCTGACCAGGGTCCCGCCGTGGTCGGGGTCCGATGCGTCCTTGACCCTTATGGATATCCCGGCCTGCATCGCCGGGCCCATGGTCCTGGGGTGAAGGACCTTCGCGCCGAAGTACGCAAGCTCCGCGGCCTCGGAGTAGGAGATCAGGGGTATCGTCCTCGCCTCGCGGACGACCTTGGGATTGGCGGTCATAATCCCCCCAACGTCCTTCCAGATCCATATCTCATCGACGCCGAGGCATGAGCCCAGGATGGACGCGGTGTAGTCCGATCCGCCCCTTCCGAGCGTGGTGATCGCCCCGGATTCATCCTGTGCAGCGAACCCGGTGACCACGGGCGTGATGCCCTCATCAAGTAGCTTCCCCAGGCGACCCTTGACCGTCTTCCTGCATATCTCCATCTTGGGCAGGGCATCGCCAAAGTTTGAGTCCGTCACTATCCCGGCCTCGCCGCCGGTCAGGTCAACGGCAGGGACGCCAATGGCTGACAGGGCGCAGGCGAAGATCGGGGTTGACAGGCGCTCACCCATGGATGCTATCCTGTCCCTTGTCCGGGCCGAACGATCCTTCCTGGCAACGAGGCGCAGATCCTCCCCCAGGAGGGAGACGAGGCCTCGCAGCTTCGACTCGATCTCCGTCCGGCCATGGCCGCCGACGTTCCTGGCCACGGAGAGGTGGTCGTTCAGGAGACGATCGCAGAAGGCCTCGATGAGTGGCCGGGCTTCCGACCGTTGGCAGGCGACAAGATCCTGTGCAACCTTCAACAGGCGATCCGTAACGCCTCCCAGGGCCGAGGTCACGACGACGACCTGGTCGCCGCCTTCCACCCGCTCCTTCACCAGACGGGCCGACTGCTTGATGGTGTCAGCCGAGGTAAGGAGCCCGCCGCCAAACTTCATCGTCAGCCTCATTCTTTTCCTTCCAGCGCGCGCAGCTCTTTCTGCAGGGCCGGCAGAAACACGCCGACGTCCGATACCACGCCGAGCACCTGGGCCGACCCGCGGTCAAGGAGCTTGGTCACCGCCGATCCGCTGATGTCGACGCACACCGTCCTCACCGCCGAGGGCAGAAGGTTGCCGACCGCGATCGAGTGAAGCATGGTCGCGAACATCATCACCAACTCGGCGCCGCTGAGCGCCTGCCTCATCCTCTTCTGGGCTTCGATCACGTCGATTATCACATCGGGCAGGGGGCCGTCGTCCCTTATGGAACCCGCCAGGACGAAGGGTACCTTGTTCTTGACGCACTCATACATTATCCCGCTCTTCAGGACCCCCTTCTCCACGCAGGCCCGGACGCTGCCCTGCTTCCTGACCTCGTTTATCGCCATGAGGTGGTGGCCGTGCCCGCCCTTGTGCCTAACCGCGGTGGCGATATCGGTGCCAAGCGAGGTCCCGAAGAGGGCGCATTCCACATCGTGGGTCGCCAAGGCGTTGCCCGCCAGCAGACACCCGACGAAGCCGTGCCCTATCATCCAAGCCAGAGAAGGTGCCGCGCCGGTGTGCACGACCGCCGGCCCGGCAACACATACGACCTTCGCGCCCCGGGCCCGCAGCTCCCACATCTCCTTGGCCAGCCGCGACACGACGGTTCCCACGGGCTTCTCCGAGCTTGCCATGCTGGTCATGAACTCGAAGATCCCGGTCGACTCCCTGGGCCGCTCCGGGGGTATGACCCTGACCCCCTGGTTCCCGACGACGACCCGGTCCCCCATCTTGACCTCCCCCATGGGCAGGCACTTCGCCCTTCCGTCCTTCAGGACTATGGCGCAGTCCATCTCTATGTCCGAGACCTCCGCCCACCGGTTCTTCACGTTGACGAATGTGGCGTGGTTGGTGGTTGAGTAGAACCCGGAGGGCAGCACCCCGTCGCGCGGGGCCGGCTCCGTCCTGACCGCCTCCATCTCGGGCAGCGCGGCGCCAAGCTCCCTCAGCTCGGTAAGCAGCCTGTCGAGGTGCTGCTGGTCCTTGCCCTTGATCAGCATCCTGACGAACGATTTCTCCGTCTTCTTCTTGCCCACGTTGAACTCGAGGAACTCGAAGTCCCCGTCCAGGTCCATCACGAGGTCCAGCACCCTCGGCAGTATCCAACTGTCGATGATGTGGCCTTCCAGGACGATCTCCTTGACCTCCAACTCATTCGCCTCCCAATTGTCCGGAGAGCGCAACTATCTCCCGATCTCCCAGGCCGAGCGACCTAAGCATCGCCTCGGCCATCCCCGGGTTGTTGTCGTGGATGATCTTGACATAGGGCATGAAGTCCGCGATCACCGTCCTCGTTGACATGTGGCATCTTGCCGCGATCAGCCGCGAGACATCGATGCCCGAGATCTCGCCATCGCCCTGGCCGGCCTTTCCCTCCGCCATCGGGTTGAGCGCAGCCACCCTGGCGCGATGTTGGGCGTACGCCCGGGGAGGGACGTATCGGTACGGCCTGAAGAACCTGCGGGCCCGCGGATCCGCGAGCGATCCAACGCCCCGCGTCATTATGTCGGTGGCGTACCCCCAGAAGCCCCAGTGCATCCTCCGGTAGACCCGGGACAGCTGTATGTCGGCAAGGGATGCCATATCGTAGGCCTCGGCCCTGTCGGCCATGTCGGTGTGCCGCAGCGGGATGTTCTCGGCTATCCATTCCAGCAGCTGATCGGGGGGGAGGTCCAGATCCCTTGCGTAGTTCGCACTGTCGGGGTATCCATCGAAGATCAGGTCAAGGGCCTTGAACACGTTTCCCTCGGCCTTCCTCTTCTCCGGCACCCGCACGTCCTCCCTGGAGACCTTCCCCTTCATGGACACGGCCTCAAGATCGTTAATCGCCGAGCGGAGGTCCCCGTCCGCCCTCTCGGCCATCAGGTTCAGCGCGATGAAGTCCGGCTGGACGTCCTCCTTGCGGGAGATGTCACGCAGCACGGCCGCTACCGCGTCCTTCCTCGGCTTGCCGAACTGGATTGGCTTGGCCATCCGCCTCAGATACCTCAGCTTCGGGGAGTACAGGTCATTGCAGATCAGTATGATTGGATTGACGGTGTTCCTTATCATCTCGGAAAGGGCCCGCGCCCCGCCCTTGTCCTCGGTCCCGCTCAAGCCGTCGACCTCGTCCATGACGTAGAGCTTCAAAGCCTTGCCCGAGAAGCTGTACCTCGTCCTGCACGATCTCGACAGTTCCTCCAAGGCGGACTGCGACCTCTTATCGCTTGCGTTGACCTCCAGAACATCCCAGTTCATCTCGGCTCCCAGGGCCAACGCGGCGGTCGTCTTGCCGGTGCCGGCGGGCCCGAAGAGCAGGATCGCCTTCTGCCTGGGCGTGCCCTTCGACCAGGACCTGGCCCACCTCTGCATCTGGCCCAGGGCCTCGTCCTGTCCCCGCACCTCGGAGAGGATCTTTGGCCGGTGCTTCTCAGCCCACAACCAGTCTCACCCGAGCGAGCAGATCTGGGCGACCAGGCTCTCGCACTGCAGCAGGTCGTTGCTGCCCTCCACCAGCCTGAACTCGTACTCGGCCAGCAGCTTCAGAAGGTCAGCCAGCTTCTCGCGCTCGATCTCCATGTGCAGGGCCTCCCGGTGCATCTGGCTCACGAGGTCCACCCCCGACAGGCCTTGCTCCAGCATTATCGCCCTCAACTGGTCCCGCGCCTTGGCGAAGTTGCCCTCCAGGCTCAGGCCCAGCAGGTGCCTGATGTCCCCCGGGTTCGCCTCGCCGGATATCTTGTAGATGACCTCGCTCGTTGTCTTCTCGCCAAATGAGTGGGCGGCCTGGAGAAGGTTGGTCGCCTGCCGCATGTCGCCTTGCGAGACGTAGAAGATGGCGTCGAGCGCGGCATCATCGATCTCAAGTTTCTCGGCCCTGGCTATCCGCCTTAGGGCCGACACCAGATCCTCACGCTTCAGCGGAGTGAACCTCAGGACCACGCAGCGGGACTGGATCGGGGAGATGAGCTTGCTTGAGTAGTTGCAGGACAGTATGAACCTGCTCGTGGCCGTGTACTGCTCCATCTCCCTCCGCAGCGCGTGCTGGCTGTCGCTTGTGATGTTGTCGACCTCGTCCAGAAACACGATCCTGAAAGGGGACCCGCCCAGTACCATCGAGCGACAGAACGTCTTGATCTTGGTTCGGACGACGTCGATTCCCCTCTCGTCCGAGGCATTCAGCTCAAGTAAGTTGTTCCTCCAATCATCGCCCAGCATCTTGCGCGCAAGGATCAAGGCACACGTGGTCTTTCCCACGCCGGCCGGCCCCGCGAAGATCAGGTGCGACATCCTCTTCTGCGACACGAACGAGGACAGTATCCGAACGACATCGGGTTGCCCGGCCACCTCCGCGAGCTCTGCAGGTCGGTATTTCTCGATCCAGGGTAGCTCGCTCTGCAATCGTACCACCGAAGCCCGGCGGGGTTTGGCCACGCCAGATAAAAATGGGTTTCATCGACCCGAGCTGTCTACTCGAATCCAATCTGCTCACCCGGCAATCCCGCCTATGGGAGAGCGGCCGGGGGATACGAGCAGAAGTCGTCCAGAACGCGCAGACTGCATACGCAGAGCTCCGGGAAATGACTGGGCATGGGGCTGGTAAAAGAGGCCGTCACCACCGGGGTTGAGCCATGACTTTCCCCTTCAGAGCAGTGCCCCCATTGGGATGGATGACTCCTTGCGCTTCTCCAGCACGATGGTGGTCATTGTGTCGAGCACTCCGTCGACTCCGTAGATCTTCTTCAGAAAACCATCCATCGAAGCCAGGTCTTCAACGAAGACCTCCGCAAAGAGACTGTAGTCCTCGCCCGTCCTGTAAAGGCACACGATCTCATGCATATCCGAGGAGGCTTTGGCGGCTACCGCTCGAGTCCGCCCAGGATCCGTTCTGAAACGCACAAAGGCACGAACCCCCGGACCCCGACGCCACCGCCGGGGACGGATTGTGAACTGGCGGATGACCCCGGATTCGTGCAGCGCCCGAATCCTCTTCTGAACAGATGATCTGGAAACCCTCCTTTTCAACTCCTGTTCCAAGATTCTGGCCACCTTCCAGGTCGGGTAGGGTGTGACGGATGTCTGCTGAGACAATGTCCTCAACAATGCACGGTTCAGAACGTCCACGCCCAACCTTGAGGCGATCCCAGGCGAAAGGCCTCTCTCCTTGTAGGTCTCTAGGACATCTATGATCCTGTACCTCTTCGCAGCCGATGAGGCTATCAGGGAATCCAAAGCGTGCAGCGTCCCGGCCAAGTCCGTGCCATCCCTGAAGGCCATCTTGAATACCAGTCCATACTCGCCGATAACGCCGTCCGATTCCATGCACTGGCTCAAGGACTCCAGCGCCTCAAGCAGCCAAGCCTCCCTGGGATTGGTCTTGACCTCGAGATAGACAAGACGCTCCAGACCGAGAGGGAGGCGACCGATCTCGATTTGGTAGCCCTGATACACTCCTTCTTCGAAGAGTGAACGCATCCTTCGCTTCACTGTGGATCTTGCCACGCCCACCGACCTGGCGATCTGCATCAGCGGCGTCCTGTAGTCGGCCTCCAGAAGATCCAGAATGGCCGAGTCAACATGATCCATCGAGGCCAAATGGCCCCAATTGCCTCAAAAATGTGACATCTGCGGCCGTGAACCAGCGGAACATTATATAACTGAACCACGAAGAACTCCTAGTGGTTTGTTTGCAGTACAAGGTAAAGGACATCCGCCTTTCAAAGGCCGGTGACCTCTCCGTAGAGTGGGCCCGGAGGAACATGCCCGTCTTGCAGAACATATCCTCCGAGCTTGAGTCCAAGAAACCCCTAAGCCGGATCCGCATTGCGGCGTGCCTTCACATCACCAAGGAGACGGCGGCCCTGATCCTGGCCCTTCAAGGTGGGGGAGCCGAGGTCGCGCTCTGCCCCTCCAACCCCTTGAGCACCCAGGACGACGTGGCTGCCTCCCTGGCAAGGAAGGGCATCATGGTCTATGGGTGGAAGGGGCTTGGCACGAAGGACTACTACCGGTGCATAGAATGGGCAAGCAAGATACGCCCGCACATCCTCCTGGACGACGGGGCCGATTTGATATCATACGTCCACAGGACAAGTCCTCCATGGATCGGGGAGGTGATGGGGGGGCAGGAGGAAACGACGACGGGCGTGATCAGGTTCAGGTCGATGGAGGCCAAAGGGGTGCTGAAGTTCCCCGTCATAGCGGTGAACGATGCCAAGGTCAAGTGGGAGATGGACAACGTCTTCGGCACCGGACAGTCCGCGCTCCACGGCATCCTCAATGGCGCCAAGATACTCATCGCGGGGAAGACCGTTGTGGTGTGCGGCTACGGCCACTGCGGAAGGGGCATCGCGATGAGGGCAAGGGGTCTTGGAGCCCAGGTCGTCGTGACCGAGGTCGACCCGCACAGGGCGCTTGCTGCATCGCTTGAGGGGTACAGGGTCATGGCGATGGATGAGGCTGCGCCGCTGGGTGACCTGTTCATCACGGCCACGGGAAACAGGGACGTTATCAGGGCGGCGCACATGGAGAGGATGAAGGACGGGGCCATCCTGTGCAACGCCGGCCATTTCAACGTGGAGATCTCCCTCCCCGACCTCGACTCGCTCACCAAGGGCCGTCGCGAAATACAGCCCATGGTCGAGGAACGCACGCTGACCAACAGCCGACGCGTCATCCTCCTAGCCGATGGACGGCTTGTGAACCTCTCCCTTGCGTACGGCCACCCGAGCGAGGTCATGGACATGAGCTTCTCGGTCCACGCCCTGACGGCAGTCTGGCTGAAGGACAAGCACTCCGAGCTTGACCGGGCACGGGTACACCGCGTGCCCCAGTGGATCGATGACGAGGTCGCGCGGCGAAAGCTCCAGACCATGGGACTTAGGATCGACGAGATGACCGAGCAGCAGAAGGAGTACATGCGGAGCTGGGAGCTGGGGACCTAGACGCATCAAAATTCTTTATCAATCCGACGCGAATCCGCTAGGGCACCCTAATTCATGCTTTCGCCCCGATACATGCAGGATGAGCCAGTGCCTGCCGTCCGGCATAAGCGGATTCGATGAATGGTTCAGGATGCCCTCTCCGGGCTACACGGTCTTCTGGGTCATGCCCGAGACCTCGGCCGACCCGGGGTCGTTCATCGCCAACTGGATAAGGTCCTCCATTCCAAGGGCGAAGTCCTTCCTTGCCCACTGCACCCGGTCAAACATCGATGGGTTCCTCAAAGGACTGTCGTCGGAAAACCCGGGATGTGCCTCCGGCCTTCTTTCGTTGGGACCCAACATGCACTTTCTGGATTCCTATTCGGTCAGGCTCGAGCTTTTTGGGGAGCCTTTGAAGGACTACACCGCCCTGGACATCCGCTACGTCACCGACATCTCCAACCTCAGGGGCGCGGGGACGGTCTCACACGTCCTCAGGGAGCTGCGCGAGGAGTGTGCGCTCAGGAACTTCATGGGGATCGAGGACAACCTCACCGACCTCGCAATGGACCTGGGTGAAGCCCAGCACATCAGGCTGTTCTCGGAAATGGTCACGAAGACGGTGTCCAGGCGCGGCACGATGATCGGGATCGCGGACTGGTACTCACATGGGGAGATATACAAGGCCAACATCATTCACATCGCGGACGCATCGATACTGTGGGGCATAACGTCTGGAAGCAGCAAGACGAAGTACCTGCTGCCGATCAAGAGGGACGGCGTGTCCCCGGCCTCGCTCTACGAACCAAAGCCCTACGACACGGGCCCGGCAGGCCTGCGGATCCTTGAGGTCAAACCCCACGTCCAGAAAGAGCTGGAGCATCCCGGCAACTGTTACCTCTAGCTTTCCCGGCCGCCCTCCACACTGCCGCCCTCCACACTGCCGCCCTCCACACTGCCGCCATCCTGTCTTGTCCCGATGCTGGAGCCATTTATATCCGAATATCCAGCGCGACTACCGAATGCCCGGTCAACAGGGATGCTATCTTCGCAGCTACAAAGACGCCGCCTTGATCAGGCCGGGCGGCTCGCACAGGCAGATGCTCTCACACGTTTGCCTGGGCGCGAGAACCGGCTGCGAGAGGCTGACGATCGACGTGCACAGATACGGGGCAGGAGCCCACTCGATCACAAACGTTCATGACAACTGCGAGCAGGTGTACATAGTGATCGGCGGGGAGGGCGAGGCGACCGTGTCTGGGCAGACGCGCAAAGTGTGCGAGGGATCGGTTGTGTTCATACCGCGCAACGCTCCCCACTCAATCAGGAGCACGGGCGCGGGCGAGCTCACCCTTGTGTTCGTCTCGGTATCCCTCTAAAGGACGCCCGGCCCCGGCCGGGGTCGCATTGCCCGTCCGCTGATTCGCGCGTCACCGAACCCCCGGACGCCGCCGACTAGGTCGGCCCCGTCTTCCAGACCTCATCGTACCCGTGAATCGGCCTCAGGGACGCCCTGGCAACGATCTTGTAGGAGGATATGCCTTTGCCGAAGTTCAACGTGACCCGGAACGTCTTGCAGTTGCCAGGCCAGGTCGAAACGTCTTCCAGGATCGAGCCGTAGCCGTATACGCAGTCCAGCGGTTCCGCCCAGTACTCAAGGTACATGTAGATCGGCGTCTCCCTCGTGCTGACGCAGACCCTTATGTCGGCCGAGACAACCGAGGGCTTGCCGCAGCTCCTCGAGACCACCGAGGCGTTCACGATCTCCAGATGCAGGCTGATGTTGGCAAGGCCTTGGTAGAGGGCCTTCCAGTACCGGGCCTCGGCCAGGGCATCCTCCAGCTCGGACTGGCAGGTCGCATACAGACTCATCCAGTACCTCACCTCCGACTGGCACTCGGACACCTGGGCACTAACAGACTGGTAGAGGAGGATCCAGACATCCCTTTCCGATCGCACCTGCGCCAACACGACGCTGAGGTTCCCGTACATGGATCTCCAGTAACCCGCATCCCCAACTGATGCGTTGTACCTTCGGTACAGGTCCTGATAGGCGGCCTTCCACCGATCCATCTCAGCGGCCGTGGCCCTGAGATTTGCCAGGGTGCTCTCGTAGAGCCTCCTCAGTTCCCTGTTCTCAAGGTTGCTCTGGTTGAGGGTAGAGGCAAGCCTTTCGCACCTCGATCTGTATTCCTCCAACTCCGCCAGGGTTTCCTCGAGCCTGCGGGCCTGTTCCTCGTAGAGCCCTTTGTACTTCTCGGCCAGCGCCTTGCTCATCTTCAGCTCGCACAGGAGATCCTTGTACGAGATCTCCAGCTCCCCGAACCGCGACGCCCACGCGTCCCTCTCGCGGGTCATCCAGCGGAGATCCGAACTCGCCAGCTCGAGGAGGTACTTGAGCTTTATGATCTCGACGGTCCTGTTTCTGAGCTCGGCCTCGAGCAAATCCCTGTCCGAGGTCGTCTGCGCAAGCCTCCTTGTGAGCTCCCCAAGATCATCCTTCAGATCCGAGTACATTATCTCGAGGCAGTCCAGGCTGCCCTTGGTGGTGAGGTACTTCAGCTTCCACTCCCCGCTTTCGCTTTCTGCCGTGTCCAGCTCGATCTCCACCGCTTCCTTCTGCGACAGGGTGTCGTTGAGGATCAGTTCGGCCCGCCAGTACCTGGATTCCCATTCCGTTGCGCTTTGGCTTGCCCGTTCCAGCTCGGAGCTGCACCTTTCCAGATCCTCGGAATAGAAGTCGGCCTTGGTCCTCCAAGTCTCACATTCGGCCTCGGCCTTCGTTAGAAGCTCGGTCCCGTCCTCGTACAACGCCCAGAGATCGTCGTACTGATTGGCCTTGTCCTTGTACGCACGCCACCAGGGGATCCTCGCCCCCTTCACCGTCCCGAAAAAGCCCGACATGTAGGCAAGATACAGCACGGCCGACAGAAGCATAAGAACCACAAAGACGAGGAGCATCGTCCGACCCCGGTTCCGTGCCCTCGTTGGATGCGAAGCCCGAGCGCCAGCATCCCGAGCCACCACGGTTGGCCGCGCGCCTTCCACCTCTATCTCGCGCATGACCTGCAGGAAATCAAGATCCAATCCGGACGCCATGGGAAGTCCCCACCTACGGCCTACCCGGTCCTAGCGCTTCGTGTTTAAGTCTATCCCCTGCTGCCCCAACAGGGATTTCAAGGCTTGACCATCGGCGTCCGAAACCTCGATCCCACCACGTTTTTCGGGACAGGGGGAGAGTGCGAGGGAATACTGATGCAGCTAGACCTCAAACAAGTACTTTGCGCTGTAACCCATGGTGCCGTTGGGTTCGAAAGAGTCCAGCCTCACCCCGATCCCCAGGACATCGGACGCCTCTAATGCGAAGTCCTCCAGATAGTCGTACGAGCCACAGGAGCTGCATGAGCTTCCGCGAAAGATGACGGTCAGCTCCCTGCCCTCAAGCTTCTTAAGCCGCGCAACCACCTCAGGACTGCGGTATCGGTTGTAGCGGCGGGTGGCCGCCCTGATGCGAGCCAACAAAGGGTGTCGTTCTCCCGCCGCTTCCGGAACGGCGCCGACCGGCATAGGTAGCATCCTCACTAGACCCGTGACCGTATCCTGGAGACGATCTCGCCCACGGAGACGGGACGCCGCAGGATCTCCCCGAAGGCCTCAAGCCCGGACGGGATCTGGTCCCGGTGGCCGGCGATGAACAGGACGGGAGATCTATCCGACAGATCCTTGAGCCAGCCAAGGTCCTTGAGGTAGGTGTCATCCCTCCAGATGTCGATGACGACCATGGACGGAACCCGCCCCCCAAGATGGGTCCAGTGGCATGCATCCCTGATCGACTGGAAGGAGAAGACCTGGCACCCCTCCTCCACTAGGCGTGCCCTCAGGTGCGACCTCGTGCTCACGTCCCCACTGATCAGAAGGACCATCCTTTCGGCCATCTATGCGACCACCCCGATTCCACGTCTCCTGCATTCCCTTTCGATCCTCTCGCCTGTCTGCGCCATAAGCTGGGTGTCAGGGGTAGAATAAGCTTGCTGAAACTCCGGGACGCGTGCCGACAGGAAAGGCCTCAGCCTGGCCCAGATTCCAGGCTTGGGACGGAACGGATCGAAGCCCACCTTCCTGATTCCCGCGGCGGCGAGCTTTTCAATGAGCGTCTCTATCTCTCCCGGGCGGGTGGTGATGCCCGGCATGATGGGAGCTATGAAGGCCCAAGGTCGAAGGCCGGCCTTGCTCGCGTCAGCCATCGCCCTCAGCCTATCATCCAACGACGATGCCCCGGGCTCCATGATCGCGCGAATGCTCTCATCCGCACACGTAATGCTGAAGCCCAGCTCGAATTCCGAGAACCTCTTCATCAGATCGTAATCCCTGGCCACCAGACCCGACTTGGTCAGAAGCGAAACGGGCACGTCCGCCCTTGCCAACTGCTCCAGACACCTCCGCGTCAGGCAGTACCTTGCCTCGGCCGGCTGGTAGGCATCGGTGACGCTCCCGAACCACACCGGGCCCCTCTCCTTGCGTGCGAGCTCCCGGGCGAGCACCGTCGGCATGTCGATCCTCACGTCCACGAAGCTGCCCCAGGCCCTTTCCTCCCTGAGCACCGCGGGCGAGTAGCAGTAGACGCAGCCGTGTTCACAACCCCTGTATGGGTTCACGGAGTATCTGAAGCCGGGCAGGCCGCACGCGCCGAGTGCGGTTCGACACGTGACCTCCCGGATGACCATCCCAGCCATCTCGGCACTCACTGACGCTCAAGGTCCGGCGGTGGGCTCATTCCGTCAGAAGGGTCTCCTTCATGGCGGGCGTCAGCGTCTTCAGCGGGATGACCGACTCGCCGGAGATGAGCACATACTCGGTAGCCAGAAGGGAGCCCAGCATGCCAAGGGCCTCGGGCTTCCACGTTGTCGACATCCAGGTCACGTAGCGCTTGGACCCGTAGGCCCCGATCTTGGGCACAAGGTCGGGGAAGGCCTTCCTTAAGCCGTCCCCTTGCTTTCGGTAGGATTCCAGTATCGGGGGAAGCTGCTGTCCGGACTTGAGGAGCCCGGCGACCAACGCGCATCGATGCAGCTCAACCTTCCTGCCCAGCTTGCCAACGAGCTCGTAGTAGAC
>Ga0172365_10001628_pt1 | contig 16319 bp, 8 predicted proteins | sample LakKivSesite48cm_FD_114535 | JGI IMG/M metagenome (GOLD analysis project Ga0172365, IMG submission 114535) | Sediment microbial communities from Lake Kivu, Rwanda - Sediment site 48cm | ecosystem: Environmental > Aquatic > Freshwater > Lake > Sediment | place: Rwanda: Western Province, Lake Kivu... | reverse complement strand
CATCGAGCCCGCTGGGGTGGATTACATCATTGACGCCACAGGCACGGCTCGCGCCATTCAGTCAAGTCTGGGACTCCTGAAAAGCGGCGGGACATTCATGGTCTTCGGAGTCTGTCCTGAAGAAGAGCGCGTAACCATCTCGCCCTATGAAATGTTTGCAAAGGAGCTCAGCATCATCGGCTCCAAGATGCCGCCGCAGACCCTCGGGCGCGCCGTCAAAATCCTTGAAGCGGGCAAAATCAACTGCGACGCAATCGTTACGACCACCATGCCGCTTGCGCGTCTTGGCGAGGCAATCGAACTCTTCCAAAAAGCCAAAAACAAACACATCAAAATCATGATAGACCCATGGATGGAATGAAAAAAGAGGCATCAGGCGGACACCAAAACACAAAGAATATCCAATAAAATACAAAAAGATTTTTTCCACGAATTTACACAAATCTTCACGAATCACTGAAGATTCATGGACTAATCCGCTTTTACGATTCGCGAAGATTTGTGGTTGAACCCGTATTTTTTTGTTTCCCTGATGTCAATAAGATGTCCGTAGGGGATTGATTTTCACGGATTATGTGCTATGGTGCGCCCTCATTTCAAAAGCGGATATAAGGCATTTTTCATGAATGAAAAACTTTCTCAATTTAACGAAATAAAAAATCGCCTCAATACCCTCTGGGAAAAAACCGAAAAACTCATCCTGCGATTTTTTCAGTCATACGAGTCTGACCTGTCTGACTCGTCCGACGTGTCTGACATGTCCGACTTGTCCGCATCTCTTCCCAAGATGACCGATTTCAATATCATCGTCTCTGCCATAAAACGGCTCCAGGAGGCGCGTCTTGAACTCCTCAAGGAGGGCATCTCTAATGTCACTGACTCCCGAACAACTCTCCCTGATTCAGAAGGCGCCACGGAGGAAATTTCTCGAGTTCTTGAAGCGCTCGAAAAGAACGGATGTCCTGAAGCACCTGATTCGAGTGCGCTGTCAGACTGACCCCTTCCTCTTCGCGCGATACTTCTTCCCTCACCACTGCCGTCTGCCGTTCTCCTCAATGCACAGGGACTTCTTCCGAAATTATCTCCGGCACATAACGCCGGATATCCTTGCGCGCAAGGGATATAATGAGGTAGTAGCCGCCCCGCGCGGCTTTGCCAAGTCAACCATCAAGACACTCATCCTCCCCATCCACGCCATCCTTTACGGTTACGAACGATACATCATTATCATCAGTGCCACGCTCAAGCAGGCAAAACTCCGACTCAAAAACCTGAAAAACGAATTCCTGACAAACAAATCTCTCATGGATTATTACAACATCTCCATCGGCAGTAAACAGCGTCGCTCGTGGACGCAACAGGCAATCAACATTGCGGACTTGTCCACCATCGCCAAGGCTTCGGCGGATTGTCAGGTTGAGGCATATTCTGCCGGAACGGAAATCCGGGGCATATCTCACCGCGAATTTCGTCCCACCCGCATCATCCTTGACGACGTTGAGGATTCCTCTCTTGTGGAGAGCGCAGAGGGGCGTGCCAAACTCCTCGAATGGTTCAACGAGGTCATTGCACACCTCGGCGATTCCTACACCATCACCGAGGTCATCGGGACACTCCTGCATCCTGAAAGCCTGCTTGCCACACTCCTGCGCCGACCCGATTTCGAAAGCAAAATCTACCGCGCCATCATTGATTTTGCGGAATCCGAATCAGGCGAGCTCTGGGAAAAATGGCGCGCCATCTTCACAAACCTTTCCGAACCAAATCGTCAGGAAACTGCGCGCCGGTTCTTTCTCAAAAACCACAACGCCATGCTCAAGGGCAGTCGCGTCCTCTGGAACGCAAAAGAGGATTATTACACACTCATGACCCAGATGACGACCCAGGGGCGTTCTGCCTTTTATCAGGAAAAACAAAATGAGCCCCGCAACGCCGAACACCGCATCTTTTCCCGCGATACAATCCGGTACTTCACACTTGCTGGCGATAAAATACTCCTTGAGCGACCGGGACTGGAACCGCAGGAGATGCCGGTCTCAACTCTCACAATCTGTGGCTTTCTCGATTCTGCGCTGGGCGGTCGCAAACTTGCCCGCCGAAGCCTTGGCGAAGGCGGGGGTGATTTCGCATCCATTGCCACGGTGGGACTGGACAAAGACGGTTATCTCTACATCCTTGACGTCTGGCTGAGGCGTGTCCCGCCCACTCAGCAGATTGCCCGCATCTTTGAACTTCACTCCCGCTTCAAATACGCACGCTTCGGCATTGAGGCAAACTGCTTCCAGTCACTTCTTATGTTGCCCATAGAGGAAGAGCGCGAGAGGCGTAAGGCGGCGGGAGAACCATGGGACGTGCCCATTACAGAAGTAACACAGCGTCAGAAAAAAGAGACACGTCTTCTTGCATTGGAACCGCTTGTGGCGAATGGCTGGCTTCTTTTCAACCGTGCCCTGCCGGAGGAATTCTTCACCCAGCTCGAGGACATCCCCAACGGCTTGCACGATGATGGTCCCGATGCCGTTGAATCCGCAGTCACCCTCTGCCGCACCCTTGGCGCAACCTTACATTCCAACAATTCCGGGCTTTCATCTCCCCGCCGCTCCGCTAAAACGTCCCTATCCTATTTCTAACAAAAAGTCTTGCATGGTCGGATGTGCGATGTTACCAGTTCAGTTCATTATTTTCGACCCCTTCGCATAACTTTTAGAGCAAATTTAAAAGGAGAGGAAGCAATGGTGGAACTGCTTGCGGCAATTAAGGAGAATGTCATTTGTGGGAATTCTGATTTGAACTCGCCCATCAAGAAAGGACAGCCCGGCGTTGTGGAATATGTCACGCAGGCGCTGGAGTCCGGTCTCTCCCCGCAGGAAATCTTGAACGAGGGGCTCATCAAGGGCATGGATGTCATCGGGAAGAGTTTCAAGGCGAATGAGATATATGTCCCTGAGGTCTTAATCGCCGCCCGCGCCATGAAGGCAGGCATGGCAATCCTGAAAAAGCCACTCGCCGATACGGGCGTCAAGCCGATCGGAACTTTCATCGTCGGCACCGTCAAGGGCGACCTCCATGATATAGGCAAGAACCTCGTTGCCATGATGATGGAGGGAGCAGGATTCCACATCATCGACCTTGCGATTGACGTCCCTGCGGAAAAATTCATTTCCGCCATGAAGGAAAACCCTGACGCCATTGTGGGGATGTCTGCACTCCTGACCAACACCATGGTGGGAATGGAGGGGAATATAAAATCATTCCGCAAAGCGGGGCTTAAAAATCCGGTCATTATTGGTGGTGCGCCGGTGGATGAGGAATATGCGAGGAAAATAAACGCCGATGGGTATGCAAAGGACGCCGCCACCGCCGTTGAGGTCGCCAAGCGGATTCTTGGCGTGAAATAATGAATGGGAGAAACGGTGAAACGGGGAAGCGGTGCATATTAATTCTCCGATTCATATTGAAAAAATGATAATTATTGGTGAATTATTAAATTCGACTCGTGAGACAATCCATCGGGCTGTCGGGGAGTGCGATGCGTCGTTAATAAAGGACATAGCGACCAAGCAGGAAGCCGCCGGTGCCGCTTATCTTGACGTGAATGCCGGCGCATTCGCCGAGCGCGAGATTGAACAATTAGAGTGGATGATTCGGACGGTGCGCGAGGCAACCGCCCTCCCACTTTGTATTGACAGTCCAAAACCTGAGGCGCTTGCCCGTGGCTGTGCCACCGCCGGCGGCTCACTCATCGTCAACTCCATCTCTGCGGAAAGCGTGCGCTTCCAGAGCGTCCTGCCCATCGTGAAGGAATACAACACCGGCGTCATTGCCCTCGCAATGGACGATACCGGCATGTCCGATGACGAGGACACCGTTTATAACGTTGCATGCCATCTTGCAGAGCGACTCATGGCTGAAGGCGTTACGCCGGAGCGCATCTTTCTTGACCCACTCGTGCGCCCCATCGGCGCAAACTCATCCTATGGCGGACTCGCCTTGAACCTTATCAGGCGCATCCGGGACACATTCCCGAAAATCCACAGGATATGCGGACTCTCCAATGTCTCCTTCGGTCTGCCGAAAAGAAGAATCCTGAATCGCGCCCTTCTTATCCTCGCCATGGCATCGGGTCTTGACGCCGCAATCCTTGACCCGCTGGATGCGCCGCTTATGGCTCATCTCAAGGCAACCGAGGCGCTCCTCGGTTACGATGACTACTGTATGAATTATATAGCCGCCGCGCGCTCAGGCGCTTTCGATGGCATTGATTGAATAGATGACAACAATATAAGGGAATACTGAATCAGGACTGACCATGTTCGTAGACCTCTTTCACATCGATGATGCATTCCGGTGCTATATCACAAGAAGGCTCTTCCCCCAACTCAGCTGCACCGCCTCTGATTGCTCCATAGAATGCCCCATGGCGGGCGAAAAAACCTGTATCCGGCTTGTCAGGGGGCTTTTAGAAAATGACTTCATCATCCGAGCCTATCCAAAATCCGCAAGAAAGGAGGCATACCAGCTCTTCCTCGCTGATGACCTCCTTCGGAAGAATAACATCCCCGCCCCGCGTCTTGTTGATTATGCGGAAAATTTCTCATCTAAGGGTGTCACGTTTATCACAGAGGAATGCATCGTGGGGGAAACCTGGGGGGTAGTGAAGCCAGATGAGCACCTCGCACGACTTCTGGGAGAATTCCTCGCACGTCTCCATAGTGTGAAGTCTGATTACTGGGGACCACTCATCAGGTCGGAGGCTTCCCATGGCTCCTACGGCGCCTCACAACTCAAAAAGGTGAATAACCGTCTCCATGGGGCTAATAAATTCGCACCGGACAAGGTGGGGAGAAAAGAAATCCGCACTGTGAAAACCTGGTTCGTTTCTTTTAAATACCTCCTCGATGGCATCCGGAACTTTAATCTCATCCATCACAAGATAAACCGGGGAAATATCCTTTATTCCTCTTCACAATCCAGACTCTATTTTGTCGACTTCGCAACATTCTGCTATGGGTTTCGTGGAAAAGATCTTGCCCGGGCGGAACTTGAACTCCTCCTCGGGAATAAGGAGCTTATCCGGGTCTTCCTGGACGAGTATTTCAGTCACTTCTCCCCCGAGGTGAGAGAGGAGTATGATAAACTCTCTACCTTTTACAGGGCATACTATCACCTGTCACGAAGCGCTGTATATCTCCGGCGGGCTCACAATGAACACCCGCATAGGCATGACCTGAAAACCAATTATCTCAATCAGTTTCTGGACCAGTGGCAGACGCTCTGGGCTATTATCACGGGGCAGTGACATGGAGTTCAGCCGACTCTCAGCGCGCCCAGACAAGCCATAAAAAGATTGCCGCAGGCACCACAGCGGCTATGGTGAATGGAAGACCCACACGGAAATATTCCCAGAATGAGACATGATATCCATGTTTCTTGAGCAACCCGCAACCAACAATATTGGCGGAGGCTCCCACGGGCGTGATATTCCCACCCAGGCATGCGCCTACTAAAAGACCGTAGAATAAAAGGATGCGGTAATCCGCCATGCCTCCCGAAACGGCTGAATGCTCCCCCGCAAACCTTGCCACAACAGGCAGCATCGCCATCAAATAGGGCACATTATCCACCACGGCGGAAATGAAAACCGAACCACTTACAATTGCGCAAAAGGCAAGGAATCTGCTCTGTCCCGCCAGCATGCTCACCTTCCGGGCGATCATCCCGATAAGCCCCAGCTCCGTCATGGCTCCAATAATGATGAATATCCCGATGAGAAAAACTGCGGTGTCATAATCAATCCTTGAGAGAAACTTCCTGACGGGTCCCTTTCCCTCCACCGCATACCACACAAAGCCCAGAATGCCCAGAACCATGCAGATGAGACCGGATAAATAACTGAATCCCGGGTCTGCAAATGAGGAAAGGGCAAGGAGAACCACCATTGCAACAATGAGTATCACCGGCGTCCAGTTCCTCACATGCGAGACATGCTCCAACCTCACAGATGCGCCCTCTTTGCGGAAAAAAAGCCAGAGAACAATAAAGGAAAAAACCGCGCCAATCTGCACGGCGAAAAAGATGCCCGGTCTCCCCCTGTAAATGAAAAAATCATTAAAGGTCATCCGTAAATATGCGGCGAGCAACATGCTCGGCGGGTCGCCAATCAACATTGCAGTGCCCTGAAGATTGGAACTTATGGCAATTCCGATTATCGGCACCACAGGATTCACATGCACTTTGTGGCACAGGGCAAACGCTATTGGCGCTACAATGAGCACAGTGGCAACATTTTCCACAAATGCGGAGATGAATCCGCTTAAAAGGCAGATGAAAAAGATGGCAAGTCCTGCATGTCCCGCAAGATTCACCAGACGCTCCGCAAGAACCGCTGGCGCACGGCTCTCAATGAAAAGGTCTGCCATGATGAGCGTCCCGAGAAATATCCCCATCACATTCCAGTTTATGGACGTGAATGCCTTGACGGGGGGAAAGGCGCCAGTCAGGGCTCCGGTCACGACAATAAGAATGGCAGAGATGGAAGATATAACACTACGCCGATGCGGATAGATAAAAACCAGAAGGTAGGTTATGATAAAAAGTAAGAGGACAAATAGTTTCATTATAAAAGTTTCAGGGTTTCAAAGGTTTCAGAGTTTCAAAGGTATCAGGGTTTCAAAGGTTTCAGGGTTTCAAAGGTTTCAGGGTTTAAGAGTCTCATCAGCATGCGTTAGCAGGGGAATGTCTATTTATTCAACACCTCCTTCTCAATGGTCGCCCAGTAAGGCTTCAGTGTCCCCTTATATTCGGGGAGAAAGGCAACTCGGGAAAAATAAGCCGTTGCCTCACTGTATTTCTTCTCCTTGAATGCCAGATCTCCCAGATAAAAATTGGCAGTGGGGTCAAGGGGGTTATTATCCATCTCCAATTTGAAATTCTTTTTGGCTTCTTCAACATTGCCGGTCTTCAGATAGGCAAGCCCGAGGAGAGAGTAAGAGCCCTTCTGTCCGCCTGTCTTTTCCACCAGGACCTCAAAATGCTCCACCGCATCCTCATAGCGCCCCAAGGCAAGACAGACATTGCCCAACTCAAGGTGAAACGTGGCACTGCTGGGCGCCGGTGTGTTCTCCTCAAGCCAGATATAATGCTTGTAAGCCGTAATAAAGTCACCCTTTGCCGCCAACTCCTTTGCCCTGTTCATATGCCATCGCCCGCGATAGGTGGGATACATGAGGACAATGATAAGGACAAGGAGCGTGCCGAACATGATAATCAGGCGCTTCGGAGTGAAGATTTCATGCGGCGGCGCAAGTGGATGCTCCGCCACAGTGACCGGCCGTGAAACGCGATGATGTGCCCTTTTTGCCATAAATGTCGCCTTTTCCATCCACTCCGCAACAGTCGGATGAAAAACATGGGATTACATAAATCCGCCTGAGGCAGACTGTAAAGTAAAAATGACAATTTCGCCTGAGGCGGACTCCAGTTTTTGTGGTACCTTATTCCTATCTTCTGGTGCCCCTGACTGATTCTTTACACATCCCGCCAGGATACATCAATTAATAATTGACATAAAGACCACTTATAATCTATATTAAATATTATATGAGTAATATCGTAGATAAAGTATTTTTAATGCTCTTATGATATTCCCTTCCTTAATTTCTATCGCCTTCCACATGAAAAATACTCAGGAAAATCATAACCCAGTGAGGAGGTAACGAGAAGTGCATACCAAAAATAAAATTTTATGGTGTTTATTGTTTTCCTTCATGATTTTTACTTTTAGTCATCCCCCGATTGTTTCTGCTGATACATATACCCGTGTGTACACCCCGCCTTACTGGGACGCTATAAAGTGGGCGACTGCCCTGGTGCCCTATGTCTCCGGCGGACGTGCGGGCTGTAATAGTGGGTCGGGCTCTGTCGGCATTTATGCCGCGGGCTGGATTGGCGGAGGCACCGCCACCGCCACGCAATATGTCAACTTTTACGTCCCCACCAAGTCATCCATCAAAGCCAAGGTACGCATTGTCTATGGTGGCGGGACGGTTAATTTCGGTTTTGCATCGTTTTCAGGGACTGAGTGGCAATGGAATCTTGATAATGGCTCATTCCACCGACATGATATTTCACCGCCCTTCAGCTGGGATATTGTCCTTGGGAAAATTATTGACATAGTTCTTCTGATAGCGCCGGAACTCGCACCCGAGGAAAGCACTGCTGCAGAAATCATCGAGCTGTTTGACGCTATTAACACGGTTTACGGAATGGCATCTACCATGGAGCAGTTGATAGAATCCGGTGACGCCACAGACATGACGAAGTCATTTACATTCACTGCAGATTATGGTAATCATGTCCTTGGCGTGGGAATCAGGGGAACTGCCACCGGTGTTGTAACCGGAAGCGGATTCGCCATCATGGGGGGCTTTATCCCAAGTGTTACCTTGGAAATATCCAATGATTGTAACGGCTCTGCAGACCTCACAATAGGTGATGTCGACCTCTCGGACAATTATCCCATACGGGGTAAGCAAATCCAATTTCAGACCATCATAAACAATATCGGGAAAGGCTATGCGGACAACGATAAGGTGAAATTTATTATAGACGAACCGGGGAAGCCGAATGCATTCAATTACACCAGCGGCGATTGCTATAATTTTGCACCCGCCACCACCATAGTCAGGAATTTCTATTATACGCCGAAAACCAAGGGATATCTCACTTTCAAAGCAATAGCCGACCCCCTGAACGAAATTGTTGAATCCGATGAAACCAATAATGAAATGGACAAGACTTTTTACGTCAAGGGCTTGCCCCCAAATAAACCCTCTAAGCCATCGGGTCTGCCATTGGGCAAAACCCTGACTCGTAACACTACTTACACCTTTACAACTTCAACAACCGACCCGGATGGCGATGCGGTCAAATACAGCTTCCGAATCAAACCCGAAGGCGCCTCATGGTTCTTCGTCCCCGGCTGGGATACCGAGTCGGAGGGCTGGAATGATGGTAGCGTCGACTTCACTCCAACAATTGCCAACGCCATGGGATTCCCAGGGACATATTATATAACCGCCGAGGCGATTGACTCTGATGGCATGTATTCGGGTGAGTCCGATTCAGAGGTATTCTGGGTTGCCCCAAACTTCCCACCATCCGCCCCATTCATCACCGGTCCCACCAGTGGTTACACGGTTGACACTCTCACCTTCTCCGCTTACAGCTCCGATGCCGAGAATGACCCTGTGCAATATCGTTTCAACTGGGGTGATGGCACGCCCGTGACGAACTGGACTTCAACCTCAACGGGTCACAGCACCATCTCTGTCTCTCACAATTATTCAACCGCAGGGACATATAATTTTCAGGTGCAGGCAGAGGACAGTAATGGCGTAACGTCCTCCTGGTCTTCTCAATCTGTAAAAATTACAGTCTATGTCCCGCCCCCGGGCGACATTGAGGTCATCAGCACCATCTCAGCCGCATCTTTCAGTATTTATAAATCCGGCTCACTCACGTTTACCGGTTCTGGCGCATACTGGGACTCGGGCGGCACCGCTCCGGGTTACTACTCAATCGTGTTTAATGCAGTTGACGGATATTTCACTCCACCCAACGAATCCGACCAACTCTTTTCTAATGGCTATATAACATTAATGGATGCTACGCACACAAGACCGGCACAATACATGTTTCCACGAACAATGCCTTAGCATCATTCACAGTCACCGGTTATGACACTGCCATAGGGCAGTCATTTACAGGTAATGGTATGTCATGGACAAAGAGCGACTCCTGGGTAGGTGAACATGTTATATCCTTTGGCAGTATTGCCGGCTATTGCATGCCTTACGAGAACAGGACACACAAAACGCTCGGCAATCTTGAGACTGTGACTTTCACTGGAACGTATTTATTACCACCGATTGCGCATCTTGATTTCTACACCACGCATACATGGGTGCTGGCAGGTGAGGATGCAATTTTGTTCAATGGCACAAGTTCCATCAACCCCAATACCGGCGTCGGGATTTCGAAATACTTTTTCAATTTTGGAGATGGCTCCACCCCATATTATGAAACACCAACCTTTGCTCCCGACGGGCAATTCGACGGCAAAACCACTCATTGCTATGCGCAAAGTGGAAAATACACACCCAACCTGACTGTCTATGACCCTTACGGGAACGGTAGTTCCAAATACTATGCCAGCCAGATAACTGTGAAGGGCAGACCCCGTGCAAAAATTTACATCACTCCCGCACCTGCAATATGCGGAGAAACCGTTTCCTTCTATGGTTCCGGCACTGACCCCGACGGCGATGCAATCATTGGCTATGAATGGAACTCGGACATCTCAGGATTACTTTCCACAAGCGCCAACTTCAGCAAGGACGACCTCACAACCGGCTCCCACGTGATTACCCTGAAGGTCAAAGACAGCGATAATCTGTGGTCACTGGATGAAAGATTCTACCTTTTGAATTACGACCCACGGAACTGGAAGTTTTTCAAAAATAATCCCCCACGCCTTTCCGCTCAGCCCCCATACTGGGGAAGACTCTATGGTCTCCTGCCTTATGGTATAAAATGGCTATATCCCACCGCGGGAGCAATTATAGGGTCGCCCGTGGCGGCAAATATCGATGGCAACTGGAAAAATGGACTGGAAATCGCATTTACCTCACAGGATGGAAATTTATACGTGCTGGATAATGGGGGCAATTTCCTCTGGTCCAAGAACATCGGTGCGAGCAGTACCGCCCCGGCAGTTGATTCCCTCAGCACAACCGGCTCATTATGCGTGGTTGCAAGTTCGCCCAACGGCGTTTACGCCTTTAACAATATCGGCACGCAACTCTGGCACTTCAACTCCACACCAGCAGGGATAACCTTTAATTCTTCGCCTGTCATTGCTGATATCGATAATAACCCGCATAATGGCAAGGAAACGGTGATTGCATGCGACGATGGGAACATCTATGCCATAGATTCCGGTGGCAATAAGCGCTGGAACTATAATGTGCCCGGAGCGACATTCACTGGCTCTCCTGCCGTCGCAGATGTTGACCCTCAACGCCCGGGCATGGAGACTGCCATCGGCTCCATGAATGGCAACCTTTATCTCATTGATGCCAATGGAAACTTAATAACTTCATGGGCTCCAGCCGCGCCGGCACAGATTCACACCACCCCAGCCATCGCCCAGCTTGTTCCCAATACAATGGCAACCGGAGGGATGGAAACCAATATCGTGTTCGGAGCGGATACAGGACGCGTTTATTGCCTCTGGTACACAACGGGAACTCTGTCTCTTGCATGGGAATATCCCGCCGCCGCAAATCCCGCGCTCCAGCCTGTTCGTTCCTCTCCTGCGATTGGCACCGTGGGAGAATATTCCTCCGTCGGCGGCGAGGTGGTCTTCGGATGTGACGACGGCACCGTTTATGACCTCAGAGGAAACGATGGCGTGATAAAAACAGCCTATAACTGTGGAGTCGGGGTGATGGTCCAGTCCACACCGGTCATAGCCAATATTGACACCATACATTTCCTGCATCCTCAGAAGGGCGACCTGCCCGAAGTGATATTTGGTGCCTCCAACGGCAATCTATATACTGTCAGTTTGGCACAGGGTCCACAAAATCTCCCCGGAAGCCCTTACCCACTCGCCCCGCTTCTACCCATACTCTCATCCGCGGCGGTATGCGACATCAATCACGACCCTGATATGGAGATTATTATCGGCTCGACCAACGGCACGCTTTACATGCTTGCACCGATGAAAAATCCCGCTCTTGTTCCAGCGGCTAACTTTTCTGCCGACCATACAACCGGCAATGCCCCGCTATCAGTTACGTTCACCGACCTATCCACAAACACCCCAATCCAGTGGTATTGGGACTTCGGCGACGATTATACAACAAACACAGCGCATCCCACGCACACCTACGACATGCCGGGCAGTTATACCGTCACCCTGTTCGTCACCAATGAGCATGGCACCGGCACAACAACCAAGACAGGTTATATCATTGTTTCAAGTCCGCCTGTCACGGCGTTTGACTGCACCCCTGCAAGTGGATTCGCCTCACTGGATGTGCATTTCACAGACCAATCCCAGTATAGTCCCACCTCATGGTCATGGACATTCGGCGATACGGGAACAAGCAACAAACAGAATCCATCGCATACTTACACCAGTCCCGGAACATACACGGTCTCTCTGACCGCAACGAACGCCAATGGCTCCAATATGCTGACAAAAACTGATTGCATTCTGGTTCTCACCGCACCACCGGTGGCGGATTTCACACAGGACGTCACTGACGGCAAGGCACCACTCTCCGTGAATTTCACAGACCTCTCCACGGGATACCCAGCATCCTGGGACTGGAGCTTCGGCGATGGCGGCACCAGCAATGCCCAAAACCCGTCACACTCTTACACCAGACCGGGGGATTATCTTGTTACCCTGACGGTTACCAATGCGGGTGGCTCGGATACGAAGACAAATTCCGTGCTAATCTCCGTTGAGTCACAGACGGAAAGCGTTTTGATTCCTGGAGTGCCGGACATCAATCAGCCGCCGACCAAAACACTTCCCTCCACAACTCAGACGAATTTCTGTGCCCCCATTGCGGCGGTGAACATCACGGAATACTGGGATTATATCATCAAGGATACTAACGCACTTGCTGTCGATGCCACGCTCTCAAGCCCCACCGTCGCTGAATATGTCGGATACTTCATGGACACAAATAACGATGGTAGCAAGGACAGGGGCAACGATACGGATAATCATAATGGAACCTTCATCAAAGATGAAGCCGTTGGACTGACGGAATTTGTGCGGTGGGATGCAACTCATCCATACAATACGCCGCCCGCAACGCCGCCGGCTTTGCCTCCTTTCAAGGCGGGTTACGTATGGGAAACCACCACGGATTACACAGTCGGCTGGAACTTCTACAAAAACGAGATAAACGCCTCCAGACCTGCATTGGTCAACTTCTCATTCTGGAATCCCTTGCCCACCGACATAAGCGTCGTCAATACGGCAACGGGTGAGGAAATTAACGTTTACATATGGGGTGGTGAGATATCCGATTCCCAGTCAGCCAATCCATCCAACCCCGAAGAAAACTGGAATCTCCAGACCAGCGAGAACTGCATCGGGCACACAGTCACGGGCGTTGGTTATATTGAAAACTGGGACCCCGATGATACCGGACCGCTTCCGGAAAGCAATTTCCTCATTGTGCACGACACGTGGGACACAACGCCGAAAAACGTCGCCATTCCGTGGCAGAACTGGAACGCTACAATTAAAGTAAAGGCGATCAAGACTCAAACAAGCGTGGAGCCAAGCTGGTTGCTTTATTGAAAAGACAACATGAACCCGTTATTCTAAAGGGCGGAAATCATATAAAAGTTTTCTGCCCTTACACTTTTTTAAATGGGTAGAATGATTATGGTATTATTCACAAGACGATTGGTTATAGTTGTTTCTATTCTGATGATGCCGTTTACTATTGGCGCACAGAGACAATTTCCTGATACTACCGGCGGGATTTTCGTCTATGCCGACCAGCTACCATGGCCCATGACGGACGCCCAGATGTCTTTTGCGGCAACTCATTTTGTGGGGAGTCAGAAAATGACGGCATCTCAGACGGCGGCACTCCGCTCTATCAACCCGAATTTTCTGATGCTTCACTATCGGCTCGGACTTGGCGCGGGTCCCAATTCAATTATCTCGGGCGATGATTGGAGCAATGCCTACTGGCAGGCAGTCAAAGGTCATCCCGAATATTTCTGGCGCTCACCCTCGACCAATCAGTATGCCTGGAATAATGAATACAGCTGGTATTACATGAACGTGGGTGCCAGCACTACATGGGTGGACTACTGGACAAGCGCAGTGGCTTCTGAAATCCAGTCAATCGGCGCCGATGGCGTCTTTGCCGACAGCTATGGCGAAGTGCTCCCGAATACTTTCGGCGTGAATTCTATTGCCGATAATCCTGCGCCGCTCGGTGACATTCCACCTGAACTTGACGGCACGAACCAGCTGAATGGCTGGCTCTCATCTGTCAATGCTTACGGGAACGGCATTCTCTCACGCTTCGCAGTGCTGAGTCCAAGACCGCGTTTCATCCCCAATTTCGGCGCACTCGTAACCGGATGGGACACACTCGATAGTGGCGGACTCGACATCACGATTTGTGACGGCGCCATGATTGAGGGTTTCGGCGAATGGGGCGCACCACCGCTCAACGGCGAATATTCAGACTGGGTTCTTCAGATGAATAACGCCCTGCATCTTGTCAACGCAGGGCGCATCGTCCTCTGTCAGAATTACATACCCGGCGACACGCCGGCAGAATTGAATTCTCCAGCCATACTTCAACGCCGGATGTTTGTCATCGGGTCGTATCTTCTCATTAAAGGAGCGCATACCTATATCAACATGCTCAACGGCAGTCAGGCTGATGTCTCCGGCGTGGCACTTGAATACTGGCCCGAATATGACCTGCCCATCGGCACAGCGACGGGTTCACCGCCTTCTCAGATTGAGAATCTGGTCTCCACAGACCTTGGCGGCGCTTATGTCAGAAATTATCAGAAGGCGCGAGTGCTCGTCAATCCCACGGATGCGACCATTGGACCCATCAATCTCGGCGGAACGTTTTATCGCGCAAGGGCGCACGGCGGCGGGCAACTGGATGATAACGGGGCACATCATGGCACGCTTTCTTATGAGGCGGTGTCAGTCCTCACTCTTCCCGTCAATTCAGCGGCAGTCCTTTTCTTTGAAAATCCCAGCACGGGAACCGTCCAGACCCCGACTCCCACTCCAACGCCCACACCAACCCCAACCGGGCCGGGCGTGCATTTCAAGGAGGGCTTTCATCAGAACGGTCAGACTTTTCTCACATGGCAGGAAGACACAACTATAGAGGGCGAGCAATATAATATCTATCGCTCATCGACACCCATCACAAATGGGAATCTGCCCTCTCTCAAACCCATCATGACGGTTGCAGAACATTCCAGCTGGGCAGTGCAGGAGCGGCAAATGGATTCGCCGCATTTTCAGAATTTCATCATCAAAAACGTGAACGAAGGCGGTTTGCCCCTTTCAGACACGACAGGCTTCCTCGTCTGGACGCCCGGTGAAAACGCAACATCCTATTACGCCATCACAAAGGTAATAGACGGTCAGGAGGACACGACACTCGGAACCACATCGATTGTGGGCCCGCTTGCTGAGACCAATGCTCGTCCACGCCCCGTCCTTGCTTATATCACACAGCCTGAAGGCAGGGGCAGAATTTATATTCAATACATGGACCTGCGCGATTGGAATCCTACCCTCGACGGATATACCTACGCCTATTGCGTTATGGTGCCACCTGATTACGACAATTCACATAAATACCCTATGGCGCTTGTTCTTCATGGACACGATGCCCGTTACGAGGTCAATGACGGCACACCCTATGATTTTCCAATCATTTACATCAGCCCCGACGACCCAACCAATACATGGTGGTATGGATGGAACAAGACCCACGATTACGGGACTGGCGAGAATCCCACGACAGGCACGATTGTGAATTATACCGAGATGCGTCTTATCCGGATGATTTATGACACTGTTGATGACCCATATTATAATGTGAACGAGAACCTGATTTATTGCTGGGGTCACTCAATGGGCGGCACAGGCGCAATTTCCCTGGGCATAAGATACCCGAATATTTTCAGCGCCATTTACTCCAGCGAGGGGATGACGAATTTCAAAACGCAGGACACACCCGGCACGGTATGTCCGAATCCGGTTACGTGGGTTGAAAATGATGGAAATCGTTTCTGGGGTTCTGTGGCGCTGAATCTTCCTATCGAAAATCATTCACCCAACCTTGGTCCTGGCGGCAGACAGCCCGCATCACATCTTTCATCCTTTAACGGAACTGGCGTCTGGGATTGGTGGGACAGACCCTATGTGCTCAATCAATTGATGAAAGGGCGTGACAAGGCTTTCATTCAATCAGCTCATGGGAATCAGGACTGCGTAATTTCCTGGGACACGCAGGGACGCCCATTTTATCAGGCACTGGATGATGCCCGAATAGGCTGGAGCGGCGGAACTATGGAAGCCGACCACACATGGATTGGATTTTTCGGAATGTCCCCCACAATGGGACCCGGTCAGGATGTTCCCGGCGGCTCTTCCGATTGCTACGATGCTTTTGCATCATGCTTCAGTTACGAGAAAAACATGAGTTTCCCAGCCATCTCGCAGAACT
>Ga0172365_10001624_pt1 | contig 16333 bp, 17 predicted proteins | sample LakKivSesite48cm_FD_114535 | JGI IMG/M metagenome (GOLD analysis project Ga0172365, IMG submission 114535) | Sediment microbial communities from Lake Kivu, Rwanda - Sediment site 48cm | ecosystem: Environmental > Aquatic > Freshwater > Lake > Sediment | place: Rwanda: Western Province, Lake... | reverse complement strand
CAAGGAAGGGGAAAGCTAGATGTGCTAAATCTGGACGTTTCTCCGTTGGATTTGGGTTGAGCCTATTTATAGAGGGGGTATAAGTCAAAAATCGCACAACAGTTCCCCGAGACAAACCAAAGCCCTCCCAATCACCCTTTTCGTACAGTTAATCTTAAATATGACCGTTGCAATACGCACTTTTCGATTGTCTGGTGTTCCATGAGTGTTGGTCGTCTCAAACATCGACCTAACAACCGATTTACCAATAGTGAAGCCTTCAGCGTTTCTTGAATCGTCCGCCAAAGATTTTACTCTAAACATCAACAACGACTACCGTTACCTAAAAACAGGATACTACGTATCCTTACACGCGGAAATTCTAGGCAACTCGGTGATTCCGTCAAGCGAAAACGTCATAGATGCCAACAGAACCCCGATTCTCCTACTTCGAGCCGCAAAAGCAGGGATTCCAACATTACCATATCTGGTGACGGATTCCGTGAAAAAGATAGTTTCGAACTTCAGCTTCCCGTTGGTAGTCTTTGCTGTGAACCCTTTCATTTACGAGGGTTTCAAAATCGCCAAAAACGTGAGCGCACTCTACAGAGTAGTCAAAAGTCTCGGCATGAACTACAAATTCGCAGTCTGCGTGCAACCGCTGAAGGGCGAAATGATTTCCTTCCGATCCATTTTCGGCAAGTGCGAACCAGATCGGGAAGCGGAAAAGATTTCACAGAAGGTCTACGAAACATTCAAGATCCCAATTTGCAAGCTGCATGTTCAGCGCGTTGAGGGAAAAACCTACCTGTGTGGTCTTCAGCCTCTAGGAAAAGAAGAACTTTCCCAATTCGAATTAAAGGAGATTTCCGAAGAGATTTCGCGAATTTCGAAGCAAGGTGAATGCTTCAGTGGCTAAGATCGCATGCTTCGTTGAGAAATATAATTTTTCCGATCCCAGAGAAGAAGAAGCTCTCCAGAATTTCAAATTCACAGCAGAAAACTTGAGTCACAAATTCACTTTCCTATTCAGACATGACATTCCGGAAATCCCCAAGTACGACGCTGTTTTCATCAGAGCCACTACTGATCCACTCTATACATCATACATAGTCTCCAAAACCGCCTGGGAACAGGGGTTGAAAGTGGTCGACGACCCACAGTCAATACAGATCTGCGGAAACAAAATCCATCTCTATGCCCTGTTCAAAAAACACGATGTACCCCGCATTCCAACTGTTTTTCTGAACAAAGACCAACTGCACCACAAACGACTTTTGGACATTTTTGAAACCTTCGGAAAACCAGTCGTGGTGAAAGCGCCTTACACCAGTTTTTCAAAGTATGTTGAAAAAGTGGCATGCGAAACAAGCTTCAGAGAAGTCGCAAAGAGATTTTTCAAAAAGTCTGATGTGCTGGCGGTTCAGAAATTCATGCCAACGGCTTTTGATTGGAGAGTTGGCGTTCTGAACAAGGAAGTTCTTTACGTGTGTAAGTATATGATCCCAAAAGGCAGATGGAAACACGGCGCGAAACTCAGGGGCAAACCCACTTTCATTTGGGGCAGAACCGTGGCGCTGAAAAAAGAAAATGCGCCTGCTACGCTCAAAGAAGTGGCGCTGAAAGCCTGCAGCGTAATTGGAAAGGGACTCTACGGAGTTGACATCAAAGAAGTGAACGGCGACTATGTCGTCGTGGAAGTGAACGACAACCCGAGCATTTACGCGCGCTATGAGGATCTGCGAAACAAAGACTTGTACGAGAAAATCATAGCATATTTAGTCAACTAGTCGCCTTCAATTGTTTGTATAGCATTTCAGGATACGAGAAGGCCCAAAACAAGTCTGTCCCATAAACGATTTCGACAGCTATTTATTTCAACTTCCACAATTTGTCATGGCAAAAGGGAGAAGAACACATGTTGAAAGATATTGTTGAGGACTACCAAATTTCGGAGAAAATGTCCGTAGACGAGCTTGTTTCGCAGATGGAAAAGGCTTGGGGCTTCACCGCAGGGAAACTCGCTACGGCGGTGAACATCCTAGAACGTATGATTAAGATGCGTGATTGTGTGAAGTTTCTCTCTTTCACGGGAAACCTTGTGGCGACTGGAACCAGAGGTGCGTTGAAAGAACTTGTGAAACGAGAATTTGTTGATGTAATAATCACTGCGTGCGGAACGCTGGACCATGATATCGCAAGGTGCTGGAGAAATTATTACCAAGGTTCCTTCGTAATGAACGACGCGAAACTTCATGAAAAAGGCATAAACCGCCTCGGAAACGTTCTAGTTCCAAACGACAGTTACGGCACCATAATAGAACAGAAAATCCAACTGCTACTACAAGACTTGTGGAAGGAGAACATAAGGGAGGTTTCAACCAGCCAACTCTGCCGCGAAATAGGAAAACGCATATGCAACGAAAGCTCCATCCTCTACTGGGCAGCAAAAAATAACATACCAGTCTACGTGCCAGGCATCACAGACGGAGCAGTTGGCTACCAAACCTGGCTTTTCTCCCAAGACCACAACTTCAAGCTTAACCTGCTAAAAGATTCTGGAGAAATAAACGATATCGTCTTCACAGCAAAGAAAAGTGGCGCGCTAATCGTGGGCGGCGGAATATCAAAGCATCACACAATATGGTGGAACCAATTTAAGGACGGACTGGACTATGTTGTTTACGTTAGCACAGCTGAGGAATGGGACGGCAGTCTCTCTGGGGCTAGACCGCGAGAGGCAGTTTCATGGGGTAAGATAAACAGGGAAGCGAAGCGAATTATGGTTGAAGGCGACGCTTCAGTTATTCTGCCGATAATGATAAGCGCGTTAATCAATAGGCTATATAAATCCTAAGGTATTCCTCTGAAGAGCCATGAGAGGTCTGGAACCTTACGCTTGAATTTTACCCTTTCATTGAGGGCGTGAGTTATCAACGGTAAGGCAATGGTTGCGTCACAGTAGCACACGGCTCTTTTTCCTTCGCTGTGGATTTTGCCCCAGCTTATCGCTTCTTCCAGAGTGCAGCCTGAAAGGCCGCCCCACTGGGGCGAATCTGTGGTGATTTGGATGGCGTATTTGTGTGGGTAATAGTATTCTTGCAGTCCCTTGCGGAGGAAGCCTTCTCTTCCCTGAACGCCTTTGTCCATCGTTTTGGGTGAAACTGATATGGCTATCAGTTGCGTGTAGTCCTTTGGGACGCCACCACCGATGTAGATGACGCCGATGTCTTTCGTTTTTTCGCCTATGCTGACGAACTGGTCGAATTCCTTGACCGAATCTATCAGTATGTTGTGGCCTTGGTTTTTCGCCATCAAGCAAGCTTCGCCGTAAGCGCTGTCAACTATCGCCGGACTGAAAACTGGAACTTTGTTATCAGCGGCTACCGCGACTATGCTCCTTATTCCTTTTTTGCTCAGCCATTTGCCGAATAAGTGAAGAAGTTCCATGGAGGAGTATGAGAAGTCAGTTTTCAAGGTCAGTAGGAAGTCGGTCATGAGTTCTTCCATTTTTCTGTAGTCAGTTTCTTTTCCGTAAACGTCATAGTACCTGTTTATGTCTGCCTTCAGGAGTGCTTCATCGTTTGTAATTTGTGTACCTTGCCAGTAACCGAGGCCCATGGCATCAATAATATCCTCGGAAACATTGGCGCCTGTTGAAACAAGGACGTCGATAAAGCGGTTTTCGATAAGCCAATTAACGATAGTCCATTGGCCAGCAGTGCTCATGGAGCCTGAAAAGCCCATAATGATTGTCAAGCCTTTTTCCTTCAACATGGCCTCCCAAACTTCAACTGCCTCGCCCAGTTTTCTTCCCTGATAGGCTGTCCGGCTCATCTCAGTCAGGAGTTGGGATATGCTTTTCTCTTTAACCTTTATCGCTTCGATTTTCCTCTCTAAGTGCGAGTCGTTCATGAGCTTGCACCTCGTTGTAGATTAGTTGACGTCTATATGAAATTTGTCATTTTGGAACAGGGCTAATCTCAATCAAAGCTTCTCTTCACAAAATTGAAGATGTCACACGGACTTGGCTAACTATTTTGGGAGATGACATAACCGAATTGATGGCACAAGGATTATAAAGATATTGCACAATTTTACAAAAGGCAAGGGGCAAATCAGACATGACGATGAATCTGGATGTCCTGGTCATAAACATCATTGTAAACACAATTATACTTTCGCCTGTACTTTGGCTATCAGGGAGGGCTCTCGTTGGAAAAGAAAAGGCAAAATTCACTGACGCAATTTGGATAACCATCCTCGGAACGATCATCGGTACTATCTTTGGCGCCTTTTTCACGGGAATCATAGCCGCCATCATCCAATTGATACTTTGGCTCGGTTTGGTGAAGCACTTCTTTGACTGTGGGTGGCTGAAGGCACTCGCCATTAGCATATTGGCTGTCATAATCTTTGCAGTGATAGTCCTAATCTTGGCTGCAGTCGGAGTGCTCGTTTGGATATTTTGGCCATTCTAGTTTCTCTACATCGACATTTTTTTTACATCCTAACCTCTGCTGCTCAGATTTTCTTAATTCAAATTGTATTGTCAGCGACCTCTAGGTGGCGAAACAGGAAGCTTCTATCTGCCCCATTTTGCCGGGCACCGTACAGAGAGCTTATTCCAAAAAGACTTGTTCGGGTGAAATGCCAATATTGCGGAGCAAAACAGCCGGAGTATGTTGAACCATAAGTTATAAGGAAAACTCGTGCACGCCGCTGGGGCGCAAGACTGGAAAGTCTTTTTAGAAAAGAGAGTATAGATAAAAATATCTTACATTTCAGGAGAAAACGCAAAAATGTCTAAGAGGAAAGCTAGCAAGAAACCAATCAAGAAAACGAAACCAGTTTCAGCTCCCACAGTGCATGTCGACCATGACCTTGACAACTATTATATTCAAGTTGAGTTGCCAGGTGTGAAGAAGGAAGAAATCGAGTTATCGATTTCTGACCAGAGCTTCTGCGTGAAAGGACCACGAGAAGACATCGTTCTTCTCGGATGCTATGTCCTCGCTCATCCCGTAAATGAGGAGAAGGCTAAAGCCAAGTTCGAAAACGGCTTGCTAGGCGTTATGATTCCGTTGAAAAAACCCTTGAAAGGAAAGAAAATCCAAATAGAGTAACTAGCCGATAAACCCGCTCTTCCTTTTTTTGCGTCGACAAATGTTAACCCGAAGATGTTATTGCGTAGATTTGTTTAGTTCCTGATAGTCTTCTACTTCTGGAGAAACGTCTCTAACACGGTCAAAGCGTTTTTCGTGTCAATCCTATGCTGGTGCGTTATGAACTCTTTTGGTTTGCTGAAACTCTCAGTTTCGCCATTTGACCGCTTTCTGACAATTTTTATGCGGTCATCCACGATGCAACTCAAGACGGATGCGCCACAGTGAACGCATAACTCCTCTGTTACTCCGACTTCTTCGGTCTTCCAATACAAGGCGTTTGTCGGGCATGCCTTGATCCAGAGTTTACATTCGACACCTTGGCATGTTTTCTTGTTAATTGTTATGCTTCCCTCCGCAAAAAATTCCTTTATGTTCAGCGGTACCAGAAACTCTTCTCGTCGCTTCTTCTCTTTTTCCGTTGTTTCCGTTAGCAATTGGATTATGTCAACGCTTGAAGAATCGTTTTTCTTGGGCATTGACTTCGTCTTTCAGACAACCACGCGATTTAGAACCTATAATCATCATGAATTATAATTACTTATCTGAACTAGATGATGCTATTTCATGTGATATAGACGTAGCAACCCTTATTTTGACGCCTGCCAAGAGGCTGGAAAGAGATAGACCACTGCCTTCACGCGCACTCGTTTGAATGTGGTTTTCCTTTAAACCGTTAAATTTGTGACTAGCTATTAATCGGCCAGTGGCAATCATGCCTACGAGAGGCGCATCTTCTTTTGAGTCGCCAGCGCAATATGGAATAGTTGAAGCCTGAAAGAAGTTTATAGGCAAGTTGAGTTCCTATTAACTATTGGTCGGAATGGAAAATGTGTGAATTCAACGTGATCCTAAACGGAAAAACGGTATTCCAAGACGTGATCTACGCAAAAGCAGAAAACAACAGCGTAGTCGTCAAGAACGTACTCGGAGAATCCAAAGAATTCAAGAACTGCAAAATCTTGGAGGTTGACGTGAACTCGACACGCCTCCTCTTACAAACCTGAAGCCTAGAATTCTTCAACTGAAATTACTGTCTATATAAAGTAAGAAATAAGCAACAAAAAACCGTCCACTTCTCTTTGACCAACAACTCAACCTGCATATAAGACGGTCTAGAGTACGCAGAGAATCGAGAACGCCATGCACCTAAAAAGTGACGGGCCCGAGGGGATTTGAACCCCTGTTCTCCGGCTTTCTTCCATCCAAGCGCCCGGAGGCTTGCGCATTCCTCAATGGTTCGGCGCCTTAATCCGTACTGGGCTACGGGCCCTCCAAAACAATAAGCTGCAGTTGAAGTTAATGGTTTTCATTCCCCAATCAATTCTTCATTTGTCCACCAAGCTTTTTTCTTTCCCGATTTTTCTCCAGGATAGTAATCTATTATGGATTTTCCAAGCTCTTTTCTTGACATTTTCTGGATTCTCCTCAACCTGTTTAACACTAGCCACCTGTTCGTTTTCAAGTAATCGGCCAATTCTGGCGTGGTTGCGCCTTTGTAATGAATGAGGTAATCAATTATCTTGTGGTCTATTTCGTCAATGCAAAACATGTGGGGATTTATTTTTCCATGCTGATACGTGAGCAGCTCCAGGTCGGCGAGGTACTTTCTTACCTCTCCGAAGTCCCGCTCTATTTTGCTGATTCTTTGTTCCAGCTCAAGAAGTTTTTCAGCCCTAGGCGTTTTTTGAAGCTTTTCCATTATAGCTTCTCGGAGAAAAATGCTCCTTTCGCCTTCCGGAACACGTAGAATCATTTCTTTGTAAACCTCTTCCGGGACCTTGACCGAAATTACCCTGACCTCACCCAACTGAGATTTCTCCAACACTCTGATTATAGAACTCTCTTATTATTTCATAGTTTCTTCAAAATTCCCTGCAGAAACCTTTTAAACGATGCGATTTAACTCTAAATCCGAAGGTTTATTTGGAGTGAGCTGTTTGTCCAGAAAAACCACGATCTCCCTAATCAAGTGTGACGTGGGTTCTTTAGCAGGCCATCACGTTGTTGCCAGCCCCTTATTCAACATTGCGAAAAAAAATCTCCAGCAAGCAACGCAAGAAGGTCTGATAGATAGCTACTTCGTTTTCAACGCTGGCGACGATCTTGAATTGCTCATGACGCATGACAAGGGCGAATCAAGCATCGAAATCCATGAACTCGCTTGGAATACTTTCAAGGAAACGGCAGACAAAGCTCTGGAAATGAAACTCTACGGCGCAGGACAAGACCTTTTGAAGACTGCTTTCAGCGGAAACGTCCGCGGTCTTGGTCCTGGCGTTGCAGAAATGGAAATAGAAGAAAGAGGTTCTGATCCGATCGTGGTCTTTGCAGCCGACAAAACTTCCGTTGGTTCATTTAACTATCCGCTTTTCCGCATTTTCGCAGACCCGATGAACACCGCTGGCCTCGTGATTGACCCAGGCATGCTCGGAGGTTTCAGATTTGAAGTTGTCGATGCTATAGAAAATAAATCCATCGTGCTTAAATGCCCAGAAGAAATGTATGAACTTATCGCTTTGATCGGAACTGTTGGAAGATACTCGGTTTCCCGTGTCTGGCGAGCCAAGGACGACTTGATATGCGCCACTAGCAGCGTCACCAAACTTTCTCTAATTGCTGGAAAGTACGTTGGAAAGGATGATCCCGTTATGATCTTGCGTGCTCAACACGGACTGCCTGCTGTCGGTGAGATTCTGGCGCCGTTCATGCACAGCTACCTCGTCGAAGGATGGATGCGGGGGAGCCACTGGGGTCCTCTCATGCCGGTGGGTTTAAGGTCGTCTAAATGTACTGCCTTCGATGGTCCCCCAAGAATAGTTGCCCTAGGTTTTCAAGTCGCAAATGGCCGAATTGCTTGCGACGATGATGGAAAACCAATGATTGCAGATCTGTTTGATGATCCAGCGTTCGCTTTGGCAAGGCGCGAAGCAGTGGATAATGCTCGAACGTTAAGACGAATGGGGGAATTCGAGCCAGCTCGCTTGAGCGCGGAAGCGATGGAATACACCACAATAAAGCAAGTTCTAGAAAAGCTTGGAAAACGCTTTCAACCTTTCAAAGAATAGATGAATCAGTCGGGTGCTGGTGCTTATGCCGACATCTCAGCTAGTGCTATGCACCGTTTTTTTAAGGTCTCATACACTTTTTCGCGCAATTCTTCTCCAGAGGTTTTCTTCTCTCTTATGAGCTCAATTCTTCTTGCCAGTTCAAAATCGCCCAATTCGTTGAGCCATGTCTCAAAGTCTCTTCGGTTGATGTGAAATTCTATAGAATCTGTCTGAATCTTCGAGATTTTGTCACAGAAGTCTTGGAGACTATTCGCGTAAATGTCTAAGGGTCTTCCTATGTCAGCGTAAAAACGAAATGATTTCTCTGGTGCTAGATTCGCCAAAATCGCTTTCGCCTTCATCTTGTCAACCTTTGGAAAACCGAGCGCTTCCTTTCCCTTCTCTGTTACGACATGGTATCCTTTTTCAGGAGAACTTGCGTATCCCATTCGGTTGAGACCGATGATATGCATCATCGTGGAAGGAAAACTCTGCCCGATTTCCCTAGCTATTTCTGAAGGCTTGACGGGTTTATCGATTGCCCACATAGTCTCTAATATTGAACGTTTAACAAGTGACAGCCCCATTTCGTGCACTCCAACCATTACTTATGCACACACAGTCTAATCAAACTTTCTTCTGTTTTGCCAGATGCCAAAAGGAGAAACATGAAATTGATGATTTATGAAACCTGGATAAGCAAAGCTTTAGTACGTAAATACGTAATGCTAAGATCAGCGAAACGGTGAAAAAAATGAAGATTTCAGTGCTTGTCTATGAGTATCCACCAAAAATAGTTGGTGGTCTCGGAACCTATGCTGCTGAGATTACTAGAAGGTTTGTTTTGCTGGATCATGATGTCACTGTCTTCACGATGAACGATGATGCTGGCAGCTTGCCTACGAGGGAGATTTGGAGAGGCATAGAAATTCACCGACCTTTACATATTGACATTTCAGATTCGCTGCCGGACGTGATTGCAGAGGACATCAGGAAGTGGGGTAGGGGACTCAACTTGTTCGCCAAAATCCTTGTCTACAACTATTTAGCCGCTTCAAAACTCGTTAACGAGCTCATCAAGAAAGAAGACATAAAATATGACATTGTGGTCGCGCATGACTGGTTATCGGTGATTGCTGGAATAACCGTCAAGAAAGAGACGGGGTTGCCTCTTGCTTTTCATGTTCACTCGACAGAGAAGGGAAGGACTCTTGGAAACGGTTCAAGCGTTGTAAGCAACATCGAACTTCATGGTGCCAATGCGGCTGACTTGATCGTGACAGTCTCTTACGCCATGAAAGATGAGCTAGTCCACCTCGGCTTTCCAAAAGAAAAAATTTACGTAAGCTATAACGGTGTGGACCCGCAGAAATACGATCCAAAAAACGTTACCGCTGAACAAATCAGGAGTGTCAGACAATCTTGCGGTCTAAAAGACGAAGACCTCATGATTCTTTTCCTTGGAAGACTTGTCGGAGTCAAAGGAGTGGATAAACTGATAATGTCTATGCCGCATATTTTACCCAAAATTCCCAGAGCAAAGTTGGTCATAATAGGCATCGGCGATCTACAGGAATACCTTGTTAACCTGGTCAAAACAATGAGATTGGATGATTACGTGAAATTCCGATTTGACTTCATTCCAGAAGAAGAACGTATTATGCATTATGCTGCATGTGACGTGGCAGTTTTCCCGAGCCTCTACGAACCCTTCGGAATAGTTGCTTTAGAAGCGATGAGCATGGAACGTCCCGTCGTCGTCGGCGCAGCAGGGGTCAGCGGTATGCGCGAGATAGTTATCTGTTGCGGTGAAGAGCAATGCGGCTTTCACGTAGATCCAAACAATCCCACAGACATTGCTTGGGGGATAACAAGTGCCATCGAAAGTCCGGAGAGAACAAAATGGCTTGGACAAAATGGACGAAAAAGAGTTTTGAATGAATTCACGTGGAGCAAGATTGCTGAAAAGACTGCGGAGCTGTATGAACAATTCATCAAGCGCTGACTTGTCCTCAAACTCTTATTGGTGAACAATTGAACGACGATTCTTACAATTTTGAACAGAAAGTTGCGAAGGAAGCTGCATACCTCCTGTATTTAGGAGTGGAAAAAGAATACAAACAGGCGAAATTGAGGGCCGCAAGAACTTTTGGAGCTAACTTTCTTCCAACAAACCTCGAAGTTGCCTTGGAAATGAACAAGATCGCAGATGAACGTGAAGGACGCGCCCGAAAAGAACGTTTGATTCAAATGCGCAATGAAGCATTGAAAATAATGAAAATTCTAAAAGTGTACAATCCCAAAATGGTGGGAAGCGTTTGGCGTGGAACAATACATCGCGCAAGCGACATCGACATAGTTTTGTATCAAGATTCACCGTATGAAATTATACATTTTCTAAAGCAAAACAACTTCAAGATTCTGCAAAGAGAGTGGATTACGATAACAAAGCGAGGAAGAACCATTTCCTCTCTCCACATATCCCTCGAATCGTCAACAAAGGAAAACGTCGAAATCGTCATCCGCGGTTCGGAAGAAGCCAACCGAAGGGAGAGGTGCGAAATATATGGAGACGAAATCATCGGCCTTGACGTTCAAAGGTTGGAAACATTGCTTAGAGAAAATCCCACCCAACAGTTTATTCCCACATGAGATTGCGTTAGATCCAAAAGCTACGAAAGTAACTTGTTTGTTCAAGATGTCTCCAACGTCAGCGCTCCTTTTTTCAAAAAAGGCAATTTAAATACGCGATTACCCATGTAATCAGTGAATAATAAACGTGCCGGAAGGTGCTTCCGTGGAAATCGACAAGAAATCATTCAAAAAAATCTTTCCAAATATAGCTAAGGAACTTAAATTCGGAGATAACAAGGTCGCGATAAATTCTGTACGAACAGACTCTGACATGGCTGAGAATGCAGTGTCAGAAAAATTCCGGCACTACGATCCTAGCGTTGTAGACTTCATTAGGCGATGTGACACGCAGGAGCAAGCAGAGGAAATAATCTCTTACCTAGAGAAGAGAGGCGAATTAACAAAGAAATATGCTGAGAAGCTTAAAGCGCAGCTGAAAAAGAAAGGAGTAAGGAGCTTCGGTCCGAAGAAAGAAGAATACTACTACTTTAGACATAGCGGACTTTGCTAACTAGGTTTTTGTGAATTGGCAATTGTCATTTCATTTGCGTGCAACGGTTAAATATTTACGCAACCAGCATCGCCTTATCGTAAAAGTAAATAAATAAGCGTTTCACTAGATAAACGCTAAAACTTGGAGGAAATCAAGTGAAAGCGACTGTTGCAACTGTTGCTATCATAACGTTCTCACTGATCATTTTCTTGCCGTTATCTGTCAATACTGCAACAGTGTCAGCTGCTGATAACGCTTATGAAATACAGCACGTTAACCATGCAGTGGAAATCATGTACTCTGGGCACATCCTAATAAACGACACAATTGAAGTGACTGGCCAAATAACCGACTGCTTTCTCATCGGATTCCCATACAAATATGGTCCCTATGTTCTCAAATGTGTGGCTTACGATGCGAACAATATTTTTCCGGTGAACCTTGATGTGTCTTTGGAAAATCGTAGCGGTTTCTACGGTGTTGAAATAAATTTCCCAAAGGGTTCTGCGCAAGTTTTCAGTGTTGTTTTTATCCTTTCAAACGACCTTGTTAGCCGATCGGGAACGAGCGCACGCGCCGATTTTCCAGTTTATCCGACCTTGATGAAAGACGTTCCCAGCTGTAATGTTTCGATCGTGTTTCCCGAAGATTCAGCGAACATAACCATCACAAAAAATGATGGGACTGCGTTAGAATCTAATTTCACGAAAGAGGATTTATCCGCTTTTGCCTATGCAACCGCAATCGCCGATTTTACCGTGCCGGAAGATAAACTGAGAATAATTGACATAGAGGAGCTTAATCGTGAGATCGAGATAGGTCCGGCTGGTGAAGTGGAAGAATCAGACACTTATCGCTTGGTGAACCACTCAACTAGTGAAATTGATTCCCTTGAAATCGTAGTGCCTCCTAACGCTTCAGACTTTGCTGCGGCGGATCAGTTGGGGAGAATTCTGACTGTTGAGGCTGCGAATAGCAGTGGCAAACCCAACCTGGTCACTGTTGTTTTCATTTCTACCCTGAAAAGTGGCGAATCCACTCAGCTAACGCTGAAATATAGTTTGCCCAGCGTCGTCTCGGAACAACCGCCAAAGTTTGGCCTCACTCTGTCTTTGTTTCCGCCAGTGGATTACTACATTGAGCAGTCGTCCGTCACGATTGTTTTGCCTGAGGGTGCACGAATTCTAAATCCCGAGACTATTAACTTTGGAAACAGCTACAGTCTGACTAGAAACATATTCCAACAAAGTTTGTCCATTAAGAGGCAAGGCATCAGTTATTTAGACAGTGTTATACCTTCAGAAAGTGTTTTGCAGATTGATTATGAATATAGTCCGCTGTGGTCGTCTTTCCGTCCGACATTGTGGGTTTGGGCTTTGTCAATCGTGGGATGCGCAGTTGTTGCAGTTTGGAGGCGCCCAAAGGGTCCGGCTCCGTCTCGGGTTGTTGTGCCTAGCCTGCCGGTTGGGCTTCGCCCGGAGTATGTTAAGTCATTCATAGATGCTTACGAGGAGAAACAGAAGGGCGTTTCTGAGCTGGAGTCCCTTGAGGTTAGAGCTCGGAAAGGCAGAATTCCGAGGCGCAGGTATAGGGTGCACAGAAAAACTTTGGAGACTCGCCTTGACTCGTTGACAAGGAACTTGGAGGAACTCAAGGAGACGATGCGCAGAGCTGGCGGTTTGTACGCAGGCTTGATGCGGCAACTTGAAATCGCGGAAACGGAGATTAACGAAGTTGAGACTAACATTAAGAGCATTGAAGCCCGTCACAGTCGAGGAGAACTTTCGCTTGGAGCTCACCGAAAACTTCTGGCGGACTACCAGCGGCGGAAGGAGAAGGCTGAGACAACAGTCAACGGAATTCTATTAAGACTACGTGAAGAAACTCCCTAGTAGACCTAAATCCTTTTATTTCACATTTAAAATTTCAATCAAATCTGGTAGAGGGATAAAACATGGTGAAAATAGTCGTTGATAATGTCAAGTGCACTGGATGCGAAACTTGCGTGAGTACTTGCCCAGTAGGCGTTTACGAGATTAAGGACGGCAAGTCTGTCCCTATCAAAGTTGAAGAGTGTCTGGTTTGTAGAGCCTGCGAAGTGCAGTGCCCAGAAAGTGCGATTCAAGTAATCGAGTAGCCTTTTCCTGCTATATTATAATTTACAACTGCGGCTGTTTAGCTCTTTGAGATATCCCCTAAACTTCTTTCACTTTCACTTTCTTTGCGATTTTCCCGTTTTTGTATTATGGATCATTGGTCGTCTTTATCTGTTGGAACATTAAATTCAGATAGTCTTTCACGGTCATCTTCTGTTTTCTAGCTAACTTTTGGAGCGCATAATTTGTGCCAGTGGCGTATTGTATCGCTTTTTTCGGTTTTTCCACTATTGATTGTGACAAGCCAATGTTTTCAGCAGTTTTTCTCAATATAAGTTTTCTCAGCGAATCCTGTGTCCGTTCGATTTTCAATTCTACAGGCAAGTCCAAGGCGAATTGTGCGATTTTGTACGTTGCAAAAGGTAAGCGCAATTCCACATTATGAAAATTGAGGATTTTGGAATCTCTCTCAAGATTGGTTTCATGAAGTCTGACGATGTCATTAAAGATTGTTTTTCTTGTTTTTTCGTTGCCATGCGTTAGATAAGTGTCCACGTAGCGTTTGTATCCTCCGAAGAGTTCATCAGCGCCTTGTCCAGCCAAAACTACTTTGAAGTTCCTTTCAGCTGCTTTTTCGGCTGTCCAATAAACGGGGATGCCTATGCTCGTTTTGATGGGGTCCGGTTCCTCGACAAGCCTTATGACTTCTGGAACTGCTTTCTCCACATCGTCTTCCTTGAACAGGTGAATGTTTATGGGCATTTTGAGTTCTTCTGCTGTCTTCTTTGCGTTTTCAGTTTCAAGTTGGCCTCCTAAGCTTGCATGAATCAAATGGATATTTGCGTTTGATTTTTTAGCCAGAAACGCTATTATGCTGCTGTCCAGTCCTCCAGAAAAGGCTACTGCAACCTCTTTGAGATCCGAAACTCTTACGCGGACTGATTGCTCCAAGAGCATTTTCAGTTCCTTGGCTGCTGTCTGCATTGTCATCCGCCTTGGTTCTGAATAGACAAGCTTTTTGACAGGTTTGAATTCGAAGCCTTCTTTGTCAATTAATGCCGCATGCCCAGGAGGGAAAGAACTGGTTTTTTCTATCTCGATTTTCCACAACGCTTTGCGAGCAGAGGCGATGGCGGCGAAATTCTCGTTTTCGCCATAGTATAACGGTCGAACGCCCATGGCAGCTCTACCTGCAATAAGCTTTTCTGGCTCTGCGATTGCGAAGGCGAAGTCGCCTTCAACTTCCTTCACAAGCGTCTCAGCGTTTTCTTCGTAATTTTGTAGGAGGGTTTTTGCAATTGCCTCTGCCGCGGATATTTTCAGGGGTGGCGGGTAGATTCTGCCGTCAAAAACGAGGGCTGCGTTTTCTAGTCTTGTTGGTTGGGGTTTGTCTAGGCTAATGGTTTTTGAGAAAATGTGGCCTATTGCTATGTAAGAGTTTACTTCTTGTGTTCGCAGGTCGTCGATGCTTTTTTCTATCTTGATGACTGATGATGACGCTATTCCAAAGTTTTCAGCACTTTTGATATCGAGTGCTTTGAGCATTGTTGCTACTGTTTCCGTTACGTTTTGGCCTTTTTTGTTTATGACTGCGATTATTGCGCTCATGTGCGCCTAATCCTTGGTTTCGGTTGCTATTTGTTACTGGTTTAGGTAAAACATTAATCTTTAATCTGTCTATCTTTTTGGCGAGGGTGGAGATTTGCCTATTTTGCCCATTGACACGGGTCGTTACGGAACGGTTGAGATGAGGAAAATCTTTGAGGAAGAAGCGCGGGTCCAGAGGATGCTTGACGTTGAGGCTGCCTTGGCGTGGGCGCACGCTGAAGTTGGTGACATTCCGCGGAAGGATGCGGAAAAGATCGTGGCTATGGCTTCTTTGAAGCATGTTAAACTGAGTCGTATTAAGGAGATTGAGCGTGAGATAAAGCATGACATTGCTTCTTTGGTTAGGGCTTTGGCTGAGGCATGTGGGCCAAGCGGCGCTTACGTGCATCTTGGGGCTACGAGCTACGATGTTGTGGACACGGCTAATGCGTTGCAGCTGAAAGACGCTTTGGCGCTGATCGAAGCGAAATTGAACAGTTTTGAGAAGATTCTGAAGGAGAAAGCTATACGGTACAAGGGCACGATGATGATGGGCAGGACGCATGGTCAGCACGCTTTGCCGATTACTTTGGGGTTCAAGTTTGCGGTTTGGATGAGTGAAGTCTCGAGGCATATTCAACGACTTAGGCAGTGTAAAGAGCGTGTTTTGGTTGGGAAAATGAGTGGCGCCGTTGGCACGCAGGCTGGTTTGGGTGAACATGCCATGCGTATTCAGGAGCTTGCTATGCAACGTTTGGGTATTAAAGCCGCGGAGATTTCCACGCAAATCGTGCAGCGAGATCGCTACGCTGAGCTTGTATGCTTGTTGGCTTTGGTTGCTTCTTCGTTGGAGAATTTTGCGACTGAGATTCGGGAGTTGCAGAGACCGGAGATTGCTGAGCTTTTTGAGCCTTTTGAGGCTGAGAAGCAGGTGGGCAGTACCGCTATGCCGCAGAAGCGGAATCCCGAAATCTGTGAGAGAGTCTGCGGTTTGGCTCGGATCGTTAGGAGCTTGGCTGTTCCTGCGTTGGAGGATGTTGTGACTTGGCATGAGAGGGATTTGACGCAGTCTTCCGCTGAACGTTTCATAATTCCTGAGTCGTGTATTTTGGTTGATTACATGCTTTTCCTGATGAGTAACGTTGTGGCTTGCTTGCGCGTTGACGGACAGCGAATGCTGCAAAATATTGAGATGACTCAGGGGCGCGCCATGTCAGAAGCGGTTATGATGGCTCTAACAAGGAAGGGCGTTGACCGTCAAGAAGCGCATGAACTGCTTAGGAAACTAGCCATTAAGAGCGAAGTGGAAAAGCGGCATTTCAAAGAAGT
>Ga0172365_10001622_pt1 | contig 16343 bp, 11 predicted proteins | sample LakKivSesite48cm_FD_114535 | JGI IMG/M metagenome (GOLD analysis project Ga0172365, IMG submission 114535) | Sediment microbial communities from Lake Kivu, Rwanda - Sediment site 48cm | ecosystem: Environmental > Aquatic > Freshwater > Lake > Sediment | place: Rwanda: Western Province, Lake... | reverse complement strand
GGTACGCCACGATGTCGTTCCCGGCGGCGACCTCGATGGGGACGCACACGTTGATGCCCACCTCGATCCAGATGGGGATGAGTTCGCCGATGTAGCCGTCGGAATCCATGTCCACAATCGGGCAGCCGCTCGCCTTGATCTCAGGGATCCACCGGTCGTACGACGGCTTGAGGAAGCGTCGCACCATCGCCGGTGAGATCATGCTGAACGACTTGTAGGCCATGTCCTCGGACATGCCCACGCGATCAAGCTCCACCCGTTCGAGCACGGGCCGCATCGTCTCGCTCACGAAATTGGTCCAGAACCCCGCTATCTCTTCGACGAACTCCGGGTCGTCAATCATGAGCGTGCAAAGCCCTTCAAACCCGCACCATTCGCGCATCTGCCAGAATGGGCCGTTGAAGCCGATGCCGACGATCCCGTCGCGTTCCCGCGCCTTGGCGCACCGCTCCTCGAAGTCCTCCGCGAAACGCCCGGTGGCTCTAGGGTCGTACCGCCACTTGATCTTCTCCTCGAAATCCCGGCGATTCTGTACCGGGAATCGGTGCCACTTGCGCGTGACGAAGTCCTTGGCGGCGCGTATGTAGGTGTAGTCGTATTCGTCGGAGATCTCCGTGATCGCCCCCATCCAGTCCTGCACGATGTAGTGCCCGCCCTTGTGCTCAAGGACCTTTTCCTCGAACTGGGGGATCATCCGGAAATCAACGCCCGGCGCGGGACCTGGCTTCTTCGGCAGGTCCGGCTCGATGCCGAGCTTTTCGTAGATGACCGTCATGTAATCCGCGCCTTCCGGCAGTCCCTCCCGATACCAGCGTTTGCGCGTCTTCTCACGGGGTCCGCCCGGCGAGAAGGGAATCTTGTCCGGTGTGCCGAAGAGAAGGGATTGGCGATAGCGTTCGCGTGGGGTCATGTCGTCACCTCGTGGTGGTCCCGGTTCGGAGTCGGGTGTATCGGCGAGCAACGCTCCCGGCAGTTTCACAGGTCTTCGAGGTCCGCGTAAATCACCTGTTCGCGGCCTTCGACGTTCGCGGCGACGGCGATGCTCCCGTCGCGCCGGATGAAGCGCGTCCCGCCGAGTTGGAAGTGATAGTACGAGAAGCCGACGCGGTTGGTGCACACCATCGGGCGGGCGATTTCGCGGGCGAATTCCTGGTTGCGCCCCTCGTCCACGTTGCCCCGGTTATTCTGGTAGAATATGAGGTCGGGCGGTTCCTTGCGGAAGGTATCCCATGCTTCCGGCGTGTTGCCGTCGGCGCAGATGATCGAGCCGATGAGAAGCCCACCGACCCGGACGTTCCGCGTGCCTTCGCCGTGTCCGAGGATGCCAAGCTCCTGCCGGAAGCCGTGCACGTAGCCGATGTAGTGGTCCCTTTCCGGCAGCGACCAGAGGTAGCTCTTGCGGTAGACCTCCACGACGCCGTTGCCGTCGAGGTAGACGCACGAGATGTACGGCGCGCCCTTGTAGACTTCGTTCAGCCCCAGCGCGACGTAGCCGTCGTACTTCTTTGCAAGGTTGGAAAACCCGTACACCTCCACGCTCTCAAGCGGGCGACCGCAGCGCATCGGGTCGGGCGCGTAGTCGGCGGTCAGCCCTTCGTGCAGGAAGACGAACTTCGCGCCCTCTTCAAACGCACGGCGCGTCCAGTGCATGGCCTTGTGCACGTTATGGTTGACTTCCATCGGGATCGTATCAAGCTGGATCGCGGCGAGCTTCATGGAAAGACCCCCGGAGCGGTGAGCGTCGGCGCATTCGGGTTGGAATATGTGCTGGTGCAGCGGACGGGGCAAGGCGACATGCCATGGACTGGAGGGGCACACGACCGTGCGCCCCTGATAGCCACAATGACCTACATCAACCTCACACCATCGCCTCGACGACGAGCGGCTCGCCTACGGCCATGTCGAGCGGTGCTTTGAACGTGATCGTTATCCGCTCGTCGGTGAGCTTCGACTCGTACTCCACCGCGTTCCCGTTGAGCGTTGCCGACATCACGCCCGTCGGCGATGTGGGCAGGTCCAGTTCCAGCGTCGCCACGCGGAGCGTGCCGCGTGCGAGGACGAGCGTCGCGGTGGCCTTGCTTCCGGCGATGCGCTGGTCGAACGTGCCCCAGCCTGCCGCGCTGACAAACGGCGCACGGAACGCCTCCGGCGTCACCTTCGGGCCGAAGCCGACGCGCCCGGCGCTCGCGTCGTAGCGATACCCTGACGCCGCCTCAAGGAGCGTCCAGCTTGCCATGGAGCGGGCGTAATGGTCGCCGCATTCGACCTCGTTCCAGGGGTTGCGCTGCCGACCATCATACCGCCCCCGTGCGCCCTGAATGACCTTGAACGCCTCACTGGCCATCCCCTCGAAGAGCAGGCTCCCGGCGACCTGATACTCGGTCCCCGGCCAGACTTCGTCGGAGTAGAGCGTCGGCTTCTCCGGCCTGCCGCCTTTCGGCCACGTGCAGATGAGGAGCCCCTTGTCGTGGTCGGAGGCGAAGATGCGCGGCGATTGCACAAACCCGGCGAAGCTCTCCCGCCAGTTGTAGTTCACGATGGAGCGCAGCGTCGTCCGGACGTGATCCTTCGGCAGGAGGTAGCCAAGGTCGAGGATATGCGCCCACCACTGGCCGACGATCTGGTCCACGTGGCAGCCGATGCCGTACTGCATGTCCATGCTCTTGTCGGGTTCGGGCTTCTGGACGTAGTACTCGCCGTTCCAGAGTTCCGCGTCTATCTTTGGGCTGCCAATGTCGAACCGCGTGCGGCATTCGGCGGCAAACTCCGCGTCGCCGACGATCTTCGCCATCTCCTCCGCCGCACGAAGCGCCGCGAGATAGAGGCTCGTGATGAACGTGTTGTGCCCATGAACGGCGCAGTCGTACGTGTTCGGCTGGAGGCCTTCCATGATGCCGTCGGCGTCGGCGTCGTACTGCGTGAACGCCCACCCCATCGCTTTCTTCACGTTCGGCCAGAGTTCCTCAAGGAAGGCCCGGTCGCCGTACGCGCGGTATTCGCGGTAGGTCTTGAGCACCGTGCCCACCTGCCCGTCGGTGGCAGGCTCCGTCCAGCGCGGCAAATAAAGCGGCAGGAGCGTCCGGTGGCCGATGCGTCCTTCCTCGTTCATCTGGTTTTTCAGGTCCACCCGGCGCATCGCCTGTTCAAGCCGGGGGAACAGCCGTGCGAGCGCCTGCTCGTAGTTCCACACGTGGTTGCAGTTGAGCGGGCAGCAGCCGCCGGTGTCTTCCGGCGATCCGGTGCTCGCGCCGTGACATCCCTCAAAGGCGTGGAACGTGCCGTCCTCCAGCCAGATGCACGTCGGGCTGCGGATGATGGAGGCCTGCGACGTGACCGCATCGAGGAACCAGTAGGGCAGCGTGCTGTCGTAGAACGTGTCACGGAAGCAGTGGGTCACCTCGGAGAGCATCGCGTGGTTATCGCGCACGTAGCGGGCCACGTCGAACGCGCTCTCGAACTGCGTCGCGTAGTGCGTGCCGATAAAGAACCTGGACTTCCTGTCCTTGAGGCCGAACCCCTCCTGGTTCCAGTTGATGTGATGGTTCGGGAAGTACCACGAGAGCGCGTAGGTCGTCCGGAAGGTCTCGCCCGGCTTGAGCCACGCGCTCCGGGCAAGCGCGCCGTTCACAGTCCTCCCCGGCGCGCTCGGCGTCGGGTCGTCAATGTCCTCGAGGTCGCCGTCCGAGACGAAATCCGCCCAGAAGGCTTCCGGCGCATCCCACCTGCCGAGCCAGGTGACGTTCTCGTGCAGCGCGGAGAGGGCCATCTGCCCCCAGTGCTCGTGGTCTTTCGGCAGGCGGGTGGTGGTCATCTCGATGGTGGTCATGCCGTTCGTGCGGATCACGCGGTTGACGTTGCCGCCGTAGCCGGAGAAATGCGTCCCGATGATCTTCCCCTTGCCGTCCCATCCCACCGCGTTTTGCAGCGTCGCGGCGAGGCTCACGAGCAGGCGGCTCTCAAGGGTGTTCTTCACGGAGAGCGTGCACAGGATCGCCGGAATGCCGGAGAGGTCCTCATCGAGCGGCGCGAAGGGCGAGAAGGCCTCCAGGTGCACCGGCAGGGGCAGCGAGGGGTCCTTGTAGGTGACCTCGGCGATGGGATATTCGCCCACGTACTCCACCTCGGCCACGCCGGGCAGCATGGAGAGCAGCTTCCGCGCTCCGTCGGGGACCATGTGGTCGGAGACCGTCACCGCCGGTTGGAAGTCGGCGTCGTCGTAGAGCGCAGGGGACATGAGCACCCGCGCCGTGCTCATGAGGTCTTCCGGGCGGCGGCGCTGCGTGAAGTGCGCCGCCTCGTGCCGCATCCTGGCAGCGAAGAACGAGTGCGGGACGTAGCCGAGGTGGTTCGGGATGTTGACGATCTGCCACTGCCGCCAGCCGCCGTCGCCCGCGAGCGCGATCTGCCCCGCGCCGATCCCGCCGAGCGGCATGGCGACGGCACGGAGCGCCGCGCCCCGGATCACGCGGCGGCCAGGACGCGCTTCCAAAGAGATGGGATGCGTGGTGGATGCCATCCGATGCCTTTCCTTTCTAAAAAGTGGGTTGTGATACCTGTCCAACGGCGACCCATTGCCCGGTCTTGTGAGCGCGCTCCGCCGCCGCGAACACCTCGTGCGCCGCCCAGCCGTCGAAGAAGTTCGGCCCGGTGAGAGCGCCGCTCACGACGTTCTCGACGAAGGAGTAGAGGCTGGAAAGGTGGAACTGCATCCATCCGGCGGTCCCGCGTGGGGGAGGGATCACCGCCGGTTTCTCGCCTCTGCTGCACGCGGCGATGCGCTGGAAGCCCCGGTCGCCGCCAAACGGGCCGTCCGCCCGGCGCATGTCGTACACGTCGAGCCAGTTCGGGTCCATGAGGTTGAACCGGAGCGCGCCCCGGTCGCCGTGCAGCTCGACCCGCAGTTCGTCCTCCACGCCGGTCGCCACCTTCGAGGTCTCAATGCTCCCGAACGCGCCGTTCCTGAGCCGGGCGAGCATCCACGCCGCGTCGTCGCCGGTGATCCTCACCATTTCCTTGGAACCGGCCTTCGCGGGCCGCTCCGGGACGAACACGAGCCGCCGTGCGGTGACTTCTTCGAACTCGCCCCAGAGGTGGCGCACGAGGTCAACGGCGTGCGCGCCGAGGTCGTGGAGCGTGCCGCCGTCCTGCATCTTCCAGCCGACGGGCCGCGCCGGGTCGCTTGAGCCACCGTGCAGGTAGGCGACGCGGAAGGTGTAGGGCCTGCCGAGGAAGCCCTCATCGGCAAGCTGCTTGGCGCGGCGCATTGCCGGGACGAAGCGGTAGTTCTGCACCATCCGGTGGATGATGCGCGCCCTGTGCGCCGCTTCCGCCATCTCGCGGGCCTCTTCGGGGGTGGTTGCGAGCGGCTTATCGCAGTAGACGTGCTTCCCGGCGGCGATAGCGGCCATCACCTGCTCGTGGTGCGCCGCGTTCGGCGTGCAGATGTTCACCACCTGCACGTCGCGGTGCTCGACGACCTTCCGCCAATCGCTCGTGCCGAACTCGTACCCGGCCTGCGCGACGGCGCGCTCGGCGGTTTCCTGATGCCGCGTCGCCACGCCGACGAAGCGAACCTCGGCAGGGCAGGGATCGTAGTACATGCGCAGCGCACGGTAGCATTCGGTATGGACCCTCCCCATGAACCCATACCCCAGCATCCCGACGCCGATAGTGGGTCGTGCCATGTTTCTCCTCGCGAGTGTGATGCTTTGTAGTCATTTGAAATGTACCGGACGGGGCAATTGGCGAGCAAAGGGCTGCTCGTAAACTCAGGGGGAACGCTCCTCGCTCTATCGCGCCTTCCCTGCAAAGTTCGGCGCGTTTCTTGAGGAATATACTTCCCGTACATGCGCTCAGGCGCTTGCGATAAGCACACTGGATTTGTAGATTGGTAGTATTGAATGACATAGGCCCAACAATTGGCAGGGGTCGTAGTTGCACATCAGGGGGGCAGCGTGGCGACTACCTTGCGCGTGAACGACGACGTTGACAATACGGATGTGAAGCATCTCCAGCAGAAAGTGAAAGAGCTTTCTCTGCAATTGGAGGGCGCCGAAAAGCGAGAGCGAGAGTTCAAGCTGCTTGAGGCAAAGCTCCTGATGGGGCAAGTGCAGACCGTAGAGGCCATCGTCGAGGCTATTGAGGCGAAGGATCAATATACGAGCGGTCATTCCCGCAGAGTCGCCGATATGAGCCTCATGATGGGCGCGGTCCTCAAGCTCGAAGCCTCGCGTATGTGGAAGCTGCGCATTGCTGCCCTGCTGCACGATGTGGGCAAGATCGGGGTGTACGATCAGTCGCTGAAAAAGCCCTCCGCGCTCGATGACCACGAGTACCTCCAACTGAAAGAACACCCGGTGATCGGCGAGCGCATCGTCCGCAGGATTGACCAGTTCGCCGATGTGGCCCCAATTGTCCGATGGCACCACGAACGGTACGATGGGAAGGGCTATCCCGACGGCTTGGGCGGCGATCAGATTCCCATAGAATCGGCGATCATCTGCGTTGCCGACGCGTACGACGCCATCACGAGCAAGCGCGCCTACAGCGACCGCAAGACGACGGCGCACGCGGTCGAGGAAATCATGACGCATTCCGGCACTCAGTTCAATCCGAAGGTCGTCCTCGCGTTGCGCCAGGCCCTCCTCCCGAATGAGTTGATGTCCATCTCCCTCCAAGAGAGCGATTTTGATGCCGACTTTGAGATACCTGAGGAAACCGGCTTCTAACCGCTCCCAGCGAACCGCACCCTGCGCTTGTCCATCTCTCTCCTCGCCGTGCGAAAGGTCCGCTCCATGGCGCGTGTGAGCTTCGGGTTGAGCACCGCGCACCTCGCTCATGCCTCGGTGAGCGGCGCGATTGAGGCGTGCGCGGCGTTGAAGCTGGACGCTGTCGAATTCTTCACGCACGCGTACTCCGTCGCTGAGTGCCGCGAAATACGCACGCGAGCGGCAGATGCAGGGCTTGGGGTTGAGTACCACGCGCCCTGGGACGGGCCGTACGACTTCGGCCTGGCCGAGCCGCACACCGCATTTGTGCACCTGGAGCAGGCGATTGCACGAGCGCATCTCATGGGAGCGCGACACCTCATCTGTCATCTGGGCAGGTATGATCTGGAGAAACGCGAGGGCCGGAAGGAAGCGATTGATCGGGTGATCGCCGCCGTCGAACGCCTCGTGCCCGCGCTCGAGGAGGCCGGCGTGGTCCTCTGCTTTGAGGATAACACCCTCTGCCATGATCCCAACCCGCTCGGCGACCAGCCACGTGACTTCGCCCTCCTTTTCGAGGCGATTGGCTCCCCGAACGTCGGCATGGCGCTCGACACCGGGCACGCCCACGTGAGCGGATGCACCCACCCGTATCTGGAAGCCTTCGGTCGGCGCATTCACTATGTCCACCTGGATGACAACGACGGCGTCGGCGACCTTCATCTGCCGCCCTCGTCGGGCACGATTGACTGGCCCACGCTCTTCGAGCAACTCGCCTTCTACGGCGTCGAAGGGAGCTTCGGCATAGAGTTCAACGAGCAGTACGTCGCCGATGAGTTGCCCGCCCTACGGGAGTTGGCGGCGCGTCATACCTGGCGCACGCGATAGCTTTCCCCGACCCACTCCGCGCTGGACATGCCGCGCCCTCTTCGTATTTTCTTGACAAAGGGAGGCTTTGTTGACCTCCTGCATCGTCGCGTGTCAAGGAACGCCAATCCGTAGGGGGGCGAATCTCGTATTCGCCCTCTTTCTTGGGGCGATCACGAGGATCGCTCCCTACACGTGGACAAGGTTGTCAACAAAGCCACAAAGGGAGGATGCGGAGTGAGCCGCCGCCCTGCACCCACATCGCACCCGTCATCACGAGAGGAGGGGATCATGTCGTTTGCCACACGGGGTTGGCTCTTCGCCAGCCGCACGATGGACATACTCCGCCATGAGATTGACCTCGCCGCAGAGCACGGGGTGAACCACATTCAGCTTTCCCACGGCCTCGTTCACTACGCCGAACAGGTGCTCGAATCCTCTGACCTGCGGGACGACATCGCGGAATTGATCGAACGGGCGCACCGGCAACGGATCGAGGTGATGCTCTGGACGCACGAGATGCAGAACGTCCCCGCCCATTTCCGCATCGGCGGGAAGGTTGATCTCTCCTCGCGCCGAACCTGGGACTACGTCGCCAACAAGTACGACGAACTCTTCGCGGAGCTCCCCAAGCTCGACGGCGTCGTCCTCACGCTCACCGAGACGCGCATCCGCATTGACGACGACAACGAAGTGGTCTCCAACCGGCCACCGGCACAACGGATCGCCCGCATGATCAGCATGATCAACCAGATATGTCACAAGCACAAAGCCCAGCTCATCGTGCGTTCGTTCACGTGGGTTCCCCGCACGATGCTCTGGTACGCCGAAGCGATGCGCAGCGTGCCTGACGATGTGACGGTGATGACGAAAGAGTCGTGGGGAGACTGGTACCAGTATTCGCCGCCCAACCAGCTTCTCGGCCTGTTCGGGAGGCATCCGCAGATCATGGAGGTGGATTGCTGGGGCGAGTACGCCGGTGGGACGGAAATCCCCTGGGTCAGCGCCCGCCACATCCAATCCAGGCTCCGCCTGGCGAAGAGATACGGCCTTGCGGGAGCGGTTGCGCGGGTGGACCGCAGAGAACAGAGCACCTTCGGGACGGTGAACGAGTTCAACACCTTCGCCTTCAGCCGCATGATGAAAGACCCGGAGGTGGACCTCGACGAGCTGCGGGACGAATGGCTCGTGCGCACGTACCCCGCCGAGGCGACTCAGGCAATTGCTCGTGCGCTCGATAAGACCAACGAGATCGTCCAGTGCATCTACTTCAATCGAGGCATTAAGGGCGTCACGACGAACGAACCGACGCTCGTCGCGGCGGAAGCGGACTCCACGAACCGCTTCTGGCGCGATTTTCACGGCCAGTGGGACCCGGAAATGGCCGTTCGCGGGGAGCAATTGCTCAACCCGACGGAAGAGACGCTCATCTCGCTCGTCTCGGAGAAGGACCGGGCGATCAGCCTCTGCGATCAGGCGCTTGCGGACGTGGACGAGGCCAGGCCGCACCTCAGCCAGACGGCCTACGAATCGCTGCGGTCAGGCTTCGAGCGTGCCCGCGTGCTTGCGGCGGCGTGGCGGGCGATGACTGAAGTGACGTACCTGCACCGGCTCCTTGAGCAGGACCCGACGCCGAGGCTGCGCGGGTGGTTCGATGAAGCAGGGCAGCGATTGCTCGGCACCGCCGATGAGATCGAGCAGACGTACGGCAAAGGCTTCTCCCTGGCGCGGCCCGAACCGCTCCGGCAGCTCTGGTATGCCGCCGAGAACCTCCACAGCGAACGGGTGGCGTGGTCTCTTCCGCTCGGCCTGTACCTCGCCGCCACCCCGGCGGTGGCCGACCTGGACGGCGATGGATGCCCGGAAATCGTCGCCGTCTCGTCTCACAAGGAGATCACGGCCATTAGCGGCAAAGGGAAGCGCCTCTGGACGGTGACGACGCGGGGCGAACGCTACGAATATCCTCATTTCTCGTCGCCGCTCGTCATCCCTGGCGCGGCGGAATCCGGCGTGCGCATCCTCGTGGGCGCGGCGGACGGCAGGCTCTACTGTCTTGGGGGCGACGGCACGCGGCTCTGGGAACACGCCACAGGCAATCGCGTTGATGCGGCTCCGGCGGCTGCGGATATTGACGGCGACGGGCGCACGGAAATCCTCGTCGGGTCGCTCGACGGGAGGCTCACCTGCCTGAGCGACGCGGGCGAGCGCAAATGGTCCGTCGGCCTCGACGAGGCGATCTTCGCCACGCCGGCGATCACCCCAACGAACGAGGTGATCGTCGCTTCCCTGCAAGGAACCATCGCGTGCATCAACTCCAGAGGCGTCGTGCGCTGGCGGCAGACGCTTGTGGCTTCGCCGGTCGAGCATCGCCTCTATCACGGCGTGCCCGATGGACGGCTCTACGCGCTTTCCGAGGGCGGCGCGGGAGCGATCTACGCATCGCCGCTCGTCGCGGACCTGAACGGCGACGGGATCATTAGCCTTGTCATCGGGGTGAGCACGGGCAGGTTGCTGGTGTACGACATGCACGGCAACCTGCAATGGGAAGCGGCCACCGGAAGCCCCATCTACTCCTCGCCGTGCGTGATCAGGCGTGGGACGAGGAATGCGCGGGTGGTCGTCGGCTCCAACGACGGGCGCGTTCACGCCATAGATACGGCAGGAAGGCCCGTATGGCAGTTCGAGACGGGCGGACCGGCACGCTCCTCGCCGGTCGTCGTGCCCGCAGAGGTCGCCGGGACCGAGAACATCCTGGTCGGCTCCAGCGATCACCGGGTCTACGTGCTCGATACGGAAGGTCGGGAACTGGAAGAATACCACACGGGCGGGGAAGTATTCGGCGCTCCGCTCGTGGCCGACGTGAACGGGGACGGGTTGGCGGAGATCATCGTCGGCTCGTACGACCACCGGGTGTACGCGTTCCGCACGCTCTGGAAAGTCTGCACCGGGCAGGTGGTGGTCGGCACGTTCCGCGCCGGGCCGACGCGGCAGGGGGCATGAGCGTACGGTGAGTCCCTCGCAGAGGTGTGCCACATCCCTACCGTTCGTTGTCCGATTGCGGGGAGTTTGGAGACCTTCCCCTACGGGCGATACAAACACTATAGACGATCACACCAAGGGGAAACGTCCATGACATCTTCACCTGACACTGCCACCAACCCGCTTTCCCGCGAAGCCGTTGACCGCCGGATCCAACAGCACCGCACTGCCGAGATCACTCTCACCGTGCTGGACGCCACCGGCAGGCCAACCGCGAATGCGTCCGTCACCATCGAGATGGTCCGGCACAAGTTCCTGTTCGGATGCAATGCGTTCGGGCTTGGCGGCGACGTGTTCGCGCCCGGCGAATTCGGTATCCAAGCCCTGAGCGAGCGGTACGCCGAGCGTTTCGCAGCCCTGCTGAACTACGCGACGCTGCCGTTCTACTGGGGCCACTACGAGGCTCAGCAGGGCACGACCAACGAGCCGCGCGTCCGCAGAATGGCAGAGTGGTGTCGTGACCATCACATCAGCACCAAGGGACACCCTCTCTGCTGGCACGAAGGCGAACCGCAGTGGCTGGCGTCAAAGCCCCTCGCCGAAGTGGAGTCGCTCCAGATGGGGCGCATCCGCCGCGAATGTGCTGCCTTCGCCGGGCTGGTTGATCGTTGGGACGTGGTCAACGAGGCCGTCGTCATGCCCGGGGCGCAGGGCGGCACGCCAGTTACCTCCCGACTCTGCCAGAGCCTCGGGCGGGTCAACCTTCTCAAGAGATGCTTCGCCGAAGCCGCGAAGACGAATCCCAAGGCCGAGCTACTGCTGAACGATTTCACGACCGACTACCACTATGAAAACCTCATCAAGGAGTGCCTCGATGCCGGTGTGAGAATTGACGTGATCGGCCTGCAATCGCACATGCACACCGGCTACCGTGGCGCGGAGTGGGCGTGGGAAGTCTGTGAGCGGTTTGCAAAGTTCGGTAAGCCCTTGCATTTCACCGAGTTGACGATCCTCTCCGGCAAGCCCAAGACCGACGACGATTGGCACGCCCACCACCCAGGGTGGGATAGCACTCCTGACGGCGAGGAGCGCCAAGCCACTCAGGTAGCCGAACTCTACCGCCTCCTGTATTCACATCCGGCGGTTGAGGCGGTTACTTGGTGGGACTTCTCCGACCTTCACGCGTGGCAGGGCGCTCCGGCTGGCCTCGTGCACAAGGACATGTCACCCAAGCCCGCCTATGACGCGCTCATGAAACTCGTCAAGGGCGAATGGTGGACCGGTCCGCTAAGGCTCAGAACCGACGCCGCCGGGAAGGTGCGCTTTCGCGGCTACCTCGGCGAGTACACGGTCAAGACTGGCGACGAACACGCCCGCTTCAGCATCGCCCAGCCTCGTAAGGAGCACCTGACCGTCGCGGTCCTTCCGACCAGGCCCGACCACACGACTTGAGGCGTACACACTTCGAGACGCTTCGGATGAGGAGCGAACGAGGTACCCATGTCATTTGTGCGCGAGTACGGCAGCGAGCGGATCGAGTATCACGACCGCGCCACCGGCGTCCACGTCACCCAGATCACGAGCTTCCCCGTGATGAGCAACCACTTCTACTACGAACACCCGTCGTTCACCGGCGACGGCTCGACGCTCGTATTCCGCTCGCAGCGTGCGGCACACCGCGATGCGCGATGGGACCTGTTCGCCTGCGACGCCGACGGCCTGAACATGCGGCAGCTCACGGACGAAGACGACGCCGACAACTTCGCGGTTGCGAACGGGGCGCACGCCGCATGGTATCAGCGCGGCACGACGCTCTGGCGCGTTGACCTGACGACCGGCGAGCGCGTCGAGATCGGCCCAGGACCGGCGGACGTGAACCCGATGACCTATTGGTGCGGCTGCGTGAGCGTTGACGGGAACTACTACTTCGGCTACGGCAGGCGCAAGAAGGACGGCTGGGGCGTGGTGATCCGGTATCGGACCGACGGCAGCGAGGCGGTGGCCCTTGCTGCTGCTCAGAACCTCTGTCATCTGCACGCAAGCCCCGGCGGGCACGGCATCTCTTACGGCGGCGTTGACGAACGCGGGCAGGGCGGTCAGCACTGCATCGAATACGACGGCTCCAACCTGCGCGTGCTGCCGACGGCGGACCTTTCCCACTTCACCTGGGTAGGGAAGCAGAAGAAGTATCTCGGCTGCGGGATGTGGGGGCGGCGGATCATCCACATGCGCAAGGACGGCCAGACCGACTCGACCGTCGTCGTGGAGGGCAGCTTCTTCTGGCATAGCGGCCTCTCGTACGACGCGGATTGGACCGTCGCCGATACGAACTGGCCGAACGAAGGCATCATGATCGTGAACATCCCGGCGCGGCAGTACGCCCGGCTCTGCCTGAGCGACAACTCCGCCGGGCATCCGCAGTCGGCGCACGCGCACCCGGCCTTCAGCCCTGACGGGAAGAAGGTGGTCTACACGAGCGACCGCACGGGGGTGTGTCAGGTGTACGTGGCCGATGTGCCCGACGAGATGAGGGCGCGCCTTGCGACGCCGCAGCCTGACGCCGTGCCCGGCGGACGGCTTGCGGATGCGTGATCCTCTGAGAGTGTGTACGGAAAGTCTTTTCGGAACGACTTTGGGCGGGTTAGATGGTCATTAACAGATTATGTGTGCACGCGACGCAGCCGCAGACCCAGCCAGCTTCAGATGGCTTGGCATATTAGCCCCCGACTTCAGTCGGAGGGCGTCACGCACGGTCCTGCCGCCCTCCGGATAAATCCGGGGGCTACGGGAGAGCGAAGCTCGCTCACGCGAGCTGTCTCACGCGGTGACTGCCAAGGTATTTTATTGATGACCATGAAACCCGCCCCTACGGGCGATTTCCAGGTGTAGGGGAGGGTTTCCAAACCCTCCCACGCCTCTTTTCGCACACACTCTGAGACTTATCCGCTCTTCTGAGTCTCACGCGAGCGGTGTTCGAGGTAGCGATCACGGTCAAGCACCAGCACGACGGCGTAGACAGTCTTCCCACCGGCCTGCTCGTGGTCATCCGTGTTCAGCTTGTCCTCAGGGATGAGGATGCGGATGACCTCTTCAAAGCCGAGTTTCATATAGAGCCGTCCGGTCACGACGTTCCAATCGTGATAGTCAATGATGCAACGGGCAGCCTGACAGTCGTCGAACATCACGTCGAGCACGCACCGGACCATCTCCTCGCCATAGCCTTTGCCGCGTGCCGGGGCGTCAATGAAGAAGTAGCCGCCTGCGTCGGCGCTCGGCTCGGCCCCGAACCCGGTGAAGCCGATCCATTCGCCGGTGCTCGTCTCCACGGAGAACTGCTTGCCGATTCCCTTCGGAGGGCCATCGGGCTTCGCCAGTTCCTCGCGGTAGATCGCCTCTGCGGCAGCACGGGTGCTCCCATTGGCGGTCATCCAACGCGGGATGTCGTCTTCTCGCAACTGCCTGATCCGTATGCGCGGGCCGCTCTTGATCACCTTTCCGGGTACCATGGCGACCTCCTTCCCGGTTCTCGATCACCGTTGCTCCGCGAGATTCATGGGTGGATATTAGCTCAATCAGCCTCTTGCGTCACGCGCTGGAAAGGAGCATCTCATGCTGAACGTCAAGATCGGTTGCCAGCCGATCCTCTGGAAGAACACGCCCCTGGAGCAAGTCGCCCGCGAGATCGCCGACATCGGCTTTGATGGCATCGAGACGCCAGTGCGTCTCTACAAGGACAGGATGGACGACCTGAAGCGGCTCCTTGAGGAGACGGGCCTTGCGGTGTCGGCGGTGTTCACCGGTGGGTACTATATTGACCCGGCCACCCGCGAGGAGGAAATCCGCCGCGTCGTCGAGACGGCGAAACTCCTGCCCGGCCTGGGCTGCACGACGCTCATCTCCGCGCCGGGCGGCCTGCGAAAAGACCGCAAGGCGTACTCGCTCGCGGAGTATCGCGCCTTCTGCCAGGCCCTCAACGAAGTGGGGCGGCGGGTGGCCGATCTCGGCGTCACTCAGGTCTTCCACAACCACGCCTGGACCCTCATCGAGACGTGGCTGGAGGTGGACATCGTCTGCGAGTATACTGACCCCCGGTACCTCAAGATGGGCTTCGACACCGGCCACCTCTACCTCGGATGGGCTGACCCGGTGGAGGTGCTGCGGACCTACGCAGACCGGGTTGCGTACCTGCATCTTAAAGATGTGCGAGGCCGCGCCGACCATTGGGCGAGCCTCAAGAGCGACGAGGGGTGCTGGGTCGAGCTTGGGGCAGGCGAGGTTGACCTTGCGGGCATCCTCCGCGTTCTTGGTGAACACGGGTATTCCGGCTGGCTCACCTACGAACAGGATAGGACCGCGAAGACGCCGCGCCAAAGCGCGACGGAAAGCCTCGCACATCTGAAGACGCTCCTGGCCGGGATGAAATGAGGCTTCCCAGAGCGCCGGACCGCCAAGGGGGAGACCATGCGATGAACGCCACCGAGCGAGAACCCGACAGAGAACGCGCGGGAGGTGGCTCGAAGCTGGGGTACCACCTCAAGCCACGCGCCGACGAGGCCGCGCTCTGGACCCTCGTCGGCGGGGTAGGGCAACTCGTCCTGGCCGGGTGGTGCCTTGCCATGGCAAGCCTCGTGCTGCTCCTCGGCATCGGCCAACTCCGTTCCTACGGCGACCTCCCCTCGTGGACAAGCGGCGTGCTCGCCGTGATCTTCATCGGCATCGGCGCGGTGCTGCTCTATGTTGGCGTGCGGTTCCTGGCTCAAAGCATCGCCTGTTTCTGGGCCGCATGGCGGAAAACGTGGTTCATGATTTCCTACTACCGAAACCCCGACCCAACAAGAGCGATGCAGGCCGCAGAGGGCGATCCTCTGCTCGAACCGTACGTGCGTCACCTTCTGAAACGCGGAGCCTTGCGCTTCACTGATTCCTCTCCTGAGGACTCCTGACGGATTGTCTGTACGAGGCGGCGGAGAAAATGGTCTTCCATGGTGCAAGGATTGCCGACTTTTGGGGGTGTGCAGAGATTTTTCAGGCAACTTTTGCCATTTCGTGTGCGGATGTGTTATCTTTAGAGCATTACATGTGACAGTCTCTCTGTATCACGTACTGCTGAGCCGATGCACGGATTCCTTGTCCGCTATGCCAATAGACGGAGCACGGTCTTACCTTCGGTGAAAGTGATTCTCATCCCCTCCTGAACCGCGCTCCCATATCCGATCTCTCAATGGGAACCGTCAGGTTGGGATGTACATGGTCGTCTCGTGTAGGTTGTCGTGGAAGTTACCAGGAGGACACAAGTGGCATCACGTACGGTCATTCTGATCAACCCCGACCGTGAAAAACCTCTCGTGGCCCCATTGGCCCTAGACTATTTGGCCGCGTTCCTTCGGCGGGCCGGGTACGATCCGGAGCTCCTCGATCTGGCATTTGAGAGCGACTGGTACGCCGCAACCAATCAGGCGGTGGCCAAGCGCGATCTTCTCGCTCTGGTGATCCTTGTGCGGCATCTTGACGACGGTCTGTACAACAGCCAGACCTTCTTCCTGCCCAAGTCGCGGACACTCGTCGAATACCTCCGCAGCAAGACGAAGGCTCCGATTATCCTCATCGGCGGCGCGTATTCGCTCGTGCCGGAGGCGATTATGCGGTTCTGCCGCGCCGATTTCGGCGTCGCGGGCGATCCTGAAGTCGCACTTCCCCGCCTCTTCGAGGCCCTGGAAAACGGCGGCGACTATGAGCACATCCCGAACATAGGGTGGATGGACGGTCGCTCATTCCATCAGAACCCCGTGG
>Ga0172365_10001619_pt1 | contig 16361 bp, 20 predicted proteins | sample LakKivSesite48cm_FD_114535 | JGI IMG/M metagenome (GOLD analysis project Ga0172365, IMG submission 114535) | Sediment microbial communities from Lake Kivu, Rwanda - Sediment site 48cm | ecosystem: Environmental > Aquatic > Freshwater > Lake > Sediment | place: Rwanda: Western Province, Lake... | reverse complement strand
TACAGTACCACTCTACGGTTTTTTGAAGTCCTTCTTTCAGCCCAACGCTTGGTTTATAATCAATAAGAGATTTTGCCAGGGTTATGTCTGCAATGTGTTTTCGAACATCGCCCTGGCGCGGCGGTCGATATTCAAACACCGCCGATTTACCCATAATTTCGCATATATTCTCTATAAGTTCGACAATTTGCAATTCCTTTCCAGACGCAACGTTAATTGCACGCCCACGGGATGAGTTGTGGTTATAAATATCAATCGTTGCTTTTGCGATGTCTGTAACATACGTATAGTCCCTTGTTTGGAAACCGTCGCCGCAAATCACAGGCGGTTTTCCACGGAGAAGGCGACTAATTGTTATTGGGATTACTGCGGCATAACTACCAGCATTTTGCCGGGGGCCATATATATTAAATGGGCGAATTATCGATACGTCAATATCAAACATATGTCGATAAGACAATAGCAATTGATCCACTGCCGCTTTACTTGCAGCATATGTAGTGCGACCATTGAGTGGGTGGGATTCATCCATTGGTGATTCTACGCATGTTCCATACACTTCGCTTGTGGAAAAATGAACAAGGGTCTTGAACATATCAAGCCGTGCCATCTCTGCAACCGTTATTCCCATTTCAATATTCATGCGATACGCTTCAACTGGGTACTTTAATGAAAACGGAAGGGGAACCGTTGCCAAGTCAAATACTACATCTATTGCTGTTTCTTCAAACGTCGATTTTACCCGATCCCCGCAAGTAAGATCCAATGGAGCAATATATACTTCATTAAGAGGACTCAATACTTTTTTTAAATTAGAATTAAGCCCAAGAAAATAATTATCTATAACAATTATTTTTTCGGGTTCTTCTTTCAATAATGCTTCTACAAGATGGCTACCAACAAACCCCGCACCCCCGGTTACTACTACAACTTTATTCTTTAATGACACTCTAAAACCCCATTTGCTATCTTTATAATATCTTCTTCTTGTAATAGATAATACATAGGAAGAGATAAAGTTTTTCTATGTAATCTTTCAGAGTTTGTACATGTGTGTGGTGCTTTAAATACTGGTTCTGTGCTTTGGGCATATGTGCCAATACCACATTCAATTCCTTTTTTAGTAAGATGCTCAATTATTTCATCTCTGTTTTCTACAACCCCAACATAACTTTGATAGGTGTGCATTCCTGCTGGAGATTCAAATTGTGGAATAAATATATCAGAATTTGAAAACATCCCGTTGTAAATTTTTGCTAGGTATTGTTTTTGTTTTATCATTCTATTCATCTTTTTTATTTGTGCAACACCAATTGCAGCAGTTATATCACTCATCTTGAAGTTGTAACCAATGTTTTTAAAAGAAGGTATTGATTTTCTTGTCCATGTAGACTCAACCCCGAACATTGAAGTTTCACGTACATACTTGGCAATTTCATACGAATCTGTTACAATTGCTCCTCCTTCGCCGGTTGTAATTCCTTTGCGCGCATGAAATGAAAAACATCCAGCATCGCCAAATGTTCCAATTGAATTCCCTTCAAATGTTGAACCAAATGCACACGCCGCGTCCTCAATTACGTGTAAGTCGTATTCGGAAGCAATTGTCATAATTGACCGCATATCGCACGGATTACCAAACGTGTGAACCGGGATTATTGCTTTTGTTCGTTTAGTTACAAGAGAATTAATAATTAGTGGTTCAATGTTAAACGTACTTGAATCAACATCACAGAAAACAGGTGTTGCGCCTGTATGTACAACTGCCAACCCGGTTGCTGGAAATGAAAAGTCTGCAACAATAACTTCGTCTCCCTGTCCAATACCAAGTGCTTTCAAAGAAAGAAAGAGTGCGGCTGTACAATTTGAAACGGCAACGGCGTATTGTGATCCTGTAATTTTACAAATTTCATTTTCAAACTCGATGCATTTTTTTCCTTGTGATACCCACCCTGATTTAAGCACTTTGTGTATTTCATTTATTTCGTCAATTGTGAAGTGAGGAGTTGTTAATGGAATCATAAATCCCCTTGTTAATGGAATTATAAATCCCCTCTGCCAATACACGAATATACCCATCCCGATTTAATATATTTCGGGTAAACATTACTAAGTACATTTCTGGCATCAATAAATATTGGTGGGTGTAATTGATTCATTTTTGACTTCATTAAATCCATGTCGCAACACCAGTGAACGTTAAATGCATTATGTGCAGTTGCAACAACTATCGCATCAACTTGTTGCAACACTGTTGGAAATTCCCACACTCCCTCTACATCACAACAGTGTGGGTCGTATACACGTACATCTTCGATTCCTGCGTCTTTGCATATACGTATAAAATCTGTCGTTGGAGAATTTCTAGTATCTTCTGAGTTTGGGGTGTATGCTAAACCAAAGATTGCAACCTTTGCGTGTTCTCGTTTTATTCCGTTTGCTAATAGTTCTCTGTTTAACGTAGAGAATATATATCGTGGCATTGATTCATTTACTTCTCTCGCCACACTAAACATTCCGTGTTGGTTTAATAGGAGATACCCATCTTTTGTAAGACACGGGCCTCCAACGCCCAACCCTGGCATTAATAGACACCGTGGGACATCTTTTAATGTGTCAATCCCCTGTTTTACAGTGTAATAATTTCCACCAGCATCTTCGCATATACATGCAAGTTGATTGGATATTGCAATCTGGGCATCTCGCACTGCATTTTCTCCAGTTTTAATGAGTTCTGCATTTATAGAAGTTGTTGGAAACAATTGCACTTTTTCGTCGTATACGTCGTTATAAAAATGCATTGCATGCAAGATGCTTGCTTGATTTACACCCCCAATAATCCGGGGATACTTGTGATGGTTTTCGATTAGTTTCCCAGGCATTACTCGTTCAGGAGCGTGCGCAACATATACATTCTTCCCAGATTTTTGTATAACGCTGGCGATCCGATCTGTTGTTCCCGGGGGAACCGTTGATGCAATTATTAGTATGGTTTTATCTTTTATGTGTTCTATAATTTTATCAACGATATTAAACAAATTAATAAGATCGAAGTTGTGGTATATATCAACGGGGGTTTGAACAGCAATAATTACCACATCGCATTTTTCAATACAACTGTAAGATGGGGTACACTGAAACGTTCTGTCCATTAATGCCGTTTTTAAATACCCAAGCAATTCGTCGTCTTTAAATGGTAGAATTCCAACGTTAAGCTCTGCTATTTTATGCCCGGATTGTATTGAATCTCTTTGAATGCCGTATACTCTGTGCTTTCCATGTACTCTATCAACAACGTCGCTGTTAGCTATTATAAGCGCTTCAGGGATTCCAACATATCCCATTCCAACAACTGCCACATTATACATCAAGAACATCATCTCTTGTAATATTATTAATAGTTTCTACAATATATTCTATTTGGTCTTCAGTGAGGTTTGGATGACACGGAAGGCTCAATACAACCGAACACGCGATCTCGGTAATTGGGCACTCTGTTCCAAGATAACTTCTCCTGAATATTGGTTGTTTATATATTGGATACGGATAGTGAACGGATGTTTCTATATCTCTCTTTTGAAGGTATCGTTGCATTCTTTCTCTGCTAATGCCAATGTTATTTAAAACGGTGTACAAATGATATTCGTGATATGTTGATTCATATTGTGGAGCTCTAATAAAATCAGACTCTATATTGTCAGAGTAGTATTTTGCGATTTTGTGTCTTGTTTTTTGAATGGACTCATATTTAGTAAGCTGTACACTACCGATCGCGGCGGCAATGTCGGTCATCCGCATATTTATCCCATTGATAACGTGATAGTATTTCTTCGATTGCCCATGATTTATAATCATTCTCATTTCATTTGCAAGACTATCATCGTTGGTTACAATCATACCTCCCTCACCCGTGGTAATGTTTTTTGTTGCGTAAAAAGAATAGCAGGCGATGTCAGTATAGTCAGCAGACCACGGCGCGGGCGCCTGACATGAATCGGTTATACATGTAATTCCATAATCCATACACGTTTCGTAAATTTCTGAAATCTCATCGCAGCGCCTCCCGTATAAATGAACCGGGATTGCTACTTCAGTAGTTGGAGTAATTTTTTCAAGCATGTCATCGTGTGACATACAAAAGTTGCTAGTAATGTCAACGAATATTAGATTGTTACCAAACAAATCGGGAACAAGCGCTGTTGCGGGGAAAGAAAACGCAGGAACCATTGTGTCTCCTTTGCGATTCCTACACATGATTGCTGCCATTAACGCGGATGTTCCAGAGCTTACAGCAATTGCGTGTTTTTTATGTACGTGTTTTGCAAACGCTTCTTCAAATTTTTTTACTTCTATACCAGCGGAAACATTTCCAGATGCAATGACTCTTGCAGCTGCTTCCTGTTCCTCTTTTCCAAAAAATGGTTGCGCTACTTTAATCACGATTCATTCCTTCTGGCATATCAACAATCTTAGCAGGCACACCGATTGCCATTTTTCCAGGGGGTACATTCTTTGTAACAAGTGCCCCCGCTGCAATGAAACACCCTTCCCCAAGACGTATTCCGGGAAGAATAATTGCTCCCGCACCTATCACCACTTTGTCCTTAACATACGTGGTTTTTAATTCATCGCTTGGCGGGTACTTGTCATTTGTAAAAACCACGCGCGGCCCAATAAATACATTGTTTCCAATTATAACATTCCTCGGTATGAAAACCATACTTTGAATTTTTACATTGTTTCCAATTTTACACTCTCCTTCAATTACAGTTCCACTGCCAACAAGCACGTTGTCTCCAATGGTAATTGGGTCGCGTATAAGCACATTGTGCCCAGTTGAAAAATTATTACCGTATATCACCCCCTGATATACAATTGAACCTTCTCTAATACATGCAATTGGGTTTATCATCGATCAAACACTTCCTTTAGTTCTTCAACTATCTTTTTACTTGCGTCTCCAGAACCATAATACTCGGAGTAAACCGCGGAAATCGGGGTGTTCGCGGGGTTTCTACAAAGTCGCATGGTTGAAAGAATATCCTCACTTGAACGTACACGTACAAGTTTGTTCCAACCACCGTATAGTGTATCTACCCACTCGGTTTCGTTTCGAAGCGTTATGCATGGCTTCTTTAGAATATACGCTTCTTTCTGTAACCCCCCCGAATCGGTTACAATAAAAGTAGAGTCTTTTACAAGTTTTAGCATCTCAAAATAACCAATGGGTGGAATTACTACGACATTTTTTGGGATTGGTATTTTATACGTTGCACATGCAATTCTTGTACGGGGATGCATCGGGAAGATTATTTTCCCATCGTATCGTTCAAACGCACGCAGTATTATTTTTGTTTTTTCCGCATTCCGTGTATTTTCATCCCTGTGAATTGTTGCGACAACATATTCTTCTCCAGAGTACTGGTTATGAGATTGCTCAATTTCTTTTTTAAATTGCATTAGTGTGTCAACCATAACATCTCCAACAATTCTCACAGAAACAAAAAGCCCCTCTAGTTCCAGGTTATGATATGCGGAAACACAAGGACAAAATAAAACTCGGGAAATATGATCAACACAAACCCTGTTTGTTTCTTCCGGCATTGTAAAATTATAACTTCTAAGACCGGATTCGACATGTGCAATTGGAATTCCCATCTTAACCGCTGCGAGTGCTGCTGCAAGTGTAGAGTCGGTATCACCATGCACAAGAACAACATCTGGAGATTCTTTTTCAAGTATAGGTTCCAATCCAACCATAACTTTTCCAGTCATTTCTCCATGTGTTCCAGAACCAACTCCAAGATTATAGTTTGGCTCTGGTAATCCAAATTCTTTGAAGAATATATCCGACATTTCATAGTCGTAGTGCTGTCCTGTGTGTACAATAATCTCATTACATGATTTTCGCAGTTCTTTTGATAACACTGCATTTTTAATCATGTGTGGTCTGTTTCCAACAACGTTAAGAACTCGTATCATACGGCAACCTCCACCACGATTTGTTTAAATTTTTTGCATAGATTTCAGAAGCACAGTTTTCTGTTCGTATTTTATAATCAAGCAGTGTTCGTTCATCTTCTGATAACCAAGTATACTTTTTCCCTACTCCAATTGGCTGTGGGTGCGCCTTTGGAATTACATTCCGGTGTCTTTCTGCTGCAACCGCGAAGTCAATAAGAAGATCAAGAGACAAGTTATTTGCTTCTTGTTCTATATCTTTTAATGACCATTCCGGGTGTATTGGTAATAGTTCCCGTAGTAACATGGGACCAGTGTCAATTCCATCGTCTACAAAGTGAAGTGTCGCCCCCACAGGACACCCCGCGATGAGTGATCTTCCAACTACACCCACGTTTCTAAACCAGGGCAACAACCCCGGGTGTGAATTGACTACACCTATACGTGCAGTTTCTATAATGTTTTGTTTTAATATTCCGGGGGCATCCAGGAGAATGTAATGTGGATTTATTTTTCGAATTGTTTCCACCATGTAATCGGAGTTAAGTTTTCCACCAATGACCGTTGGGCCAACTGTTCTAAATCTAAAATATCTTCCAATATCCCTTGACATTATGTGGGTTTTTACAAGAACAATGTGTGGTTTTATTTTTTCTTCTCTTAGCATTGTAGCAATTTTAAACCCGTAATCTCCACCCGATGTTAATACACAAAATTTCATTTAGAAAACCCCGCAGCACCTATAACACGCTGGAAAAGCACCATGTGCATCTACTATTTCTCTTCTTATTTTGCGCATTTTCTCGCCGTTCCACAATTTCAAAAATGGTTCTTCGTTAATGTTTCCCAAATCAAGATTATAACATCTCGTAGAAATTCCAAGAGACCCATCTGCGAAAATCTGTGCTGCTCTCCACGGAACTTTACATTCTCCATGTCGGTTTATCTTTTCATTGGGATTGTTGTAATACTTAAACAACTCGTCTTCTGTTTTTAAATCTGGGACAAATGATACATATTCACCCAACCCCCCCTTTATTTTCTGTATTTGTTTCCACAACACATTACAGTCAATTTTAGATATCTCTTTGGTGGTTGCACTACTTTTGGTTGCAGTGCAGATGTGCCCATATTGCACGTTGTGACTATCTGCCATTTCTTGTGTAATGAAATTGAGGTGAGAAAAAGTTACATGTGTAACAAACTCTGTGAAATCAAAGTCTATTAATTCGTCTTCTGGGATGCAAGGCATAAGAGACGGAATGGTTTCTGATAGTGTTGTGTAATTGTCTTTTGAAACTGTTACGTTTACAAACACTTGTGGGCATTTAGAGTTGTTTTTCTTTTTCTCTGCGCGTATTGCATAAATCCCAGATAGTGCCTTAGCGTGAGCCCCGTCCCGTCCGCGAATTTCATCATGTACCTTAGACGATCCATCAATACTTACGTAGAGTATATCAACCCCCGCTTTTACAATTGATGCAGCATGTTCTTCAAGTAACCATCCGTTTGTTGTGAGTTGAACTTTACAACGATTTACTTTCATGTAATTTATTATATCATATAATTGTGGATGTAGTAGCGGTTCTGTAGATATAATTGCAAACGTTGGTTTGTAATGTGCAACTTCATCAACAAGTCTTACAATTAATCCAAATGACATGTTGGTATTTTTATCCATGTTTTTGTAAAACTGTGTTTCTTTATCTCGTTTGCCAACATCACACATTTTACAATGGAGATTACACACTGAATTTATAACGAGAAATATTACATCTGGTTTTGGAGCGTAGACGCAACCAAGTTGATATGAAAGTTCCGACAATCCATATTTAAACGCGGTCATTGCATCACCCGAACAAGATTAAACTTCTTGTTAAGATAGTTTTCATATTCATCCCATGTTATAAAACCAAGATCAAGTATTGCTTGAAGATACCCACCCGCATATGCACACATCTCGCTTGATTGGTATCCGTTCTTGTAAATTCTGTTCATTATTTTTACATGTATATTTTTGTGTACCATTATCTCACCACACTTTTTATAACGTCATAGTATTCTTCCGCCAATCGTTTCCAATCGTATTTTAAAGACATGTCGTGCAATTTATATCTCTCAATTGGTGTTGATAGTATTTCATCTACAAGTGTACGGAATTCAACCGGGTTGTTATAGAACCAATATGCGCCATTGTCGGGTGGGAACGGTGGAGAACAGTGGGGCGTTGATAACATCGGCACGCCACATGCAAGATAATTAAACATTTTACCACCCGCGGAATATCTGTTGTGAATTGATGGAACAAGTGGATTGAGTCCTATTTTATGACTGTTAATTGCTTGCGGAAGTTGTCTGTACGGAACACGCCCGTGAAAAATAACTTGCTGCGCGTTTCTTGCGGCATGCATTGTTTTAGTCATATATTCAGTATGTAGAGAAGCCCCATATACGTGTAGTGGTATACCCATGCGGGATAAAATGGATATAGGGATTTCTAAATCAACCCATCCTTCAAGTGACCCAACATATACTGCACTATCCGTTTGTTCTTGATCGTCGGGTTTGAATATTTCTGTGTCTACCCCGTTTGGAATTATATGTATATCTTCAAATTTATGATAACTACCACAAAAAACAGTATCAATAAGATAATTGCGCAACCCAGGGGTTATTGTAATTATTTTGGTTGCATCGTTAAGACATTCTTTTACTATTTCGAATACAAGTTTCGTTGCCGCCATGCGTTCAACCGGGTTTGAAATATACATACTTGCTGCTTCGTGCATAACGTCGAGATAATCATATACTACAGGAATCCCAAGGTTTCGCGCAAAGAACGACGGGACTATGTTTGCAGATACAATTACATCGATATCGTGTTTACGAATAGATTCCTGCAAAATGTTCTTGTGGCGTTGCATGGATGCAACATACCAAAAACCAATGTTGGTTTCACATGTTCCTGCGGGTATTAGTTCACACTTGGTCTCTCGCGGTGTATTATCTTTGAACTTTGCATAATTAAAATTCATAACGTATACGTTGTTTTTGTGTGCAAGTTCATCAAAAATAAAGTTGAGTCGGTTTGGAACCGGGTGTCTCAACCAGTCTGTTGTTGGTATCACCATGATGTTTGTCATACAATCAATTCCTCAGATATAGTAATCGTGGAACCATCCTGTTTGTAATATATTCCCGGGTATGGAAGAGTCCACAATCCATTTTCACTCATCTGTCCATATAGGAATTTTCTATTTGTATTTGTTGTTACTTCTGTATATATTAACCCTTCTCCACGTATAGTTGCACCGTTTACATATTCAAACACTTTCACATATCGCATCCCATTTCCAATGTCTGTTGGACTTTCGTGAACAAGTCGGAAATGTTTTAGCGCCGGAACTTCCCCTGGTGGCGACGCAGGAGACAGTCCAAGATATGCCTTGTTTCCCATTACCGTTCTACCACTAGAAAATGCATCTGCTTCAGCCGTTGTGTTGAACTGTTGCGCATAAGTAACAACATGGTTTGTATTATATTCAACATAGATAATTGGCCCGGATCTATAAGAACCATCAAACAAGTGTAACCTTGCAATTGTCGTTTCATAATATGGTCTTTTTAGTACTTGACCCCCCTGGTTGTTTGCATAGAGATAGTCCTGGTAATCGCCGGGGGCTACATCTGCCCATGTTGACATTGCCCAGAATTTACCCGTTGCCATTTCTATATCGGTCACAACGTACTTTGTACGTAATTCTTTTGCAATTTTTATAGTTTCGTTTTCACTGTTAGTAACGAAAAACCTCGCCGCCCCGTAGGTTCCATATACCCCTGCTTGAAAAGGATTTGAATTTGGCGGTCTATTTGCATAGTATTGAATGATATGCCCATAGTCCCACCAAGACATCACACCATATGATTCGTTTGTGTATTTGTTATAGTGTGCGGGGTATTTTTCAGGTCTATCGGTATATACCTCATTAAAATGCATTCCTGTATCGGGGGTATTCGTTTTCATCCATTGTAAAGATTCTACCCACTCTTGGTTTGTTCCAAGTTTTACACTGCTTGAAAACACATAGTTTGACAATCCCGATACTATACAGAAATATATAATCAACCCTGCGGTCATTACTGCAAGTACTGTACGTACAGTACCACTCCGCTTCGCGGATTTTGTGGTGTCTTTGTTCTTTTTTTGTTGTCTTGTTTCTATTTTCACTTCTTTTGGTTTTATAAGATTAATCCCTTCTGATAAAACATACGCCGTAGTAATTGCAGCAACCGGGGCAAAATAATACTCGTATCTAATATGTTGGATTGTTGCAAACGATATTAAAATCGCCCACGTTGCAACAAATAGTATTTGTGGTTTTCTATCTTTAATTACCTTATATACCATTACGATAATTCCAAAGAGTGTAAGTGGAACCGCAATTCCAAACGTGAGCATCGCATCATTAAATGTCCATGCTCGCGCCTCTTGGACAGTTGATGAGTATGCTGTCTGCCCAAAGAATTGTAAAAAACTTCCAACTGTTAAGTATCGTATTGGTTCAACGAGAAGCGATATTATGGCAATGCCGCCAATTGTTGGAAGTGTATATTTTCCATCTTTAAAGACAAATAATATACCTACAACCGCTAACGCAGCGTATGCAATTACAGGTGCAAGTGAATATCCATCGAGATTTAATTCTGGTGTCCACGGTATCGTTATTAAATATAGTAAAATGATTGTTAAAAACGAAATACAATTAAGTTTTGCTAAACAAGAATCTCTTGGTTTGTGTATTGCCATCCATATTAACGTGAATATGAATACAACAAACGCAAATAGAATTACCGTTGGCATTGTATACATCAAAAGCATAAACGAACCAACAATTGCTATCACTGGAATCCCGGGGAGCAACCACTTGCCATCGTAGATAATCCATTTTTCTCGGTTCTTAATTGCCCACACGTATGCGGTTACAAATAACAACGAGAAGAGTACTTCGGCGGTGTGGTGGTCAAGATATCCCGCAACACTCCTATGAAAGAACTGACCACCCATGAATGCCATCATGATGGCAGCAATCATACCGGTCTTCCAGTCTCCTATCTCACGACCAAGCACGTATGCTATTGGTATACATGCCGCCGCCATTAGTGCTGGTACGAAGATCGACACGTACGCAATCTCTGCGGGAGTTGATGCACCTACTGCAATACACACCCATGCACACACCGTTGTAAATAGTGGCCCCCAGTTCAACCAAAGTCCATATGGAAAGTAGGTGAGAGGATCAAACCATTGGTATTGCCAATTCTGTACGTACAACTCAACAAGCCGTAGGTTGTAGTGCGGGTCATCCGCCGAATACAATGTAATTATCGACGCATCGCCAAGATTTATTACTGGTATAATTCTCAATACAAATGTAAAAACAGAAAGTGCAATGAGTGCACCAACAATGTGCTTCTTTTCAATGTTCATACTCTTCCTCGTTTCTTTCCGTAAACAACATTCATTAAATATGCAGTTGGCTTCGCAGTCCATGCACATCTGTTAGAACAATACTTTCTTCGACCAACAAGTGAATGCACAACGTAAAAAATCCCACCTGGTAGTGGGCAAGCAGGGTTTGCGCATCTAACAGCAACACGCCCTTTTTGTCGCGGTGACCCTTTCATTTTGGGACTCCGCCATATTAGTTTTCTTCCTTGGGAAGTTCTTTCTTTGTGTATGCCCGCCCAATAATCCATCCTAATAGCATTCCAAGGAAGAGTACTATCAGATAGTTGATCATATTGCCGACACTGGTTAGTGTAGTGACATCATTTGTCATAGTTGTCTCAATCATTTGCCCATCACTAAAGTAGTATTTATTGTAGTATAATTAGATATATCTTTCTGTTTAACGGTAAATGTTTATATACAAACATGTACGTACAAAAGTATTGTTATGGCTGAACCAAAATCAGTTCCCAAACAGGAAACGAGTGGTAGGAAGAAAAAGAACTACAACGTTGCCTTTGTGAAACGTGTAATGAAAGCATCCACCGGCGGAGAGTACCGTGTATCAAAAGATGTATCCGGGCTTGTTGCCGTCGAAGTTGAAAAGTATATTCGTGGAATTGCGCAGGATGCAGCACTCTTTGCAATGAATGCAGGGCGATGCACCATCAAGACCAAGGATATTGAAGCTGTTCTCACTCAGAGAAAGTAGCTTCAAACAAAACATTTTTAAATTTTAAGAACACACTACATATTGTCCCGAAAGGGACAGCGTGTAGTAGCAAGACCATCCATACATCGATGAACCAACCCCATAACGACACCTCACTGGGTACGGGATTCTACGAAGTTGATTTCTCCATGTGTTCCGGGTCGAATAAGACCCGGAATAACAAATTGTTTTAATCGCGTTTTGTGACCAACGGATTTTGTTGTATATGTTTGGACACTCGGCCGGGACTTTTGCCAACAGGCGCAATCTATGACCCGAAAAAAAGGGTATCTGGTGGAAAGTTTACTTGGCTTTGTATTGGATCTTCCCATCCTTGTATAGCTGTAGGAAGGCTTCAACCTTGTGTGGGCTGTTAGATGCAATCTTACCCAATGCCTCTTCATAGGTGGGGTAACGTTGTGCCCATGCAATGAGTTTGTCTTTCTCTTCATCTGTCATTGACATGAGTGATTTGTCTATGTCGAGAGTGACACTATCATAGTTTATCTTCCACACCATAGACTCACTATTTATCTCACCCCACACCCGAATGGGGGATGCGCGTATCTTCATTCCACGTTCGAAGAACTTCACAACATCTTGGACAGTTGTAGTTTCTGGCGATCCCTTCCATCCCAATGTGACCATCATCATGTATACCCGTGTGTTGGGCATTATCTTGTCCGGCAGTTTAAGATGCTCTTTGATGGTTATCACCACATCAGTACATGCCCAGTCAAAGAATATTATACGTACACCCTTTACATCTTTGATATCAATGTATGACAAGAACCAGGTGTATGTAGTCCCCTGGTCGAGCGAGTTTGGGTTGTTAGAGCTAGATGCCATATGTGGTGTGTGTATGTTATGAGATGTAGAAAAAAGTTATGTGACAATAGAGATACTACAGGAATCCAAACCCACTACCGCCTTCATCTTTTTTCTTGCGCCTACCACCACTCCCCCGCTCACCACGTGATCCTTTGTAACGTGTACCATATAGTATTCCCCACCCACTTGCCTTTGACTGTTTGGTTGCACTCCCGGTTAATAGAAAACTCCCAAACTGGTGTGTTGACCTGTGAGAACCGGGGCCACTGCCGCGAAGCGCACTGCTTGCCGATCTTGAATAGTCTTTACGATATCGTGTAATTGATTTGGGAGATGTTGCACGCCGAACGTTTCCCTTGGCCGAAGACCAATCGCTTTTTACTCCCCCCACAAACGCATCAAAATACCTCACCCTGCGTGGTACTGATTCTCGTTCATATCTCTTCGATGAACGCGCACGCCACTTATTTGCAAGTTCTTCTGATATTCCACGGCGTCTTCCGGTTTGAGGGTCGATATCTTCTTCGCGCTCTATTTCGCGCTCACGCCGCATGTATCTGGATATAGCACGCTGTTCGGATCGTTCAGTTGGTTCTCTTACATATTTTTCTTTTAGGTTGTCAACTTTCTTTTCTACCCACTCTCTTACTCCCATAATTACCTCCACAGAGGACTTTTATTTCTCTGTCTCACCGGGGGATTCGGTTGTCCATTCAATTGCGCAGCAAAGTTTCTATCGCTGTTAAACGTTGCGCGCATTCTCCTACGCATACTTCTATAGTTTCTCACTCCTGGTATCCTCCTCTTTGGGCCAATTAACGGAAATAGTGCATCGATTACCATTATCTCTGTGCCCTATCAACCTTATGCCCGATGTTTTTCATTTGGTTCATTACAGGCGTTGACGATACATAGTTCGCCGCTTTGGCAATTCTATCCTTGTATCGTATTACACGTGAGCAGTTTATCATTTGTTTTTTCTCCACTTACTCATTGTACGTGCAAGCACTGCGCGTTTCTTCAGCAACGGCGTTACCGCTATGGATTTTCCCCTATACTGTACATGTGTACCAACATTACCTTCGGCAATGTTATTAAGGACGCCCTTTGGAATTCTGCGGCCTTTGGGTACATTGAGTTGATCTCGAAGACTTCCCTCTTTGATATCAATGTTTTGAATCCACATATTCTTTTTCTTTGGCATCACTTAGCACCCCGTTGTTTTCTGGTATATCCACGAACACGAATCCTGGTTTTCCTACCAGGGACGCGCTTGAGATATCCTTTTACTTTTTCTTCTTGCATCTGCTACACTTCCTAATTCGCGCGTGTCGTATTTATATATTTCCAATAATTGTAACACGCATCTAACCCCCTTGGAAGAACCTCGTTTATAAATATCCACACAAGCATTACAATTGTTAATGAACTTATAATAATCACAGTTATGAAATACCAGAGATTTAAAAATTCAATTTGTGATAACGATACAACAAGCCCCGTAACTACTGCGAAAATAAACATTATCCACACTATATTTAACGCAATTGCACCAATCGCATTAATTGCAGATTTACCTAAATTTAAGCCTGGCGTCGCTGAGCTTGAACCGTCCGAGTTTCCTGTATCCTTCATATACATCAACTGTTACGAGATCGTCAATTTGTTTCATCGATTGTGCAATCCCCGAGTCAATTCCTGAGTTTGGGACAACCCGAAAAACGAGTTTCTTCCCGTGTTTTACAATGCTTGCGTTAAGTGTTTTGTTTGCCATTTTTTTCCTCGTTATATATTCTTTCTTCCTACGAACCACGATACAAATATTCCTCCAAACGATACAAGTAACATGAGATACGAAATGCCAATCATTTCAACGGGTATCCAATTTGATAACTGAAGCGCAATGAACACAATAATATAAAGGAACGCTGGGATGGTAACATCTTCCTGTCGTATCCAGAACGCCAACATTAATCCTCCCCAGAACAATGCCCAGATAAACATTCCCCATTTATCAGTATACGCGGTTGGCACAACTTCCGCGAGAGCTGCCATATTCCATTTTGTTGCAAAAAACGGATCGTAGTACTGCTCCTCGTATGTGGTTGTAGGTATAGGTGTTACCGCACCAAGCGTGAATGATACTTCTGCACCATATCCACACTCACTACACGCCCGGTAGTAGTATGTCCCGCCAGACGAGAGGGGCAATCCTTCCATTATTGTGCTATACGCCCCGCCACCAACTACCGGCTCAGTCGCCCACGAATACCCATTACTAGTACTACCTAGTACAAACCACGAATCACCCGCACCAACACCAACACCATTAAGTGTTACAATATTCGAACCAATATCAGATGCCACGCCTGTTGTAACACCCGCACACAAGGGCCATGTTGCACCTGCAACCGGTGAAACGGTAACCGGGGCTGCCGCAACACTGGGATTAATAGGGTTACCGAGGTCGTTATCGATGCTGGTGATACTCGCGTTTAATGTAGTAGCGCCATTTGACACACCATACAGCGTAAATGTCGCAAGAGTGACATCCGTTGCTCCAGCCTGCACGAGAGTATTCAGATCTGCCGCTGTAAGGTCAACGCTCGCACCCGGGGTTGCGCTTTCTGTGTTTATAACAGCCCACGCCGGGAATGATACAGACTGTATAGTTGCAACTCCGCCGTCTGCAACGGTGAATGTAATCGAATATCCAGCCAGACCGGTTGGAACGCTGTCGATTACCGCATCAACCGTTGTAATAGAGTCAACGGATACAGTTGCAGACTCGATTGTTATAGTTGCGGCAGTTGTTATACCTACAACCATTACAAGTGCCAGCAGCACCGCCAATAACAATTTGTGTGTCATCATGCTATTATCTCCCCGTATTGCAGTACAACATCACCATAGTCGATCAACGAATTACCATTCCAGTCGAATAACGGGATCGGTTCGTTCGTGCGTGCCCAGTCGAGATTGGTGAAGAATACCACAACATCGCTGAAATCTTTCCTTGCGTTTCCGTTTGCGTCTTCATACTTGTTATTTCCCGTTACATCGGTCGGAACATCCGCCCATCCTGGGAACGGTGTAAGATTATACCCGGTTATATAACTTACCTTTAGTTCGTAGTCTGAACCATATGCATTTGTAACTGTCAGATTAACGGTATATGTACCAGTTGCCGCGTATGTATGCGTGCAATTACGTGTTGCGTAATCTTCTGAACCGTTGTTATCAACGTCCCAACTCCACGCGGTTGCACCTGTAGACGAATCGGTGAATAATATAGCGAGGGGTATATTACCGCTTGTTGCATTTGCGGAGAAGGCGGCGGTTGGTGGG
>Ga0172365_10001615_pt1 | contig 16381 bp, 18 predicted proteins | sample LakKivSesite48cm_FD_114535 | JGI IMG/M metagenome (GOLD analysis project Ga0172365, IMG submission 114535) | Sediment microbial communities from Lake Kivu, Rwanda - Sediment site 48cm | ecosystem: Environmental > Aquatic > Freshwater > Lake > Sediment | place: Rwanda: Western Province, Lake... | reverse complement strand
TGGGTGCCATCTGCTGCGTGCCAATGCCAACTTTCTTGATCTTCACGTTCGGCAGGAATCTGCGTCTAACGACTTCAACCACGTCAACCGCTCGGCTTATGGATCTCCCTCTTGCTTTAACATTTACTTCTTTCGCTCCGCCGTGAAAGAGGGTTATGCATGCCAGTACATAGTTCATTACTGGCTTATTTCCGATCAACACTGCATTGCTTTCCGACATTTGTACCGCCTTACTCCTAGTTCTTACATTTTCTATAGGCTCGATAACCTTCTTTGTCGGTAAATAAATAGATTACGGTTTTAACTTCCAATTAGCAAGAAGTCCAAACCTGAAAAACCATCTCTTTTCTTGCTCTCTACTCGCTAAACATTTAAATGAATGATACTATTGTAAAGTTTCAGCTTAACAAACTACAACAATCGTGGGGAAAGATTTGGAAGCACTTACAAGGCGTTCAATCCAGCTCCTACGAATGCTTTACGAAAAGGGCAAATCTACAAAGGCATACACATTGCATTTAAAACAAGACGAGCTAGCAGGACAACTGAACATAAGCAGACAAGCCCTGAACGTTCATTTGCGAAAGCTCAGAAACCTCGGCTACATCCGCACTGGCAGAGGCTTCATAGACGTAACTGACAAGGGACTAAACGCACTCGGGATATCCTCAACTCCAGCCTTCATATTCATCAAGGTATCACCACTAAAAAGAAGCTATGCCTATGACAAAATCAAGGAACTCGCAGTTCAAAACGCTTTCAGAATCGCGGGCGACGTTGACGCACTTGTAATGGTGAACCGAGAAAAACTTGACGAAGTATTGAAAAAGCTGTCTTCTATTGATGGGATACAGGACACAAAATCATACATCGCAATAGAAACCATAAGATAAAGGAGACAATTACAATTGAAACTCTTCGAATATGAATCAAAAAACATACTGGCACAATATGGAATTTCAACACCTCCAGGTGGACTGGCAACAAACGCAAGCCAGGCATCCGAAGTGACAGCCAAACTCAAACTGCCTGTCGCGGTTAAATCGCAGGTGTTGGTGGCAGGAAGAGGCAAAGCCGGCGGAATCCTGTTCGCTGATTCCATCGAGGAAGCGGGAAAGGCTGCAGAAAAACTCCTGAGCATGCAAATAAAGGGCATACCGGTCAAGAGTGTGTGGATCGAAGAAAAAATCCACGTGAAGAGAGAGCTTTACTTCGGCATAACAACTGACAGGTTTAATCAAACCTATGTTGCAATTGCTTCAGCCGTCGGCGGAACAGAGATAGAAGAAGTAGCCGCGAAAACCCCTGAAAAAGTCATAAAAACCCCAATAAATCCCCAGCTTGGCCTCCGCCCATTCCAAACCCGACAAGTTGCCAGAAGAATAGGGTACGCAGGCAGTCAGATTTCCGAACTTGGAAGAATTTTTGAAAGATTATACGCTGCAGGCATGGATTATGACGCAGAACTGATTGAAATGAATCCTCTAGTTGAAACTGCCGACGGAAAATTTGTAGCGGCTGACGCCCGCATAATACTAGATGACAACGCCCTGTTCCGTCACCAAGAATACAAGAAGAGGCTCTTGGAAGGCGAAAGCGAGATTAGCCCGCAAGAACTGGAGGCCATGAAAAACGGTTTGGCATACGTGAAACTTGACGGAAACATAGGGGTCATCGGCAACGGAGCAGGCCTTGTAATGGCAACGTTAGACACAATCCAATACTACGGCGGAAAACCAGCAAACTTTCTCGACGTCGGAGGCGGAGCCCCCTCAGAAAAAACTGCCTTAGCCCTCAAAATAGTGCTCTCAGACCCAAAAGTCAAAGCGCTTTTCATAAACATTTTAGGCGGAATCACCCGTTGCGACGAGGTTGCAAAAGGGATCTTGGAAGCAAAAGAGAAAGTCGGAGTAACAAAACCCATGGTAATCCGGCTAGTAGGCACAAATGAGGAAGAAGGAAAACGAATATTGACAGAATCCGGAATCCACGTATTAGAAAGCATGGAAGAAGCGGCGCAGCGAGTTGTTGAAATCTCCAGACAGGGAGGCAAATAGAATTTGGGAATAATAATTGACAAAAACACAAGTGCTATCGTCCAAGGCATAACAGGGGCTCAAGGAAGCTTCCATGCGAAGCTTATGCTGGAATATGGTACAAAAATTGCTGCAGGCGTAACCCCTGGAAAAGGCGGAAATCAGGCCAACACTATTCCAGTTTTCGACACGGTTGAAGAGGCGCTGGAAAAGCATCCTGCAAACGCTTCAATAATTTTCGTGCCTGCTCCGTTCGCTGCAGATGCGGCTTTGGAAGCCATGGAAAACGGGATAAAGACAGTTGTAATAATAACCGAGCATATTCCAATAAAAGATGCGATCACTGTAATGGCATACGCGAAACAAGTCAACGCAACAATAATCGGGCCGAACACTCCGGGCATAATAACCCCTGGAGCATGTAGGCTTGGCATTATGCCTTCGCATATCTTCAAGGCCGGCAGCATCGGCATGGTTTCAAGAAGCGGAACCCTCACGTATGAAATAGCAGCCGGCTTGACCGGGAGGCAATTGGGACAATCAACATGCCTTGGACTGGGGGGAGATCCAATAATAGGATTAAACTTTATAGACGCCCTAAAACTGTTTGAAAGCGATCCGCAGACAAAAGCCATTGTTTTGATAGGAGAAATAGGCGGCAACCTCGAAGAATTAACGGCAAAATACATTACAATGGAAAAGTACCCAAAACCAATCGTCGCTTTTATAGCCGGGCGATCAGCTCCACCCGGAAAACGCATGGGCCATGCAGGTGCAATAGTGATGGGCAAAGCCGGGACAGCTGAGAATAAGATTGAAGCCTTCCAAAAGGCGGGCGTGGAAGTGGCTGAAAGACCAAGCGACGTAGCTGAACTATTGTCGAAACTTCTTCACACATGAAAGGCAATGGGCATTATTTTACTCTGGAAATTGGCAAAAAGTATATTTGACACTGGGGCGTCTGAGTGTTAGCCACGGAGAGAAACCAAATAGATGCCAATACTGGATCCGCTCAAGAAGACCCTTGCTCAAAAACATAGGCTCTACATGAAAATATGCCGAGAATGCGGTGCAAGAAACGCTGCCACCGCGGTGAAATGTAGAAAGTGCCGCAGCAAGAATTTACGCTGGAAGAAAAGAGAAATTGTGAAGTAGTTTTCATCTTGCTTTTCGTTAAAGGGTTCTGAACAAGGTTTCAATGTTAAAAGCGGTGTTTGCGCACCCATTTTTTATTAGAGGAACTGTTTGGCCGCTCACGTTCATGGCTTTCAACGCTTCACCCCCGGCTCTTACCTCTTCCCCGCAGGCAACTCCAACAATGCCTTCATAATGTTTTGCGTTCAAAATCTTCGGAATGCAGGAGCCGCCGGGTAAAATGTAAACGTCGTAGCCTTTTTTCTGAGCGAAAAGCGCAGCCCTTCCGACTGGACAGTCCGGTGAGCAATGGGCACAAATGTAGGATGGAATGTTGGGGTCGAAGGATGCCTTGCATCGATTGTCCATAAATTTTCTGGAACAGTGTGGCAGAAATAATGCCCTTTTTTTCGTTTGAACAAACTTCTCCCTCTCAATGAGGTTTATAGCTTGCACCTCTATCAGATCCTGAAGCAGAGTCACAGCTTCAGACAGGTCAAGGCCCGTTGCCTCTTGAATCTTGAACTTCTTTATCATTTCTTGCACGGTTTGACCAACTTTCTTGTGCATTCCCCTTTGATAGCCAACCCTAGCGATTTCGGTGAAGAAGAAACGAGGAATCCTCGAAAGGTCAAAGGTGAACCTGTAGGGCATAATTTACCTAATAGAAGGACAAACCTTTAAAATTAACTATTGATATACTAGCTTCAAACTTGAGTAGCCCTGAGTGCTAAGGAGGCTCACCATTGCCGAATATATTTAGACGGAAGGAAAAGAAAACAAAGGTGGAGCCAGTAAAGAAGACAGAGCTTGAAGAGCTTTGCGGAGACGATAAGGAAACGTATGATGCGTTATTTTCAATCATGTTTCTTGACCCTAGAAAAATTCCGACTTCTATGAAGCAAGCGGCCGAGAATGGGAAAAAGAGTGAAAAGGAGAAAGATTTTGTAAATGCTAGAATGTGGTACGAAGTTGCTGGAGGACTGGCAATGTACGAAGGAAATGTGAAAAAAGTCATAGAATACTACGGGGACGCAGAGAGGGTTACGGGTAGAAAATATCTAATCTTGAAGAATCCGGAAAAGGCTGTGGCGAAAGCGCAAGAATATTACAAGAAATATTTGCAGGTTTAATCTGTAGGAAAGCATAGGCGACATGGACACAAATGAGGATTAACCGTCAAGTTTTGTCATTTCTCTTTTTCTCCATACCCTAAAAGGTCTCTGAGAGATTTTACTTCATCCCGTAGCATGCTTACCTCGCTTTCCAGAGCATTGACCCTCGATTCTGCAACTTTCTTTAACTTTTCAATCTCAATCATCAAATTGGCACGTTCAGTTTCCAACGTGTTTATTTTCTCACGCAGATTCATCAATGTCTGCATAAGTTCCCCTTTTATGCCTTTAATTCTTTCAACCATACTTTTAATACTTGCTGTCTCCTCAATCCTCGTTTCAATTTCCACGGCGGCTCTAAACCTAGCTTTACATTTCGGGCAATCAAAAATCCCCGCAAGTTTTGGTTTTTCGCCTTCTTTCAATGGCTTTCTCGAAGGAATAGGCCAAGTCTTAACAGGGGTCGTTACGTCGTTGCCACATTTTGGGCAATTGACCAAATAATCTCCTCTCCTCCTGTAATCATCATGCATTGAGTTTAAAATGTGTTTTGCATTGGGCACGTGACCGAACATGGCGGTGAGACTTCTAATTCTGAACTATGACAAATAGGGCACGTGAAAGTTCCTAGACTGATTGGGACAAACTCGAATACGAAGAACGATTAGGATTGCTAGAAGGAGAGAAAGAGTCTAGCTGTGAGCCAAGCTTTTCTGGAACTGGACTCTATAAGCGACGTGGACATTAAGAAAAAGGGAAGAAAAGTTTTAGAGTGTTATCTGGAACGTTAGCCGGTCAACAAGCTCCTTGTAACGGTTTCGGATAGTGACTTCAGTCACCTGTGCTATCTCAGCTATTTCCCTCTGCGTTTTTCTTTCGCCTGTCAACACTGAAGCGATATAACTTGCTGCGGCAGCGATGCCAGTGGGACCGCGGCCCGAAGTAAGTTTAAGCTCTTTTGCAGCTGCCAAAATTTTATGGGCGATTTCTTCGACTTTTCCTTGCATTGTTAACTGGTTTGAAAACTTTGTTATGTATTGGCTTGGTTTGAGCGGTGGAATAGAATAGTTAAGCTCTTTGATTAGAAAACGATAACTGCGACCGACTTCCTTCTTGTTCACGCTCGACGCTTGTGCTATCTCTTCCAGAGTTCTAGCCAAACCGCATTGCCTGCACGCCAAATATATCGCTGCTGCAGTTACGCCTTGAATCGATCTTCCACGTATCAGTCGTTCTTTCACAGCCTTTCGATAAATGACTGAAGCTGTTTCAAGAATGCTCTTGGGAAGATTCAGGTTGTTGGCGATTTTTGTGATTTCAGACAAGGCAAAAGCAAGGTTGCGTTCCGTTGCGTCTGAAACTCTTATACGGCGCTGCCATTTTCTCAGCCGATATACCTGAGCTTTTTGACCTGGCGACAGGCTTTTTCCGTAGATGTCTCTGTCATGCCAATCGATCATCGTTGATAAGCCTTTATCATGAATCGTGTAGGTTAATGGTGCACCGACCCTTGTCCTCTTAATCCTTTGTTCGTTATCAAAAGCCCTCCACTCTGGTCCTCTATCTGTTATCCTTGCAGCCAGTACGAAGCCGCAGTTCATGCAGACGATTTCGGCGGATTCATAATCGCGCATAAGCCTTGTACTACCGCATTCTGGGCAACTTTGAACCTTTACAGGTTCGGGGTTTTGCGCTGGTGGCGCTGAATCCTCCTCTGCATGTGCTTCTTCATTGTCATCCATACCTTTTTTTCTCCTTTCTCCTCTTTGAGGGGAAAATATAGACCTTTTTATTTGTCAATTTCTCAGGATCTCGGACTGTAGGCCTTATGGCTGCGTAAGGCGAGGATACTGGACCAAGTATGTCAAAAATCTTTCCAATAGGCTTCAAATTCTCGTCAACAACCGTATCCCCAATTCTTGGAGTGTTCTCAACTTTTGCTATGATGTTGTGACTTGGACTTATATGAAGGATTAGGCCTAATCTCTGCAAACTTTCAATTTCCCCTCACGAAAAGCAAAATGCTTCAACGACGCAGCCTATTTAAACTTTTCTACGTCAGAACTCGTAGCTACACAAACCTTGCTCCCAAACCAGCTCAATCTGGGCACATTTCGATTCAGACTTCACTATTCTTGGTGTTTGAAGTTCTCTTGCAGCGGGTAAATGGTTACTCTTACAAAATGACATCGGGGAATTGCTGCTGGTTTGTCATGATAGATGGAAAAGTTTCTGTCTGAGCATTTAAGCTGATTTCTGCGCTCTGATGTTTACGCAGTAGCTCTGTTCGCACCTGAAAATCAATTAAGAAAGAATTGAGCCCCTGCCCGTCTGATGGATTTTGAATTTTGAGAAAGATGAGCATTCATAAAAACGGAGAAAGATTGAAGAAAAGGGTTTTGTTCGACAGGCTTTGAAAATGTTAGTATAGGGGAATGAGCCAAAATTTACCGTAAGAGAAAGAAGTCGAAATTTACGTTGCTAGGGTCGAAACCTTCATAAATGAGGATTGTTGATTAGACTGTGCATTTAAAGGGTGAGGCCTATGTCCAAGCCATTCTACGTAAAGTTTGAGGTTTCGAAGGAGCTGGCAGATGCCGCCTATGAAGCCCTGCAAATAGCCGCAAAAACTGGCACTGTTAGAAAGGGCACGAACGAGACAACGAAAGCTATTGAAAGAGCTCAAGCAAGACTTGTGGTCATAGCTGAAGATGTTCAACCGCCAGAAGTTGTGGCTCATCTGCCTCTACTGTGCGATGAAAGAAAAATTCCGTACATATTTGTTCCGAGCAAGGAGAAGATAGGCAGTTCCATAGGCATTGATGTTTCCGCAGGTGCGGCATGCATCGTTAAAGAAGGGGATGCAATAGGATTAGTTAAAGAGATAATTGCAAGAGTCGAGCAGATCAAAAGAGGAGCAAAGTGATGAGCAAATACGGGAAAGAGGCTGAAAGCGCAGAACTTACGCCTGCAGAGGTGATCCAAGTCATTGGACGCACAGGCGTAACCGGTGAAATCTCACAGGTCAGAGTGCGCATCCTCGAAGGGAAGGATAAAGGACGTATAATAACACGGAACGTTAAGGGACCAGTGCGTGTGCAAGATCTATTAATGCTTAGGGAAACTGAAAGAGAAGCAAAGAAAATTAGCAGATAATTTTGGTTCAAAGTTGTCAGGAGATGTTGCACATGCCAAGACCTAAGAGATGTTCATTCTGCGGCAACGAATTCGCAGTGGGTACGGGCATGATGTACGTCAAGAACGACGGGTCAATTCTATGGTTCTGCTCAAGCAAGTGTAGAAAAAGTTCCTTAACGTTGAGAAGAGATGCGCGTAGACTTAAATGGACAACCTACTTCGGCAAGGAAGAGAAAGGAAAAGCATGAATTTCTGCATTTTCAAAAATAGGTCTTCTTCTGAGCTACCTTTTAATCCCCAACATTTTTTCCCATAAGGGTTTATTGTGAATGCAGCCAACATCTGGTGCCTTCACATTTCCCTCAAAGTAGCTGTAGGCTCTGGCTCTGCACCCCCCGCATATGTACTTGTCAGGACATCTTCCGCACCCTATTTTTTCCCCGTTAACCACGTAATCTTGCAGGTTTTCTCTTGTGCGAAGTTTCCACAGCAGCGGATGATCATCCCATATTTCTTCGAAGCTGTCTTTCAATATGTTGCCGAGCACGGTGTCTTCACCAGTTTGGAAAAAGACGCAGGGTTTTATGTCTCCGTTTGGTTCAAGACAGCAGTAAAGTCGACCTGCACCGCATCCGCCTAAGAAGTTTGCAACGTTTTCCACGCCTTTCTTCGCTGCATAGTGCGCTTCAACCATGAATTTTTCGCCGCACTTTTGTGAAAGCTCTTTCGTCACGCTTGCGTATTGCGGGCACGTGCTGAAAAACCTGTCAACCGTCACATCTGATTTTCCATATTTGCTTTCTTGCTCTTTCTTTTTCAAATACAATTTCAATATTTCTTTCGCGATAGCTTCTAGGACATGGTACCTCTGGTTCGGGGTTAAATCCAGTTCAATATGTGCTTTGGCTCTTCCCGTCGGAATATAGTTGAAATGCATGAATCTCACGCCTAAATCTTTTGACAGTCTTAGCAGTCTATCCAATTCTGCTAAGTTGTCCCCGTGCAAGACGGTTGCGATGCAAGTGTCTATTCCTTCTTCGAGAGAGTTCTTAACGCCTTCGATTGCTCTTTCAAATGAGCCTGGCATGCCTCTAAACTCGTCATGTACTCTGGGCGTTGCTCCGTCAATGCTTATCTCTACATAATCCACTCCGGCATCTTTGATCCTTTTGGCATTATCTTGTGTGATCAAAGTACCATTAGACGCTATGCTTACGTAGCCTACATGTTTCTTGGCGTAGGCTGCGAGTTCGAAGAAATCTCTGCGTGTAAGAGGTTCGCCTCCGCTGAAGGACAACGCTGGTAACCCTATGCCCGATATCTTCGAAAGTATATCCAACACCTGCTTGGCTTCATCCGTGGTCAGTTCTGGAAGTTTTTGACCCGCATTCTCGTAACAATGTTTACATTTCAAATTACATTGATAAGTCAGATTCCAAACAACTTCAAAAGGTCCGCTTGGTGTAAAAGGCACCCGCACACCATATTTTTTTATACCTCTCATCATTAAACCGAAGCCTCTGAGCCAAGCCTCGCCATATTGATTGTTTAGAAACTGACTGCGCATGAAATCCTTATCTACACGAAGAAGACGGCTCCCAAGTCTATAGAAAGGTTTGGCGAGTTTGATGTTTACATGTTGGCAAGCTGGGCAAAGGGAAGCCGGTTCACCTATAAAATCTTTCAAAGAGTTGATGAGCAAGCCACCGTCTCTTGGGCATTGTTTGTCCAAAATACTGATTATACGTTTAAGGAAGGGATTAACTGAAACTTGAAACAAAGAATTCTCTATGGCGTCGATTTGCATAGTAACTCAGACTATAATTGTAACACGCCTTGGTATTAATGGTTACCCTCCTGCCTGCGACACAATTCAGTGTGCAAAGCAAGTACAAATCGCACCCACTTACCATTTCACATTCTAGTTGATCTGTTATACATATGCGAGAGGCATCACTATGAGGCAGGATGATTGAGCATGGGCGAAGAAATGAAACTCGCAGCACCTTGCGGTTTGTATTGTGGGGCTTGTATTGACTATTTAGTTCATAAGGGCTGTCATGGTTGTGGTTGCCAATGTGGCAAATGTGATTCCTTGGGGCACCATGAACAATGCGACATTTACAGATGTTGTTTTGAGCAGAAGAATCTCGAAGCTTGTTCTAAATGTGGAGACTTTCCGTGTGCAAAAGTCATACAATTCTGCTATGACCCTGTCTGGTAGCATCATTTACCAGTAATAGAAAATTTGCGAAGACGTAAGACTATTTGGACAGAAATGTGGCTGAAAGAGCAAAAAGAGACGTGGAGCAACGACTGGTATCTCCGCAGGTGGCTTTGGTTCCAAGAAGAACATGGGGACTGGCTTAAACGATCTCGAAAAGAGATAGGCGACATATTTTCTGAGAAGAAATGACCCTGTAAGGCTTGGTAGCGGGGGGTTGATTTGAACAACCGTTCGAGGCAGCTTGACCTAGCTGCTATCTCTGGGTTTCTCGGAGCACTTAGGCTCTTATGAGCCCAGCGGGTTAATCCTGGCTACCCCACCCCGCTATGCTGGGTTAACAACCTAGGTGAAGGTGCCTTCGGGAGTTAACAGCACATTTTAATTGAAGTTACTAAGTTAAGGTTTTCGATCCGCAAACGGTTTCAGAGACAATCTGCAAGGCACTCTGTTACTCTTTTTAGCATTTTCGATGCAAGCGCTTTTGCTATATCGATCGATCGTTCACTCAATTATCGAACAACTTATGATGGCTGAAAGGAGTAGTATATTCAGTACCATGCCGACGGCAATAGTCTGGACTATTGGGCTGAAGATGCGTTCGGCTATGAAACAAGCGGACAAATTTCCTTCAGGCGTGCGCACTCCTTGTTTTGAGGTCATAAAGGAGTATGGTTCATAATTGTTACTGGTCGGAGTGTCAGTCAATTAAGAAAATCTGGGTGTACATGATGCTAATGAAGGATTTGCCGGGGGCTGCCGACCTCGCGCCAAGGATCGCAATAAGACTGCGATGAACACCAAGACCGGGATTCGGAGAGTTCGAGCGCGATTGTGCCCAAGTCTACAAGACTAGACCAAGGTGATCAGCAGCCCGTGCGTAGTTGTATATGCAATATTAATATTTAATAAAGATTTCTATTCAACCGCCCAACAAGAATACACTTGTTAGTCATCTTGCAAGTGAAAGGTTCTCATCGCAAGACAATACGCTCTTGCGTCCGTTGATTTGAAGGGTTTTGTCTGGGATCTGTTGTGGTGGTGGAGGTATCAGTCGGAAAGAACGGATTTTCGCTATTTTTATGCTCTTGTGAGTTTGTCCGTCAAATCGACTACTCTAAATTCTCCTTGTTCTTGTGTGTGTTGAAGTGTTTCGTATATTTGCAGAGTCTGTTCCGCAGCCTCTCTCCAAGTGAAATATTGTAGAACTCTTTTCCTGCCGTTTTCTCCCCATTTCTTGGCTCTGTCGGGATCGCATAATGTTTCTTTGATGCCCCATGCAATGTCAGTGGGATTTCCTCCATTTACATGCACGCCGTTTTGATCGGGTCCCGACGGAACAACTTGTTCTCTGAAGCCCACTACTCCTTGTGCTCCGACAATTATTGGCTTTGCCATCGACATTGCTTCCAAGCTTACTATTCCAAATGGCTCGTAGGTTGAGGGAAAAATGCAGACATCTGCTGCTGCATAGTGTAGAATGCGTTCCTTCTCAGGCACGAATTCAAATCTACAAGCAACTTTCTCACTTATTCCAAGCCTGTTTGCTGTCTCAATTATGTCATTCTGCTGTTCACCCTTCCCCAAAATGACCAATATAGTGTTCGGATACTCGCTCAGTACAGTAGGCATTGCTTGGACCAAGTTTGTGACACCCTTGACCCACGTAAGTCTGCCGAGGAACAGGACCATCTTTTCATCAGGTTTTATTCCGTACCTGTCACGGATTGCGGCAATATCTTCAGCTCTGCAGTTTCTTGGATTATAATGCTCAGGGCCCACGCCGTTCCAGACTACACTTATTTTTGATTTTGGCCATCCATGCCTTGTCAGGTCCTCTTGCATTGCATGACTTACAGTTATTATTTTGTCTACCTTTTGGGATGTCGCCCATTCAAGATGTGAGACAACTTCTGAACCTGGCCCGCCAGCTCTTCCCCACTCGGTGCTGTGGACATGGAAAACCACCGGTGTTCTTGTTTCGTTTTTAACCATAATACCCGATATACTGCTCAGCCAATCGTGTACACAGACAACGTCGTAGTTGCAGTGTTCCTTTTTCAACATGCTGTTTATGAATTTTGTCGCACTCAGTATGTTATAGATGAAAATGTCGTTAAACATGCGAATGTTTGTGCCCCATTTCTTCAAGTCGTCAATCACAAACATTGGAAAAACATTGCTGGCATCCGCAATCAAGGGTCTATGAACCTCAACACCTTTTATGATCTCTCGGGTCTTCAAATTCCCAGGATTGAGGGTGAAGACCGTCACGTCATTACCCATAGAAACAAACTCACGCGTTATGTACTCTGCGTAGGTTCCTAGGCCCCCCACAAGGGCAGGCGGGTACTCCCAAACAAAGAAACCAATCCTCAATTTCAAACCTCACTAGTAGATTGTTTTCTGTGTGAATTGACGAATAGAATGCCTATTGAACGCAAATCAGATTCCTCTTTGTTTAGGATGCGGTCATGAACGGATAAATAGGTTATGAATTCATAATTTGAACCTAGAGTTTACTTGATCCTCCAAGCTTCTAACATGAAACTCTGCAATCTTGTTGGTCGTGTTCTTAAGTTTGTCAGTTCAAATGTCGAATACCTTATACTCAACACACATTATAGTGTGATTGTAGAATATTTAGATAATTAGGATTCAGCGTGAATCAAACAGGTGTTACTCACTATCAATCTGTATTTATGATTCGGATTTATGGGTCATAAGTATAAAATATACAGTTTATCAGAATTGTCGCTCCAGTCCCGGATTCCGAGGAGAATAGGTGAACAATTGTATGGAGCTTTCAATGGAAACTGGCGACTTGATCAAAATATACGATGAAAAGAATGAATCTTGGAAATTTGTCAAGAAAGACAAAGGCATTAACAAGCAACTGACGATGATAGAAGATACTCTGTCAAGGTTCGGGCTGCTAAAAAATGAGATAAGAGTATACGTTTATCTTGCAAGGATGGGAGAGAGGAAAGCCGGTGAAATAGCAGAGGCTATATCACTTCATCGAACCGAAACTTACAGGATCCTACGTGATCTGGAAAGGAAAGGCATTGTATATTCAGCTTTTGAAAAACCTCTGAAATTTACGGCAGTGCCCTTGGAAAAGGCAATTGACCTGTTGATAGAAGCTCAAAAGATGAAAATTAAACTTTTGGAAAAAGAGAAGGTCGCTTTAGTGGATCTGTGGCTGTCTATGCCTCAGCCTAAAGTTGAGGATAGCAAAAAAGAGATTTTCCAAATACTTGAGGGTGGACAGCAAATAATCTTGAAAGCAAATGAGCTCTTGAGAAGGACAAAAAAGGAAATCCAGATCTTTACGCCAGGAGAATACCTAGCTCAACTGTATCATAGTGATTTTGTAGATAACCTGAAGCGCTACTCGAACAAACTCGACATCACATTGTTGACTGAAAATTCATTGAAGAGCAGATTCTTCATAGAGAAGATGAGTTGGGCGAATCATAGATACCGTGTGGCCGATGTTAAGAATATCCCTTGCTTCATTATCTCTGATAGAAGTGAACTGCTAGTAACCATCCAAGAAAACGATGAAGAAAGAGAGAATGTTGAAAAAAGGAAGTCAAAGACCGTAGCGCTGTGGACAAACTACACTGCGTTTGTCGAAACACTTCAAATGCTGTTCTTCAAACTTTATGAAACGGGTAAGACAGTCCAAGAAATATGTGTAAGAAGTTCCGCTTGACAGGTTCTTTCCTTCTTTGCCATCGTATAGGTTTTCTTTCCATACGTTTTGTGTTTGGCAGAATGAAGATCTAGCAAATCGGCTAGCTATCGTATGTTTATAGTGCAGGCTGGCATCTTGCCGGCCACTGGGCGTTACACATTTTTGGGTTCAATATGAGATCTTCTTGTATTGTCTCCGAAATAGAGAAGTAGTCGGTTCAGATCCTGCTAAGCTTATTCTAACATCTTTCGTGTAAGATTGTCATAATGCCTGCTGGAGTGTCCTAGATGCCGAGCCGTGTCCTTGTTTGTGCTCATTGGTGGTCCTTTTGATTTTCGTGCTGGGCAGTTACTGTATTTCTGTCGTGCAGTTCAATGAAAAGATTTATTAAATCGTACGACAACCGATAGCAACACCGGGATAAAAGAGAGATAAACCATGATACACTATCTTAAAAAGAAAATAGGGGCACGCACGTTATTTAGTAAGCGCGGTATGGTCGGGATTGAAGCCGCTATAGTGTTGATAAGCTTTGTCATCGTTGCCGCTGCGTTCAGCTTCATGGTTGTCAACATGGGTCTTTTCTCTACACAGAGAGGCAGAGAAACAATTCAGCAAGGAGTATCAGAATCAAGCAGTCCGCTAATCATAGATGGCAATGTAATGATAAGAGCGACCTCTGGCACTCCTGCTTCAGTCGATGCGATGATGGTTCCGTTGAAGACAATGGGTGTTAGGTACGTTTCAATGAACCAAAACACGAGCGAAATCTCGTTGAGGGTAGAAAGTGATGTTGCATACGCCGATATCTATTATGGAATTAATGCGACCTACGAACCGCTGAACACACAATTCGACACTTTGGTCGATGCTGTCAAGAATCAGACTGGTGGCAAGACTAGTACACAGCTCTTCGTAGGCAACACTGATGGGGACACGTCGCTTGACTACGACGAAAAAGGTTACCTAGTGTTCTACTTTGCCACTGCGGATCAGGCAGGAGAAAGGGAACGTATCTATGTAGAGATTCGGCCTGAGAAGGGTGCACCGATATCTGTCGAGTTGGTTGTTCCACCACAACTTACTGAAGGATGGCTAACAATCGGCAGTTAGGTGAGCCGCCATGAACAATCTAATGCGTTGCATTCGCAGGAACAAGCGTGGTATCGTTGGTATTGAAGCTGCCATAGTGTTGATAGCCTTTGTCGTGATAGCCGCAGCCTTGGCCTATGTGGTTATAAACATGGGTTTCTACTCTTCGCAAAAGGCAAAGTCAACGATAGACAAAGGTAGTGAGGAGGCGACAAGTGCTCTAGAACTTGACGGATTCATTGTTGGATATGGGAACAGCTCTAGGGTGCAGTGTCTTGCGATTCCATTGAAGCTAGCTGTCGGTCAGGAACAGGTGGACATGGCTCCCAATGTCACACTGGTGGCAGTATTTGGCACAAACTTTGCGCTGTCAGACATTTACAGAAATGCAGTCAGCACTGCAAATGAAAATCTGACCGAACTCATGGTGAACGTTACAGGCACTCCTGGTGCTACGTGTTACATCTTTAATGATGACGGTGACATGGTGCTTGAGCAAAATGAAAAAGCATACATGGTGCTAAACTTCGGCGGCACATATGCTTTGACATCATATAGCAAGGTGAAAGTCGAGATCAGGACGAGTAGAGGCGCGGCTTTGATGATTCAAAGAGAAATCCCAGGCGGTCTGCCAGCCAACAGCGTATTCGACCTCGGCTAGAAAACGCACGCTAAACAAATGCCTCAAAAGCCAGCGCCAACTCCGACTATGCTGTCCTCAACTACTTATGAATGTGCTTACCTCCGTTTTTATAGTTCTTGCCAAGAACACTTATAACACTGGTCAGTGAAGCGGCATAAGTTCGAGTTTCATAATCTCAAGAAAGCGTTAAGTCTTGCTTCTCTCTCACTTTTGGACTTATTCAATATTGCAATTACCAGAATTTCTCAGCGTATTCAGACTTTTGACTCCGAACCAAAGTCTGAATCATCGGCAAATGTCTACTTGATATTTCAAACAATCTTGTGTGCAACGTCTGCAGAGGGTGTGACGCACAGAATATTATATCGCAATATACTAGATGTGTACAACAGGTGAACAATAAAATGAAAGGAAAGAAAACACTACAAAAGCTGCTAAAGCAGACTCGCGGTATGGTAGGCATCGAAGCGGCCATAGTGCTGATTGCATTCGTGATCGTTGCTGCAGCCTTCAGCTTCATGGTTGTCAACATGGGTCTTTTCTCAACACAGAGAGGTAGAGAAACTATCCAGCAGGGAGTATCAGAAGCAAGCAGCCCACTGACTCTAGACGGAAGCATACAGATGGAAGCTGCAAGCAACAACGTTACTGGGTTTGTGATTCCTTTGAAAACTCTAGGAGTCAGATATGTCCCCATGAAGCATAATACAACCGAGATAACCTTGAGAGTTGAGACTCACACTGCAATAGCCAACTGCTATGGCGGAATAACCGCTACTGACCCGCAAGATAAAACATTTGACACACTAGTAACTGTACTAGGTTCTGCTACTAACTGTACACTCTTCATAGGAAACAGTGACGGCGACACTTCGCTTGACTATGACGAAAAAGGCTACCTAGTATTCAATTTAGCCTCAGCTGATCAGGCCAAAGAAAGAGAACACATCTTCATCGAGATCCGACCGGAGAAAGGCGCACCAATATCCATCGAATTCATAGTTCCGCCACAGCTTACAAATGGTTGGTCAACAGCAGGCACTTAGGTGAGCCGCCATGAATCAATTGATGCGTTGCATTCGCAGGAACAAGCGTGGTATCGTTGGTATTGAAGCTGCTATAGTGTTGATAGCCTTCGTCGTGATAGCCGCAGCTCTGGCCTATGTGGTTATAAACATGGGTTTCTACTCATCGCAAAAGGCGAAGTCAACCATAGACAAAGGCATTGAAGAGGCGACAAGTGCTCTCGAATTGGATGGATTCATCATAGGATACACAAACGGCACTAGTGTACAG
>Ga0172365_10001613_pt1 | contig 16400 bp, 14 predicted proteins | sample LakKivSesite48cm_FD_114535 | JGI IMG/M metagenome (GOLD analysis project Ga0172365, IMG submission 114535) | Sediment microbial communities from Lake Kivu, Rwanda - Sediment site 48cm | ecosystem: Environmental > Aquatic > Freshwater > Lake > Sediment | place: Rwanda: Western Province, Lake... | reverse complement strand
TCAGCCAGAATGTCCTCTACTATCTGGCATTGTTCCGGAGCGTTATGTGAAGTTAAATCAACGACATGAAGGAGTATATTGGCTTCGGATAGCTCCTCAAGGGTTGCCCGGAAAGCAGTTACAATAGTGGGAGGTAACTTCCGAATAAAACCAACGGTGTCGGTTAGTAAGACTACCGTTTTATCAGAGAGGGTTAGACGCCGGGTAGTTGGGTCTAAAGTGGAGAAGAGCTTGTTCTCAACGACTACATTAGCCTGACTGAGGGCATTGAGCAAGGTGCTTTTACCGGCATTAGTGTAACCGACTATGGCTACTATAGGAATGCCGCTTCTCTTGCGCTGCTGACGATATAGTGCGCGGTGTTTCCTTACCTCTTCAATCTGTGCTTCCAGCCGGTGTATTTTCTGGCGGATAAGGCGTCTATCAGTTTCAAGCTGTGATTCACCAGGACCTCGGGTGCCAATGCCACCACCAAGCCTTTCTAAGTGCCGCCACTGACCGGCAAGACGAGGCAAGAGATATTGGTGTTGCGCCAGTTCTACCTGAAGCTGCCCTTCACGGGTTCGAGCCCGCTTGGCAAAAATATCCAGGATTAGAGCAGCACGGTCAATTATTTTTACCTGAAGGGTCTCCTCTAGATTTTGTTGCTGCAATGGCGAGAGCTCATCATCAAAGATTATCACCTCATAGTTGGCGCTACCCTTCAGCGACAGTAGCTCATCCAGCTTACCCTTGCCCAGATAGTGCGTTTTCGAGGGGGTAGGCAACCGCTGCGTGAGCCTGCCGACTACATCCGCCCCAGCCGCCTTCGCTAATTGAGCCAGCTCCTCCATAGAGTTCTCGGCCAGCCATCTATCAGCACTGCCCTTGGCAGCCACCGCGGCTAAGAATGCCCGTTCCGGAGATTTTTGGGTAACAACGGCCCCTTTAATAGATACCCCCTTTGTTTTGGGAAACAACTCATATCTGGTTTAGCTATGAAATTTGCCATTTATTTTCCCGGGAAACAATTCGTATCTGGTCAGATATGAATTGTTTCAAGTGTTATGTCAAGTTACTTTGCCCTGAATTTGTGTTTAGTATCACGCCATTCGGCTAACCGCGACAAACCTTTCACCAGCGTGGCATCCGGGACGGTTAATGATAGCCGCACATAACCCTCGCCATCTTTGCCATAACCTATCCCAGGAGTAACTACTACCCCGACCTGCTCCAATAAATCATTGGCAAACTCTATAGAGGTATAGCCTTCAGGAACCTTAGCCCAAACATATAGGCTTGCCTTTGGTGGTTTGACTTCAAGGCCGATTTTATTTAGCATATCAACCACTAGGTCTCGGCGTCTCTGGTAGATAGCATTGTGCTGCTGGATGCAATCCTGGGGTCCAGTCAGAGCCTCAATGGCTGCATATTGAATTGCCTGTGGGATGCCTGAATCCAGGTTTGATTTAAGCGTCTTTAATGCTTTTATCATTGCCGCATTACCTACCGCCATGCCAATACGCCAGCCACTCATATTATAGGTCTTGGAAAGTGAATGAAACTCTATACCTACTTCTCTGGCACCATCAGCCTGCATAAAACTGACTGGCCGGTAACCGTCAAAGGCTACTTCGGTATAGGGAGCATCATGACATACCGCCAGATTATTCAGGCGGGCAAAGTTGACCACTTTATCAAAAAAATCAAGGCCAGCCACAGCGCCGGTAGGGTTATTGGGGTAGTTCAGCCACATAAACTTGGCCTTACGGGCAACATCCTTGGGTATTGCCTCTAAATCAGGCAGGAAATTATTCTCCCTGGTCAATGGCATAAAATAGGATGTGCCACCCGCCAGCATAGTGCTTACTGGATAAACAGGATAACCCGGTTCCGGTACCAGCACAATATCACCGGGGTCAGCAAGGCAGAAGGCGATATGGGCAATACCCTCCTTGGCCCCAATAACTGGCAGCACCTCGGTATCAGGGTCAAACGATACATCAAAGCGCTTCTGATACCACTCGGCTACAGCCTGGCGTAATTCCGGCAGGCTACCCGATTCGGGATAGTGGTGGTTAGCTGGGTCTTGCGCCGCCTGACACAACCGCTCAATGATATGGGATGGGGTGGGAATATCGGGGTCACCGATAGCGAAGGTGATTACCTCCTCACCTCTAGCCCTTTTCTCATTAACCTTTCTGATAATCCCCACATAAAGATACGGTGGCAGATTTTCTGTTCGTCTTGCCATTTTCATTTTAGCTACACCTCGTCCTGACCATTAAGCAACACTTATAATAAGCTACCCGGCAACTTTATGTCAACCAAATTCCCTTCCTTTAGACTTTAGTTCTATTGGAATGTCTTTAGCTCCAATTTATCCCTCTTGCATGAATTTAGCTAGTAATTGGGTAATTTCTGAATCCAGATTGCTCTGGATATCAAACCAGTTTATTCTACTATCTTTCAGCCGAAACCAGTTGTATTGATGCCGGATAAACCGGTGGGTCTCAAACTTGATTTGCTGTATAGCTTCTGCTAAAGTCAGCTTACCATTAAGAAACAGGCCAAATTGTTTGTAGCCTATACCAGACATAGCCGGCATACTAAAATCATAACCCATATCCACCAGCTTTTCCACCTCGGCTAACAAACCCCGCTTGAGCATCTCATCAACCCTTAAATCAGCTCTACGATATAACTCTGCTCTGTCTGCGGTTAAACCTATTATGAGGGTATTAAAAGGTGGTGCCTTCTTATACTGAAGTTGTGAAAATGGGGTCTCAGTGCCCCTATGGACTTCAAGAGCTCTTATAATGCGGCGAATGTTACGCCAGTCAATCTTCTGCGCTGCTAGGGGGTCAATCTCCTCTAGTTGCTGATAGAGTTTATCCTTGCTGACTTTGGCCGCTTTCTCCTCCAGGTTGCGTCTAAACTCCGGGTCGGGTGGAACTGGTGGCATCCTCCAACCTTCTAATACTGACCATACGTACAGCCCGCTGCCACCTACTAGGATGGGTAGCTTGTTGCGCTGGTGAATGTCGCTAATTGCTCCATAGGCTAGCTCTTGATATCGAGCCAAGTTAAAATCATCATCAGGATTAACTATACTAATCAAATGATGAGGGACAAGAGAGAGTTCTTCTCGGCCAGGCTTAGCCGTACCAATATCCATATAACGGTATACCTGTCGGCTGTCAGCGCTTACTATCTCACCCGCAAAAGTCTGGGCTAGCCGAAGAGCCAGCTGGCTCTTGCCTACGCCGGTAGGACCAACTATAGCTGCTAGACGGTTCAAACTTCCCTGTCTAATTCCCAGGATTGCTCTAGAACTCTACTCTGCTTATCACAATAAGCGATTTTTAATCTCCGCAGCTTGCTTGGCAATGCTCAAAAACTGGTCTGCTTTCAGACTTGCCCCGCCGACAAGGGCACCATCTATTTCTGGCTGGCTTATAAACTCGGTAGCGTTAGCCGGGGTAACACTACCGCCATACAGAACACGCACGTCTTGAGCAATCCTTTTACCATACAGTTTAGCGATTTTATGGCGAATAAGACTAATAGCCTCATTTGCCTGTTCACCGGTAGCCGCTTTGCCTGTGCCAATAGCCCAAATTGGTTCATAGGCTATAATCAAACCATTGATATAACCTATTCCAGCCAAGGATGACCCTAGCTGGCCGGTTACCACTTCCTCCGTCCTTCCAGCCTCATTCTCCTCCAACCTTTCCCCCACGCACAAAATGGGCTTCAACTTAACCTTCAATGCTGCCTGAACCTTTTTATTAGTAATCTCCCCCGTCTCATTAAAATACTGCCTCCGCTCCGAGTGCCCGATAATAACGAATTCACACAGCTCAGCGAGCATTAGCGGTGAAATCTCCCCGGTATAAGCCCCCTTTCCCTCAAAGTATATATTCTGTGCCCCTAATTTTATTGAGCTACCTTTAATTAACTCCCTTACTGCAGCCAGAGAAATAAAGGGCGGACAAATGACCTTATCCACGTTATCTATCTGGTCAAGCTCCTGGCGCATTTTATTGACCAATTCTATGGCTTCACTCAACGTGGTATTCATCTTCCAATTACCGGCAATCATGGGCACACGCATCTCAGCTCCCCTAAGCACCAAACTTATTAAGTTTCAGAGCATTAGCCATTGCCAGAGGCATAATTTGAGTGGCTGGGAATCGTCCCAGCCCGCCAAGAATGCAAGCCGACTCAGAAAACCTGTTTACTTTATCAGGACGACACCACTTTGAATACAAAAGAACAGGTACCGGATGCCAGCTATGTTCTTTAAGTAGAGCCGGTGTTGAATGGTCACCGGTAACCACGATGACATCAGGCTCCAGTCTCATCAGGCTAGGTAAAGCCTTATCAACCTGTTCTATAACTCTGACCTTTTCGTCAAAGTCGCCATCTTCTCCAGCCAAATCAGTTCCCTTTATGTGTATGAAGAAAAAATCATAGTCGGCATAATTCCGTTTGAGTGTTGCCAATTCATCTTCAATAGTGGCCCCTGTCTCCAGAATCTTCATGCCAACCGATTTGGCTACTCCCCGATACGTAGCATAACTAGCGATGACTGCTGGCTTCAATTGGTAAATCTCTCCCATTGTCGGGAATTGCGGTTGCTTGGAGAAGCCACGGAGGAGAACCATATTGGCTGGATAATGTTCAGCCAGGGTAATACTAGCCTGAGTTATGAATTGGTTGGCAATCCTAGCCATTCTGTTAGCCCCAGGGCTTTGAGCAGTAATAGCCATTGGTGCCACCCCCGTCTGCTGGGGGTCAGAGTCGCTGATATCAGCAATAAGACTATCTCCTCGAAATACTACTATAAAGCGGTGTTCCCTTAATGGACGAACAAAAACCCTTACCCCCTCTATTACCAGCCCGTCTAATAACCGGCACAGCTGGATACACTTCTCGGTAGAGATGCGGCCTGCCCTACGGTCGGTAACTAAACCCATTTCATTGACAGAGCAGAAGTTTCCCCGAGCGGCGACGTCATCTGGTTGAAGGTCAAAGTCTACGCCAAGTGTTTCCAGCACGCCGCGACCAATGTTAAAGCTAACCGGGTTGTAGCCAAACAGAGCCAGGTGACTAGGCACACTACCTGGGGTTATTCCTGAGTCCACCGGGTCACTAAGACCACACACACCTTTAGCCGCCAGCTTATCAAGGTTGGGTGTATTAGCTGTTTCTAACTCTGTCTTACCTGTCTCCGGATTAGGTAGTCCCCCCAAGCCATCAATGACCAATAAGACAATCTTAGAAGGTGAAGGTTTGGCGATGCTCCTTATTAACTCTAGGTTACCCTCCAGAGCCAATCTCTTATTGAGTAGTGCCTTTATGCCGGGCAGGGTTTCTCCAGCCAAAAATTTAAGTGAAGCCCCACCACCGGTAGATACAAAGGTCATCTTATCAGCTAGTTTCATCTCTACTACTACCTCAGCAGTAGAGCCCCCGCCGACAACAGTAATGGCACCAAGATCAGCTAGGAGCCTAACCAGAGCTCTGGTTCCCTTAGCAAATCTTGGCACCTCACATATCCCCATTGGTCCGTTCCAAAAAACTGTTTGACACCTTCGCAACTCCTTACGGAAGTTCTTAATAGTTTGCGGACCTATATCTACAACCCTTTTATCCTTCGGGATATTCTCTATAGATACCACTTCTACTTTGGCTTTGGCACTAAGTTCATCAGTAATAACCACATCAACCGGCAATAATAAGCGCACACCGTTTTTGGTTGCCTTCTTCATTAACCTGACAGCAGTATCCAGCATCTCGGCTTCAATCAAGGACTGACCTATTTCATAGGATTTAGCCTTCAAGAAGGTAGTTGCTATAGCTCCACCAATTAGAAGATAATCTACCTTGCCCATAATATTTTCTAACATACCTACCTTGTCACTTATCTTGGCCCCACCAAGAAGCGCAGCAAAAGGATGACCTGGACTTTTTAGGATATGGCTTAAGGCTTCCACCTCTTTTTCAAGTAGTAAGCCAGCTACTGCCGGAAGATAATTGGTAATTTCTACTATTGAAGCATGAGCCCGGTGAGAAGTGCCGAAGGCATCATTAACGAATATGTCAGCTAATCGGGCTAAGGCCTGAGCAAAGAAAGTACTACCTGTTTCTTCATCAGAATGAAACCGAAGATTTTCCAAGAGTAAAACGTCACCACTCTGTAAGCTGGCTACCGAATTCTCCACTTCGGGACCGATGCAATCCGTAGCTACACCTACCTGCTGCCCCAAGATTTGTGACAGGCGTTGGGCAACAACATTTAACCGCAATCCATCAACTACCCTTCCCCTAGGTCGACCTAGATGAGAAATCAGAATAACCATCGCCCCCCGGTCAATAAGATATCTAATAGTTGGTAACGCCGCTTTAATGCGGCTGTCATCAACTATAGCCCTCTTCTTATCTAGAGGAACATTAAAATCAACCCTAACCAGAACCCTCTTCCCGCTAACCTCTATGTCCCTGAGTGTCATCTTATTCATTTGTCACTCCTAAATATCTAGAAGCTTAAATATAAAAATATCAGGTAGCAACCCGGACACCTGATATTCTGACTAGCCCCTAATGAAATATAGACCACACTTTACCCTTAGACAAGTTCGTTACGATACCTTCTCAAAATCAGGCAAGTAGTAATCTTAACCTCACTAGCCCGCTCACCATCTAAATATCAAGAGACATCCTCATACTAGCAGCGTGGCCAACGATTGTCAAGCTAATGTCCCACTAAGAAATCGTTGAGCCCCATCTTAACCTTAGCTTGACGCTAATAGCGCCTACTTGTTACACTCTCAGAATAGAATAATTACTAAGGAGAAATATGTCCCCTGATGAGTTCCTCAGTTTAGGTCTTCCCAAAGAGCTAACGGTACTGGCTATCTCTGCCCTGCCTGTATTCGAGCTTCGAGGAGCACTGCCAGTAGCAATAAATCTGTTTCACTTCCCCTGGTACTACGCCCTTCTGCTAGCTATCATTGGCAACCTTGCGCCTGTGCCTTTTATTCTACTATTCCTCAACGCCATTTCCAATCTTTTAAGCAAGACAAGTATCTTTAAACGGATGTTCCAGTGGCTCTTTGAGCGCACTAGGCAGCGAGGAAAGATTATCAATAGGTATAAAAGGATTGGTCTGATATTATTTGTTGCTATTCCCCTCCCCATGACTGGTGCCTGGACAGGTTCACTGGCTGCTATTCTTCTTGGGCTGAAATTCAAGCATGCCTTCCTGTCTATTTTTATTGGGGTATTAATTGCTGGCATAATCGTCACCTGTCTGTGTCTTCTCGGCTGGATTGGAGCTATCATGGCTGGTATCGGACTCAGCGGTCTAACTATCTTTAGCTTATGGAGAGCCTAAGGGCTAAACATTGTGATAGCGCCGATGAGAGGGAGAAATACCATCTTGACCTTCCCTCCACCCCGTGTTACATTTGGATAGTAAAAATGTCCCTGTAGCTCAGCTGGACAGAGCGGCTGCCTTCTAAGCAGCGGGTCGTGGGTTCGAATCCCGCCAGGGACGCTTTTGCATTAGAGAGACGACCCAAATTAAGGAGAACCGACTAAAGATTTCTGCTCAAATGAGGCATCTAGTCGCTACTTAATATTCACCTAATCAACCTAAATTCACCAACATCTACCAGCCCTAAGTCAGTTAGTCTGAGTTCAGGAATTACCGGCAGAGCTAGAAAAGAGAGGGTAGCGAAGGGAGAAGGAAGTGCTGTTCCTAAATCCCTGGCTAGTTGCTCGAGCCTCTCCAACTTACTCACCACTATCTCCAACGGTTCATTAGATAGTAAACCAGCGATAGGCAAACCCAAGCTGGCTAATACCTTGCCATCAGCTACCACCAGACCCCCCTGCAGCCTCTCAACCTCTTTAATTGCGGTAAATATGTCTTTATCATTAGTGCCAACAGCGATAATATTATGAGCATCATGGGCGATGGATGAGGCTAAAGCTCCTCTTTTCAAGCCAAATCCGGTAACCAGCCCCAGGCTAATATTGCCCGTAGCCTTATGCCTTTCCACCACCACTAGCTTCAGGATATCCCGGTCAATATCGGGCACAATAACGCCGCCGGAAGCCTTAACCCTCTCTATCCTCTTTTTGGTAATTATTTGACCAGGGACGAGCTCAATAACTGGCTCAATTTCCCCCGAAGCCAAGAGCCTTAATGCCTCTATATTGAAGGGTTTAATATTTACTGTCCCAGCTAGTCCCCCGGCACTGGACTCTCGTAGAGGGAATAAAGGCGTTCCTTGCCTTGCTACCAGGCGACCGTGATAAAAGACCATATCTACCTGCAGGCTAGTCAAGTCACCAATCACAATTAGATTAGCGATATAACCCGGGGCTATTGCCCCGAGCTTATCAAGCTTAAAATATTCGGCAGCATTTATGGTAACCATCTGGATAGCTCGCACCGGGTCAAGTCCCCGCCTTATCGCCTTTCGCACTACAGCATCAATATCACCGTCCCTTAGCAGGTCAACGCAACTTCGGTCATCAACCACAAACAAACACCTTTTATAGGTTTTATCAGTGACCAAGGCCAGTAAGGCATCCAGATTTTTCTCTGACGAACCCTCCCTAATCATTACATACATACCCTGCCTTAGCTTGTCCCTAGCCTCGCTTAGAGAGACGGATTCATGGTCAGAACAAACACCAGCAGCAATATAGGCACTAAGGTTCTTTCCAGTAACACTAGGAGCATGACCATCAACAACCCTGCCTCGGGCAAGGTCAATTTTACTCAAAATGCTCTCATCGGCACTAAGCACACCGGGGAAATTCATTACCTCTCCCAGGCCAATACAATTCCGTAAGCGGAGAATCTGGCGAATAGCTTCAGGCCCAAGGCTAGCCCCCGAGGTCTCCATAGGGGTGGCCGGCACACAGGAAGGAGCCGTAAGAAAAAGCTCCAGGGGTAAACGACGAGCGCAGCTCAGAACATATCTTATACCCTCCAGTCCACAGACATTAGCGATTTCATGGAGGTCGGTAACCACCGCTAAAGTGCCCCGCGGCACCACTGCCCGGGCATATTGACCACTATCAAGCATAGAGCTTTCTAAATGGGTATGCCCGTTGATAAGGCCGGGAGCAAGGTACCTGCCATCTAAATCCAGCACCTTTTTAGCCTGACGATAATTCCCTACTCCAGCAACTCTATCCCCGCAGATAGCCACATTGCCCGCTTCTACCTCGCCAGTAAAAACATTCACTACCTTGGCGTTAGTTAGAAGCAGGTCAGCGGGTGCTTCTCCCTTAGCTACTGAGATTAAATGGGCTAGTTTGGACAATTCTAATCCCTGACCTCTACAAAACATATATCCGGCAGATAACGAAACTTCTCATCCCAATCTAGACCATAGCCGACCAGAAACTTGTCGGGAACAGTAAAACCTAGGTAATCAATATTAACCGGAACTTGCCGCCGGGAAGGTTTATCAGCCAGAGCACATAACTTTAAGGAAGCCGCTTTTCTCTTCCCCAGATAATCCAGAAGGAATGAAAGGGTGTGCCCGGTATCCACTATGTCCTCAATTACCAATACATCCCTGCCTTTAACTTCAGAGCAAAGCCCCTGCACCACCTTGATTTTCCCTGAGGTGCTACTACCCCGTCCGTAGCTGGACAATCTGATAAACTCTACTTCTAGCGGGAAATTAAGATAGCGAATCAGGTCAGCCATAAACATAAACGAGCCCTTAAGAATACCTATCAGGAGAGGATGCTTGCCTTGATAATCCTTCCTGATTTCAGCCGCCAGTCTTTTAACCGTGGCCTCTATCTCCTCGCGATGGAAAAGGATACGGGGTTCAGATTGAGAACTCATAGCTATTTGAGATTATAGCCTTTGCCTCTAATTCTGTCCAATGAAGACTAATGGAATTGTTTATCAACCCTATCCCCTTCATCATCCCCTTGTCAAGGGGAAGGGAAATTAGTTATAAGAGAGACTCCGCCTCTCTTTGGCTTTCCCGATGAACCGTTTAGAGAGGCCATACCCTCTAAACTCATCCCTGATAAACAGCCTCAACTACTGTCTTTGGGTAGTACTTCCTTTAGGCATAATGACTATATGAGGAACACCGGTTACCGGATGCGGTTCTACCTTAACTGAAGCTGAGAAAACCTCCCTTATTCGAGCCTCAGTTAAAACCTGGGTGGGAGTGCCATCAGCCGAAACCCTGCCCTCTTTAAGCAGAACCAAGCGGTCAAAGTAAAGCGACGCCAGATTAAGGTCATGCATAGCCGCAATAACGGTTAACCCTCGCTCAACATTAAGCCTTCTCACCAGCTCCAGAATTTCTACCTGATGGGTAATATCCAAGTGCACTGTTGGCTCATCAAGAAGCAGCAGCTTAGGCTGCTGCGCTAACGCCATAGCTAAAATAACATTCTGCCGTTCCCCACCAGACAGCTCATCGAAACGACGTTCCTTCAATTCACTGATGCCAACTAGCTCTAAAGCGCTAGAGACAAGTTGCTTATCAATTTTGCTTTCCTCAGCAAAGGCTCTAAGGAAGGGAGTTCGCCCTAACATTACCACTTCGGCAGTAGTAAAGGCGAAAGGGATATTAAATTGCTGTGGAACCACGGCTATGCTGCGGGCTATAGACTTTCGGCTCATCTGATTTAAGCTAGAGCCACCCAGCTTAATCTCGCCTTGGTCAGGCTTCAGGACGCCGCTGGCTAGCTTAATCAAAGTAGTCTTACCCGAGCCGTTAGGACCGAGCAAGCCCACCATCTCGCCAGCTTTAACAGAAAGGTTAATGTTATGTAAAACTAGCCCATCAAGATAGGAAAAGTAAACCTGCTGAACCTGTAAACTGACCATCAAAAAGCATACTCCCTTTTAGTGTGCCTTAACAGGTAAATGAAAAATGGGGCGCCAATAATAGCGGTAATAACGCCTACCGGAATTTCCACAGGAGCTAGGATAAGGCGAGCCAGAAGGTCGGCCATAACCAAAAAGGCGGCACCGGCTAACGCTGAAGCTGGTAACAGAAGCCGATGGTCTGGCCCCAAACTCAGGCGCACCGCATGAGGTACCACCAGCCCAACAAAACTAACCAACCCGCTAATAGAAACAGCGGCTGCGGTGAGAAGAGAGCCCAAGGCTAAGATGAACATTTTATCTCGCTCAATCTCAATACCTAAATAGGCGGCGCCCTCTTCCCCCAGAGAAAAGGCATTCAAATGGAAAACGAAAAACCGGGCACCGATGATACCCCCGATAACTAGAGGAGCGACAACGGCTAGCTGTCCCCAGCTAGTTACTGAGATATGACCCATGAGAAACGAATAAACTGAGTGGAGGTTTAAGCCAAAGCGGTCACTCATTGACATCATGAATGCCATAATTGCCGCCAGCAGCGCGCTGACGACAAATCCAGCTAAGAGCATACTTATAATCGGTGTCTTGCCACCCACCCGCGCCAGATTGTAGACCAGAATCACTGTAGCCAGAGCGCCAATAAAGGCGGCTACCGGCACCAAGCCAAAGCCGAGGAAAGCCAAGTTTATCGGTAGCATCATAGCTATAGTAGCGCCTAAAGCAGCCCCGGCTGATGTCCCGATGATGTAAGGGTCAGCCATAGGATTACGCAGTAAACCCTGAAAGAGCACCCCGGCTGTGGCCAGAGCTGCCCCAACTAAAGCCCCGCCTACTACCCGGGGCAGCCTAATCTGAAAAATAATGGTTTCATCCACAGCCTTCCACATAGGTGAAAAATCGAAAACAGCCATCTTGTTAAGAGCCATTTTCAATATATCAGGCAAAGGGATAGTTACTGCCCCAAAGGCACAAGCTAACAATGAGGCAATAGCCAAGCCTCCGCCCAATAGTAACAAAATCAAAATTAGTCGATTGTGTCTTAGTTTAATTGGCATCCACTTCCATCCCAGATAACTTATAGATATAAAAAGTCCCCTCGTTGGCAGAACAAGGGGATTCTCATAATCTGTAACTTGCTTCCCCCATCTCCGCGGAGGTAATAACTAATAAAGGCTGGCGTTCTGACTTCTGATGAGCTATAGCTCTCAGTTACAGTAGGCGGGACTGTGCCGGATTTCCACCGGGCTTGCCTTCCATTTAAGCCTTCGCTTGCGCTCAGGCACCTCTATAAAACTATTTAATTTTAAATAGCATAGCATAAGGGTAGATAAAAGTCAATCTGGCGGTGAAACCGACCTAACCTAAGATGTTAAGGAACAGGGCAGTTTATAATTTCTTGCTCTTGGGTAAGTCCCGTTCCAGCAATTTGTCAAAGGCTTCGAACCACTTCAGTTTGACTTCGTCAGTCCACTTCGGGTCGAAGGTAGGAAACTTGGCGAGCACCATCTCGTTCCAGGGCACTTCAGCTGGAACACCTGAATCTCCTGTGATTCCTGAATCTTGTGGAACTATTACATTCCGATTCGTTTTAGCTTCTCTTCTTCTTACGACTGTTCTAGTTCCAATGCTACTGCGTATTGACCTCAACCGTTTGGCTATGAAAGGGGACAGAGGTATTCCGGCAGTGTTAGCCAGTTCAACAAAGAACTTGACACATTTCCGGCTGACACCATCAGTCAACTCAAATTCATTATGAAAGGCTTCTTTCAGTTGAGCATAGGTAGAACTCTGAAAATCAAAAGTTCCTTTCAGCAGGAAGCTAAACCTCTCGTTTGCTATCTGGTTAAGAATCTCGGTCCTTTGAGCATCCCTGGCCGAAGCCAGCAGCCTCAATCGGCTGGTTGGCATGCCACTGCCATCTATAAGCCCCAGAAAACGCAAAGCTGACATAAGCTGGGTGCCGGTGCTACCGGATAACCGGTCACTCCAATAGCTTCGGTCAATCCTCGCCGGTATCCCTTCTTGCAGTCTGTCAATGAAGTTATGGAAGGTGCGATAAGAGATATAAGGTGGTAAACGCTTTCGGCCTTTATCTTTAACCAATGCTATACCTCAGCTACTGATTATTTAATTATAGTGCAACGGAATTTGTATTTCAAGGGGTTACGCCTGTTCATATAAGTAATGGCACATGACCTCTTTACCGATTTTGGTCTTGTGCTCTATGCACTGAAGAGGAACCAGATAATCCGGTTGTGACTTACGGAACTATAGTGGAATTAAGTTTTAAGTTTTCTGGCACTAAGGAATACGAATTATGGAACTATAGTGGACAAAAATTGACCGATGCTTTTGGCACGTAATAGGATAGAGCCAAAACACACAGAGAAAAGGAGAGTAGTAAGTAATGGCTGCAGCAATAGAGTACCAAAAACTGATGACCGAGATAGTCTACATCAACCTGCCTGGGCCAGAAGAACCTACTCCAGGAATGAGCGGTGGTGAGCTATTGCATGGTTTTCTGGCAGAACTTCACCAAACGCCGAACGCGGAAGTAAAAAACTATGTCAGTCTTCTGTGCAGTAAGTGGAATGTCCATTACCGAGAACAGAGAGGGTAATTTAGTAACTTTCTGGTACTGAGCAGGGAAAATTAAAAAGGAGGAAACATGAAAAGGAGTAAAATTGCTGCTATAGACGTTGGTACAACTAAGGTATGTACCATAATGGCTGATACCAACGGTAGTAGTTTGCCTCGTATCCTTGGCGTTGGCATAGTGCCGTCCCATGGACTGCAGAAGGGCTTGGTGGTCGATTTCAACGAAGCCAAGCAGTCAATCCGCGAGTCAGTAAGGAAAGCTGAGCAAATCGCCGGCTACAAGCTGGAATCAGCCTATGTTGGCGTTACCGGCCGGCATATTAGCTCAGTGAATAACCGAGGGGTTGTTGCCATTACCCGCAACGACAGAATGGTGCATCCCAGCGACTTGAAACGTGTCCTTGAGGTGGCTCGCAGTATTAATATTCCCAGCGAGCAAGAGTTACTTCATATTATCCCCCGCACTTACGTCGTAGATGGGCAAGAGGGAGTCAAAAATCCAGTCGGCATGCATGGCTTCCGCCTAGACGTCGAGACACATATCATTAGCGCCGCTGTAACCTCGGTTAAAAACCTGACTAAGTGCATCCGCAGCATTGGTATTGATATTGATGACTTGGTTCTAGAACCCTTGGCCAGCGCTGAAGCCATTCTCACCGAAGAGGAAAAGGAGAAAGGTGTCCTGCTGGCTGACATTGGTGGTGGTACTACCGACATTGCCGTTTTCAAGGATAACAGCATTTATCATACCTCAGTCTTGCCTGTAGCTGGATATCAAATCACTCGTGATATTTCTGTTGGTTTGAACCTTGCCTTTGACTTGGCTGAGGAGATGAAGAAGAAGTACGGCAATGTAATGCCAATTCACGGAGAAAGCAAGAGTGAGGCCGACATAACCCTGACCACGGATGGCCATGCTATCTCCTACCGCGACCTGTCAGAGATCGTCCGTATCCGCGTTGAGGAGCTCCTTCGGCTTATAGTTATGGAGTTACCGCGAGAAGATTATGTCAAGTTCATTCCATCAGGACTGGTGCTAACCGGGGGCACGGCCAATCTCCCCGGGATTGCAGAACTAGGGCAGGAAGCAACCCGACTCCCGGTAAGGATTGGCGTCCCAATCAGCCTGTACGGCGTCTCCGATGTCCTGTGTGACCCTGCCTATGCCACCAGTGTCGGTCTTCTCTTGTGGAAGACAAGAAATGAAGGCGGAGGTATACAAAACTGGCAACCGAAGAGCGGTCTGCGCCGCTTTGTTTCCCGAATTTTTAGGCTCTTTCGCTAAGAAGTCTATTAATATAATAAGGAGAGGAGAAAAATAAAATGGCAAAAACAAGTTATGTCCCCAGCGGAGCAAAGATTAAGGTTATCGGTATGGGGGGGGGAGGGTGCAATGCAATCACCCGTATGGTTCGAGAGCAAATCCGGGGTGTCGAATTCATTGCCATGAATACTGATGCCCAAGCTTTAACTATTACTGAGGCCCCTATCCGCATCCAGCTTGGCGAGCGGCTTACCCATGGTCTAGGTGCCGGTGGCGACCATATAATAGGTCAGAAGTCAGCTGAGGAAAGCCGTGATGAAATAAAGGAAGTTGTTGGGGGAGCAGATATGGTGTTTGTCACCGCTGGCATGGGGGGTGGTACTGGCACCGGGTCAATACCGTTGGTGGCTCAAATGGCCAAGCAAAGTGGGGCACTCACCATTGCGGTAGTCACTAGGCCTTTCAGCTTTGAAGGGATACACCGCAGCCAAGTGGCTGAGGAAGGAATCGTGAACTTGAGTGATAAGGTCGATACCCTGATTATTATTCCTAATGACCGCTTGCTTGAGCTCTGCGACCAGAAGATGGGCGTTGACAGTGCTTTCAAGATGGCTGATGAAGTTCTGTATCACGGAGTACAGGCGATAGCCGAGGTGGTCACTATGCCTGGACTCATTAATCTTGACTTTGCTGACGTGCGGACAGTGATGAAAGATGCTGGTCCAGCCTGGATGTCTATCGGCAAGGGTTCCGGGCAGAATCGGGCGAGAGATGCTGCCACCGAGGCCCTATCCAGCCCGCTACTGGATGTCTCTGTAGAAGGAGCGAAAGGAGTGCTGTTTAACATTGCTGGTGGCAATAATCTTTCGCTGTTTGAAGTCAATGATGCCGCTGAGGTCATCCGGCAGGCTGTCGACCCGGAAGCAAATGTCATCTTCGGTGTTGTCCTTGACTCCAACATGGGTAACGATGTGCGGCTAACGCTTATTGCTACTGGCTTTGCCAGCAAGGAACTGCTTGGCGGTGCTGCCTGGGAGAAGGAAATTACGAGGCTTCTTAAGGGAGCAAAAGCCGAAGAGGAGCTTGAAGTCCCTTCCTTCGTGCGCTACCGGCGTGTCCTTCCTGGACAGAGGTCTCACCCAATAGGTTTACCAAGAACCTGACCTCTTAGCATCTGGCGTAAGGAGCAGTAGATAAGGCGAATTTCTACTGCTCCTTGGCCTTACTCAAGATTACCGGTTGTGGAGGAAAACCCTATGGCCGAACTGAAAACTAGCATCACCGTCGTCGAGATAATAGTCGCCGTCGTACTGACGATGCTACTGGGGGACTATTTAGGCTATAAGATAGGCCGATGGCGGCTGGCAGCTATTGTTGGTATCGTGGCTCTAGCTAGTATTGTCGCCTTTGCCATTTATGCTGCTGTTATGCTTACCTAATCGGGTGGCTTAAACAGTTAGCATTTATAAAGCTAGAGTCGGATAGCTGAAAGACAACCAAGCCGCCATCCGCAATGGGGGGGGTATCCAATGAAAAATATCGTGAGTATAAAAGGGATTCTTAAGGGGATTATCGGAGTTATAGTCTTTATATTATTGATTAGAACAGTGGCTTTTACCACCGGGTGTAATTTTGGTGGTACCAACATAAAACTAGAAGGGGTATCCC
>Ga0172365_10001612_pt1 | contig 16400 bp, 14 predicted proteins | sample LakKivSesite48cm_FD_114535 | JGI IMG/M metagenome (GOLD analysis project Ga0172365, IMG submission 114535) | Sediment microbial communities from Lake Kivu, Rwanda - Sediment site 48cm | ecosystem: Environmental > Aquatic > Freshwater > Lake > Sediment | place: Rwanda: Western Province, Lake... | reverse complement strand
GGGAGAGATTCCTTTAAATTCTGTCGAGATAAAGGCAGAGAAGCATGGTGCACAGCTTCAGATTAATCGCTTGACTTTAAACCAGAAAAGAGGTAAATTTAGTGCCCGAGGGTGGATAGATTTAGCAGAAGATAATCATCTGGAGATTTCTCTTTCCGCTGATCAGGTAGATCTAAAACAATTAGGTTACATTTTTAGCTTTGAGGAAGAGATTGAGGGTCTGGTGAGTTTTCAGGCAGAAATAAATGGCGATCTTAATTCTCCCTATATCTCCCTGCAGGGGGAGGTGAAAGAGGGGAAGATTGCTGATTTTTCTTTTGAGAAATGTGAGATAGAGGCCTCATATAGTCAAGATGTTTTAGAGATCAAAGAATTTAATTTAGAAAAGGAAGGTCATCTTATCCAGGGACGGGGTAAAATTCCATATAAATTTTCTCTGTCTAATCAAGAAGAGGCGATCTCCAGTATCACTGATCTTCCTTTAGATTTTAATCTGGTTTTGCAGAATGCGGATTTGAGCCTGCTTAAACTATTCTTTCCCCGGGAGATTAAACAAATTCAGGGAAGGGGCAATATTTATTTGCAGCTTTCTGGGAGCCTCAATCAACCAGTATTAAATGGAGAGATTTCCCTTCAGGATGGAGAAGCAGAATTATACTCTTTGCCCAATAAAATAAATAAGTTAAATGCCTCCCTTCATGTGAAAGATAATCTTATCAAGATAGAAAAAATGAGTTTTTTAGTAGATAATTATCCGATTAATGCCTCTGGTGCTTTACCTTTGGAGAAATGGTTTCCTCAAGATATCAATATAGATATCTGGACCGCCGAGGAAGAGTTTATCTGGCCAGATCTCTTTCAGGCTAAGATTAAACTCCAGGCTAAGATAGGTGGCTCCCTTAAGACCCCAAAACTTTCGGGTAAACTAACCATCGCGCAAGGAGAGGTAAGCTGGCGGGGATCTAAACAAGATCTTCCCTTCCAGCCGGCTGAATTTTTATCCCGTTTAGCCAGCTTACCAGGGGATATAGATTTAGAGGTAGAGATTTTAGATGACCTTCTGGTCCGAATCAACAATTCTGATTTGAAATTGGGAGGAGATATGAAGTTACAGGGTAATCTTTCTTCTCCTCGTTTAAATGGAGAATTAAAGATTAAACAGGGATATATCTCCTTTCTGGATAAAAGTTTTAGAATCTCCCGGGGTAGAATATTATTGGTTGATTCTCGCGGAGAAGATATGATTTTAGATATTGATGCGAAAACCAATATTGATGATATAGAGGTATTATTAAAAGTAAGCGGGATCCTTACTCAGCCAGTAATGACCCTGAGTTCCTCTCCTCCCTTAAGTGAAGGTGAAATAATCTCTCTATTAATGTTTAATAAAAATTATACCGGATTAACCCAGGGAGAATTGGAAATAGTTTTGCGGGAAGAGATAATTAATTTAATCGCCCAGGGTTTAAGTATCAGATTTTTGAGTCAAATAGAGAATAGAGTGGCTGAATCTTTAGGGTTGGATGAATTTAAAATAGAGACTATTTTCACCAACGAATCTGGCTCGGAGTTTAGTCTTTTTCCTGATTTTGGTCTAGAATCTTTAGCCTTTAAATTAGGTAAATATTTTACCAATAATTTCTATTTGAGTTATTCGATGCCCATATTAGAAATGGGCTTGGGAGACCTGGAATTGGAATATAAATTAGATGAAAATTTAACCTTCAGTACTAAATTTGATTCTTTAGGTTTACAAAATAATGAATTTGAAGTAAAATTTGAGTTAAAATACGAATTCTAAGTAATATTAAAAAAAATTACCCTCAGGGAGGAATAAATGATGAAAGGGAGTAAGTGGTATTTATTATACCTTATCGTAATGACGCTGTTGGTAGTTCATCTTGCTGCGAATACTACCTTCGCTCAGACCAATAACCAGGGCAAGATCACGGCCATAGTAGTGGAGGGAAATGAAAATGTTTCTAAGGAATTAATTATTTCCCAGATAGCTTCTAATCTGGGAGATGTTTTTTCTAAAGAAAATCTTGAGAGGGATATGAAGGCGATTTTTGATCTGGGCTATTTTCAGGATGTGCGGATTAAATTAGAATCTTTTAGAAATGGTTATAAGGTGGTATTTGTGGTAGTAGAAAATGCCATTATTAAAGAGATACACTTTGAAGGCAATACGGTTGTATCGGAAGAAGAGATGAAAGAGATAATGATTGTAAGAGAAGGACAGATTTTATCTCATAAAATATTAAAGAATGATCTGGAACGCATCTCTCAGCTCTATAAAGAACGGGGCTATATTCTAATCGATTTTGCGGAGGTCGATTTTGGTTCGGAAGGTATATTGCGAATACAGGTTATCGAAGGTCGTTTAGAAAGGGTAGCCATCGAGGGTAATAATAAGACCAAAGAGAAGGTAATTACGCGCGAGATAACCATTAAAACCGGTGACCTCTTCAATTTTGAGAAGGCGAAGAAATCTCTCCAGAATATTTATAATCTGGGATTTTTTGATGATGTAAGTATGAGATTGGAGCCTGGCACAAAGCCCGATTCTATAGTGCTGATTATAAAGGTAATTGAGAAAGACACTGGGAAGATTGGGATTGGAGTAGGATATAATACCGAAGAAGGTTTGATGGGATATGCCGAGTATGCTGAGGCAAACCTCTTTGGGGGAGGACAAAAATTGGAAGCGGAAGTGGAGATTGGAGGACGAACCACTTATAAATTTTATTTCCTAGAACCCTGGTTGGCTGATACACCTACCTCAGTGGGAGTGGAGGCTTATGATAAGATTATAAAGAGAGAGAACAAAGAAGGCTCCACGGTAATTGGGGAATATGAACTGGAGAGGTTAGGAGGAAGACTTATCTTCGGCAGAAAGATAAGAGAATCCTTTAATCTAGGATTAGAGTTGAAGAGTGAAAGAGTAACCTATGCATCGATTTCTGGAGAATTACCTGAGGATATTAGTGAAGGATGGACCAATACCCTTACCCCTTCTCTTTCTTATGATACCCGGGATAATATATTTGAACCCACTTCCGGGTGGTTCCACAGTCTTTCTATAGAAAAGGCTGGTGATTTTTTAGGCGGAGATTATGAGTATACGAAATATAATTTGACTCTCCGTGCTTATATTTCTACTAAATTTATTGAAGATATCTTTAGTATGAGGAGTATCAGTAACATCACCAGTAATCTAAGTAAAGGAGTATTAGCTTTAAGGGCAGCAGGTGGTATAGCGGATACTCCCTTACCCTCTTTTGCCGAGTATCAAGTAGGAGGAATGAATACCTTAAGAGGTTATGATTTTAATGAATTTTCTGGCGATAAATCTTTAGTATTTAATATAGAATACCGGATCCCTTTAACTGACAGTTTCCAGGCGGTCATCTTTGCCGATTGGGGTCAGGCCTGGGATTATACGGAAGCTTTTAATCTCGAAGAGTTAAAATTCGGGAGAGGATTGGGATTCCGTTATGAGACCCCCCTGGGACCAATTAGGTTTGATTATGGGGTCAATGAAGAAGGAGAAGGAAAGAGTTACTTTAGTATAGGACATACTTTTTAAATAATTACCTGATTAGCATTAGCTAATTTAAGATTTAATCTTTAAACGATTAACCAAAAAATGAGTTAATTAACTAAATGAAATTTAAGGAGGAAAATATGCAAACATTGGAGAGAACCATAGTCAATAAAGCAATAGTCATTCTATGGTTATTAACTCTCGGCTTAGTCTTATGCTTTACCGGAGCAGAGGCAGCGGAGGCCAAGATAGGTTATGTGGATTTAACGGAAGTATTAGCCAAGCACCCTTATTCTCAGAATATCAAGCAACTTACTCAGAATCTGGAAGAAGAGTTGAAGAAGAGACAGGAAGAATTGAATAAGCAAGGTAAGGGGTTGAATGAGACAGAACTGAAGAAATTGGAGGACAAATTTAATAGTGAATGGGAGCCCATTAAACAGAAGCTCCTTTCGGAAATACAATCTTATCAAGCTGCTCGTTATGCTAATATTATCGAATCGATTAAGGCGGTAGGAGAGAAAGGAAAATATGATTTAATCTTAAGCAGTGAAATGAATGTTTCTTCTAGTGGGGTTAGCTTAAATTATCCAATTATTCTTTATGGAGGTGAAAACATTACCCAGGATATAATTGCTGAGGTTTTAAAGAGGGTAGAAGAAGAACAGAAAGCGAAGAAATAATCAATGAAATCAACCTTATCTATAAAAGAAATTATGAATATTTTACCTCACCGTTATCCCTTTTTATTGGTAGATAGAATTATTGAGCAGGAGGAGAACAGGATTGTCGGAGTAAAGAATGTAAGTATCAATGAGCCCTTTTTTCAGGGTCATTTTCCGGGATATCCGGTGATGCCCGGGGTGCTGATCATCGAAGCTATGGCTCAGGTGGGGGGAGTATTAATGTTGTCCCGGGAGGAAAATAAAGGGAAGATTCCTCTTTTCGTGGGAATTGATAAGGCTCGATTTAAAAAGCAGGTCTTTCCGGGAGATCAGTTAATCCTGAAAGTAGAAATCATTAAGCAGATTAAAGGCATCGGTAAAGCTCGCGCAGAGGCTTATGTGCAGGAGGATTTAGTCGCCTCCGCCGACCTAATGTTTACTACTATGTAAAAAAAGGTGCCAGGCACCTTTTTTTACATTAAGGGGGAAACTTGTGCAAACCATAAAGGCAGAAAATTTAATCAAGGTCTACCGAAAGAGACGGGTGGTTGATGAGGTAAACCTGGAGATAAAGAAAGGCGAGGTGGTGGGCCTCCTGGGACCAAATGGAGCAGGGAAGACCACCACTTTTTATATCATCGTAGGTTTAATCAGCCCGGATGAAGGGAAGGTCTCTTTTAATGGTACGGAGATAACCAAGGTTCCTATGTATCAGAGAGCGCGGATGGGATTGGGTTATTTGGCCCAGGAGCCTTCTATCTTTCGTAAACTTACCGTGGAGGAGAATCTTCTCCTCATTTTGGAATCTTTAGGAATAGAGAAGAGGGAGCAAAGAGACCGTTGTTCTTCTCTCTTAAAAGAATTACAGATAGAGCACCTGGCTGATTACCGAGGTTATATGCTTTCGGGAGGAGAGAGACGTCGAGTAGAGATTGCCCGATCTCTGGTTAGTACCCCCTCTTTTATGTTATTGGATGAGCCCTTTACCGGGGTAGATCCCATTGCAGTTTGTGATATCCAAGAGATTATTGCCTACCTTAAGGAGAAAGGCTTGGGAATACTGGTTACTGATCATAATGTAAGGGAGACCCTCAAGATTACCGATCGGGCTTATATTATGCACAATGGCAAGATCTTGACCCAGGGCACTCCCCAGCAGGTAGCTCATTGCGAAATTACCCGTAAAATCTACCTGGGGGAGAGGTTTAATCTTTAAAATAGTTAACCAGCTAACCAATAGGGGTCCAAAAAAGATATGTACAGTTTTATCTTAGTCTTCACTCTAATTATTATTAGTGGACTGATTGCTTCTATCGGTGACTACGTAGGTTTAAAGATAGGTAAAAAAAGAGTATCTATCTTTGGTTTACGTCCCCATTATACTGCGATATTTATTACTATAGTTACCGGTATTTTAATAGCCATTATTACCATTACTGTACTTACTATTTCTTCCCAGGATGTAAGGACTGCTCTATTCGGTATGGAAGAACTGAAAGACCAGCTATCCTATCTTTCTCAAGAAGTGGAGAACAGAAATACCCAACTATCTTCCCTGCAGGAAGATTTAAAACAAAAGTCCTCTCAATTACAGGAAGTAGAAGAGAAATTCCAGCAGCTTTCTCAGGAAATACAGGATAAGACAGTACAGCTTACCGATTTATTATCCGTGCGGGAAGAATTAATCAAAGAAAAGGATAAATTAGCCAAGGAAGTAGAAGAATTAAATAATACTATCAAGGCCTTGTATACCGGAATAACCTGGATGCGGGAAGGTGAGGTTATTTTTGGTTCTGATGAGCAGATTGCCCTTATAGTCATTCAAGGAGGGAAGACCACCGAGGAAATTAGAGAAGAATTAATCAAATTTTTAAATGAATCTTCAGCTTTAGTCTTATCTATGGGGGCGGCAATAGATGAACGAACCAATCAGGTCTTCATCATTGCTCAGCAGAATTTCGATGATATTGTAGAGAGCATTCACCATAGCGATAGCGATAAGCACTGGGTGGTACGGCTTCTATCCGCGATCAATGTCCTGAAAGGGGAGCCTATATTAGCTTATTTCTCTCTGATGGAAAATAAGCTGGTTTTTCAAAAGAATGAGGTAATTATTACCGAGGAAATTACTGCTTCTCAGATAAGTGGAGAAGTTGAAAAAACCCTTATGTCTCTTTTAAGGAAGGTAAATCTTCTGGCTGTAGAGAAAGGGATTATCTCCGAGCCCAGAACCAGTTTTGTAGGTTATGTCTCGGCAGTAAATCTCTATAATGTGGTGAAGAATATTGAAGAATCTGCCGGTTCTATGCGGGTATCGGTAATCTCTCTAGATGATACCTGGAGTATCGGTCCCTTAAGGGTGAGAATAGAAGCGGAACCAGTCTCCTAAGTCTTCCTGGATAAAGGTGTGGACAGGCTTATATTTTAAGCTCTTTAGTAGATTTTACAATCTATTCCCTTTTTTTTACTTGACATCTAATAATAAGAATGCTTATAATAAAGTTAAAATAAAGATAGTAAGAAGAGTTGATTTTTAAAAAAAATAATATAGAAAAAAATTTTGAAAAAATTTTTAAAAAAAGAAGGATTTTTTTTCTCCGTTATAGTATTTATAATCAACAATATTGGATTCAACAAAAAGGTTATCATCTCTCACGGATTAAAGTAGGAAGAAAGGAGGTGAAAAAATACTTGGACCTGCTTTAAGGCAGGGGAGATGATATAAAAACCAATTGGTGAGCTGAAAAGAGGAAGTATCAATGAGGGAACGATGGATACTCAAATAGTATTTCCTCCGGGAAGGTAAGCTGATTGGTTTGGTAATTAAGATAATATAAAAAAACCAAGGAGGAAAGAATGAAAAAATTACTTTTAGTACTAGTGTTAGTCTTCGCTTTTGCTCTACCTGTGTTGGCCAATCCCTTTGCAGATGTTCCTTTAAATCATTGGGCTTATGATGCAGTACAGGCTTTAGCAGCAAAAGGAGTGATCGTAGGCTATCCTGATGGAACCTTTGGCGGTGGAAGAAACCTCACTCGTTACGAGTTTGCCGAAGCATTAGCTAAAGCTTTAGCTTATGTGGAGGGTATGGATTTTGCCTCTGCTGAAGATGTAGCCATCCTGGAGAAGTTAGCTATTGAATTTGCCGACGAATTAGCTAATCTCGGGGTGACTGTTGCCGATTTAGAGGCAGCCGTGGGTGCTCATTCGGAAGCGGTTGCTGCTTTAGAAGAGAAAGTAGCCAAACACGAAAAATTCTTTGAACCACTTAAGATCACCGGTCAATTCAGAGTAACCTACGAGAAGGATGTTCTCCCCACCGTAGCTACTGCTACTCTGGTAGACAGAACTAGACTGTGGTTTGAAGCAGAAATCAATGATACCACCAAGGCGGGGATCAGATTACAGGCTCAGGATACCCTTTATGGTACAGCTGCTATAACCTGGAGTAATTTCTGGCTTGAACACCAAGGGGAAAATCTCTTCCTGAGAGTAGGAGATGTGTTACCAGATGCCATCGGTTTAGGATTAATTGCCTACTATGACACTGATGAATGTGATTCCTACACCTTTGATGGATTTTTAGCCAAGTGGACCTGGGAAGATGTAACTGATACCGATTTAGGTAACTGGACCTTCTTTGGTGCCGTGGAAGATTACTATACCTTACACGTAGCTACTACTCTCGGTGAGGAAGATGAAGTCGATCTTGGAGTTACTGCCTCTTATGATTTGGCTGCCGGTGGTTATGCAGGTGGTGTTGACTTGGCCTTTGACCTGGGTGAGGAAGATGAGGTATCCGTAGGTTTAGAAGGTGGAGTATTCTATGATCCGGTGGCTGCTGCCCTTTCCTATGCTGCTGCTGCTGAAATTGGAGCTGCCCTGGATGATCTCGATCTGACTTTGAGTGCATATTATGTACTACCGGGCTTTGCTCCTACCATGAGCGATTTTACTGCGGATATACTGGGTGGATATGTCCAGGCAGAATACCCCTTTGATGAGGAATTCACCGGTAAGGTCAAATTCACTTACGAAACAGATGCTGCTATGGCCGCTCCAGTTACTGAAAAGGTAAGAGGTACTTTGAATTATATTCCTGAAGATGCTGCTGAGGGTGAAAAGGCAGAAGTTTACTTGGAGTACAACTTATTAACTGCTGCAGTTACGGCCTTTGGAAAGTATATGAATTATCCATTATCTGATGATTTCATTCTGAGTGGCTTCGTAAAATATGTCTATCCCACCAACAATTACGTCGGAGCAGCTACTCTGGAATATGAATTGGCTGATGATATGGATCTTATGCTGGAAGGCCGTGTAGATAGTGATGGAGCAGCTCTCTGGAGTGCTGAGGCTCAGGTAACCTATGCTATAGCCAAAAATACTAAGTTGACCTTTGGTTTTGAGATGAATGATTGGAGCGATGGTCTCAAGGATTACGACCCCATAGATACTTGCGAAGATCAGACTACTATACTTGATAATGTTGGCACTCTGAAGGCTCAACTAACCGTGAGCTTCTAAAATAAAGCAGCTTAAGGAAGTTAGATAGAAATAACCCCTGGAATTTTTCCAGGGGTTATTTTTTTGGAAAATAATTGCAGAAATTAAAGAAGCATATTATAATAAAATAGTCATTAGTTATTAGTCGTTAGTCGTTAGTGAATAGTCGTTAGTGGTTAGTATAGAGCAAAGAGCAAGAAGATAAGGAATCAAGGGTAGGGGCGCAATTTATTGAGTCCGTCTATTTCTTTTATCCTTTCGGTGAAATATATCCTCGGCCTAATTGGGTAGCAGGGGTGGAGAGCATTTTTACCTGTATATATGAATTTAATTGACCTGGCGACCGGGTGGCTGGGCGACCGATAGATTATAGACTGGTATATAGGTTAACTAACTAAATAATTAACTAACTAGATAACCAACTAAACAGCTAACTAGTTAAATAACTAACCAACCAACTAACTAATAACGACTATTTATTAACCCTCCATAGGAAGGCAGGTGTAAATAATGATCCTGAAAAAAATACTCTCGCTTACTTTAATCACTGTTTTTATCTTTACTTCTGTGTTGACTCATTTTTCCTGGGCGGTGGAGGCATCTCAAGAAACTTTACTTGCAGATTTATACCAGATAGAAATGACTATCTACGGTAAGGTTTCTGATCTCCCTCTGGTGGAACGGGTAGAATACTTAGAGAAAGAACTGGTAGGACGAACTCTTCCCGGAACCCTTACCAATCGGGTCAAGCAGTTGAAGGATTTTATTATTACTGGTACGGTTGACGACCCTTCAGTGCTCTTTAAAATTAATACTTCCCAGTGGATTCTGGACAAAAATATTACTGCCGTTCCCTTAATTACTAAGATTGAAAATTTAGAAAACATATTATTTGGTAAAACTTCGGAAGAGGTCTTGGCTATGCGGGCAGAAGCCATATTCAGTTTATGTTTCAAAGAAGGTAAGCCCCAATTCGAAGAAGTAATAGTTCCTGCTGGTACTTTAATACTGATCAGTTTTTTAAATAGCGTAAGCTCTAATAAGAGTGAAGAGGGAGAGGCCTTTAATTTTCTAATCAAGGAAAATGTTTTTATGGGGGATAAATTAATTATCCCGGCGAATACTCGGGGAGAAGGGAAGGTAGTAGAAGCCAAAAAGGCTTCTATTTTAGTCCGTGCAGGAAAATTAGCCCTGGAATTTAAGCCGATTTCTGCCCTGGACGGTACTCCTTTGCCCTTAGTCTGGGGAGAGGAAGCAAAAGAAGAGAATAAAAGGATCGCGGTGGCGGTAGGAGTAGGAGTTTTGGGTTTAATTATCTTGAGCAGCCCGGTGGGCTTGATTGCTGGTGCCCTGGTTCCCGGCAAGAATGTCAAAATTGAAGAAGGGACTGAAATGTTCCTCCAGATTGAGCAGGACACCCGGGTAATCGCTCTAGTGCCGTAAATCATCAAATTAACTGTTTATTCGGTAGCTAATTTAGAATATACTACCTGGCTGATAAGCTAAAAAAAGTAAATAATAAAAGGGATAGATTGTTTTGGTTCTTTAAAATCTATCCCTTTTATTATTCAAAGTAATAAGTAATAAATTGATTAATAATATTTTATGGAATCGCTATAGTAGGGTAAGCATAGATAGTTACATCATTCAATCCAGGTTTTATAGATTGACCTTTCGAACCATATTCGTAAGTGGAGAATGCTTCGAAATTATGCCATCCCACCGGTACTTCGGGAATAACTAAATATCCCCACTCATCGGTAGTATCGATATAGAATCCATCCATATGGATATCGTAGGTATGATCAAGAATCATTATTTTTCCCAGTATCATTCCACTTATAACATGAATCTTCACTATTCCGGTTTGTTCCCCAATTATTGATGAACATCCTCCGGTTACCAAAGCCAAAAAGGCGAGCACAATCACTATTAGGATAAATTTTTTAATATTATTTTTCTTCATAATCATTTTCCTCCTTTATGAATATAAAAATTTATAACTTTTTATTATATTAATACGACATAATTTTTGAAAATCCTGCTTTTTTTTATTTCCCAAAAATTGAGAGAGAAAGAAAGGGTGAAGAAGAAGAAAATTGGGGAATAGGGTGGAGGAATTAAATATTGAAATCGGAATTGAGTTTTTTTTAAGGTATTAGAAAGAAAATTATTACTATCTTTTTTAAAAACTTACTTTAAGAAAGGCAACATCTTCCTCTGGCTAATTTATTAGCCTTCTAACCGGATAACTAATTAACTATCTAACTAACTAACCAATTAACCAACCAACTAGCTAACTAACTTATAATAAAAAAAGACTGTCTAATTGATTATTTCTCCCCTCAAATTAGCCAGTCTTTTATATCTTAGTATTAAGATTATATCAAGTTTATTTTTTTAATTAAAAACAATACGGATTACAATCAATATCATAATACCAATCAAATTTAACATTGTTAGTCCCACAATATATGTAGTAGGGATATTTAGTCCCCCAGCAGCAGTGATCTGTTGATTCAACATAGATTTCATGGTAACCAATGGGGACATTGTAAAGGGTGGCATATCCATAGCTTCCATAGTCAGCAGTCCTTCCCCACTACCAACCGTCTATCCAAACATCATAAACCTGAACATCGGGATCATAAACACTTAAAAATATAGTTCCCGTGGTGCATATCACCGTTCCGCATCCTCCAAAGACTATGGCCAGTAATCCCAGAGCTACCAACAATAACCCTACTTTTAGGATAAGATTTTTCTTCATCTTAATTCACTCACCTCCCCCCTCATCTTTTTCTCTTAATGACTACCTCTTCTGGTAGAAATTGTAGAAATTAAGGTATTTATTATATTATCTCTTCTTATTTTTAATCTTACTACAAATAAATGATAAAATCCTTTTTTTAAAGAAAATATTTTTCCAGATTTTTTCGACTTATCTTTCCTAATATGATATATTATTAAACATAAAGAGATTGGCTTTGCTTTTTTAACCGTTCGATCAAAGATAGTAATTATTCATATATTCATAAAAATTGTTTAATTCCAGCTTATTTCGAGCTTTAATCGAATAATCATTAAATAAGAAATAATTATAAAATATCATCAACTAATCACTATTCAATTACTACTGAGTACCATCGACTGATTACTAACAAATAATAAAGAAGGGTAAATTTAATGAAGAATAAGTATCTAATAATTTTAATCCTGCTTATTATTTCCAGCCTTCTGACTGGCTGTTTTTTGTTTCCTCCCCATAACCTTGCCGAATGGACGGTAATGGTCTATCTGGATGCAGATAATGATTTAGAAAGTTTTGGGATTAAGGATATCAATGAAATGGAGTTAGTCGGTTCTACCTCTCAGGTAAACATCCTGGTGCAGATAGATCGCATTCCTTATAATGTATTAGCTTCTATTTATCAGGGCCATTTAGACGATTTTTCCAATAGTGATTGGACTACTACTCGTAGATACTATATTACTAAGGATGTTGACCCTATCCAGATAAATTCTACTTTGCTGGCTGATCTGGGAGAATTAAATATGGGAGACCCCCAAACCCTGATTGACTTTGCCAGCTGGGCTATCACTAACTATCCGGCCAAAAAATATTTGCTGGTTATCTGGAATCATGGGGGAGGATTCCGGGATTCTTCCTCTCCCACCAAAGATCTAGCTTGGGATTATACCGATAGCAGAGATAAGATTACTATGCCCGAACTGGAAGATGCCCTTTTGGCCATCAGCAGTCAAGCTGGCCGAAAATTAGATATCTTGGGGATGGATGCCTGCCTGATGGCGATGACTGAAGTGGCTTACCAGGTAAAGGATTTTGCCGAGATTATGGTGGCTTCTCAAGAGATAACTCCTGCTGATGGTTGGCCTTATGATACTATTTTAGGAGAATTGGTCACCCAGCCCCTGCTGCCTAAAGAAGAATTGGCTACTCAAATAGTGGATAAATGTGTTCTTTCCTATCCTTTCTATAATGTTACCTTCTCTGCCACCGACTTAAGTCAGATGGATACTTTAGCCGGACAATTATCCGATTTAGCTCTTGCCGTGATGAGCGATTATTCCACCCCCCATAATCAATATATTCAATGTGGCGAACAAAGTCAGTATTTTGAAGACCGGGATTTTGTAGATTTATTCGACCTTTGCCAGCAATTATTAATTCATTCTAATAGCGGACCGGTAAAAAGCATAGCTACTAGTATCCAGCAAACCCTTAATTATGCCCGGATAAAATCCTTTAATAATGGTGGAGCATTAAAAAGTTCTAAGGGTCTTTCCATCTATTTTCCCTGGTATTTTGTTTATAGTAATTATTATAATTTCACCAATTTTGCGCAGGATACTTTCTGGGATGAAATGCTTTTACATTTAGGGCTATAATGATATTATTATAATATGACAAGACGAAAAAAAATTTGGTTTATATTAATCTTAATAATTATTCTGGTCATAGGAATTTATTCTTATTTTTTTTATAGTAAAGAAAAGGGAAAGAAGGTTAAACAATCGGAAATAGAAACCTTAGAAATAGAGGAAGAGGAAGTTATAGTAGATGAAGCTCCAGTTAAAATAGAGCAAGGGAAGGTTATAGGAATGAAAGGCGGAATAAAAGAATGGGAAATAGAAGCAGAAAAGATATCTTTAGCCCAGGATAGAAAGATGACGGTCTTTGAAAAGATTAAAAAAGCGGTAATCTTTAGAAACAATGAACCTTACTGGAATATTCAGTTGGAAAAGTGTATTGCCGATATGGGTACAAATAATATGGAATTAGTAGGCGGGGTAATCTTTGAATCTCGAGAAGGAGATATCTTAAAAGGAAATAGATTTTACTGGAATTCGTTGGATCAGATTTTATCCAGCCTGGAACCAGTAGAATTATTGGTAGAGGAGAATCAGATTACCGCCGACTGGATGTCTACCGATGTGGAGCTGAATAAATTGAAATTAGAAGGCAAAGTTCAGGTAATCTTAAAACTTAATTAAGGTTAATAGTAAAATAGGATAATAGGTTAGGAAAAAAATATTGGATAGGCAAAAATTCCTTTGGAATGAAGGAGGATCAAGATAGATGAAGAATAGTAATAGTCAGTTGAACTATCTGGTTAAATTAGGATGGTTATTTAGTTGGGGGATAATACTGGTAGTATTTTTATTCTTTAATGCCTTTAATGCCTTTAATGTCCTGGCGCAAGAAGAAGAGAAAGAGGTTTCCGAAACCACCGAGGTGAGTATCCAGGCAGATAGTGTGCTTTACGATAAGGGTACTGATAAGATGAACTTTAAAGGAAATTTGAGGATTATTCAGGAAGATATTGTTTTAACTGCTGAGGAAGCTGATTTTGACGTGGATCAGAAGATTGGACAGATCAAGAACAATATTCGACTGGTACAAAAAGATATTACTATAACTGGAGAGACCCTGGAAGCCTTTCTTAACGAGAAGAGATATATCTTTCAGGGAGAAGTAAAACTGATTCAAGAGCGAAAGGATGAAGAGGGAAAGGAAGATAATATTCTCTGGAATGCTCCTCAACTGGAGATTTTAGCTGATAGCCGGGATATTACTGCCAGCGGGGGAGTGAAGATTTTCAAGAAGGACTATACTATTACCGCCGAGCAGGCTATTTATAATGATCAGGAACAGAAGATCGATTTAAAAGGAAAGGTAAGGATAGAAGAAAAAGACAGTGACCGCTGGATCTCTGGCGACCTGGCTATCTTTTATATCGAATCCGAAAGATTAGAAGTCACCGGCAATGTCCGCAGTGGTATCAAATTAGACTAATGACAAAAAAGGTGCCAGGCACCTTTTTTTACATCGAGGAGAAAGAAATGAAAATATTTTGGAAATGCTTGATAATATTGGGATTGTTGGTATTGTTGGGAGGATGTGCCAGAGGGCCTGATGGACCAGATGGTCCAGGAGAGACTCAATATCAAGTCCAGATTACTGCACAAGTGCAAGGACAGATTAATTCTGATTCCAGCGAGGGAAAATATTATCTAGTTATGGATATAGATGAGAATCCTGCGGATGGGCCTGGATCTAATATTTCTCTCTGGGATGAGGAATATTATTATATTAAAGTTGAAGGTGGATTCTTTTATTTTGCTCAAGTCGGAGGAACGGAGTCTTTCTTGGGGAGCGGGGAAATTATTGAGGGGAATAAGATAAGAGTTACTCTTGATCTGGATGACTTAGATAATCCGAAAAGATTGGATATCAATGTGGTAACTGCAGATAAAGATAATAATACTTATGATTCCCTGGATGGTAATTATTTCACAATCGATACTACTATACTCGGTGCTACCAACACCCGGACTGATTCTTCCGGTGATTCGGGAGAAGGAGGAACTGACTTCGATATCATCGAAGTGACTACCCTGATTAAAACTTTGTAAAAAAAGGTGCCTGGCACCTTTTTTTACATTATTGCTGTCCGATAGTAATTTTTTCGGTAGGGAAGGCTTTAATATAAAGTTCTACCCAAAAGGATTTGGTGGCTTGTTTGTAATTAAAACGAATTTCCCGGCAATGCAAATCCCGGGTAATGCCCACTACACTATTTTTTAGTTCAAAATCCTCTAAATCTATTATTCCTTTGTAATTTAATTTCCAGTTATCACTCAGTTTAAGGTCCAGGGTGGAATTTATCTCTTTGCTCCACTCTTTCATATTTAAATCATAAGAGGTATTAAAATTCATCTTCCAGTCTTCTTTGGGTTGGTATTCTAATTTAGCGACCAGGCTTCCGAAGGTCTCGTCCACAAAATTGTAACTGGTAGATAAATCTAACCTTATTTTATCAGTGGGAGTAAAAGTTAAGGCTCCTTTCACCAGATGGGTCAGGGGAGCAATATAATCAAAATTAAAAGGAGTGGGTCCTTCGGTTTTGTTATAATTGTAGTTCAGGGTTGCGGATAGATAGGGATTATAAGTGGCCTTTACATCTACCTTTCCTCCTACTAAATAACGAGCCTCGCCAGTTAAATAAACATCCTGCCGAAAGACACCAGCCGGGATTATACTTATATTATCTCCTATAGTAAAAGTTCTTTTCAGATTAAAGATGAACTCTCCCCGCCAGTTATCCTCCTCGGTAGCATATTCATAAAAATGAGCCACCGAGGCATTAATATCATAGTAAATCTTGGTCTTTCCCAGGAGGGCAGAACTTTTTAGGAAGAAAAACTCCGGTAAACGGTCAATTATCTTGGAAACATTCTCCTCGGTAAAATCATCACCCTCTAAATCAAATCTCTTTTCGGTGACCAGGTTCAATTTATAACCTTCACCCTGAAATTTTAATTCCCATTTGGGAAGGAGCTCTAAATCAGCAAACTCCTGAGTAGAGGGATGATTATCCGTGAAGTTTAAGGTGAGTATAGAATTTAATTGGTCACTGATGGTATAATTGTAGACTGCTTTAATATTACCATTAATATTTAAGTTATCTAAATCCGTACCCGTGAAATTATATCTACCCGTCAGCTGAAAGGTGTAATCTTCCCCGGTTTTCTCTAAGGTAAACTGGGATTTCAAAGTGTTACTGGCTAAGGTTCCTTTTGGATTTTTCACTCCCGAATAATTTAAGATTAATTGGGTAGTTAGATCCTGTTCCTTGAATTCCTGCTGATATTTTAAT
>Ga0172365_10001608_pt1 | contig 16425 bp, 12 predicted proteins | sample LakKivSesite48cm_FD_114535 | JGI IMG/M metagenome (GOLD analysis project Ga0172365, IMG submission 114535) | Sediment microbial communities from Lake Kivu, Rwanda - Sediment site 48cm | ecosystem: Environmental > Aquatic > Freshwater > Lake > Sediment | place: Rwanda: Western Province, Lake... | reverse complement strand
GGTCATTAGCCAGTGAGGTAATCCTCTCCACCTTAACCCTCGTCTTAGATACCTCCTCTAGCTTTACTCTGATATTACCGTCTCTATCCCTTTCCCTTACCTCCCTCATCTTCCTGTCCCAACCCGGTGCAACTCCAAACTGGGTAACAGTTGGACCAGCGTTTATCTGCACTACCTTGGCCTCAACACCGTAACTAGCTAGAGCCTCCTCAATACGCTTGGCTCTCTCCATATTGTCAGCCTGCCCAAACTCAACTTCAGACGCTTTATCCAGAATGTCAATTGGTGGTAACCGCCAGCCATCAACAGTAATTAATGTTGATGATTCGCCATACTTCTTCCACACCTCTTGAGCTACCTGCTGCAGCTCCGGCTGCGGCTGGCTAGGAGTAAATACCTGAGGTGCCACTTCCTTTTCTGGCTCCGGCTTTGTTGGCTGGGGAACCTCCTCAAGAGGGGGAGGAGCCAATGTAGGCTGAGGGGCTGCTTTAGGAGCAGGATGTTCCCTCAACCGTCTTACTAACCATGAAATAAATCTCACTAAAAAGCGAAAACTAACTCTAGGCGCGACTAAAATAACGCCCAGGATAACTAACCCTAGTATGCGGAGAATGCCCGTTAAACCCTGGTCATCGCCAATAATACGCAAGCCAAAGCTACCACCCAAATCGAAAAGGGCTAGTATTCCCCAGACCGCCAGGATAAAGGCAACAGCACCCAGCCAATTATGCCATTGATGGAGTTTCCAGCGATGAGCCCAAGCTGATAGCTGCCGCCGCCAGATTAGTCCTATTATAGTTATACCAGCTACGGCTATGAGGACCAACCCCCAGCCAAACACCCCTACAATCCTGTCCCACTGCCAGAACAAGAGAGCGACAATAATGACCACCAATATGAGTCGCCGCACCAGAGGTGATATTATCAAATGAAATAGCCTACCTAAGAGCGACTTTCTCTCAGGCTTTGCTCTGGGTTTACCGCCACTATCCTTGGCACTGTTTCTGATATTAGATTTCCACTTAGCCATATCACCCTCTGATAAACGACAGCTTACACCTTTACCATAAAAGGAAGAACCATAGGGCGGCGTTTAGTCTGCTCGTAGTAAAATTTATTCAATGTGTCTCTAACTTTAGTATTGGTAAAGCTCCACTCAGCCGGACGGCTGCCACTATGGTCTAGGGTTCGGGCGACTAAATCACGACTCTCCTCTATCATATCTTTGGATTCTCTGGTATCGACAAAGCCTCGCGATACAATATCAGGACGCCCCACCACCTTACCAGTTTGCCTATTGACAGCGATAATCACCACCACTATCCCATCCCTAGCCAGCATCCTTCTATTACGGAGAACAACGCTACCGATGTCACCCACACTCATACCATCCACATACACATTGCCTGAAGCAACCTTACCGGTTAGCCTAGCTGTCTGCGAGTCAAGCTCGAGGATGTCACCATCTTCCAACACAAAGATATTCTCTTTCAGCATGCCCACTGACTGGGCTAGCTGACCGTGAAGGTTCAGGTGGCGATACTCGCCATGAATAGGCATAAAGAACCGTGGTTTAACCAGATTCAATAGTAGCTTTAGCTCCTCCTGACTACCGTGCCCGTGAACATGAACCTGTGCCACCTGACTATACCACACCTGAGCTCCTTGCTTGAACAGGTTATCTATGGTTCTGTTGACTAGTGATTCATTGCCCGGGATAGGTGTTGCCGAAATAACTACTGTGTCGCCACGAATGATATGAACCTGACGATGGTCTCGATTGGCTATACGGACCAAGGCTGAAGTAGGCTCCCCTTGACTACCGGTAGTGACGAGGACAACTTTATTACGAGGCATACCTCTAAGTTCATCAAGCCGAGCCAATATCCCACCAGGGGCATTAAGATAGCCTAACTCCAGTGCCGTACTCACCGTATCGCTCATACTGTGCCCAACAATAAAGACGCGACGCTGGTGTTTAGCTGCTGAATCAATAACCTGCTGAACACGAGAGACCAGTGAAGAGAAGGTGGTTACAATCACCCTGCCCGGAGCATCAGCCATAATATGGTCCAGGGTTTCACCAATTACTCTTTCTGAAGGGGTATAGCCAGGCAGAGTAGCGTAGGTGGAATCGGAGAGGAGGAGCAAAACCCCCTGCGCTCCCAATTGAGCCAGCCGAGACAGGTCGGTTGGCTTACCACTAACCGGTGTGTAATCAAGCTTAAAATCTCCGCTATGAACTACAGCACCAACCGGAGTATAGATAATTAGGCCCGCTGCGTCAGGTATGCTGTGACAGACCGGGAAGAACTCTACCTTGAACCTGCCCAGGGTTACCTGCCCCCCCGGCGGCACTACATTGAGTTTGGCCCCAGACAATGCCTTTCTCTCTTTAAGCTTGACCGAGATAAGCCCGTTGGTAAGTCTTGTAGAATAAACCGGTACATTAAGCTGGGGTAGAAAGTAAGGCAGGGCACCAATATGGTCCTCGTGACCATGAGTGACGACGATACCTCTGATTTTCCCCTGTTTCTCCAGCAGGTAACTAATATCAGGGATTACTAGGTCAATGCCTAACATTTCTTCCTCGGGAAACATAAGCCCGGCGTCAACGATGATGGCGTCGTTCTCATATTCCATCACCATCATATTCTTGCCAATTTCACCTAGTCCACCGAGAGGGATTATTTTTAATCTTGGTTTAGCCATAATTTTAACCCTCAAACATATTTAATTGCTGTGGTTGTTGCTTAGCGGCCGGTATAGTTTCTGACCGGGCCAAAAGGGACGGAATCTTAAGCATATCGGCCTCTATCGCTTGGCGAAGGCTTTGCTGGTGAAGAGCCGCTGCCGGGTGATACATAGCGTAGTAGATGACATCGCCTCGCTTTTGGGCAGTGCCGTGAATTTTGCTTATACTCTTGTCGGGGAAGAACATTGCCATAGAATAGCGCCCCAGAGTTACAATCATCCTCGGGTGAATTAACTCAATCTGGCGGTCTAGCCACTTACGGCAATTATGTATTTCTGAAGGCAGAGGGTCACGGTTTTCCGGTGGCCGACATTTAATCACATTGGCGATATATACCTCCCCACGCCTCAAATTAATAGAGGCTAATAATTTATCCAGGTATAGCCCCGCTGGTCCAACAAAGGGACGCCCCTGCTGGTCTTCATGCCAGCCTGGCGCCTCACCAATAAACAATATGCTGGCATCCTCTGCCCCTTCGCCAGGCACTACTTTGGTTCGATGTTTAGCTATCTCACACTGCCGACAAAGCGCAATTTCCTCATAAAGTTCACTTAATGCTGACATCTCATCTGCTAACCTAGATAGGAGGATTTAACCAACCAGCCTTTTAATTATGATAACATGCGTAATATGTCAAGTCAACCGATGGCTTGTTGACAGTATAGGGGCGCAGTTGTAGACTACCTTTAGCACCAACCTTTACCGCAGGAAAGGAGAAAAATGAGCTTTCTAAGCCAAACCGACCCAGAAATTAGCCATGCCCTTTATCTGGAAGGGAAACGACAAAAAGAAACGATAAACCTCATTGCCTCTGAGAACTATGCTAGCCGAGCTGTGCTTGAAGCCCAAGGTTCGTTTTTAACCAATAAATATGCTGAGGGCTATCCGCAAAAACGCTACTACGGTGGCTGTGAAAATATGGATATAGTGGAAAACCTGGCGATTCAGCGGGCCAAGGAACTCTTTCATGCCGAGCACGCTAACGTCCAGCCTCACAGTGGGTCTCAGGCTAACATGGCTGCCTATTTTGCCCTGCTTAACTATGGTGATACGGTCATGGCGATGGAGCGGACTCATGGCGGTCATCTTACTCATGGCAGCAAGGTGAACTCCTCGGGTAAATCATATAATTTCATACCCTATGGGCTTGACCGGGAAACAGAAAGGATTGACTATCAGGAGCTAGAGAGGCTTGCCTTAGAACACCGGCCCAAGTTGATTGTGGCTGGAGCTAGTTCCTACCCCAGGATTATTGATTTTGAGCGCTTTCGGCATATTGCTGACCTAGTCGGGGCCAGACTTATGGTTGATATGGCGCACATCGCTGGTATGGTAGCCGTGGGGCTACATCCCACCCCAGTACCCTACGCTGATGTGATAACCTCAACCACCCATAAGACATTACGCGGACCGCGAGGTGGGTTTATTCTATGCCGGAGCGAGCTGGCTTCAGCCATAGATGCAGCTGTTTTCCCTCAGATGCAAGGCGGTCCGCTAATGCACGTCATTGCGGCCAAGGCAGTTGCCTTTTACGAAGCAATGCAACCTAACTTCGCCGACTATCAACGGGCGATACTGGATAATGCCCTTGCTTTAGCCACCGAACTGCAACAACTAGGCATGCGCCTTGTATCAGGGGGAACAGATAATCACCTAGTTCTAGTGGACCTTACTGAGACAGGGGTCACCGGCCGGGAAGCTGAAGATGCTTTAGGTCAGGCAAGCATCGTAGTCAATCGGAACAATATTCCCTTCGCTGATACTCAACCACCTAGGACAACCAGCGGTATTAGACTAGGTACACCAGCCGTAACCTCACGCGGCTTTGGCGCTGAAGAAATGAAACATATCGCCTCATTACTGGTAAAGGTAATTACTAATATTGGCGACCTAGATACTCAGAAGCAGGTGAAACAGGAAGTCAGTCAGTTATGCTCCCGCTTCCCGGTTCCAGGAATTGATGACTAATTTTAGTTAGAAAGGGGTGATAGCTAAATGGATGAGTTGAAAGTATTTACTGGTAATACCCACCCTGCCCTGGCCCAGGCAGTTACCAGATATCTGGATATACCTCTGGGCAGATGCGAGGTATTCGAGTTCAGCAATGAGAATATCTTTGTGCGTATTCTGGAAAATGTCCGCGAAAGGGACACCTTTGTTATTCAGCCCCTCTCCTCCCCAGTCAACAAGAGCTTGGTTGAACTATTAATTATGCTTGATGCCCTGAAGAGAGCATCGGCTGAGCGTATCACTGCCGTAGTCCCTTACTATGCCTACGGCCGTTCTGATAAAAAAGACCAACCCCGTGTTCCGATAACAGCGAGATTACTCGCTGACCTGCTCACCGTAGCCGGAGCTAACCGCCTGCTAACAATAGACCTGCATGCCGGGCAGATTCAGGGCTTTTTTAACATACCGGTTGATGAACTGACCGCCCTCTATCTTCTAAGCGATTACTATAAGAAGAGAAAAATAAAAGACCTGATAGTCGTCGCTGCTGATATCGGCATTTCCAAACGCGCCCGGGATATGGCAGCTAGGCTTGATGTTCCACTGGCTATTATAGAAAAAAGACGAGTGGGCAATGCCGACCAAGCGGAGGCTCTTAATGTTATCGGAGAAGTCGAAGGTAAAGTAGCCCTTATTTTTGATGACGAGATAACTACTGGCGGGACTCTTGTTGATGATGTCTCCATCCTTATTAAGCGTGGAGCGAAAGAGGTATATTTCTGCTGTACCCACCCCGTATTCTCCGGGCCGGCTATCGAAAGGATAGCTGCTTCTCCGGTAAAAGAAGTCGTGGTTACTGACTCTATTCCCATTAGTGAAGGGAAAAAACTGGACAAGATTACGGTCTTGCCTATTGCCCCTCTTTTAGGCGAAGCGATTCACCGTATCCATACCGGGATGTCCATAGGCGCTATGTTTGAGCAGGGGTGAATGATGTTTAGGTGGCTGTGGGGATTATTAATTCGGTTTCTTAAGTGGCTAATCGGTCTTTTTATCCCGTCAAATGAGAAGGAGCTAAGGCGCTTACAGCCCACGGTAGACCGGATAAACGAGCTTGAGCCCGAATTTGAGCGGCTCAGTGATGAGGAGCTTCATGCTAAGACTGACGAGTTTAAGACCCGACTGAAAGACGGCACTCCACTTGATGAACTCCTGCCTGAGGCCTTTGCCGCTGTTCGCGAAGCCGCCAAACGAACTATAGGTCAGCGCCATTTTGATGTGCAATTGATGGGTGGCATTGTCCTGCATCAAGGCAAAATTGCTGAGATGAAGACTGGCGAGGGTAAAACCCTGGTGGCTACTCTTCCCCTTTACCTGAACTCTCTTACCGGCCAGGGATGCCATCTGGTTACGGTCAATGACTACCTAGCTAGGCGAGACCCCTACTGGATGGGGCCTATTTACCATGCCCTGGGAGTAAGCGTCGCCAGTATTTTCCCTATGCAATCCCCAGATGAAGAACGTCCCTCCCGCCTCTATGATCCCGACTTTGATTCAGGAGATAAGCGGTGGCTCCATTTTCGTCCTATCTCCCGCCGTGAAGCTTACCAGGCTGATATTACCTACGGTACCAGTAGTGAGTTCGGCTTTGACTACCTGCGGGATAATATGGTTATCGACCTGTCTCAGTGTGTCCAGCGTCAGCTAAACTACGCCATCGTCGATGAAGTAGACAATCTCCTTATTGACGAGGCGCGCACCCCCCTTATTATCAGTGGTCAGGCTGAGGAATCAGGGCAGATATACCAGCTCTTTGCCCGGCTTGTTCCCCTCCTGCAGGCAGAACAGGACTACGTGGTCGACGAAAAAACTCGCACGGTCAGCCTGACCGATAACGGCATCAGCCGGATGGAGGCGATGCTGAGGAGAGAAGGGGTGTTAAAATCACCCAATCTTTACGACCCGTCAAACTTCTCCCTGAACCGCTACCTGCAAAATGCCCTTAAAGCCCACGCCCTGTTTAAGAGGGACCGCGAATACATGGTTAAGGATGGGCAGGTTATCATTGTTGATGAGTTCACCGGTCGGCTAATGTTTGGTCGCCGTTACTCGGAGGGTTTGCATCAATCCATAGAAGCCAAGGAGCATGTCAAGGTGGAGCGGGAGAGTATGACCCACGCCACCATTACCATCCAGAACTACTTCCGAATGTATGACAAGCTGGCGGGCATGACCGGCACCGCCGTCACTGAGGCTGAGGAGTTTCATAAGATATATGAGCTTGAGGTGGTAGTTATTCCCACCCATAAGCCGATGATTCGTAAAGATTACCCCGACCAGATTTACACGGATGAGAAGACCAAATTTAAAGCAGTGGTGCGTGAGATTGAGCAGCTCCATAAAGAAGAACGACCAGTATTAGTGGGCACAGTATCTATTGAGAAGTCAGAGCTTTTGAGCGACCTTTTGAAGAGGAAAGGGATTCCTCACCAGGTGCTTAACGCCAAGTATCATGAGAAGGAAGCCGGTATCATTGCTCAGGCTGGGCAGCCGGGAATGGTAACCGTTGCCACCAATATGGCGGGGCGCGGCGTTGATATTATCCTCGGCGGCAGCCTTGATGGGCAGGATGAACAGGAGTGGCAGAAGAAACACAATAAGATAATTGAACTCGGTGGGCTTCATATTATCGGCACCGAGCGCCACGAGGCACGGCGAATTGATAACCAGCTTAGAGGTCGGGCGGGCCGGCAGGGTGACCCGGGAAGCTCCCGCTTCTATGTGTCTTTAGAGGATGATATCGTGCGCCGCTTTGGCGGTGACCGAATCAAAGGCTTTATGAAGTGGGCGGGGATGGACGAGGACCATCCTCTTGAGAATAAGCTGGTCAACCGCTCTATTGAAAGCGCCCAGGTTCGGGTTGAGGGATACCACTTTGATATACGTAAACAACTGGTGGAGTACGACGATGTAGTTAATCAGCAGCGTGAGCTTATCTATGATGAACGGAGAAAAATACTGAGCGGTGCCGACCTCAAAGCCAACATCCTGTCAATGATTAAAAAAGAGCTTCAGGACATCGTGGCCACTCATGTTCCCGATGAGCGTAGCGCCGAGCGTAATCTGGAAGGTCTAATCGCTGATGTCTCGGCTATCTTCCCCTTACCGCCGACACTCACTGCTAGCGCTCTTACCCAGATGGAGCCGAAACAGATTGAAAGCAAGCTAATTGAGGCTGCTGAGGCGTTGTATGAGCAACGGGAGACAGAGATGGGGGCTAATGATATGAGGATTCTGGAGCGCCTGATAATGCTGCGCACCATAGATAACCTGTGGCGAGAGCACCTGACGGCGATGGAGAATATGCGCCAGGAAGCCGGCTGGCAGAGCTTGCGCCAGATAAAACCGGTAGACGCCTATAAAAATGAGGGGTTTAAGCAGTTCCAGATATTACTGGACACTATTCAGCATGATGTGGCTCACACCATATACCATGTTGGCATTATGAGAAAGGGAGCCCAGCCCAAGGCACCGGCAATGGCTCAAGCCAGGGCTGGTGGTAGCCAGAAAAAGCAGCTTAAGGTTGGGGGCAAAAAGGTGGGCAGAAATGACCCCTGCCCCTGCGGCAGCGGCAAGAAATACAAACACTGCTGCGGAAGGTAGAATTAAATCCCATGAACAACGCTGAAATTGCCGCCGTATTTGAGGATATTGCCCGCCTCCTCAAGCTCAAGAAGGAGAACATCTTTAAGATTCGGGCTTACCAGAAGGTAGCCAGCTCCATTAAGGAACTGCCGGTAGAGGTAGAAAAGCTGGTGGCTGAGGGCAGGTTGAGGGAGGTGCCGGGGGTGGGAGAAGCCATTACCAAGAAGATTACCGAGCTGGTAAACACCGGCAAGCTTGGCTTCTACGAGAAGCTTAAAGCCGAGTTCTCCGAGAGGAATTTATAGCCTGCCCGATGGTATAATTAAGAGTTATGGCGATGACCAATTTGAATAATCAGTTGCAGTCCTCTCAGCCGGCTCCATCCGGAGACATTGAGGCAATAAGACATCTAAAACAGGCTATTGCCGGTGGTAAGCACTGGTATATCGCCCTACTTGAGGCGATTGGACTGTGGAAGATAGCTGAGGAAACTCATAATGGGCGCACCTACCACTACCTTATCGCTGGCGAAGCCTTTGACTGGCTACTATTGGCTGAACGCCTGTGCGAGACGGTAGACGGCCTACTGCCCGATGATGAGAAGACTGCTCTCCTCTTTCAGGGCAAGCCACCCCTCGACCTAACCCAAGAAGAATTCAAAAAGCTTATTGGCAGCAGCAAGTATCATCAATATCTTAACTACTTTTACGGCATTATTACCGAAGAAGCTTTAATTGGGGCAGTGCAGGATGAGATACGCAAGGAGAGAGGGAGCCTGGGTCTTAACAAAGAGCACGACCATGATAATGAGGCTTATCGGCGAATATATGGGGCAACTAAAACCATACTGCTTAAACGTTTTCGGCGTGAGAAGGATTACCCACAACGCAAATCTATCAGTCTAACCGAATTAAAGGGGTTTACCTACTGGCTATTTAAGTATCGGCTAAACCATTGTGATAAGGCCAGGGTTGCTAGCGATACCAAGAAGGCGCTAACCCGGTTAAAAAGCAATGGTTTTCCTTGAAATCTGGTAACTGGCTAAGCGACTATACTTGTGCCGTTCCCCTTGGCGCTCTCACCAAGAGTACTGGTTTATTTCCTGCCCGTAGTACCTTGTCAGTAACACTGCCGAAAGCCCAACGACTTATACCATGGCGTCCATGCGTCGACATAGCAATCAGGTCGACATTAATCTCGTCAGCAGCCTTAATAATCTCCTCGGCAGCGCTACCAATTCCCACCCTAACCTCTACGCTGACTTTCTCACTTCTTAAGCCTTCAGCAAGCTTATTGAGATAGTCTCTGGCCTCCTGTTGGATTTGCTTCATCTCCTTCTCGGTGTAGATAATCGGGGTTGCCATTTCCCCGGCGAAAACATAGTGAGTTTGTAACAATATCGCCTGAAAGAGAGTAAGCTCCACCTTTACTTCCGGTGATAGCTTGGACAGTAGTCCTTTAACATAGGGTAAGGCTGCCTCACTTAATTTAGAGCCATCCAGTGGAATAAGCATTTTCATCGCCATCATTCCTCCTTAGAATCTAATGATTCCCGTTTGAGCCTTTCTAACTTATCAGTTAAAGCATAAAGCTTCTGACGTTCTTTATCCACAATAGCCGCTGGCGCCTTAGCCAAAAAGGCCCTGTTGCTGAGTCTAGCCTCAAGACGAGCCACCTCATCCTGGCTAGCTTCAATTTCCTTCTGTATTCGTTTCCTCTCAACTTCCAGATTAACCATACTTTCCATTGGTATGACTACTTCTGAATCTTTTAACACTAGAACTATGGCATTTGGACCTGCTTGACCTCGTTGCCTGCTATCATAAAAGGTAACCGGTTTTGCTCTAGCCAGGGATTGTACAACCTGAGAATAAGGGGTGATGGCTGTTTTAAGCTTGCCAGCATAGATCTGTGCCTCAATCCACCGGGCGCTTTCAACCTTGTATTGAGCCCGAGCATTGCGGATAGAGCGTACTATTTCTATTATAGCTTCCATAATTCGCTCTGCCTGAGGGTCAATAGCCGCCTCATCAGGTACAGGATAGGCAGCTACCATTATAGATTCAGTTTCTTGCCAATCCGGAGGCAGATGCTTCTTCAGGTTTTGCCATAATTCCTCAGTAATAAAGGGCATATATGGATGCAACAGGCGAAGCGATGCCTCTAAGACATAAACCAGAACTGGAATAGGTGATGGCACCTCCTCTACACCGGCGCGAAGGCGAATCTTGGCTATTTCAATATACCAGTCGCAGTACTCACCCCACAGGAAATCATATACCTGCCTTAAGGCTTCGCCAAACTGGAAATCCTCAAGCAGTCTGATTACACTGGATACGGTTCGGTTAAGACGGCTCAGAATCCAGCGGTCTTCTGTCGGCAGCAAGCCCCATGGCACTTTCAGCTCAGTTGGGTTTGTCTCAATGCTTCTAACTACAAATCGGGTAGCATTCCACAGCTTATTAGAAAAGTTGCGGCCAGCTTCTAGTTTAGCCGGGGTCAGCTTACTGTCATTCCCCGCCGATGTACCGTTTATCAGAGCAAAACGCAAAGCATCGGTGCCATACTGTTCCAGTACACCAATGGGATTGAGCACATTGCCCCTCGTCTTGCTCATCTTCTCACCCTTCTCATCTCGCAGCAGACCATGAAGGTAAATAGTGCGGAAGGGGATATCGCCAGTATCCTCAATACCCATCATAATCATCCGGGCCACCCAGAAAAAGATAAGGTCATAGGCCGTCTCCATGACGGATGTCGGGTAGAAATAGCGCCGGTCTTCGGTGTCGTCCGGCCAGCCCAGCGTGGAGTGCGGCCACAGTCCAGAACTGAACCAGGTATCCAGCGTATCCGGGTCCTGCTCGATATTCCTCGAATCGCATCTGACGCATCTCTGCGGGGGTTCCACAGCCGCTATCATCTCCTGACAATCGCGGCAATACCAGACGGGTATCTGGTGCCCCCACCAGAGCTGGCGGCTGATACACCAGTCGCGGATATTCTCCATCCAGTTAAGATAAACCTTGCCAAAGTGCTCAGGGATAATGGTGATGCGCCCGTCCAACACCGCCTTTATGGCTGGTCCCGCCAGAGGTTTAGTGTTGATAAACCATTGTTTGCTGACAATCGGTTCAACCACTGTCTGACAACGCTGGCAATGTCCTACTGCATGGCTGTAGGGCACCACCTTCTCTAATAGCCCATCCCTTTCTAGGTCAGCCAGTATGGCCTCCCGACAGGCAAACCGGTCCAGTCCGATATAAGACCCGGCATTCTCATTCATAGTAGCATCTGGGTTCAGTATATTTATTAATGGCAGTCCCAGCCGCTGAGCCACCTCAAAGTCCACCGGGTCATGAGCTGGCGTGACTTTGACCGCTCCGGTACCGAACTGGGGGTCAACGGCTTCATCGGCGATGATGGGAATCTCCCTGCCGATGCAGGGAAGGATAACCCTCCTACCGACCATTACCTTAAAGCGCCTGTCTTTAGGGTTCACCGCCACCGCCGTATCGCCGAGTATAGTCTCCGGCCGGGTGGTGGCCACGGTAATATACTTTTGCTTGCCTCCCGCCAGAGGGTAACGGACGTAATAGAGGTGCCCGTTCAGGTCTTTATGCTCCGTCTCAAGGTCGGAGAGAGCGGTTGAGCACCTAGGGCACCAGTTGATAATACGTTCCCCCCGGTAGATTAAGCCCTTCTCGTAGAGGCGCACAAAGGCAGTGCGCACCGCCCGGCTCGCTACCTCATCCATAGTGTAGCGTTCTCGACCCCAGTCACAGGAAGCACCCAGCCTCCGGTGCTGCTCGGTGATAGTCTTTCGGCAATCCTCTGCCCACTGGCGCATCCTCTGCAGGAATTTCTCCCGGCCCAGCTGGTGGCGGTCAAGGCCCTCCTTGGCTAACTGCCTTTCCACGACCACCTGGGCAGCAATCGCAGCATGGTCGACGCCGGGGAGCCAAAGGGTGGGCTCCCCCTTCATACGATGCCAGCGCGTCATGGTGTCCTGCAGGGCACTTTCCAAGGCGTGGCCGAGGTGCAACTCGCCGGTGATGTTAGGCGGAGGCATGATGATAACGAAGGGTTTCTTGTCCGGGTCTATCTCCGCCCGGAAGTAGCCCTTCTCCAGCCAGAACTGATACCACTTAGCCTCAACCTTCCCCGGCTCATAGGCTTTGGGCATTTCATATTTTACTGGTGCTTCTGCCATAACTACCTTTCTAGATTTAGTAACCTCACCCCCTCAAGTCCCCCTCCCTTGGGAAGGAGAGGGGGAGGAGGTTTTTGAGAGAGGTTTCACCTCTCTTTGACTCTCCTTTTTTAATTTAAGACAGAAATCGCTTTATTTCAGCTACTTATGAGGTGGATAGTTAATAAGCTCTGCTGTATAGTTGATACAAGCACCATGCCTACCGAGTTCTTCAGGAGCATATTCTGGATAACGTGGGATTTCTATCGTAAAAGGAACCCCTTTTAATGCTTTTCTCAGCTCTTCCATCCCACAATCAAAACAATAGTTTTCAAACTTGGGCAAGTCCCCTTCATTGGTTACATCTTTCCAGATAATAGACATAGGACTATCTTCAAATCTTTCCGTATCACATTTAGCGCACTTGACCCTCATCATTAACCTCCTCTATAATATTGACAATCATTTCAGCACTACTTTTGATTAAGAAGCTCCAGCACCCGGTCCAGTATCTTATCCGCCACCTCTCTCTTGGTGAGCAGAGGTAAGTTTTCTACATTACCATCGCGGCTGATTAAGGTCACTTTATTAGTGTCAGCGCCGAAGCTGCTGGAGGCATCGGTAATATCATTGGCCACTATTATGTCAAGTCGTTTCTTCTCCAGCTTTTGTCTGGCGTTGGCGACTACATCATCACTCTCAGCGGCAAAGCCGATTTTGAGGAAGTTACCCTTTACTTCGGTTAAAATATCCGGTGTCCTAACTAACTCCAGGGTTAGACTGGGACTATCTTTCTTAATCTTTTTTCTAGCTATACTCTTCGGCTGATAATCAGCTACGGCAGCAGTCATAATCAAGGCATCGGCTTGAGCCGTAGCTTTAGCTACCGCCTCCTTCATCTCGGTAGCAGTCCTGATGTGGGTAATCTCAATACCAACTGGCTCCGGTAAAGAAGTAGGCGCCGTAATCAGTGATACTGCTGCCCCTCTATCACGGGCGGCCTCAGCCACGGCATAACCCATCTTACCTGAGGAGCGATTGCCAATATGCCGCACCGGGTCAATAGGCTCCTGAGTACCGCCGGCAGTAACCAAGATACGTCTACCGGCCAGGTCACCACTTCTACCCAATACCTGCTTAATGGTGCCAATAATAGTCTCGGTCTCAGCCAGACGCCCCGCACCCATTTCCCCTGAAGCTAGACGGCCATAAGTAGGTCCAACAAGAATGAAGCCCCTGGATTTGAGTTTAGCCAGGTTATCCTGAGTAACCGGGTTCTCCAACATATTAACATTCATGGCTGGTGCCACGATAACCGGTGCTTTAGTCGCCAGCACAGTGCAGGTAAGCATATCATCGGCAATACCGGCAGCTAGCTTGGCGATAATATTAGCTGTCGCCGGGACGATAGCCACTACATCAGCCGCCTCAGCCAGAGCTACATGCTCAATACTGAACTCAGAGCTAAGCTCCCACATGCTGGTTACCACCGGGCGGCCGGTGAGGCTACGCAGAGTTAGCGGCGCTATGAACTTGGTGGCTGATTCGGTCATAATGACATCAACCCTGGCTCCAGCCTGAGTTAATTTACTAGCCAGCTCAGCCGCTTTGTAGGCAGCTATACTTCCGGTTATGCCTAATACTATAGTTTTGTTAGTGAGCATTGTTGCCCCCCTTATAAGACTAGGCTCTGTTCATCTGGTAGATGAGCCTCAATCCAACCAGCGTCAAATCAGGGTTTACTTCATCAATTACTGTAGTTTCCTTGGCGATGAGCCCAGCGTAACCTCCGGTAGCCACTACTTTAGCTTTCTCCCCCAACTCCTCTTCAATACGAGCTAGCATCCCCTCAACCAGTCCAGCATAGCCATAGACAATCCCAGATTGTATGGCAGCAATAGTATTAGCGCCAATAACACGATTGGGATGAATTAGCTCCACACGGGGCAATTGCGCCGTCCGGGTGAACAATGCCTCAGCGGCGGTGGCTATACCAGTAGCAATAATACCACCAATGTAATCCCCCTCTTTTGAGACGACACCAAAGACAGTGGCCGTACCCAAGTCAATGGTGATTACCGGGCCACCATAGAGATGATAAGCAGCAACAGCATCGGCGATTCGGTCAGCACCAACCTCTCTCGGGTTATCCGTTCGGATGCGCACTCCAGTCTTAATCCCAGGGCCAACCACCAACGGTATAGTGTTAAAGTATCGCTGCGAAAGGTCAGCAAAGGTGGTTGTTAATGGTGGCACGACATTACACAAGACCACACCTTTAATATCAGACGCGGCTAAACCCTGGTGCTCCAGCAGGCTAAGCAGCGCCACGGCATATTCATCGGCCATACGATGAATAACTGTAGCCATACGCCAACTAGCTCGAAGCTTCTCGTTCTCAAAAACCCCGAAGGCGATACTAGTATTGCCGATATCAATGGCTAAAAGCATAATTTACCTCTTTATTTTTGCCAACTAATCAGGCTTCTTTTAGTTGCCTAATAGCCAGGGGCAGCACCGGTAGCAGGTCACTGGCAATCATACCAGCATTACCCAACCTAGCTTCAACCATCTCGCCAGCTTTGCCATGAAGAAACACGCCGCAGGCGGCGGCATCAAAAAGGGATAGGCCTTGTGCCAGTAAACCGGCGATAACGCCAGCCAGAACATCGCCGGTTCCAGCTGATGCTAACCCAGGATTGGCTACAGGACTAACTCTAGATTGACCATCTGGAGCAGCAACAACAGTATAGGCACCCTTCAGGACAACCGTCTTATGCCACTCTAAAGCTACCTTTTTAGCCATATCTATCCTATCCGACTGCACCTCATCTACTGATACTCCGGCTAGTCTAGCCATTTCGCCGGGGTGTGGAGTAAGTATAGCATCATCAGCTAACTGTTGCCACCAGTCCGGGATTTTAGCCAGGGTATTAAGCGCATCGGCATCAAGGACTAGAGGTAACGGCTCTAGTTTTAACCCAAAAAGGGTAGACTTAATAAATCTTACAGCAGACTCACTTTGTCCCAGTCCACAGCCTATAAGCAGGACATCATAGTGACCTAATTCCTGATTTATGAGGCTGGTGGCTTTAGGGGAGATGATGCCAGGACGCGATTCAAGCAAGGGGAGATAAGTTACCTCAGTTAGCTTTGATGCCAGAATAGGCTGCAGGCTGGCAGCTATCGCCAGGGTTACCAGCCCTGCCCCAACTCGCATGGCTCCGCTACAGGCGAGATAAGCCGCGCCAATATAGTTGATTGAACCAGCAACAACGAGAACCCGACCAAAGCTACCCTTATTAGCCTGAAGCGGACGCTCAGGCAGAACCGATTTAGCCCACTCACTGGTGATAAGTTCATCAGTTACCGATTCAACTAGGCGGGGGGGTATACCAATATCAGCTATTGTTATCTTGCCCACCCTTTCGGCACCAGGTAAGTTGAACAAGCCTGGCTTGGGAAAGCCAAGGGTAATAGTATTATCAACATAAAGGCAGGCGGGGTCTACCGCACCGTTATCAGCATTAAGCCCCGATGGTAAATCCAGAGCGATAATACGAAGCGCTGGCTGTCTCTTTTTAGCCTTGCTCACCCTGTCCAATGCCTGCCGAAAGATGCCGCTAATCGGGCGACTCTTACCAGTGCCAAATAGGGCATCGATGACTGTGTTAGCTAATGTCAGCAACTCATCAAGCCGGCCCAGGTTCTTATCTTTAGCGGCTTCAATACAAGCCACGCCGTGTTCCTGAACCAACCTAAGGTTTGGGTCATCTGGGGGTCTCTGACTAAGAAGGTAGAGGCCAACCTCTGCTCCCCAGTCATGAAGATGGCGAGCAGCGACTAATCCATCCCCACCATTATTACCAGGGCCGATTAGGATTAG
>Ga0172365_10001607_pt1 | contig 16437 bp, 13 predicted proteins | sample LakKivSesite48cm_FD_114535 | JGI IMG/M metagenome (GOLD analysis project Ga0172365, IMG submission 114535) | Sediment microbial communities from Lake Kivu, Rwanda - Sediment site 48cm | ecosystem: Environmental > Aquatic > Freshwater > Lake > Sediment | place: Rwanda: Western Province, Lake... | reverse complement strand
TCTCCGTACGCCGAACGATCCGTCCCCATCTACAATAGATAGAGGTGAGGGAACGAGCCGGTCAATACCATCGTGGCTCCTCGAAACATCGCTTCACGGGGTGACATCCAGGCTCATGCGCGCCTCGTCAATCGTCGTGGCCGGAGGGCGATCCCCGCGGAGGACGCGGTTCGGCTCGTGCCCGAACGCATCGGCATTGCACGCCCTGTGCCCCTCTTTCTCTCCGGGCGCGGATTCGCTACCTTCTGCCGATGAAATATCGCATCAGGGGAAAATGTGCACCCGACACGTGCAAAAAGAAAGGCGGAGGCCCATGTCCACGTTCAGCTACAGTCTTGCGAAGTTCCTCCCGTTTCAGGACGCAGCCGAATGCGCCCGCGTCCGCGCCATCCCCAAGAGCGAGATGACTAGGCATAAGAACCCCGATTTCCGCATCCGCATCATCGAGGACATCGCCGACCTGAACCTCGCGTTCGCGCTGGATATCGTCGGGCGGATCAAAGCCGCACGGGAGAGCGGACAGAAGCTCGTCGCCATCTTCCCCGTCGGGCCGATGGGGCAGTATCCGATGGCGGCGGCGATCATCAACAGGATGAAGCTGCCGCTCGACCATCTCCATTCGTTCAACATGGACGAATACGCCGACGAGGACGGCAACACCGCCCCCGCCGACTGGCCCGGCTCGTTCCAGCGTGCGATGATGGCGAGCTTCTACGGCCTCATCGAGGAGAAGCTGCGCCCACCGAAGACGCAGATTCACTTCCCCACGACGGAGGTGATCAAGGACTACGGAAAGATGATCGCCGACCTCGGCGGGGCGGACGTGGTCTACGGCGGCGTGGGCTGGTGCGGGCACATCGCCTTCTGGGAGGCGCATCTGGGGGTTGAGTTCGGGGACGATCTGGAGGCGTACAAGAAGGCCGGTCCGCGCCTCGTCGAGCTTCATCCGATGACCATCATGCAGAACGCGCTTCACTCTTTCGGCGGGGATTGGTCCTGGGTTCCTCCGAAGGCGAACACCATCGGCCCGGCGCAGATCGTCGGCGCGAAGCACCGCAGCTTCTGGCTCGACGGGGCGTTCGGACGCGATAGCTGGCAACGGTTCATCGCACGGCTGGCGGCGCACGGACGGGTCAACACGCTCGTCCCGGCCACGATCCTGCAAACCTGCCGCACCGACTACACGGTGCTCGGCGCAGTGGCGGACAACGTGGAAATCCACATGGCGTGACGCGCACTCAGGGAGGCACACCGGCAAGGGCTGCGGAGTTACTCCAACGCGGAAGAGTTACGCAGGATGGCGAAAAGATTGCGTCGAAATTTGCAGGAAAGCCGTAACGATGGGCATCAACGCGGGATGGGATGGTGAACTGCAAGGTCGTTGAGTTCACGCGACATGCGACCCGGCGCATGGCAGAACGCTTCATTGACCCGGAAGATGTGCTGTTCGTCGTGCGTCATGGGGTGATGATTGAGGACCACCCCGACGATCCGCGAGGGCATAGCTGTCTGATGCTTGCCTTCGTGGGAAACAGGCCGATACATATTGTAGTGGGAATTGCCGGTGCGCCAGAGATGTGCGAAATCATCACAGCATACGAACCGATGCTCGACGAGTGGGAATCAGACTTCCGCACGAGGAAACAGCGATGAAATGCTCTCTCTGTAAGCGCGGCGAACGGAAGGACGAAACCGTCACCCTTACCCTTGAGCGTGGCAAGACGACGCTCGTGATCAAAGACGTACCGGCACGTGTGTGCGATCAGTGCGGCGACGAGGTGTTTTCAGAGGAAGTAACCCGACGCACGTTCGACATGCTGAAGGATTCGGTGCGGCGCGGGGTGCAGGTTGAGGTAACGTCGTTCGCACCGGCGAGGGAACCGGAACCCGCCCGCACATAAGAGTGCGCACGAAAAGGGACAGCGAACGCGTCGCGCTCCTCGACGTTCTTAAAAAGGACGCAGGTCCGCCCGAAATCGTTCAGCCGACTACTTCTCGGACATACTCTGGGAAGATGCCCCCCTCATGAGGACAGGTCAGGCACACGCGGAACCAGATCGGTTCAGCCCCCGGAGCGGTTCGGAACCACGTTCACGCTCATGTTCCGTCCCTCGTCCGTGATCCCACCTTCAGCCCGACCGTCTTCGTTGAGGTCCTTGGTGAATCGCTCAAGAAGCTTGCGCCCCAGATCGCGATGAGCAAGTTCGCGTCCCCGGAAGCGCACCGTCAGTTTCACCCGATTCCCTTCCGAGAGGAAGTCCTTTGCATGGCGCAGCTTGGTCAGATAGTCGTTCGGCTCGATGTTCGGCTTCATCTGAAGCTCTTTTTGCTCGCCGCCTTGGTTCTTGGCTCTGCTCCGCAGCTTCTTTTGCTGTTCGTAGCGGTACCGGCCATAGTCCATCATCCGGCACACGGGAGGTGAGGCGTTGGACGCCACCTCTACAAGGTCATACCCCTGCTCCTCAGCCAGTTGCAGTGCGTCTCGAATCCCAAGCACTCCGATTTGCTCACCATCAGGACCAATCACCCGAACTTCAGGCACCCGTATCTGCTGATTCACCCGGGTTCGATCTTCATTTCTCTGGGACGCGAATTGCGGCCCACTCCGTCTCATTAGAACGATCTCGTCACCTCACTTGTAAGGGTGCACTCCGCCTATTCTCGACGCATCGCCACAGGCGAATACGCGAATAGTGCCGATAAGATACCAGAAAATACGCTCTCTCGTCAATATTTGTCGAAAGCCGGGTGAAAATTGCGCTCCATCGTCTCACTTCAGACCCCTGTGCCCATTCATGTACGCGGGTGTCCCATCAAAAGCCGCGCCGCTTGTTCACTATGTTCAAGAGCGGCAGGCCCCGCACGAACCGCCAGAGGTTTTCTTTCACAAGGAGAAAGCGGCGTCGGTCCACGTTGTCGGTGTTCCCCCCGATGTGGGGGGTGATCGAGGCGTTCGGCATTTCCCACAGAGGATGGTCGGGCGGCAGGGGTTCGGGGTCCACCGCATCAAGCCCCACGCCCGCCAAATGCCCGCTCTTGAGCGCCTCCACGAGCGCGTCGGTGTCCACGACCGACCCCCGCGAGGAGTTGATGAGGTACGCGCCTCTCTTCAGGCGGAAGATGCGCTGACGATCAAAGAGCTTCCTCGCCGTCGTCGCGGGCGCGGTGATGATCACCACGTCCGCCAGAGGGAGCACCTCGTCAATCCTCTCCGGGCGGACAAGGGTTATCCCTGCGGCGGCTTTGCGCACGGGGTCCACCCCGATGACGCGCATGTGAAACGCACGACACCGGTCAGCCACCTCCGAACCGATGTTCCCCATCCCGACGATGACCGCCGTTGAGCCGTACAACTCGAACCCGTGCAATGGCTTATAGAGCCAGGTCCTCCTGTCCGGACGCACCGCCGCCGCGAAGACCTGCGAGGTGAGCGCCAACAGATGGGCCATCGCCAGTTCGGCAATGAAGATGCTGAACACGCCCCTGCAATTGGTCACGATGACCGCGCTCTCCACCATCTCCGGGAAGAGCGCGCCCTCAACCCCGGCGGAAGAGGTCTGAAGCCACCGCAGATTCGGCATCTTTGCGAATCGGTCCCTGCTCACGCCGCCGTACACGGCTTCAACTCGCTCAAGGAGTGCGTCGTCGGGCGCGCGCAATTGGAGGATCGTCGAACCGGGTGCGGCCTCGCGCAGTTCCTCCAGCCAGGAGCCGGGCCAGCTCCGCAGGGAGAGAAACGTGGTGGGTCGGGGTTGGTTCATGGGTGGATTACCTGCCGTTCATACGACGCCGGTGCGTGTGACTCGGGATGTCCTTCCTGTGTGATTCTCTCTACAATGCGTTCCAGAACCCAGATGCTTCAAGAAACAGCGCAGCGTCACGCTTTCCGCAAGAGGATGACCGGTAGCTCCGGACGGCAGAAAAGCCGCACCGGCAGGTCCCCGTGCGAGACGCCGCGACTCGTGTAAATTTGTGTTTCGCCGACCTGTTGCAGCCCTGCGCCCAGGGTTCGCCCGGAGGCGGTCCTCGTGATCACCGGACCGATGAACGGCAGGCGCACCTGCCCGCCGTGCGTGTGCCCTGAAAGCATGAGGTCAACCCGCGTGCCGCCGATCTGAAGGTATCCGTCGGGGTTGTGCGAGAGCACGATGCGCGGCTCATCCGGGGGCACGCCTTGCAGCGCGCCGTAGACATCGCACACGTCGCGCCAGAAGTCGCCTACTCCGGCCAGCCAGAACGCGACATCCCCCCGGCGGATGGGGACCGCCTCGTTCCAGAGTTCGCGGATGGCCGTGTTCGCCAGTTCTCGGCGGATGCGGAGGGGGCCGATTCCCCGACGCCGGAAGTCGTGGTTCCCCAGCACACACCAGACCCCATCAGGGGCGCGGAGCCGGTCGAGGATCGCCATGCCTTCGGCGATGTTGCGCGCGCGAAACTGGATGATGTCGCCGCCGATGGCGATGAGGTCCGGCGCAAGCGCGTTCACGCGATCAACGATGCGTTCCAGCCACGCGAGTCGCTTCCTCGGACCCCAGTGTAGGTCGCTGAGAAAGGCGATGCGGTAGCCGTCGAATGCCGCGTCAAGCCCTCGCAAGGGGATCTCTGTCTCGGAAACGTCGAGCCAGGACGGCTCTACCCATCGCGCATACGCACCGAGGCCAGCCAGCGCCGCGCCGGTAATCAGCCACCCTATCACCGGCCCTCCGGCACAATTCGCGGGGTACATGTCAGAGTGTATACGGGAAGTCCTTTTCGGGACGATTTTGGGCGGGTTAGAAACCCGCCCCTACGGGCGATTTCCGGGTGTAGGGGAGGGTTTCCAAACCCTCCCGCACCCCTTTTCGTACGCACTCTCAGAGGGAGCCGCATATCTCTCCGTGTGACGATGGGACGAAGCATACTATTTCAAGAGCCTATGTGGCTCTGTTGATAACCTCCATTCGGGCAGACAAGAATGTCTGCCCCCACCCGTATTAAAACTGCAAGAGTACCGGTGGGGCAGGCATTCCTGCCTGCCCAAGAGATAGGGTAATAGAAGTGAAAAGGCCCATCATAGAGGTTTTCAACAGAGCCAGCCTATGTACAAATAATACAGGCACAGCCTCCTGCAAGCCCTGCGTCGGCGCAGGATGCGGTGCCCTTGTGGTGTGCAGAAGCGAGATGCACCAGGGCGGCTACTCTCCCCGGTCGAAGAGCGAGTATACGGTCGGAATGACCACGAGGGTCAGGAGCGTGCTCGATGTCAGCCCGGCGATGACGGTGATCGCCATCGGCGTGCGGATCTCCGCGCCCTCGCCGAGGCCGAGCGCCATCGGGATCAGGCCGAGCACCGTCGTCAGCGTCGTCATGAGGATCGGGCGCAGGCGGATGCTTCCGGCCTGAATGAGCGCTTCGGTCTTTGACATGCCTCTCCGGCGGAGCTGGTTCACGTAATCCACGAGCACGATGGCGTTGTTGACCACGATCCCCGCGAGGATGATGATCCCCAGGAACACTACCACGCTCAGAGGCACGCCCAGCGCCCAGAGGACGATGATCACGCCGACAAGCGCAAGCGGGATGGTGAACATGATGACGAACGGGTGCAGGAACGACTCGAACTGCGACGCCATCACCACGTAGACGAGGAATACCGCCAGCGTAAGGGCGAAGTAGAGGCTGTTCAGGCTCGTCTGCATCTCAGTGTTCTGCCCGCCGATGAGGTAGCTCACGTCGGAGGGCCACTCCATCGTGCTGAGCGCCTGCTGAATCGCCCGCGAGGCGGTTCCCAGATCAACCCCATTGAGGTTCGCGCTCACGATGGCGGCGCGTTGCTGGCCGATGCGCCGAATCTCGCTCGGCCCTTCCACGATCTCCACATCGGCCACCGCCGAAAGCTGGAGCGGGACTGATTGTCCGGGGTTGATCACCAGGGTGCGCAGGTTGCTGATGAATGCCTTGTCCTCTTCGCTCACCTGCACGCGCACGTCAATGCGTCGCTCTTCGCCGTACTGGATGTTCTCGTCGCGGAACTTCGTGGCAATGTCGCCGCGCACCTTGGTGCGGACGAGCGTCGCAACGTCGTGCGGGGTCAGCCCAAGCTCCGCCAGGCGCAGCCGGTCGTAGGTGATCTTCACTTCCGGGTTGCCGGGTTGAATGTTCGATTCCACGTCTTCAAAGCCGGAAATCCTCGCCAGCCGGTCGCGCACCTCGTAGCTCAGGGCCTTGAGCTTTTCGAGATTGAACCCCTTGATCTCCACTTCCACCGGCGTCTTGAACGTGAAGAGCGTGGGAAGGGCCATGATGGTCTCAATCTGCTGGAGATTCTCGATCTTTTGCCGCAGAGCCTCCATCACCCGCGCCTCTTCGCGCACCAGATCGCTCTTGGAAGAGAGGATCACCGTCACCCGGCCCGTGTTTTCGCCTTCGTCGGAGGCGGTCACCGCGGTCTTTTCCGCGCCGACCCTGGAGGCGACCATCTTCACGCCCGAAATGCTGCGGGCCATGTCCTCAACTCGCTCGATCACCCTGTCGGTCGCCTCAATCGGCGTGCCGACCGGCATATTCACGTCCACGAAAAACTCTCCCTGATGCACCTGTGGGATGAGTTCCTTTCCGATGCGCGGCATGAGGATGAAGAAGGAGATGAGGAAGAGCGCTGCGGCGGCGCCGATGACGAGGAGCCGGTGGTCGCTTCCCTGATAGACCTCCTCCCGGCCCTTTTCCCGATGGCGGAGCGCCCAGCCAATGAGGCGCGGATACCCTTCCGCCACCCACCTGTAGGCGACGTTGAAACCGGCGCTCAGGACGACAAAGAAGGGCAACAAGGCAAAGCCGAGCATCGCCAGCAGGCCGACGACCACGAGCGTCAGCAGGACCGCCACAACGAGGAGGATTTTGCCGATCAGTTCAAGGAGGACGTGGACGAAGAAGCGAATGAGCACGAGCACCTCCCGGAGGAGGCCGGGGATGGCCCGCAATGCCCTGTGCCACCACGCGCCGCGCCATGTCCAGGCCCAGGACTGCGCACTGCCCACGCGAAGCGTCTCCGGCGCGTTGAACGCGAGCAACGGCGGCCAGATGCGCCCCGTCAGCCCGGTAAGCCGCCACCAGGAATCCTTCTTGCACCAGCGCCCGCAGAAGGCCGCGTACGGCTCTTTCCGCTTCAACACCCGCCGGAGGGGAGCGGCGATGGGCCACACGAGCGGCAATACTATCGCAACGACCCCACGCGCCACGACGATGAGGAACGCTCCCACAATCGCCGCGATCCGCCAGAGCACGTCCACCACGAGATAGGGAACGTGTGTGAGGAGAAGGCCAATGATCTTCAGCCGCTCTAGGAGAGCGCGGTCCGTGCGGAAGCGATCCCCCAACCGCCGCGCCGACTCAATCGCCCGGAGACGGACGATGTGCGCGCCGCGCAGCCGTGCGATGAGTTCGGAGCCAGCAGACTCCGGCGAGACCTGCCGCGAGGCGAGCATCGGGATGAACCAGAGCGCCACCGCGAGCGAGGCGAGCAGCGAGAACACCACCGCGAGCGAGAGATCGCCGAACACCTGCCCGGCGATGCCTTCCACGAACACGATGGGCAGGAACACCGCAATGGTCGTGAGCGTGGAAGCCGTCACCGCACCGCCGACTTCGCTCGTGCCGCGCACCGCCGCCTGAACGATGCCGTCGCCCTCCTCCCGGCAACGGAAGATGCTCTCCAGCACGACGATGGAGTTGTCCACCAGCATTCCGACGCCGAGCGCAAGCCCTCCGAGGGACATGATGTTGAGCGAGACCTTCCCCAGGTACATCGCCGCGAACGTCGCTATGATGCTGATGGGGATGGAAATTGCCACGAACAGGGTGTTCGGCACGCTTCTGAGAAACAGGTAAAGTATGATCACCGCCATGAGGCCGCCCAGCAAGGCCGTGTTGGCCACCTCGCCGAGCGACGCCTTGATGAACGTGGATTGGTCGCTCAGCACTTCAAGGTGGACGTTGGGCGGCAACTGCGCGGCGACGAAGCTCGTCATCGCCTTATCGAGCGCACGCGGCGGTTTGCGTGCCGCCGCGCCAGTGGTGTCTTTCGCTGCTGCAATCGAGTCCGCTTTGGCCTGCTTGGCCATCGTGGCGAGGTATGCCTGCTGCGCTTTCGTGCCGAAAAGGCGTGCGCGAACCCGCTCCGCCACGTCCACGATGTTCGCGTCGCCTTCCTTGTAGATTTCGATCTCCACGCTTTCTGTCGTGCCGATGCGGGTGATGACCTCGCGTTCTTTGTTCGTGCTCGTGACGACGGCGATGTCTTCCAACTTGATGGGTATGCCGTTCCGGTCGCCGATGACGAGGCGGCGTATGTCGTCGAGGTCTTGGAACTCGTTGAGCGTCCGCACCATGTAGCGGGTGAGGCCCTCGCGCAGTTCGCCGCCCGCGAGATTGACGTTCTCCTGCCCCAGCCTGCCAGCGATCTGTCCGATGTTCAAGCCCAGCAGCGCGAGCTTCGATTCGCTCACCTCCACGAGGATTTCCTGCTCCAGCCCTCCGCGCACCTTCACCGCCGCCACCCCGTCAAGTGCGTCGAGCGCACGCTTCACGTCGTCCTCCGCGATCCTCCGCATCGCAAAGAGGTCGGTGCTGCCCCAGACCGCGACGCGGATGATCGGATCGAGAGATGGGTCGTACCGCAGGATGAGCGGGCGTTTGATGACCTCATCCTGGAAGTTCACCCGCTCCAGCTTCTCGCGGACATCCTGCGTGGCCTCGGTCATATCCGTACCCCAGGCGAATTCGAGCACCACGTCCGAAAGCTCCGCGCGGGAAACGCTGGAAATGCTCACGAGGTGGCTGACGACGCCGAGCGACTGCTCCATCGGGCGGGTGATGACGGTCTCCACCTCTTCCGGCGCGGCGCCGGGGTATTCCGTGCGGACGGTGATCGTCGGATAGGTGATGTTCGGCATGAGGGTCAGCGACAGCCGTTGGTACGACACCAGCCCGAACACCACCACCAGGCACACGACCATGATCACGGCCACCGGTCGGCGGACGACCAGTTCGTACAGCCCATGTCCGAGCGGACCGCGTTTGGACGATGTGGGGGGAGTATCCATCAATAGCCCCTACTGGATTGTCAACATTATCGTGCGATGTTATCGTGACGGGTTCACTCTTGGCAGGCGGGAATGCCTACCCCACCCTTGGGACGAGGGGGCTTTGTTGAAAACCTTGCCAGCCTCCGCCCTCCGACCGAAGTCGGGGGCTGCGAAAAGCAACGTCACCTGATGGTCATCAACGAGTTATGTGTACACGCGACGCAGCCGCAGACCCACCCAGCTTCAGATGGCTTGGCATATTAGCCCCCGACTTCAGAGGGCGTCGCACACGGTCTCGCCGCCCTCCGGATAAATCCGGGGGCTACGGAAGAGCGACGCTCGCTCACGCGAGCTGTCTCCCGCGGTGACCGCTCTCTAGAGACGGAGAAACGTCATCCGCCAAGGTATTTTGTTGATGACCATTAGCCGACTTCGCTCCTTCCGTAGCCCGCCACTTTAGTGGCAGGCGACAGGCTCTAGAACATGGATGTCAACAAAGCCGACGCGGGGCGAGCCTACGCCGAGGGCGTCGCGGCTTTCGTGCTATCCGCCTTCGTGCTGTCGGTAGCAGCTTCTTTCGGCACGGGCCGGAAGGCGTCCGCCACGACCCGCACCTTCGCGCCGTCGCGCAGCCCTTCCTGCCCGACGATCACGACGGAATCGCCCTGAGATGCGCCGGAAAGCACCTGCACCTGCCGAGGGTTCGTCAGCCCGAGTTCGAGCAGTACACGGCGGACGACGGTGTCCTTCACCACGAAGGCGAACGGCCTCCCATCGTCGTACACGATAGCCTCTTTGGGCAGCAGAAGCGCGTCGGACCGTTGGTCGGTGATGAGCGCCACGTTGGCGAACATGCCCGGCGTGAACTTGCGCTCCCTATCCTGCAACTGCACCGTCACCTTCACCGTGCCGCTCTGCGGGTCCACCACCGGGTTGATGCGCTCGATGACGCCCTCGATCTCGTAGCCCGGCAGCATGTCGCTCGTGATCCGCGCCTCCTGGCTCACGCGAATGTACTGCCGCGTGCGTCCGGGCACGTAGATCTGCGCGATGAGGTCGTCCATCGTGACCAGCTTGTACACGTCCGACCCTGGGCTGACCCTGTTGCCCACCTCCACCTTCCGCTCGGAGATGATGCCCGCGACGGGAGCGCGGATTTTCGTGCGCTGCAACCCCAGAATCGCCTCTTCGAGCGTGAGCCGGGCGCGGTCTACCTGATAGAGCACCGACTCGTAGGCTTCGCGGCTCACGAGTTCTTTGCGGAATAACTCTCCCGTGCGGAGAGAGTCGCCCCGGAGCTTCCGCAGCTCGACCTGAGCGCGCTCGTAGGCGATCCGGGCGTCGTCATCGTCCAACTGCACGAGCACCTGCCCAGCGGCGACGCGGTCGCCCTCTTCCGCCATGACGGCCTCGACAAGGCCGCTTGCCTGCGGGTAGACGACCACGTTCCGTTCCGATTCGACGGTGGTATTGAACGTCATCGTCGAGATGATCGTGCCCGGCGCCGCCAAGACAACGCCGACCGGCACCGACGGCTGCGGGGAAGGATCGGGTGGCTTCTTCGCCGCCGGACCGCCGGGGTTATTGCCCGCTCCGCCGCCACCTTTGCTGCACGCGCCCACAAGGAGCGCAAGGCTCGCCGCCGAGATCAGTAGCAACAGCCGCCATCGTCTCGAAGACGGCTCACGTGCGATGCTCCGCCTCCCTGTATGCGCGCTACTACTGTACGTGCACACGGATCAGTCCCCTTGTACGTCGGTTGTGCGGTACTCGTCAATCCTGATATTCCGCGCCTCCAGCAGGCGACCCGCCGCCCTATCGAGCGCAAGGAGGGCTTTCTCATGCTCGGTACGAGCCTGGAGGAACGACCTGCGCGCAGCCGCAAGGTCTTTCTCCACCTGAAGCACGTCGTAGTTCGTGGAAAGCCCCAGCCGCAGCCGCTCCTGTTCGTTTTCCAGGTTTGCCTCCTGCAAACGGCGCGTCTCCGCCGCCGCCGCAATTTGCAGCCGCGAAGTCTCCACGCGCCGCACCGCCGCCCGTACGTCGGCGTACACCTGCTGCCGGGAGGACTCCAGCTTAAGCTCGGCGGAGCGGACATCGAGGGCTGCCTGACGATAGCTCGCCTCAGCCGAGCGGTTCCCCAACGGGATGGAGAGTTGCAGGCCCGCCGACCACGAAGGATACGACGCTTTCGCAATGTCGTCCATGCTCTTGCCGAACGTCAGGTCGCCGTCAACGAGCGTCACGCCCGTTGATGCGTAGAGCGAGGGCAGGAGACCGTTGGAGCGGATCCGCAACGTCAACTCACTGGCTTCCAGTGTCTTCCGCGCCTGATAGACCGAAGGGCTGCGGCGCAACGCTATCACCACGAGCGTGTCGGTGGGCGGCAGTTGGTATTGGATATGGGGCGTGTCCACCGGCACGACGGTGAGTTGCCAGCCCTGAGGGTCGGCGGTGAGGTCTGTCAGCCGCTTGAGGTTATCCTCGGCATCGCGGATCGTCGCCTGCGCGCTGATGATCTCCTGCTGAGCGGCCGCAACACCGGCCTCGGCCTGAAGGACATCTCTGACCGCCTGCGCCCCGCTTTCAGCCCGCGCACGAGATCGCTCAAGCAACTGCTGCGCCACCTGAAGGGAAAGCTGCGCCACCTTGAGACCCTCGATTGCGTTCACGAGGTCCCAGTACGCGCCTTCCACCTGCTCCACCGTGCTGATGGCGCTCGCTTCAAGTTGGCTCATGCTGATGTCCAGGCTGTTCCGTGCGAGACGGATGCCGCTTTCGTTGACCTCTCTCCCGAAGTTCCTCAGGAGAGGCTGCGTGACGTTCAACGAAAGGTTCGAGCCGTAGGTAGAGCTGCCCGACCCTTTCGCCCAGTTATTGTTCACACTCAGGCTGGCGTTCGTGCCGAACGCGAAGTCTTTGGCGATGCCCACGCTGCTCCTGATGCTGTTCTGCGCCGGGACCGACCGCGAGATGTACTTCCCGGTCGTCGGATCATACACGAGAGAATTCGGCTGCTGGGTCCGTGTGCCGCCGATGCTGGCGCTGAAGCGCGGGTCGAAATCCGCCAGCGCGGAAGAAACCCCTGCTTCGCTCCGTGCCGGACCCAGACGGCTGACGCGGAAGTTCAAGTTCTTCTCCAACGCTAACACGCGGCATTCTGCCAGACTGAGGGTTCGTGTCGGAGGCTCGGCAACCGCGCTGCCGACAAGCGTCGTTGCCGACACAAAGACGCTCATCCCAATCGTCAACCAACTCGTTCGCATTGAGTACTCCCGTAGTGGCGCACCTGTGCAAGACCGTAGCGGTCAGGCGCGATAGGCCCGACCCCCTCAGAGGACTCCACCGAGAAAGCGGGAAATCAATTCCCCTTTCCCTTTGGAATCAACGTATGTGCAGAGTGCTTTCGTATTTCTACCGATGGCTCGGCAGCAGACATCTACGAATGGTGACACGCTGCCGACGGGTTCTCTCTGTGGTATTCCGAGGCGACACGGCGGACTCGTTGCAAGTACAGTATGTCTCCGGAGGCGTTTTCCTTCATTTCGGCACGGAGCGTCGGCGCTCCTCCTGCACAGGTTAGAGGGAAACAGCCGAGGAAAAGTTTCACTCGTCCAGAAAATTTCCTGAACTCCCACAACCGGCGCAGCGGATTCGATGGTACCCCCATGCTTCCGGCAAGGAGTCCCGCGCTCACAGGAGAAGATGCACCGAAAGGGCCAGAAGTTAAAAAGGAGTCGCTCATATGAGGAGACGGCGTACCTCTTGACCTGTGTCCGGGCAGCGTAATATTCATTCCATCTTCGCTCATTTCTCGTGCGCTCACAACCCGGATCGGCCCCGGCTTTCAGAAATAAGGAGTTCTCTATGCTCGCGAGCGACGACCCGCGAAGCTATCGCCATCCGTCGAACGCTCATCCGGGTCAGGCCAACAGCCCGCTCGACGTGACGGCCAATCGCTGGCTCAAGTGCCGCATTCGCCTCGTGCGCGACGGCATCCGCACCGTCGTCATCCCCGAAGTGTACGTGGAGCGCGGATCGAAGATGGCTGACCCGGCGACCGCCGTGCCGCGCTCCGCCGAAGGCGGGAAATGGATCAGGCTGCACGATCAGAGAAGCGGAGAGCCTCTTCAATCGGTCGTAGTGACCGGCCTGCCCGGCGGCGAAGCCAGGCTCGAACGCGCAACGAAGGTCTGGAGCGCACTCTTCAGGGCACGGGCGCTTGTCCCTGCCATCGTCAAAGATGCTGCCGCTTCCCCGTCGGCCTGATCCAGTGAGGTCTCACGTCGTATGCGCATCGCCTACTTCGATTGCTTCGCCGGTATCGCCGGGGATATGACCGTTGGCGCCCTCTTGGACGCCGGGCTTGAGTTTGACCTGCTTCAGGCGGAGCTTGCCAAGCTGGGCGTCCCTGGCTATCGGCTGCGGCGGACGAGCGTGAAGCGACACCACATCGCGGGGACGAAGTTCGACGTGCTGCTTGAGCACGAGGTGGCGTACCACGCTCACGAACAGCACGACGAACACGAGCACGGCCATGCGCATCACCCGGAGCATGTCCACCGCCGACTGAGCGACGTGGTGGAGATCATCACGAAGGCGCGCTTCTCTTCGCAGGTGACGGAGCGAGCGATCCGCATCTTCACGCGGCTCGGCGAGGCGGAGTCGCAGATGCACGACGTGCCGCTCGACGAGGTCCACTTCCACGAGGTGGGCGCGATTGACGCCATCGTGGACATCGTCGGGGTGTGCATCGGGATCGAGTCGCTCGGCATTGAAAAGGTGTACGCCTCTCCAATCCGCGTGGGAACCGGCACCATCACCGTCGCGCACGGCACAATGCCCCTCCCCGCGCCGGGCACGCTGGAACTTTTGCGCGGCGTGCCCGTCCTCCATACCGACCTCCCGTTCGAGCTTGTCACGCCGACGGGCGCGGCCATCATCACCACGCTCGCGGAAAGCTTCGGGACGCCGCCCCTGTTTGTGCCCGATAAGGTCGGCTACGGCGCGGGCGGACGCGACCCGGAAGAGATCGCCAACCTCCTCCGCGTAGAGATCGGCGAAACCGTCGTGCGCGAGGGGTGGGACGAGGTGGTCATGCTGGAGACGAACATTGACGACATGACGCCGGAGGTGTACGGCTACCTCATCGAGCGACTTCTGGGGGCCGGAGCGAAGGACGTGTTCCTCACGCCGGTCATCATGAAGAAGAACCGGCCCGGCATCGTCGTGAACGTGCTGACCGACGAAGCGACGAAGGACCGGGTTGCCGACCTGCTCTTCCGCGAGACGCCGACGCTGGGCGTGCGCTTTTCGAGGATGTCTCGCCGCGTCCTTGCGCGCCAGGCTGCGACGGTGGGAACGCCCTGGGGGCCTGTGCGGGTGAAGCGCGCCGAATGGGACGGCGAGGTCCGCGTGACGCCGGAATACGACGATTGCGCGGCTGTCGCCCGGCAGTACGGCGTGCCCATTCTGGAGGTGTACGAGGCGGTTCGTCGAGCGGCCACCGGCTGAGCGCGCAGATGAGTCAATCTGCTCCTCGATGACGGTTTCTCGATTTTTGAGATGACTTGGCTCTGTTGATAACCTCCATTCGGGCAGACAAGAATGTCTGCCCCACCCATAATTAAAGCCGCAAGGGTATCGGTGGGGCAGGCATTCCTGCCTGCCCAAGAGAGAGTGCAACAGAACTGAAGAAGCCCGTCATAGAGGTTTTCAACAAAGCCCGATGACTTGTACAGAAAAGAGGTGCTCACGATACCCTCAGGAGGTCTTCATGTCGTCCCCCTCGTGGTCACGTCGAATCCTGCTTGGGGTCCTCGCGATGAGCTTTAGCCCGGTGCTCTTGCAGGGATCGGGCATGGAACAGACGTACGCCTTCTTCACCGACGCAGTGCATCTCCTGGCGTCGCGGTACGACACCTTCGCAATGGTCCCCAACGACCCGCGAGGACGAGTGGTTTACGGCTCTGCTCGCGGCTATCTCCACCTTCTGGAGTACACGGGAACGCACTACCGAGAGATCTGGGTCAGCCCCTCGCACGTCACTCGCCTCCAGAAGGTGCTCGTCGCCGACCTGAAGGGAGACGGAACCTATCAGATCATCACCTACAACGCGCGCGGCTCGCTGTTCATCTACGACCTGGAAAGATTCGGGCTGATCTGGCGGACTCCGGAAACGCAATTCCGCTCGATTGAAGCGCTCACCGTCGCGGACGTGGATAACGACCGGCAACTGGAGTTGCTCTTTCTGAGCGAGGGCCGCCTCTACATCTATGACGGCCAACACTTCCTCGAAGAATGGCGGTCGGACGCCGTCTATCAAGCGAGCGACCTGGCCGTCGGGGACGTTGACGGCGACGGTCAGAAAGAGATCGTGCTCGGTTCGGGGCAGGTGCTGGACGCCCGCTTCCGCACGTTGGAGTGGGAGAACACGTTGCCCTTCGGCGATCACCTGGAGTTGGCAGATGTTGACGGGGACGGGAAGCTGGAGGTGATTGCCGGGGCAAATCAGGCGGTGACAATCTGGGACATTGACCAGCGACGAGAAAAGTGGGACTGAGTGCGCGCAGTTCCTCAATCCCCGCCTTCATCGGGTCATATTACATAGCCGGTGTGGCGGATAGCTCGTTGAGCTGACGCCGCACAGCTTTCAACTCGTAATCCTGAAAGATCGGGATACGAATATCCGGCACGAGCAGGGCAATCTGCTGTTTTGCTGCCCCCAGGTCGGGAAAGAAGTCCGGAGGAGATTCGTCGGGAGTCTTGTCGGCAATGACTGCCACACGCCCGTCCGTCAGGCGGCAGACAAACACGCGGCGCTTCTCACCAGCCCGCTCGCGACCGTTGAACCTCACATCGTCCAACGTTTTGGCCTCCCTCTCCCAGAGAGTTGTCGTCCCTTTTCCGCCGTTCTTTACATCGCAAATAATATGCCGAAATGTTCGATCCGTCAATATCCTATGTTTTTCAACACCTAATCCGAGGCATCGGTTCCCGATGCGCAGAGACGCACTATGCCGCAGTTTCCGCAGTAACATATCTCTCCCCTTAGCGCGGGAGAGGACTAGGGCAATTGCATGAAAACGGCGTGAAGAGGCGTGATTTTGCAGCAGCCCTGCCACTGAAGTGGCGGGCTACGGCGAATGCTTTGCATTCGTAAGCGAAGTCGGCTGATGGTCATCAACAAAATACCTTGGCAGTCACCGCGTGAGACAGCTCGCGTGAGCGAGCTTCGCTCTTCCGTAGCCCCCGGATTTATCCGGAGGGCGAAAGAACCGTGCGTGACGCCCTCCGACTGAAGTCGGGGGCTAATATGCCAAGCCATCTGAAGCTGGCTGGGTCTGTGGCTGCGTCGCGTGTACACATAATTCGT
>Ga0172365_10001606_pt1 | contig 16438 bp, 12 predicted proteins | sample LakKivSesite48cm_FD_114535 | JGI IMG/M metagenome (GOLD analysis project Ga0172365, IMG submission 114535) | Sediment microbial communities from Lake Kivu, Rwanda - Sediment site 48cm | ecosystem: Environmental > Aquatic > Freshwater > Lake > Sediment | place: Rwanda: Western Province, Lake... | reverse complement strand
TTTGGCCAGGCCGACGTGGTTCCGTTTTGGCGCTGGGTTTCTGTTGATGCTTCTGGGTGAAGCGATTCGATTTTGGGGAGTTGCTTATGCCGGCAGTGCAACACGGACAACCGGTGGAGTCGGGGGAAAAAGACTGGTCACAGACGGGCCCTTCGGTTATGTTCGGAATCCTCTTTATGTTGGAAATTTTTTCCTGAGTTTTGGAGCGTTAATTATGAGCTGGGCATGGATGCCTTGGATGGTTTTGGTTCTCATCTTTCTTTTTGGAATTCAGTACAGCTTTATTGTTCACCTCGAAGAAGGGTATTTGAGCAGGCAGTTTGGGAAATCTTACAGGGATTATCAGACCAATGTGCCACGGTGGATACCCCGAATGCGTGCTTATTCGAGTCCAGAAAAATCGGTTCCAAATTATCCGAAAGCATTGCGTTCAGAACGAAACACGTTTCAGGCCATCCTGACAGTTTGTGGACTTCTTCTTATCCGGTGGCATCTTTTATGAGTTCTCAAGAGCATTTAAAATCCATTTTGATCATTGCCGGTGAAGCGTCAGGGGATGTGCACGGCGCAGGTCTGGTACGACATCTGAAACGCATGCGGCCGGGCCTACAATTTTTCGGCATCGGTGGGGATCGGATGGCAAGCGAAGGTGTGGACACCGTCTTCCACGTGCGGGAGATGTCTTTCTTGGGCTTTTTTGAGGTTCTAAAACATCTTCCCTTTGTCCGGCGCGTCTTTCGAAAAATGAAGACACTGCTCAAGGAGAGAAGTCCAGAACTGGTTCTTTTGATTGATTATCCAGGGTTCAACCTTCGATTTGCAAAAGAGGCGAAGAAACGAGGCATTCCTGTTCTCTACTACATCAGTCCGCAGGTCTGGGCATGGGGAAAAAAGAGAGTGAAGAAGATGGCCCAAAAGGTGGATCGAATGCTGGTCATCTTTCCTTTTGAGGAGGATCTGTACAGGCGAGAAGGAATCGAGGTTCTTTTTGTAGGCCATCCGCTGAAGGATGTCGTCCGGATGGATAGATCGAAAAATGAATTTTTCTCGGAGTTGAATTTGGATCCCAGTACACCGTTGGTGGGTTTGCTGCCCGGTTCTCGTGTCCAGGAAATTCGGCGGCTTCTGCCTGAAATGAAAAAGGCAGTAGAAATCCTACGAAAGGAAATCCCATCACTGCAGGTCGTTCTGGGGCGGGCCCCCACGCTTTCGGATCAAGTATACACGCCATTTTTAGAGGATGCGGGATTTTTCATTCCGCTCCGAAACAGAACCTATGAGATCATGGCGCATTCGGACGCAGTCATGGTGGCATCGGGAACAGCCACCTTGGAAACCGCGCTTCTGGGGACGCCCATGGTGATTCTGTATAAAATGTCCCCTATTTCCTATCTCATCGGAAGGGCTCTGGTGCGAGTGAAACATTTCGGTCTTGTGAATATTGTTGCAGGGAGAAAAATTGTGCCGGAGTTATTGCAGAAGGAGGCAACAGGTGAAAGAATGGCCAAAGAAGTTTTAACGCTTCTTGGTAGCGACGCAAAAAGGCAACAGGTGAAACGGGATTTGCAAGAAGTGTATCGGAAGCTGGGAGAACCCGGGGCAACGGAAAGGGCAGCAAATTCCGTTGTGGAATTTATGGAAAGGCAGGCCAGGAGAGCACACTGAGTTCCTTGTCTTTCTTAAATCTTGAGAAACGTCTTCTTGGGTCAACGATTGAGGATGGCCGGAAGTGAAGTGGTGGAACAGCCGAGGGTGGGGAGCAATTCTGTGGCCGCTGACGCTTCCCTATCTTGTTGGAGTGAATCTTCGAAAGAGGCTTTATTCGCACATTTTTTACTCGCACTGTTTGAATGCAAAGGTGATCAGTGTGGGAAACATCACAGTCGGGGGAACTGGGAAGACACCTTTGGTGGAGAAGATAGCGAAAATGCTGCAAGCAGATGGACATCGCGTGGCTGTACTGAGCAGAGGGTATGGCAGAATGGGAAAGGGTGTGATTGTTGTTTCGAATGGGAAAGAGGTCAGGGGAAAATGGGAGGAAACGGGAGATGAACCTTTTCTTCTGGCAAGGAGGCTTCCCGGGATTCCTGTTGTGGTGGGGAAGAATCGTGTGGAAGCGGGAAGATTGGCCGTCCAACAATGGGGTTGCGGTGTTCTTCTTTTGGACGACGGTTTTCAGCACATGAAAGTAAAAAGGGATTTGGACCTGATCACCATGGATGCCGAAAACCCATGGGGAAATAAAAGGCTGCTTCCTGCCGGTCCTCTGAGAGAGCCTCTATCCAGCGTGAAACGGGCCGATGCGGTGATCCTTACCCAAGCGCATGAAACGCGCAGTGCAGAAAAGATAAAAACCAAGCTTCACACGTATACCTCTGCACCGGTTTTTACAGCCATTCATCGTCCGGTAGAGTGGGTTTCTTTGAAAGACAAAATGACGTTTCCTGTACGTTTTCTGAGACGAAAAAAGGTTCTGGCTTTTGCAGGCATTGGGAATCCGCAGTCGTTTTATACGACCCTCGAGACCCTTGAACTCGATGTCTTTCAATTTTTCATTTATAAGGATCATCACAACTATTCGAAAAAAGATCGAAGACGGATTTTTCAAGAAGCTGGGAACAGGGGCGTTCAAGCCGTTGTGACGACAGAGAAAGATGCGGTGCGTTTTCCGGATGTGCCAGAAAGTAAAATACCTGTATACTATTTAAGGATAGAAATTGAAATAGAACAGGGGATTCAAGAACTGAAGGCCATGCTGAATTCCATTTTTCAATCATCGGAATAAGGGGGAAAATGCAATGCAAAAAAAGCGTATCATGGTAGTGGATGACGACAAAAATACGCGTCGGCTGATAGAAGATATTTTGACCAAAACCAACCAGTATGAAATCGTTCAGGCCTCCAATGGGGAATCCTGTCTCAGAAAACTGGACGAGGACGGAGTTGATCTGGTCCTCATTGATCTTCAGATGCCAGGAATTGACGGGATTGAAACGATGAAAAGGATCAAAGAAAAGTACAGTTACCTTCCTGTAGTCATCATGACGGCTCATGGTACGATTGAGAGGGCCGTGGATTCCATGAAGTTGGGCTCCTACGATTTTTTGACAAAACCCTTCCCGGGTGACCGTCTGAAGGTCACAGTGAAGAATGCCTTGGAAGCCAGCGCCTTGGAAACGGAGGTCAAGAGCCTTCGGTCTGAACTCAAGGAACGCTACCAGCTTGAGAACATCATCGGTCAGAGCGGTGTCATGCAGGAAGTTTTTCGGGCAGTTGAAAAAGTGGTTGACAGCGATGTGACCGTCTTGATACAGGGAGAGAGCGGCACAGGCAAGGAGCTCATCGCCCGAGGCATTCACAACCACTGTCAGGCCAGGCGATCCAAACCTTTTGTAGCGGTCAACTGTACGGCTCTGCCCGAATCCTTGCTGGAAAGCGAACTGTTCGGCCATGAAAAGGGGGCGTTTACGGGAGCAGCATCCCGGAGGATCGGGAAATTTGAAATGGCCGACGGGGGTACAGTTTTTTTGGATGAGATTGGCGATATGAGCTTGTCCACCCAGTCCAAGATTTTGCGGGTCCTCCAGGAGAGGGAATTTGAACGACTGGGAGGAAACTCTCTGGTTAAGGTCAACAGTCGTCTTATTTCTGCTACGAACAAGAATCTGGAAGAAGAGGTTTGGGAAGGACGTTTTCGAGAGGGTCTTTTTTACCGCATCAGTGTTTTTCCTATCAAACTTCCCCCTCTTCGCGAAAGGAAGGAAGATATTCCTTTGCTGGCCGCGTATTTTTGTAAACGGTACAGTGAACGGGAGAAGAAAAGAATCAACGGAATTCAATCCGAAGCCCTGAAGGTTCTTATGGGTTACCACTGGCCTGGCAATATACGCGAACTGGAAAATGCCATCGAAAGGTCTGTGGTGATCACCAGTTCAACGGAAGTCAGTGTGGAGGATCTTCCTCCCCATGTGGTCGCTATCGGCAAAGAGGGGATTGCCGAACCCGCGGAAACCCTTCCCCAGTGGATTGAAAAGCTGGAAGTGGAGGTTTTACGCAAGACCCTTCTGGAGTTCGAGGGGAATGTGACGCATGCTGCGAAGAAGCTGGGTATAGGAAGGGCAACCATTTACAGAAAAGCAAAGAAATATAATTTACCCATACTGAAATAAGAAGGAGAACTCTTGGCGAAAGTTTCGGATTTTCTTGTGATCGGCAGTGGGGCTGCCGGACTCAGTTTTGCTCTTCGGGCCGCCGAGACAGGAACGGTTGTTGTTCTGACCAAAAAAGAACGTGCGGATTCGAATACCAACTATGCCCAGGGAGGGATCGCAGCGGTTTTAAGTTCCGACGATTCGTTTGATCTTCATATGGAAGATACGCTAAAAGCCGGTGTGGGACTCTGCAATCCGGAGGCAGTCCGTTTGGTGGTCCGGTACGGTCCAGAGCGGATCAGCGATTTGGAAAAGTGGGGTGTTCGTTTTACACATCACGCGGGAGGTCCATTTTTCGATTTGGGAAGAGAGGGTGGCCACTCACGGAATCGCATTGTTCATGCTTTGGATAGAACCGGCATGGTCGTTGAGCAAGCCCTGCTGGACAAGGCGAGGAATCATCCAAACATCGAAATACTCGAAAATCACAGCGGGGTCGAACTGATCACAGAGCATCACCTCAGAGGGGGAGGAAAATCGAGGGAAGATACCATTCATTGCTGGGGAGTGTATGCTTTGAATGGGGCAACCGGGAATGTGGAAGTGTATCTCTCCAAAATCACCCTCTTGGCTACAGGCGGCGTAGGGCGGGTGTATCTGCACTCTACCAATCCTTCCATTGCCACCGGCGATGGAATTGCCATGGCCCACCGCGCGGGGGCAGTCGTGGCCAATCTCGAGTTTATGCAGTTTCATCCGACAGCGCTGTACCACCCTCTCGGCGATTCTTTCCTTATCTCCGAAGCGGTGCGAGGGTTTGGTGGAATCCTTCGGTCAGGCGAGGGGGAAGCCTTTATGAAAAAGTATCATCCCCAGGCCGATCTTGCTCCTCGGGATGTGGTGGCCAGAGCCATTGATTCCGAAATGAAGAAGAGGGGGGAAGACTGCGTTTATCTGGATGTAACCGGCTTGGATCCCGATAAAGTACGCAGCCGATTTCCTCAGATCAACGAACGTCTGCTGTCTTTAAAAATAGATATGACGAAAGAGTTCATTCCAGTCGTACCAGCAGCCCACTACATGTGTGGGGGTGTCTTGACGGACTTGGAAGGACGAAGTTCCATTCAAGGGCTGTACGTCACTGGAGAGGCTGCCTGCACAGGGGTTCATGGTGCAAACAGGCTGGCATCGAATTCCCTTTTAGAAGCTCTCGTTTTTTCAGAAAGAGCCTACCAAAGCGCTCGGCAGGCTGTTCTTGGCAAAGAGATCACACTGCCTGAAATTCCTCCGTGGAACGACAAAGGAACCTTTGATCAGGAAGAGTGGGTTCTCATTTCTCACGACCAGAGAGAGGTTCAGCGTTTGATGTGGGATTATGTGGGCATTGTCCGTTCCGATGAGCGGCTGAAAAGGGCAGGACGGCGGATTGATCTTATTGCGGAAGAGGTAGAGTCGTTTTACAAAAAGACAAAGGTCACTCCGGCTCTTTTGGAACTTCGAAATCTGTCCTGTGCGGCTTCTTTGATTATCCGTTCGGCCCTATTTCGTAAAGAAAGCCGTGGACTGCACTACAACACAGATTACCCCCACAGGGACGATAAACACTGGCTGGGGAATACGGTGATCCACGGCAGTAAAATTTTTCTCAAGCCATTTTTCGATTCTCAACGCCTCACTTAGTTTTTTGTGAAACATGGACATTGGATTTACTGTTGATCGCTACCAAAAACTCTCCATTCCATCCATTCTCCGTTTGTTGAAATGGACAGGCGTTGGTTTTTCTGAAGTCACAGTGCATGTGCTGGACCATCCGGAGAAATCTTTACACAGCGCCCGAGGCATGCAGTTTGGACTTCATCTTCCCAATGTGGGGAACTGCGGCTACGATTTTTCGTCCACAGGGCACAAAGCCGAGATCGAAGCCGTGCTGGACAAGCTGGCTCGTTGGGGTGAGCAATTTGGATTTCGTTACGCCGTATTTCATCCGCCGGAGGCTGAGGTATCCAAAACGGATTTCGATTTCTACATCCGCAATCTGCGGAGCGTATCTGTTCCTTTGATTTTGGAAAACGTCCGGAATTATTCTGTGAAACGGTTTAGGGCGTTCTATGAAAAAATGAAGGACAGGCTACACGAGCGACTCACAGGAGTGTGTCTGGATATTCCTCACGCTTACCTTGCTGGAGAGCCGTGGTGGCGTTTTTATTCTAATTTTGGTTCGGATGTGAAAGTGATTCATCTTTCGGATTGCACGGATTCTGAGGACAGCCATCGGCCCTTTGGATTGGGAGGGACATTGTCCTTAAATGAAATTTTAGGAAGATTAAAACAGGCGGGATTTAACAACATTTTGAATTTTGAAATTCAGCCCTCTTCGATCCGGGATTTGGATGCCTATTTTGGGACGTATCTTTCGGCAAAGGCATGTTTCCAGCCCGACGGATTGGCAGGGATAAAACGCCGAGCCCAGGCGGTCGGTTTATTCATCCGAATGAGGGCCGTGTTCTTATAAAGAATGGGAGTACCGCTGACTTTACAAAAACGGCGTGTGAAAACTTAGCCTTTGTTGGACTTTTGTTTCTCATGGGCGTGGGGTTGGAAGTCGTGGAGGAACTTTTACGTGCGTTTATGGCTAAAAAATTTGATGGGTCAAAAGGAGAAAAGATGGGGTTGTTTTTCTTTCGGCATCGCATACGCCTCTTCTGTTTTATGGCACTGATTTTCGGCGTCTTTTCCGTTTTCGCCCAGGAGAAGACAGTGCAGAGTTCTTTGGTTCTTGCTCGGCTCAAATACCAAGGAGGGGGAGACTGGTACAACGATCCGTCTGCCATACCGAATCTCTGTCGTTTTTTAAAGGAAAATACCAATGTGGACGTAGCGGAGGAGGAGGCCAACGTGTCCGTTTTGGAGGAGTCTCTTTTTTCCTATCCCATTCTTTTTTTAACCGGTCACGGACGAATTGCTTTTTCCCAAGAAGAGGCAGAACGCCTCCGGAAATATCTTCTGTACGGCGGTTTTTTGTACGCCGACGACGACTACGGGATGGATTCCTTTTTTCGGGCAACGATGAAACAAATCTTTCCTGAACGGCCCACGGTTGAGCTTCCTTTTTCTCACGGAATTTATCACATTCATTATCGTTTTGACAGCGGTCTTCCCAAGATTCATGAACACGACAACAAGCCTCCTCAGGGATTTGGTATTTTTGACGATGCAGGCCGGCTGATGGTATTCTACACGTACGAAACAAACATTTCCGACGGATGGGCAGATCCAGAAGTCCACAACGATCCGCAGGAAAAACGGGAAGCGGCCCTAAGGATGGGAACCAACATTGTGCTTTGGGCTTTGATGCATTGATGGGTTGGTATGAAAAAAGAAGAAAAAATGTATGCCGACCTTCGGAGCAAACTTCACAATTTGCGGCGACAGGAAAAGAAGCTGGCTCTTTTGTCCGGCGGTCTTCTCTGCCTTGCCCTTTTCACAGGAATGCTTTTTTTTGTTGCCCTGTTGGAGGCGGTTTTTCGATTTTCTTCACCCCTTCGGATTGCCCTGGGAGTCGGCGTTCTTGTGGTCGAACTCGGATGTGCAGGATGGTGGATTGGGAGGCCTTTTCTATCTCTTCTGTTTCGAAGGCACAGTCCCGATGACGACAGTCTGGCGTTTCGGGTCGGTGAGAAATTTCCCAGCATCAAAGACCGGTTGACCGATGGCCTTCAGGTTTTTCGGACCGCCGGAAAATCCTACGGCACGTCCTCTTCGCTGGCCTTGGCTTCCCTCAGCACGATCTTCCACGAAGTAGCATCTCTCCCCTTTCATCGGGTCGCATCCAAAGACAGTCTGAAGCGGTCTTTGCGGGCAGCCGTCGTCGTTTTTATAATTTGTGCGGTTTGCACAGGATTTTTTCCGAAAGGAATGGCAGGCGCTTTTGTTCGAATCAGTCATCCGAGACAATCTTTCCCATACACACCTCCTTTCCAGCTTACCATTCATCCCGGTGACCTTCGGATTGTCGAAGGGGGAAGCGTTGAAATATCTGCAGAAGTCAAAGGGCGCGCCCCAGAACGGATGACCCTCTTTCTGCGGGAAGAGGGGGAGACGATTCAAGAAAAGGTTTTTCAAAAACCGTACCTCTACCCGATCCGTTCGATTAAAAAGAGTACGCGCTATTTTGTCCGATGCGGAAAGGTTTTGTCTCCAACCTACAGAATTGAGGTTTTGCAGCGCCCCATGGTCCAAGTGCTTCAGGTCATCACTTATCCTCCTTTGTACTCAGGAATGGCCATGGAACGCCAGGAGCCGAATACGGGAGAGGTGGATGCGCTGAAAGGAACAGAAGTGCAGGTGTCTGCTACAGCCAATAAAGATCTTTCGGCTGCCGCCCTCCTGTTTGAGAAACAGAAGCAGAAGAAGATGAAAGTTCGGCGACGAGACTCGGAAGGATCTTTCCGAGTGAGTGGGGACGATCGGTACTGGATTCAACTTACGGATACGTTGGGCTTAACCAACTTCGATCCGATTTCCTATGCGGTGCGGATGAAGCCGGATCTCTCCCCGCTTGCCCGCATTGTCACCCCAGGAAAGAATGTTGATCTGGATGAGACCATGGAACTCCCCTTGGCCCTGGAAGCAGAGGATGATTTTGGAATTTCTCAATGGCGGCTTTTTTATTGGGTGCATAAAAACGGGATTGTGGATTCCTCCCAATCAGAACCCCTCCACATTTCCCTGCCGTTGCAGGAAGAGGAACGTACAAACGTGCTCTTGAATTTTCCGTGGAATCTGGAGGAGCTCAAACTTTTGCCAGAGGATATGGTATCCTACGGCCTTGAGGTTTTTGACAACGATCGGGTTTCTGGGCCAAAGAGGGCCCGGAGTCCGATCTACACGGCCCGTTTTCCTTCCATGTATGAAATGTATCAAGAAGTGGAAAGGGAGCAATCCCATCAGTACGAAGCCCTTCAAGAAATATACGGCGAAAGTCAAAGTCTCCGAGACGAATTGGAACGGATTTCCGAAGACATGAAAGCAGGGAAAACGATGGATTGGGAGGAAAGAAAATATTTAGGAGACGTGACAGAAAAACAAAAGCAAATGGAGAAAGATATTGAACAGCTGACCGAAAAACTGGAAGAGGTTGTGGACCGGATGGAACGAAACGATCTTGTCAGTTTGGAGGTCTTGGAGAAATATCAGGAACTCGAGAATCTCTATCAAGAACTTTCTTCTCCTGAACTTTTGGAGGCCATGAAAAAACTCAAAGAGGCGTTGAGCCAAATAAGCCCGGAGGCGTTGAAAGAGGCGGCCGAAAAGTTTAAATTTTCTCAGGAGGGATTTCTTAAATCCTTAGAGCGCACCCTTGCGCTTTTAAAAAGGCTTCAAGTGGAGCAGAAAACCGATGAATTGATCAAACGCATAGAGGATATGATCCAAAGGCAGGAAAGGGTGAACCAGGACACTCCGAAGGAAGAAAAGCCGTTAGAGGAACTGGTGCGTGAGGAAAGCGCCATCCGAAGCGATGCAGAAGACCTTCGACAGGAGATGGAGACACTGTACGGAAAAATGGAGGAATTCCCTGGGATGCCGCTCTCCCAGCTCGAGGCAGCGATCAATACCATGGACAGGGAAGATTTTCTGAGTCAGTTGCAACGGGCCGAGCAGATGATGGGCGAGGGGAGAAGAGACCAAGCCGTCACAATGGGAACCGATGCGGCACAAGCCATGCAATCTGTTTCTGGGATGCTGAAAGAAATGCAGAAGCGTCTTCGGGAAAGTCAGAAAGAAAAGGTGGCCAATCAACTGAAGAGGGCATCGTACCGAACCCTTCAACTTTCGCAAGGGCAGGAGACACTTTTGGCAGGAAGCGAGGAGGGAAGATTTTCCGGGAATCGGGCCGTTCAGACACAGCTGTCGCTCCTTTCCGGTTTGTCTCAAGTGGCCGATTCTTTGGTTCAGCTTTCCCAGCAGACCTTTTTTGTTACTCCGGAAATGGGCCGGGCCATTGGACAGGCCCAGACCCAAATGAAACAGGCCCTTCAGAATATGGGACAGTCAAAGGGAGCTTCTGCTTATCAGAGCCAGGCCATGGCAGCATTGAATCGCGTGGCCCTTGAAATACAAAAGAGCATGGATCGTTTGGCAAACTCCCAGTCCGGTCTGGGCATGGAAGAGTTTCTCCTTCAAATAGAGCGCATGGCCCAACAACAAATGGGAATTAACCAGCAGACCCTGGACCTTGTTCAGAAGGGTCGGCTTACACTGGAAGAGCAAGCCGCGATGGCAAGGTTGGCAGGAGAGCAGGAAGCCGTAAAAAGGACGATAGAGGAACTTTTAAAGGAATTCGGCCATCGTTCCGAAATTACGGGAAGACTGAATCGTATGATCCAAGACATGGAAGAGGTGATCCAGGACTTAAAGAAGCAGGAGGCGCTTCCGGAGACCGTTCAAAGACAAGAGCGTATTTTATCCCGCCTTTTGGACGTTCAGCATTCGCTTCGACGCCAAGACTACAGCAAAAAACGGCAAGCGAAAACAGGCCAGGATGTGATCCGAAGAAGCCCCGAGACGCTGTCTTTGGATCGGGTGGGATTAAAAGATCGAATTCGCCGGGACATTCTGCGGATGGCTCAGGAAGGATATACCAAAGAGTATCTGGAATTGATCCAAAAATATTTTGAGGCCCTGGCCCGCGAAAAGAGGCGGTAAACCGTCCTGTCACGCAACCGAAATAAATTTTCTGTCTTACAATATCTAAAAACCATCATGGACCCTATTGAAAAAAAATCCTTTTTTCAAATATCTTTGAGGAGAACAATTCCATTCGTCTTTGGAAGCATGTTTTTCTTTTTCGTTTTTGAAAGCGCGGCTCAGGATCCAAAAGAGAGGCTTCGTTTGGCCGAAGAACTGGAGAGAGGGGGCCAAGGGGAAGCTGCACTGAATGTGTACGAGCAGTTGTACAATCAGAATCCGGAGGATGTCGTTGTTTTTAATCTCTTGAGAGACAGTTTGATTCGAATGCAGCGGTACCAGAGGGCGCTGGATATCATCGAAAGACGGCAGCAAAAGTATCCTGACGATCCGACGCTGTGGGTTTCGAGAGGCCAGGTTTTACATAAAATGGGAAGGCAGGACGAAGCACTCAAGGTTTGGTACGCCGTATTGAATCGGCACTCCCAAAATAGTTCTGTCTATGTGACCGTGGCCAATGCAATGATTCTGGAACGGTTGTTTGATGAAGCGGCGGATGTCTATCTTCTGGGGCGAAAAAAAATCGGGAACAAGGATATTTTTGTGTTCCATCTGGCCAATCTTTACGGCGCCAGGATGGATTATGAGAAGGCTGCGGATGAACTTGTGGGGTATTTGGACAGACATCCGGAACAGGCCTCGATCATCCAGAATCAGTTGGCAGCCTATCCCCAAACCGATCGAGTGATCCGGATCATTGAAAAGAAGCTGAAAAATGTCATGGCATCCAGACCAGAGGATCCGCGCCTGCGCCAGGTTTTGGCCGACGTGTATCTCAGGGCAGGCCGTTATCACGAAGGACTGCAATTGACCCTGGAGATAGAACGGTTGACCGAAAAAAAGAAACAGGGGGAAGCCCTTTTTTCGTTTGGACAGGCGGCGTTTCGGTCTGGAGCGCCTCAAGAAGCGGAAAAAGCGTTCATGGAAATTCTCACATCCTACAATCATGTCACTTTTAAGGACGGGGTGCTTTTTGCGCTGGCCCAGTGTTATGAGGTGCAGGAAAAATTTCGCGAAGCGGTGGATGTCTACCGGAAAATTTTTGAAGAATACGGAGAGGGGGATCTTGCAGCCAGATCGCTTTATCGGAAAGGATTGCTACAGAAAAACAAACTTTTCGATCTTTCCGGAGCTGAAGAGACATTCCAGAATGTCATCCAAAAGTTCCCAGCCTCGCGGGAGGCAGAAGAAGGACAGCTGGAGCTGGGAGACTGTTATTTGAATCAGGGGGCATTGGACCGGGCCGAGACGGTTTTTCGACAGGCCGTAGAGTCCTCCCAGAAAAAGAGAGACCCTGTTCGCATCAAAGCGGTGGTCCGACTGGCAGAAGCAAGCTATATGCGGGGATGGTTTGATGAGGCGCTTTCTCTTCTGGATGGACTTGCTTCTGAAAATCTGGAACCTTTCGAGATGCAGGATCCGGAATTGAACGATGGCCTGAATCTTCGTCTTTTTATCAAAGAATACTCAGGACGAGCGCCGGAGCCGCTTCGGTTTTTCGCACGGAGTGCGCTTTTGGAAAGGCAGAGGAAATATCAAGAAGCCGTGGTGGTTTTGGACAGCCTGATTGCAAAATGGCCGCAGGGTCTTGTCACCGCGGAAGGACTTTTCAAAAGAGGGGAGATCGAGATTCAGATGGGCCTTTTGGATAAAAGTTTGGCAAACTTTGACACACTCTTGACCCGTTTCCCGAGCAGTCTCTTAGCGGATCGCTCCCTGGAACGCAAGGGATGGGTATACGAAACCATGGGCAAAAAAGACAGGGCGCTTAAAAGCTACGAGACGCTGCTTGTTTTGTATCCTCAAAGTTTTTTGGTTGATGAAGTCCGTCAGAGGATTCGCACGATGGAGAAGGAAGCGCCGTGAGAAAATGGATCTGCTCGGGGATTCTCTTTTGGACAGTGGGTTTTCTTCACGTTCAGGCCCAGAATATCCTCATCCCCATGGATTTGACACAGACCGATCATCTGAAGGCCTACGGTGTGGCCTGGTGGGTTTTGAAGCGGGGCGTGAATGTGGAGTGGCTGTTGAACTATCGCGGCGGCTCTTTTATGACGGTATCCGATGAAGGCACCATGCGGCAATGTCGGATACGAGGAGTCCGATACGAGGTTCTGGACGGGTCGGAAGTAGCCGCCATGCACAGCCAGATCGAGACCAACAACATGGAAATTGTCGTGCTGGAAAAGGCGCCGACGATTGCCGTATACACGCCGCCGAACATGCAGCCCTGGGACGATGCGGTCACATTGGCCCTGACCTATGCTGAGATTCCGTACAAGACAGTGTGGGATGAAGAAGTCCTTCGCGGCGAACTGGAACGGTATGACTGGCTTCATCTTCACCACGAAGATTTTACGGGACAATATGGAAAGTTTTATGCCAGCTACAGCAATGCGGCGTGGTACATTGAACAGCAGCGGTTGTACGAAGCAGAAGCCAAGCGTTTGGGATATCAAAAAGTGTCGAAGCTCAAGTTGGCCGTAGCCCAAGCTGTGAAAGAGTACGTTCTCAGGGGTGGATTTTTGTTTGCCATGTGCTCTGCGACAGATTCATTCGATATTGCCCTGGCCGCAGAAGGAACCGATATTTGTGAAAATGTATTTGATGGCGATCCGGTGGATCCCGATTACGCGGGCACGTTGGATTATGGTCGATGCTTTGCCTTTGAAAATTTCAGACTTTTTACCGATCCATCCATTTACGAATTTTCTGACATTGACACAACTCCCCTGAATCCGATTGGTGTTGTAATGGGCAGAGACGACTATTTTACCCTGTTTGAGTTTTCGGCCAAGTACGATCCTGTTCCTACAATGCTTACCCAGAATCATGTGTCTGTAATTCATAATTTCATGGGTCAGACGACCGGGTTCCATAAGCATACGATCAAAAAGTCCATCGTTGTTATGGCCGAGAACAAAGGAAAGGATGAGGTGAAATATATTCATGGAAATGCAGGGAAAGGGACATTCACTTTCCTGGGGGGACATGATCCCGAAGATTACCAGCATTTGGTTGGAGACCCACCCACAGATCTAACGCTTTACAAAAACTCTCCAGGCTATCGTCTTATCTTGAACAACATTCTCTTTCCTGCAGCAGAGAAGAAAAAACAGAAAACATAAGTTGTCCTTTGGGGAGAATGGAACATTCTCCCCAAAAATAATTTGCAAAAAAGAGCTTCCCTGTTTACATTCTAAACATGGTGAAAGAACTGTCCATATCCACCCATTCCCGAACGGAGATGGTGAATATAGACGAGAAGGTCATGCATGTGGTGAAGGAGAGTGGTGTGGAGGAGGGGATCTGTCTTGTGTGGGTTCCTCACACCACAGCCGGTGTCACAATCAATGAGAATGCGGATCCGAGTGTCGTACGGGACATTCTGTACGAAACGGAAAAGCTCATTCCGTTGAACGACGGCTATCACCACACCGAGGGGAATTCGGCAGCCCACATCAAGTCCAGCGTATTCGGACCCTCTTTGAGTCTCATCATTGCGGGCGGGAGACTGGTTCTGGGAACGTGGCAGTCCATCTATTTCTGTGAGTTTGACGGGCCCCGGAATAGACGACTCTGGGTAAAGGTGGTGGAGGGCTGATTGAAGCTGTCCCAGGCGGGTGAGTTCGGACTCATCGAGCGGATTCGCCGCATTGTCGGAGACAAGGATCCAGGCGTTGTGCTCGGTATCGGAGACGACGCGGCTGTTTTCAGGTCCACCCCTGGATGGCTGACGGTTCTGACCACCGATGCCTTGGTGGAAGGAGTCCATTTTCATCTCCGTTACACTCCCGCGGAATCGTTGGGATGGAAAGCCCTGGCCGTCAATATCAGCGATGTGGCCGCCGTAGGAGGAATTCCTCGATACGCCGTTGTTTCCTTGGCGTTGCCTGCGAAATGGAGTGTGGAGGATGTAGAAGCCCTCTACCGTGGGATGGTGCGATGCGGCAAAGCATACGGATGCAGACTCGTTGGCGGAGATACCGTTCGATCGTTGGGGGGATGTTTTCTTTCGGTCGCTTTGGTCGGAGAGGTGGAGGAGAAATACATTATTAGACGGAGTGGAGCACAGGAAGGAGATCTGCTCTGTGTGACTGGAGAGATTGGCGGAGCCAGAGCCGGGCTGGAAGTGTTAAGCGCAGGACAAGACCGAGAGCGATTTCCCGAATCCGTAAGCCGATTTTTGGAACCCAGAGTTCGGCTTCAGGAAGCACGGTTCTTGGCCCAAAAGGTCGGTGTCTCGTCAATGATTGACATAAGCGATGGGCTTTCTTCGGAAATTCATCACCTCTGCCGCGAGAGCCATCTGGGATGCAGATTGTGGGAAGAGAAGATTCCGCTGGAAAGGGAAGTGATACTTTGGGCCGGCGAACAGGGGGAGGATGTCTCCACCTATGCACTGGGGAGCGGCGAGGAGTACGAACTTCTCTTTACGGTTGCAAAGTCCAAATTCGAACATTGGCAAAAACAGGGGGAAGACAAAAACAAGGTAAAGACCACGGTGATTGGTGAGATGTTTCCAAAGAAAGACGGTATAAAGGTGGTTCGGAGAGGCAAAGCATTCCCTCTATTGGCCAAGGGATGGGATCATTTTCGTAACAAAGGATGAATTTTTTACGATATTTTCAGAGATCCGAGGATGTGCTTCCGTATGCTCAACTGGCAGCGGTTTATGATCGCGTAATGGATCATGTGGATTACGACGAATGGGCGTCTTATATCGAGGTGCTGTTTCAGAAGTATGGGAGCAATGTCCGTAACGTGGTGGATGGAGCGTGTGGGACAGGTTCATTGACTCTCAGTTTGAAGAAAAGAGGATATTGTGTGGTTGGATTTGATCGTTCTTTTGAAATGATTCGTGCTGCCCGAAAAAAGGTTCCGGTTCCTATCTGGCAAGGAGATTTAAGGACGCTCTCCCTTTCAAAAAAGTGGGATGCTTTCATCTGCATCTACGATTCCATACAATATTTAATGGGGGAAGAAATAGATTACATGTTGGCCGAGGTAAAAGCGATCTTGAGGAATGGGGGACTTCTCCTATTCGATGTGGTCACAGAAAGGCATATTCTTCACAATTGGGCAAACTATACGGAAAGAATACGTGATAAATCATGGGAAATAGTGCGAAGAAGTTGGTACGATCGGAAGTGCCGGTATCAGCATACGGAATTTGAACTTTTTTCTTTCAGGGAGAGAAAGCTTTATCGCGAGCATCATCTCCAAAAGGTCTATCCATTGAAGGAATTGGAAGAGGCTGTGAAAAAAAGTGGATTTACACTTGTGGGAAAATTGTGTGGCTTTACGTTACATCCCGGAAATGAGAGATCGGACAGAATCCATTTTGTTCTGAGGCAGGAGATCGCGTGATTCAACTTTCAGACGTTTGGTATTGGATCCGTGGAGAGCAGATCCTGTCGGGCGTGAATCTCCGCGTCGAGGCGGGAGATTTTGTGTGTCTTGTGGGTCCCAGCGGCGCGGGGAAAAGTACGCTTCTCCGTCTCGTGCACATGGAGATTTTTCCAAGCCGCGGCAAGGTG
>Ga0172365_10001603_pt1 | contig 16446 bp, 17 predicted proteins | sample LakKivSesite48cm_FD_114535 | JGI IMG/M metagenome (GOLD analysis project Ga0172365, IMG submission 114535) | Sediment microbial communities from Lake Kivu, Rwanda - Sediment site 48cm | ecosystem: Environmental > Aquatic > Freshwater > Lake > Sediment | place: Rwanda: Western Province, Lake... | reverse complement strand
TGCTCCCCAGACGCGTTCTCTCGAGATGCACCACGGTTTGCCTTCTTTCAGGAAAGCGAGAAAGCGGTTCTTGGGGCTTTCGTAGAAGTATTTCACTTTCTCCGCGGCTTCAAGCACTTTCGCCCTTATCTTGTCTGTTCTCAGGAAGTATTCCTTTCTGGCCAGCCACACTAGCTTGTGATGTGATCGCCAACACGTCGGATACTCGTGCTTCACTGTCTTGACATCGACGAGCAAGCCCCTGTTCCGTAGTTCTTCAACAACCTTTGCATCCGCGTCCCTCGCAAACACGCCGTTGAAAATTCCTGCGTCACGCGTGAACTTGACCTCATCATCAAATGGAGCAAAGATGGGCACGCCACGTTTTTGTGCGGCGAAGAAGTCTTCTTCACCGTTGCCAGGCGACTGATGTACGACCCCCGTGGCTGTGTTAACGTCCACGAAATCCTCGAGGATGACTCTGTGCACTAGTTTGTGCTTGGTTTCCAATTCTGCCTGTTTAGGTATTATGTCTTTGAATGGAAAATCATAGCGTATGCCCTCAAGGCTCTTGCCTAGCATGGTTCCGATTACCGCATAATTCTTTATGCCCAGTTCTTGCATGACTGGCTCGACCCGTGGCTTCACCAAGATCCATGTTTCGTCGTTTACCTTGACCTTCGCGTATTCAGCTTCTGGGTGAACGGCTAACATTGTGTCCGTGACCAACGTAAACGGCATAGTCGTCCAGACCAAGAAGTACTCGTTTTGGCTGTCGGTTACTTTGAATTTGAAGAAAAGGCTTGGATCTTCGACCATTTTGTACGAGTCCTCATATCCCACTTCGGCACTACTCAAGCTCGTCTGACAGCCAGGACAGTATGCAACAACATAGTGCCCTTCTTCAAGTAATCCTTGTTCCCAAGCGTGCTTGAGGTACTGCCATTCTCTCTCTATGTAGCCATCATAGTACGTCCAGTAAGCTTTATCATGATCTATAAATACACCGAGCAACGTGTCCAGCTTGACCCATTCTTTATGGTACTTCAGTATAGCTTTCTTGCATTCCTGTATAAAACGCTCCTCGCCCACTCTCTCCAGCAATTCGCGCTTGTTCTTCACACCCAACAACTTCTCAACTTCAAGCTCAACAGGCAATCCTTGGCAGTCCCATCCTGCCCAGAACGGCATGAAATAGCCTTGCATCGTTTTCCATCGGTAGCGGAGATCTTTCATCACGCGGCCACGAGCGTGCCCAACATGAGGTATGCCATTCAGCGTAGGCGGTCCTTCAACAAAACCCACGATTCCAGTATTGTTTTTCTCTCTAAAACCCATCACTGTTCGTTGAGTCTCGTTCTGTTCCCAGAATTGGCGTATTTCTTTCTCAAGTTCGAGCGGGCTATACTCTGTCGTGAGGGCTTGACCAGAATCAGTTTTGAATTTGTCGGTCACCTTGCATCCCTAGGCACCCGCAAATAAGCAGAAGTAGCAATAGCGAAATATAACCTTTACCTTGGAACCCTGAGAGTGCACACTCTATGCTTGTTTATCGAGTCTACTGCAAAGCTGGCATAGTGATCGGGCTGTATCTACGTATTCAACGAATACTAAGCAATCCTGTTTTGGGAAATGTCCGCAGAAGCGTCGCACTTTTCCATAGAGACTCTTCATTATCTGGATCTCGATAAGGTGAGCCCCGACTCCGAAGATCTCTTCTATTGCAGTAGCGAACTCCTCGATTCTATCTGGAATTTCTCGCTTAGTAATATTGAACTCCCGCTCTAGATGAGAGTAGATCGTCTGTTTTGCATTGGAGCCTAATGAGGTTAATCCATCGTCGACCGCTTCCAGAAGGAGCTTGTCAAAATCGTTCGCACGCGCGACTGACGTTTCCATTATTGGGAATCGCTCGCATAGACATGTTGTTTTGAATCTGCCAGACTCTGAAGGTGAATGGAGTTTGGTTGTTGTTTCCATCAGGTTTGCTTCCCATGTGTATTTGTGTTCAACTGTTTTCATGTTTTACTTACCTACATATTGTATCGTATGATTTAATATATAGCTTGTTTTGGCAACTGATATATTCCGAAACTCGATATATTACAAAAGTCGACACGCCTGCAAGGCGTTAACTAGCCTAGTCGCGTCATCCCAATGGCACTTTTCTTCCATCAAAATTCCGTTTCGAAACACCAAACTCTGCCTCAAACTCGCCAAGCCGCTCCTTGGTGAACACTGGGCCATCCCTGCAAACACGGTACCTGCCTATCACACAGCTGCCACACAAGCCTATTGCACACCGCATCAACCGCTCCAAACTGGCCTCCAGATCTATCTTATACCGCTTGGCCAAGGCTACTACTTTGCACATCATTTGCTCAGGCCCGCAAGTGTATACCATACTAAAGTGTTCTTTCTGCAAAAGCGAGTCCAGAGGAGTCGTTGCCAAGCACTTAGCACCATAGCTACCGTCCTCAGTCGCGGCGATCAAGCGTTTTCTACTGCACAGTTTCTCCAATTCGCTGATATACAATAATTCGTCCTTCGTTTTTGCGCCAATCACAAACACTAGTCTAGAAGCTCGGTTAACCAATTTTCTGGCCAAGAATAGCAGAGGAGCTACGCCTGTTCCCCCCCCTACCAATAACACATTACCGCTTCTTAAAGTGAAGCTGTTGCCAAAAGGACCGCGCAAACCAATGATTTCCCCAATTTTCATGTTGTGTAAGGCGTTGGTCGCTTCACCCACGTTTCTGACAGCAACTTCAACCATGTCGTTGCCGTCACCGTTCATTATACTCAGAGGAATCTCGTCCACGCCGGGAATCCAAAGCATGAGAAACTGGCCAGGCTTAGCTTTTGCACACTTCCTGTCCTTGAAAGTGAACGTTTTCACTGTTCTGCTCTCAGTTTTGATGCCCAAGATCTGCGTGGTTCTCAGTTGATTATTTGCGATGCGATAGACCGACAATGTCGTTCACACCCTTGAAACCTTGCCGTCTCACATAATTGTCCAGTCCGATTGCGACAGCTCGGAACACCGTGGGGCCTTTTGTGGCTACTGCAGTGCCGATCTGAACCGCTGAAGCCCCAGCGAGGAAAAATTCGGCAGCATCGCGCCAGCTTGCCACGCCGCCGCAACCGATTATCGGCAGTTTCACTCGCTCGAAAACATCATATACGCATCGTAGAGCTATGGGTTTTACTGCTTGCCCTGAGAGGCCACCAGCCTTGTTGCTCAAAACAGGCATAGCTGTTTCCACATCTATCGCCATGGCCTTGACCGTGTTCATGATAGTCAACGCGTCCGCACCACCTTGTGCAGCAGCTTCGGCAAGTTCGACAATGCTAGTCACGTTCGGAGACAACTTGACTATGACGGTTTTTCCAATAACAGTCCTGACTTTTCTCACAATCTCTCTCAAAATTCTGGAGTTTTGTCCAATCTCGGACCCTGTTTCCTTCACATGTGGACATGAAACATTCAGCTCGACGGCATCCGCACCAGCAACCACTGCCTTGTGAGACACAGATGCGTACTCGTCTGCCGAATAACCGTACACGCTAACGATCAGAGACACTTTCAGAGCGTTCCTTGCTTCACGGATTTCTTTGACGAAGTTGTCTATGCCTGGATTCGGAAGCCCCATGGCGTTGATCAGACCGAACTCTGCTTGGACCACCGTTGGGTTTGCATAGCCCATACGAGGTTTCAGCCCTACTGATTTCGTTACGACAGCGCCTGCTCCTCCGCTGACTATGCTTTCGAGTGTCTCAGTAGAATAGCCCAGAATGCCTGAAGCCAGCATCGTCGGATTAGCAAGTTTCAAACCAGCGATGTTAACTTCTAGTCGATTGCTTTTCACAGACTCTTCACCGCAATCTGCTTTTCATAGGATGTTTTATCAAGATAAGATTATAGTCTGAAAGTATAAGCCTTGAGTGATCCTGCGTTTCTGATGTGGCCAGATTAGCAACACAGATTGCTGCCGTGCATAGTAAATGAGAGAAGAATAAAATAGGAGTTCATTAAACTCTAAAACACGATACACCAACATTTCTAAGGTGAAAAAATGATCAAACACGGATTCGCTACAAAAGCAGTCCATGCAGGACAACATCCAGACCCATACACAGGGGCAGTTTCTATCCCCATCTACGAAACTTCAACCTTCGTCTTCAAAAACGTAGAACAAGGCGCTGCAAGGTTCGCAGGCACGGAAGAAGGATACATCTACACGCGGCTTGGAAACCCAACAATCAAGGCTCTAGAAAGAAGCCTTGCCGAGCTTGAAAACGGCGAGAGTGCGCGAGCATGCGCCTCTGGGATGGCCGCAATAAACACGACAGTCACTGCACTGGCCAAGAAAGGCGACCATGTAATCTCAACTGACTGCCTCTATGGAGGAACAGCCAAACTGTTTCTAGACATCCTACCGAAATTTGGCATCGAGTTTACCCTAGTTGATTCTTCAAACCCTAAAGAGGTTGAAAAGGTCATCCAGAAAAACACGAAACTGCTTTACCTCGAGTCACCCGCAAACCCGACGCTGAAACTGACTGATGTTCGAGCAGTGACCCAAATAGCCCGGAAACACGGCGTCATCACTGCCTTGGACAATACTTTCATGTCCCCCTATTTTCAAAGACCACTCGAACTAGGCGCAGACATAGTCATACATAGCTTGACAAAATACCTGAGCGGACACAGCGACGTGATCGGCGGTGCTATCATCGGTTCCAAGACTCTGCTCAAGACGATTGACCCAATACTCAAGAACAACGGGTCAACACTCGGCCCGTTTGAAGCATGGCTCACCCTACGAGGAATCAAAACACTACCGCTCAGAATGGAGAAGCACAATGACAACGCAATGAAAATAGCCAGATTCCTAGAGACCCATCCCAAAATCCAAAGAGTACACTACCCGGGCCTAAAGTCTCATCCGCAACATGAACTGGCTAAAAGGCAGATGAACGGGTTCGGCGGCATCATTTGTTTCGAGGTACGAGGGGAGCTAGAGGCTGGAGTAAAACTGATGAACTCCGTCAAGCTCTGCACGCTCGCTGTCAGTTTGGGAGCCGTGGAAACCTTGATCGAACATCCGGCTTCGATGACTCATGCCATAGTGCCGAAAGAGGAACGGTTGAAAGCAGGCATAACAGACAGCCTCGTTAGACTCTCCGTGGGAATCGAAGACGTTGAAGACATCATCGAAGATCTGGAACAAGCTTTGGAGAAAATCTAGAAAAACCGCTGACAGTTTTTGGTAGATAGCGTATGAATTGAACAAGCTTGGTTTCGCTCGTCAGACATTCCCTCTTTTCTCTGCAGCGATCATTTAATAAGATGAACCCTAGGAATATGGTTGGTGCCGAGGCGTACAAGATGAAAGCAACACTAGTGGAAAGCACGTTTGGAATCTTGGCTTTCAACGACGAAAACGAACTCGTGAATAAGGTATTGTTTTCAAAGAAAGCGCAGTTGACGGCAAAGACTCTTGTAGAAATCGAGTCAGGAAAAGTGACGGACGAAGTAGCTACGTTGATTAAGCATCTTCAGAGAGACGGCTATGACGTTTTCATCTTCGAAAGTGCAGGCATGGCAAAAGAGGCCAAAGCGAAGCTTGGCGTCAATGTTGAGGCTTTGAAGCCCTCCTCGGCTGGAGAGAAGTTACGTTCCAACGTTGAAAGTTTTGCGGTTGAAAGTGGATTCGTGAAAGACGGGGCTGAGTTCAGCGTCTGGACACATAACATTACAATGGAGCTTGCGAAGCTACGGGTTAAAGGTGCCGTCGAAAAGAGGGACCTCGTAGTCGGGCAGGCTATTCAAACGCTTGACGACTTAGACAGGACGATAAACTCGCTCATGAGTCGGATAAGAGAGTGGTATGGAGTCCATTTTCCAGAATTAGACCGCTTGATCGAGAAACACGAAACATATGTGCGTCTAATCGTTAGTCTGGGAGAACGAGGTAATTTTACGGCTGAAAAACTGAAAAAGGAAGGCCTCCCAGATGCCAAGGCTGAGGGCATAACTAAAACCGCTGAGAAATCGATGGGCGCTGACATTTCTGAAACGGACTTGAAACAGATTCAAGCCCTCTGCAAAGCCATTCTTATGCTGTATGATTCGAGACAGAGCTTGGAAAACTACCTAGACACTTCCATGGAGGAAGTTGCACCTAACACAAAAACCATAGTCGGTTCGCTCCTGGGAGCACGCCTAATCGCTATATCAGGTGGCCTAGGCAACCTTGCCAGAAAACCAGCGAGCACGATCCAAGTCTTGGGAGCGGAAAAAGCCTTGTTCCGTTCACTAAAAACGGGAACGAGACCACCCAAGCATGGCATGATCTTCCAGCACACTCTTCTACATGAAGCCAAAAGATGGCAAAGAGGAAAGATCGCACGCGCCTTGGCGGGAAAGCTGGCGATCGCTGCCCGCGCGGACGCTTTCGGCCAGAGAAACATAGGGAGTCAACTGAAAGCTGGCCTAGACAAGAGAATTGACGAAATCCACGCGAAATACGCTGAACCGCCGCCCATGCAAGTTACAAAACCAGCAGACGAGAGAGCAAAGAAAGAGAAGAAGTGGAGAAAACACCGACGTGAACGTTAAGGTCAAGCCTCACCCTCAGTTTCCCGCCATATACCAGATGATACTTGAAGATGGATCGAAAAGGTTGGCAACAGAGAACCTGACGCCGGGAAGAAACGTCTACGGTGAACGGCTCATTCGTTCTGAGGGCGTAGAATACCGTGCTTGGGACGCTTTCAGAAGCAAGCTGGCCGCTGCGATCTTGAAGGGCTTGAGCGATGTTCCAATCAAGCCAAGCCACCAAGTTCTGTATCTCGGCGCAGCGTCTGGCACAACAGCAAGCCACGTTTCAGACATTGTTGGCCAAAAAGGCCACGTTTACTGCGTAGAGTTTGCACCCAGATCCATACGCGATTTGGTTGAGAATGTGTGCGCCCACAGAACCAACATGTCTCCGATTTTGGAAGATGCGCGTCTGCCAGAAAAATACGCGATTTTCGTTCGGGGAAAAGTCGATGACATCTACTGTGACATTGCACAGCCTGAGCAAGCCAGAGTTCTGGCAGACAATGCAGACTTGTTCCTGAAAAGAAACGGTTGGGCTATGCTCGCTGTGAAAGCTCAAAGCATAGATGTAACGAAGGAACCATCTGAAATCTATGAGAGCGAGACTAGAGTCCTAAAGAAACGTGGGTTTCACGTGAGAGAGGTTATTCATTTGGAGCCTTATGACAAGGCTCATGCGATGATCTTGGCAAATTCCTAAGTCCCTTTCTCTAATATTCGCAGAGTTTATATCTTCCTAAGCATTGGGTTGTCATGTGATGCCGCAGTGAGTCATGTGGGGGTGGATGGAGTTATAGCCACTGAGACACTGCTCAAGGAGGCAGGGTTTGCGGTGTCTCAAGCGTGTTGGTCAAGGCCAAGCTGCTTCGACTTTGCCGCTCGGAAGAATGAAAACCTGATTTTCGTTAAAACTCAATATGATGTTGACAACCTATCAGTCATCGATTCAACCGATCTGAAGAACATTTCCAGCAGTTTCTCAGCGGCATCATTATTGATCAGCAAGAACACTCGCGAAAGACCACTAGAAGATGACACAGTATACTCTCGGTATGCCGTTCCAGCCTTGACTTTGAAGACTTTCGAGAACATTTTGATTCGACGATCTCATCCGCTGATCCGGGCGGGACCAGGAGGATACTATGTTGAGATCGACGGCACAGCGATTAAACGAAAAAGACAGGAGCTTGGAGTGTCTGTAGGCGAAATGGCCAAGTTGATAGGTGTATCGCGAAGAACACTCTATGGCTACGAGAGGGGAATGGCCAAGGCTTCTGTTTCAGTTGCCTACAAGTTGATACAAGCACTAGGAATTCCTGTAGCCGAGCCAATGAACATCTTTAGGAAACTAAAGGCCAAACGTGAGTGCCCCTTTCTTTTAACGGCTAGGCGTGTCCTAACTGAGAACAAGTTCTTGATGCGTATTTTTAGAAAATCCGAGCGCTGCAAAGTCACCACGGTCAAGAAAGCCCCTTTTGATTTCGTGATCACTGTCCATGAAGAGAAGACGAAAATCATAGGTGGCGTTGCGAGCAACGGAGAAAAAGATCTGGATCGTAGAATGGACGAGATTTTAAGTGTCAGCAATGTCGTTCAAGCACGTCCAATAATGATTGCAGGAAGGGAAAGGGTATCTAGCAAGGAAATCCCTTGCATAAGCAGCGATGAGCTTGCAAAATTCAGGAACGCAGATGATCTAGTCACAAGTGTTACGGAAGCTTGACTTGCCGAGCGTTTTTATCGCTTTTCAGCTTTTGAGCAGGCTTCCAAGAAACTCTGACGAAATCAGGGTATTCGCCTGTTCTCGCTACGCATTGTCTAAGGAAGTCAATGGTTCTCGGATCTGATGGATAACCCGAACCGAAATCTCCATGTATCTTTGCAAGTTCTGCAATTTCTCTATCTCTTTCCACCTTGGCGATTATCGAGGCTGCTGAAACGATTGGATAGATCTGGTCAGCCTTGTGCTCAGAAACTATTGGAATCTTGACTGATAGGAAGTCTGAGATGTCACGTCCGAACCTGTCTTCCAAGATGTCCGAAGCATCCACGTAAGCCTTGTCTGGTTTCAATCTCTGGATGACCCTTGCCATCGTCTGAGCTTCGAACCAGTTCAGTTTGTGGAGTTTCTTGCCGTTAAAAACGATATCGTCGATCTGTCTGGGTGTCAGCTTTTCTATCGCGTAATCTACCACGATCTGTCTAATCTTTGGAGCCAGAACTTCTCGCCTATTAAGCGTCAGAAGCTTTGAGTCTTTGACACCAATCTCAGCCAGTTTTGGCAAGTGCTCTTCTTTTGCCATAACACCCGCGATGACTAAAGGTCCGATCACGGAACCACGACCCGCGTCATCTACTCCTGCAATCAACATGTCTAAGACCAGCTTTTCTTGAAAGGCTATTCCTACTTCGCAGTTATAATATTATCTTGACAGGAAATGGAACGTCGCAGAAAAGACATCATGGCCCGTTTCGCGTCAACAGCTAAATCCTTGAGCATCCATTCTTGTTATCGGTGTTCACTTGACTGAAAAAGACGGAACTGGCAAAGTTGTGGAAAATCCTTTCAAAAAAGATGCCAAGATCTTGGTGAGCAGAGTCAATTCTGGCGAAAAACACTTGAAAGAGGACGTTTTGAAGGCCGTGAATCTGATCGGTGGTTTCAGCAAAATCGTTAAGAAAGGCGACGAAGTGTTGTTGAAGCCTAATTTCAATAGTGGCGATGCTCCACCCGGTTCGAGTGATCCAGATTTTGTTGAGGCCCTCATTACTTTGCTGTATGAACATGGGGCTGGAAAAGTGATTGTGGGAGAGTCTTCAATGATGTCGCTTTCTACCAGAAAGGTCTTCGAAGAAACGGGAATGATGCGTAAGGCGGAGCATGCTGGAGCTGAAGTAGTGTTTTTTGATGAAGGTAAATGGGTTAAGGTGCCGACAGGTGGCAAGTACCTTAGAAGCGTTAGCCTACCGGAGAGTGCTTTGGGAATAGACAAGCTTGTTTATGCTTGTGCGATGAAAACTCACAGATGGGCAAAATTTACGTTAAGTCTGAAGTTGGCGGTAGGCTTCATGAAACCTAACGAAAGAATGCAACTACATATGAGACATATTGAGGAGAAGATAGCTGATCTGAACTTGGTGGTTCATCCTTGCCTGATGATCATGGATGGGAGGATTTGCTTCATCTCTGGTGGGCCGGCTTGTGGTGAGAGACGAAACCCAAACTTGGTGCTTGCTTCAGGTGACCGGGTGGCCTTAGACGTGGAGGCAATAAAAACGATTCAGAGTTTTGCTGGCAACAACCTACTAGATGATCCGTGGAGCTATACCCAAATCCGCCGAGCTGTTGCATTGGGTTTGGGGGCTAAGGGATCTAATGATTATGAAGTCGATGGTTCAAGCAGAACTGGTTCTGTTTATTAGAACCGCAGATAGTGCGCATGTCACTTTAGCTTCTCGAAATGGATTATGTAGACTAGTTGGTTCTCGTCCCATTCCTTGTAGATCTCTCGCCATTTCTTCCTGAAATCTTCCAGTGTAGCGTAGCCCTCATTTCCTGCGTCGTCTTCGTTGAAGTACCTGAGTCGCTTTCGCTCTATGGAGACTACTCGCAGATCCGCAAAGCAAGGTTCGCGTACTACTGCGTGAACTGTCGCTCCGACTTTCATTTTGGAGTCGGGAATCGTGGTTCTGGAGGTCTGGGTCTTCTTGCCCTCAAGTATCTTCTGCTTATCATCAGCCCAAAACTGGAGGTCTTGAGGCGCATCTGCTACTTCTTCGAGGACTTCTTCGAGTGGCCGTTCTGGTTCTCGAGCGGCTCTTTCAATGACTTGAGCTCTTTCTTTTGTGGGAAGCCGCTTCTCCGCCAATTTTCTTATTACTTCCACCTGTCTTTCTGGCTCCTTGATAGCACGACCAGCCTTGACTGCTGTCAGATAGTCGATTTTTCCCTCGGGAACGTCTCCGGACACTGTGGAAGGTGCGACTAGTTTTTGAACTTCTTGAGGAACCACTTCAACCGCTCTTAACCAGAGAGAAACAGCGTCGGAGCTGACCCCGATTTTCTGGGCGATTGCAGTTCGAGAGGGGTATTTTTCAGGGCATGTTTCCAGCAAATATTTGCAGACTTTTCCTTTCTCAACGGCACTGAGCTCTTCCCTGTGGATGTTCTCAATCAGGTTCAGTTGGACGACTTCGTCATCGCTATATTCTCGCACGATCACGGGTATCCTCCCGAGACCTGCTTGTTGTGAGGCTCTGTACCTTCTCTCTCCGACGACAACTTCAAACTCGTCATCAACAGGTCGAACGATTATGGGCTCCAGTAAACCGACTTCTTTGATACTTTCAGCTAACTCATTCAGCCGTTCTATGTTAACACCTAATCTGGGGTTAAGTCTACTGGGGTGGATCTTGCTGAGTTCGATTTCCTTTATCGTGCCTATTGCCAAACCTAACACCGAAGCTGTACAACTAGTTCAGCCTATTTATATTTAAAAATTGCAAACACCAATCAAGCGAAATAATCTAACGGGCCAATCATAGGCCTATTTCTGAAGCTGATTCCTTTAGACCTGACAAAGCTACATTGAAGAACTTTTCTCGCGGCATTCCTATCTCTTCACACATGGTGATTCTTTCTCGTTCGACTCCCCTAGCGAAATCCTTCTCTTTGAACTTCTTAACGACAGTCTCGATTTTCACGTCCACCAGTTTCTTGGAAGGCATCACGAGAGCACAAGCCACCAGCAAACCCGATATGGCATCGCAAGCGATCAGAGCCTTTTCCATTCTTGTTTCAGGCAGAGCACCCGTGTTCTTGGAATTGTGGCTTTTTATCGCCTTCGTAAGTTTCTCAGAGACTAGACCTCTTAGTATTTCCTCTGTCAAGAGACCATGCTTCTCAGGGGCGGCTTCGGTCTTTTCGTAGTCAAGATCGTGAAGTAAGCCGACAAGACCCCATTCGTCTACGTCTTCACCGAAGTGTTTCGCGACTGAGCGCATTATGGCCTCAACAGCAAGCATGTGATAGACGACGTTCCTTTTTGAAACGTGTTTCTTGACCAGATTCATAGCCTCGTCTCTTTTCAACAGCCCCGACACCTGACCGCATATTGAAGAAGCAGTGCTCCTTATAACCTCTTTATCTGCAGTTGCGGACTTGGGCAAAGTATATAATTGCGCGCCAAACCCTTCTTGAATTCGTCGCTGGGTGCAGGTTTCAATGGATTCAATGAAGCCGAAGATCACTTGGAAAACTTTCGCTCTACCAGCGATAGGACTACTGGCCTTTTTAGTGTACCTCTACCTGTTCAAGGTGGACATCGCAGGAATAATAGAGAAAGCCCGACTCATTGACCCTTGGATATACTCCATCGCCATCATCCTCGTTCTAATCGATCCATTATTCTTCGCAGCTTCATGGTGGGTTATGCTCAACTTTCTTTCTGTTAAGATCTCAGTCTCCAAAACATACCTTTACACGTGGTATGGAATATTCATCGACATAATCATCCCCGGAGAGTCCGTGAGCGGTGAGATTTCAAGAGTTTATCTGGTTACAAGAGAGATCCCAGGGACTAGCGGCAAGGTTGTTGCATCTGTTGTCACTCATCGACTGATCAGCATGGTGACAACTGTTGCCACCCTAGTGTTTGGCACGGCCATGCTCTTGAGAGAAGGACAAACTAACACTATTCTCTTCAACCTTTCCCTGCTCTCCGCCATCATAACTGTCATCTTTCTAGGGTTCTTGATCTTGCTGTGCATTAAAGAAACTTGGGCGATGAAAATCGTTAACGGAATCTTGGGCTTTGTAGAGTTCCTGAGTCGGGGACGCTGGAAACTGGCTAAGATTAGGGAGGATGCACATAAGGCTGCACGTATTTTTCACGAGTCGATGAAGCAGATCGGACGCACGCCGAAGATCCTCGCTGAATCGGTCTTACTGTTTGTCCTGTCATGGGTTGCCAGCGTGAGTGTGCCGTATTTCGTTTTTTTGGCGATAGGGTTCCCTGTGGATTGGAGTGCTATCCTTGTAACTTCGACAATAGTATCAGCGATAAAATCGATACCTATAGGTGTGCCCTTTGAAGTTGGGCTTCCCGAGATAGTGATGACGACTCTCTACGGATTGGTGTCGCCAGCCGCTACGACACAGATAGCAGCGACCGTGACAGTGTTGATCAGAATTTTGACTCTATGGTTGAGATTCTTCATGGGTTTCATGGCACAACAATGGCTCGAATATAAGGCCATTAGAACACCAGTTATGAGAACAGAAGGACAGAAAAGCCTAAAATCTGGTTCCTAGTTGTGTTAAGACAAGACCCACGGATGACAATCACTATTGAAGATGCATTGACCAAGCATCTAGACAGATTGTGCGAACTTGAGATTGAATGCTTTGACACAGAGGCCTTTACGAGACAGCAGATTGTACACTTGCTAGCAGACTACAACTCTGTTAGTCTGATTGCTAGGGAAGAAGGGAATATTGTAGGCTTCGTTAGTGGTGTGATACAGGCTGAAGAGAACAGCTTGATCGGCCACATCGTGACCATAGATGTTTTGAGATCCCATCGACGCATGGGTTTGGGCATCAAGCTTCTGCAGGAGATCGAGAGGATATTCAAGGAGAAGGATGTGAAAACATGCTGTCTTGAAGCCAGAGAAGATAATAAGGGTGCGTTGAACCTTTATCAGAAGCTAGGATACAGGAAGGTTGGAAGGTTAAAGAATTATTATGGAAAAGCTCATGGAATGTTTCTTCGAAAATCTCTAACTCAGCCTTAGTAGCTTCAAGTTTGTTTTCTCGTCCAAGCTTCTTACAAGACTTAACTTGAGCCCCTCAATTATCACCAACTCGGCCGTGGCACCAACGCGAGAGCCCTCCATCAAGTGACCGCCAAAGGCCTGTCCCTTCTCGTTGCAAACGACTGCATGCACGTGAACTACCACGTTGTTTTTCTCGTCAACAGCGATGTTGCCTGAGCATGAAGCAATTTCCAGCGGTCCCTCAAATTTGAGATACGCGTACGTGCCTTTCCTGTAGTATCCTAGCACCACGTTCTTCAACGCGCCAACCAGAAGAAGTGCACCTGCCTTCACACCACTCTCTTCAGCGCGTTTTCTGATGGCAACAGCTAGATCCTCGTCCTCAAGTATTCGGAAAACAAACATGCGCCCAACTTGCCCTTTGGCCATGACTACCTCACGTTCCTATCCTTTAAGGTCTGTGACCTCTAATGTTTTGAGCGTAAACTCTAAAAGTGTTTCGCAACATATACCTGCTAGAGCAGTGAAAAGTCCATTGTCTAAGAAAGAAAACAATGAACGAAGACTAGTCAGAGCCATAGTGATCTTGATACGGAACACCACCTGGAGATGCGGACGATTAGAGCGGTCAATAGTGAAGCACCTCTACAACAGACATGCAATGTTTGGAAAACCAGAAATGTCCATAAGCGACATGCTTCGAAACTTCAAGTTGACTGGAAAGAAGAAGAATGAATTCATGGATGCGATACGCCGATTGGAAAGAAGAAATATAGTGAGGATACTGAATCTCGTGAGCTAACTCGTCTGGCAGTGGTTCTCAAGTTTTCTCGGTCAGTTCCTTGGCGTTCCGTATCCAGTTCTCAGTGAACTTTGGCGAGATCTTCAGTTTCTTAGCTAGTTTCTCTGCCGAGGCTCTAGAAAGCTCTTCGACTGTGCTTATCCCAAGGGCTTTGAGCTGTGCAGCACGTTTTTCCTTGATACCCTTCACTGACGTGAGTTCCAAGGCTTTGGGAGCGGTTACTATGACGGCTTCCGTTTCCTTTTTGCTGGGCAGTTCAACGGTTACTGGCGTTTGAGGTAATTGAACAGTCGCTATTGCTGTTGGCACAGCTTTTGCCGTGGGTCTAAGAGTGTATCCTAACCCGACAGAAAGAAACCCCAGCACGACGGTTGCAACGACGGACAAGCTTCTTTCCACACCCCCCAACAGTAGTAATGAGAACCCGGTTATGGCGAAGAATATTATCGATACCACATACAAAGCGTAGTCTGAGCGCATATACATTTTCTCCTCGATGTTTCTATTCTTTGTAGAAGAGTTTAAATAATTTTCTGCTTGGTGGAATGAAAAAAGGAAGTTTTGGAGTTTCTCGGTTCTGTTCTACTTGAGTAGTTTCTCTTCTGGCGGTGGCGGTTTTATTAGACCTTCTTTCATCAGTATCTTCGTGGAATCTCGGGCGTTCTGGATTATTGCTTTGGCCCGCTCGTACAGTTCCTGTCTGCTCGGCTTAATCCTCGCGACACCTTGATCGATCGACTTCAACGCGCATGCTACAGCTTCCCGCGGATAGACTTCCCACTCTTCCATTCTAGGCAATATGTCCTCTTCGTTCATTCCACGTTCCTCAGCAAATTTTGCCAGTTCCTGGGCTGCCGCGATGCACATGTCATCTGTGACTGTCTTGGCTCTCACGTCCAAGACACCACGGAATATCGCTGGAAAACCTAGGCTGTTGTTGACTTGATTCGGAAAATCGCTCCTGCCCGTCGCGATTATACTGGCACCCGCTTCCTTGGCTTCCCATGGCCAGATTTCGGGTATCGGGTTTGCGCAAGCGAAGACGATGGACTGGTCTGCCATCAGGCTTATCCATTCTTTCTTTATAGTGCCTGGACCGGGTTTGGAAGCAGCGACCACCGCGTCAACATTCTTGAATGCTTCTGTTATGTCACCTGTTCTGCCTTCTGCGTTAGTTTTCTGTGAAAGTTCATACTTCCATGGGTCTTCGTTCTTCGTTATGTCTTTTCTGCCGGCATATATCACGCCTTTGGTGTCTGCCAGAATTATGTTTCCGGGTTTGAGACCCCACCTTATCAGAACGTAAGCGGTTCGCAGGTTAGCTGAGCCTGCACCCACTAGGGTTATTAGAGCTTTCTTGGGGTCTTTCCCGACCAGTTTAAAAGCATTCATTAGGCCTGCAAGAATGACTGTTGCCGTTCCCTGTTGATCGTCGTGCCAGACTGGGATTTGGAGACGTTTTCTTGCTTCTTCGAGCACTTGGAAGCACTTTGGTTTTTCGATGTCTTCGAGGTTTATTCCTCCGAATGTCGGCTCGATTAGTTCGCATGTTCTGACTATTTCTTCCGGATCTTTTGTTCTTAGGCACAGGGGGAATGCGTCTACACCGCCCAAGTACTTGAACAGCAGGCCTTTTCCCTCCATTACGGGCAGGCCTGCCTCTGGGCCTATGTCGCCCAAGCCCAGTACTCGGGTCCCATCTGACACTACGGCTACGTAGTTCCAGCGGTTGGTAAGCTCGAATGACTTGTCCGTGTTTGCTTGGATTTCCTTGCATGCAGCGGCCACGCCTGGCGTGTACCATATTGCGAAGTCGGCTGGACTTGTCACAGCGCATTTGGGCATTACTTGGACTTTTCCTCCGTAGAATCTGTGCATGGGTGGCGATAGTAACGAGGGCTTCTTAGCCTTAGCCAATAGTTCGTCGACTGTGGGTTTTCTCTCTTCTTTGTTAGGCTTAACCATCATGATCTTCTCCTTTTGTTGAGAAGGTGATGTTTTGGATATTAGATCTTAAATGTTGTGGTATGCGGTAGGCGATAATTCCAAAAGGGTGCTGTAAACGCGTTACGCGACTCACATCTAGCTATGGCGTTTGCTGAACAGAAAAATCGATTCGGAAATCGTTGAGATACATCATTTAGAAGAAAATAGAGAAATCTCTAGCTTTGGCTAGAGTTTAATACCTTCGTGGTCTGTAGCCGCCGCCTCTTCGATCTCGGCCACCGTAGTCTCCCCGACCGCCGTAGCCGCCACCGCGACCACCATAGCCTCCGCC
>Ga0172365_10001602_pt1 | contig 16451 bp, 11 predicted proteins | sample LakKivSesite48cm_FD_114535 | JGI IMG/M metagenome (GOLD analysis project Ga0172365, IMG submission 114535) | Sediment microbial communities from Lake Kivu, Rwanda - Sediment site 48cm | ecosystem: Environmental > Aquatic > Freshwater > Lake > Sediment | place: Rwanda: Western Province, Lake... | reverse complement strand
TCGAACTCGTTGAACCGCTTGCGCTCCAGTTTCTCGGCGATAATTTGCTGGATACCCGCCAGCGCCTTCATCATGCCTACCAGGAATGACCCAGATCCGACTGCTGGGTCTACCACCCGTATCTCTCGCAGTGCCTTCTCAACAACCCGTAAGGCTTCGTGCTGCCTCGTCTTGGAAAGACCACCGAAGGGGACGATGTCATCTGCAGGCGCTTCTAGCAGCCGGCGGGGCTCCATCATCAGCGGGATCAGGTCGTCTTTGGGATAGCCGGTCTGCTCGTGCAGATACTCGATGAGCGAGAGGCGGCACATGTAGTCAATTTCCTCGCGGGGGGTGTAGAAGATGCCCGCGGCGTGGCGCTCCTCCTCTGCCACCAGCGACTCGTACACCTTGCCTAGCATCTCCGGGTCAACGGCCACCTCCACATCCAACGGCGTGCTCTCGTCCACGGTGAAATTGTATCGCTCCAGGAAGCCGGGCTCTTCTCCCTGGAAGCGGTCGAAGAGTTGGACGAAGAATTGGTCAGCGACAGAGAACCCTAGCTCGTCCAGGTCGTTCCGCTCAAAGAGGCCGCCATTGAGATAGGGCATCCCCAGGAAAGACTCTCGAACATCCTCTAGCAGAGCGGGGTTGGCAACCAAGGCCGCCCGCTGCTTGTTGAAAGCGTCAAGGAAGAGAGCTTGCAACCACCTGTAGAAGCCGCCATCGCCAGCTCGCTCCCCATCGCGATAACGTTCCCACAGGGTGCGCAGGTAGCGCGGGTCCGGCTCGCCATTCCAGCGCAGCCAGCCCTTTTTCTGGACGAAGTAGAGGAACATCAGCCGGTTGAGCAGTTGTTGGGCGAAAGCGTGCACCTGAGTGGGCGTCGCGCCGACCTGACGCTGGGCGGCCAACTCCGCCTTGAGCATAGCCAACACTGTCTTGTATCCCTCGTAGAATTGGCGCGTGACTCGCTCGACGTCGAAGGCGGCCAGGTGCTTCCGCCAGATAGCTTCAGCGGTCTGCTCTTGTGGCCCCAGGCGAATCTGGTCCAGAACCCAAAGGTCAGTGTGGTAGAGATGCCGGGGGTCAAGGGTGAGGATGCGCAGTTGGAGTTTGGTGACCGCAATATCCTGAGCTGGAACCGGCTGGCGCGGTTCAGCACGGATGCGCGTGGGGCTGACCAGGGCGACGCTGGTGTAGTCGGGCAGAGCGAAGATGAACAGGTAGTCGCCTTGAGGATAACGACGGTAGAAGGGTTCCAGGATGGTCCGCAAATCGGTACGACGCACCCGCCGGACGGTGCCCGGCACGTTCAATTCGACCAGGAAAGCCTGGAAAGGTGCAAGGCCGTCTTCGTCGTAGTGGAAGACGAGGTACATCGCACCGATCAGTTCCCGAGCGCGGTCAGGCAGGTCGGAGGTGTCCCAGGGGGTGAACTCGACCTGGTAACCCCAGACACGCAGGAACTGGAGGACTGTGTCCTGCGAATGAAAGTCAAGGGTAGGAGTCAACGCATTCTTGCACATCGTATCAGCCTCCTTGGCTGAACTAGGACAGCAGCCCTAGATCCTCGCTGTTGATTTCACCCCACACCGGGCTAAGATCAAGCACTCTATCAGTACACTCCCGTCGCTAGCAGATGCAGTCTCACTCCTCATAGAGATCCTCGTACAGCATATTCTCCAGCCGGGTCAGCGCTGATCGTACCTGGCGTAGCTCTTGGAGGTGCTCCTCCGTCGCTTCCGGCTGGTTCAGGGTCACCTGGGCCACCTTGGCCGCAGCGCGAAGCAGGCGAGCTGCCGCACCCTGAGCAGGGGTGGCGGTGCGGCGGATCTTGTCAGCCTGGGCCACGATCTCGTCCACCACCGGCCTCCAATCGGGAGGCGGTGTGCGAGGGGCCTGCCGATCCAGGCTTGTCCACACTTTCGGCTCCCCATCCGGCCCCACCAGTTGCTCGATGATCCCCTCCCGCCTCTTGAGCCGGCTGTAGGTTCGATTCACATCGGACCGAATGCCTCCCCCGAAATAGACGTTGTACGTGTTCAGCAGCCCGTCGTAGATGATCTTATCTTTGAAGGGGAGCAGGACAGCCTGCACGTAGATAGGCAGGGGACGTCCACCGAAGATGTCCTCCAAGGGGTCCACCAGGCCCAGGATGCCGTACAGTCGTTGGGGCTCGGTGGTGCTCAGAAAGACGGCGTACCGCTTCAGATGCCGAACGATGTAGAAATCCCCGCTGACGCGATGCCGCCAACTGGCGACGATGGCCAGCTCGTCGGGCGGGAGACCTTCGGGGTTCTCGGCGATGAAACTCTCCAGCAGTTCGGGATGTTCGTAGCAAGCCTCGCGGACCTTCATCTTTTCGGCCGTGGAGAGGCGGAGCATCTCATCTGGAGTGGTGACCTTTGGGATGATATTCAGACGGCGGTTGGTGCGGGCCAACAGAGCCCAATGGAGTTTGTAAAACAACACGGTTTCGTCGTGTGTCAGGATCATACTCTCTCCCCCCTAACTTACATGGACCACTTCACCTACTCCACAGCATGGGCTATCCAGACTTCCCCTTTCACGTGTGGCGTATTCCTCTCATCCTCAGCACATGGGGGTTCACACACCAATCATACCGCAGAAAGGGGGACTTGTCAACAAAGCACAACTCTGCCCGCTAACCGGCCCAACCAGCCCTGCTATCCCCTACTCCCTCCGACCCTTCGATGAAGATAACAATAAGTTTCCTTAAAAATCCCTGTGAGAGACCACATGTGCATAGGTGAGCATCGGCCTCTATCCACTAATTCTTGTGTAGAACAGAAGTATCAAAATGAGTAAACCACAAAATAGCAGGGGATAGGGCATTAGGGATACTATATCTTGGGTATCCATATCCCTTCCTCAACTCCCAACGGGCTGTTGCTAAAGTATGCGCTTTGGAGTAAAATGGCAAATTGTGATGGTATGCGAAAAGAGGCCCATCGTAGACACCGACAAACCGGTTCCCCCTGGCCGGATCACAATCCTCTACACCTCCAGATGGCGGAAGCGATCCAGAAATAGCACATCTCCTGTAATGAGTCGCTGGGGCCCATATCCACCTTGCGAGCAGGCCCATGTGAACTCCTGAACTGACAGCCCTGTCTGTCCAACAACCTGTCTTGACCGGGAGACAGGCAGATAATCTCCCCTTTTGCAGACGCCGTACCTCCTCAAATGGAAGTTTCCTGACTCTTAATAGGATGATGACACCATGACCGCACAACAACTCTGGGAAGCTGCCCTGGGCCAACTCGAATTACGGATGACCAAGGCCACCTTCGCCACCTGGATCAAACCCACCTCTGCCCTGGCTTACGAAGATGGCACCCTTGTCATCTCTGTCCCCAATGCTTACACCAAGGACTGGCTGGAGAACCGGCTACTATCCGTGATCAAGCGAACCCTGGCCGATATCGCCTGCCGGACGATGGAGGTACGCTTCACCCTCCAAAAGCCTCAGCACACACCGGCCGCCGACGTCGGCGAACCTCTCAGCTTGAGCGCCTCGGCTGAGCTCAGCCGAACCGATGGAGTTATGCCCGTACCTGATCGCCTGTCCGTGCAAACGGGGGCACAGGTGCTCCACTCGGCGGAGCGCTCTGTTACCCCGGCCCTGTCTCCAGTGGATGAGCAGTGGGTCTCATCCATGTTCAATGACAAATATACCTTTGACACCTTCGTGGTGGGTAACGGCAATCGCTTGGCTCACGCTGCCTCGTTGGCTGTGGCCGAGACCCCTGCCAGAGCCTATAATCCCCTCTTCATCTACGGCGGCGTGGGGCTGGGCAAAACCCATCTGCTTCACGCTATTGGCCAGGATTGCCAGACCCACGGTTACCCGGTACTGTATGTGTCTTCCGAGACTTTCACCAATGATCTGATCAACTCCATTCGCCGCCAATCCACTGACCAATTCCGGGAGAAATATCGCCATACTGAGGTCCTTCTCGTGGATGACATCCAGTTCATCGCTGGCAAGGAGAGTACCCAGGAGGAGTTCTTTCACACCTTCAACACCCTTCACGAAGCCCACAAACAGATCGTGCTCTCCAGCGATCGTCCCCCCAAAGCGCTGATCACCCTGGAGGAAAGGCTGTGCTCGCGCTTCGAGTGGGGGCTCATCGCCGACATCCAGCCCCCTAACTTGGAGACACGCATCGCCATTCTACGGTTCAAGGCGGAGCAGTACCATTTCCCCATTCCTGAGGAGGTCATCGAGTTCATCGCCCGCCAGATCCGCTCTAACATCCGCGAACTGGAGGGGGCGCTCAATAGAGTAGTAGCCACAGCCAGGCTCATGCGTCAGCCTCTCACCATGGAGACAGCCCGCCACACATTGCGCGATTTCGTACCCCAACCGGTGAGCTTGACTATTCCCCAGGTGATGGAGGCCACTGCTTACTTCTACAACTTGACCTCAAAGGATCTGACCGGCCAACGACGGACCAAGGAGATTGCCCTGGCCCGGCACGTGGCCATGTACCTGGCCCGGGAGCTGACTGAAGCCTCCTTGCCCCAAATTGGAGAGGCCTTCGGAGGGCGAGATCACACCACGGTATTGCACGGCTGCAAGAAGATTGCCGAGAACCTGGAACGGGATGAGGAGCTACGATATCACCTGTTGCGATTGAAAGAGCGTCTTCTGAGCCCTCAGCCAGAGCGTATTGCCACCTTGGCCTGACCGTTTTTCCTGTGGATAACTCCCCTTATCATGTGGAAAACTGGCCTTTCCTGTGGATAAGTTTAGAACAATATTCGGGCCAGAGCCTTTCACATGGACTACCTCTGGCCTCCTCGCGCATCATAGAGCCACATCTTGGGGGGAGCGCTTTTGTCCTTTGAAGTTGCGGACTTTCTTCTTCAATCCCTCTTTCTTGTCCACATATGACTGCACAGCCTCAGTTGATCCCAACCCCCAGGAGTGCTCCTTCGCACCTTGAAAGGGCCACATTTAGGGGTTCTTTGCTGGAAGAAGCCACTTATGCACATCTGAAGGGTACTACTACGTCTACTAATCTAAGAACAGATCCATTAAACTTCTCTGCAGAGAGTGAGTAACCGGTAACAAGGGAGGAGAATCGGAGATCAAGCTTCAATCCGATGTCTGTCTCCACACTGCTACAATCTGCCCTGCCGAATCCAGCAGTTGCAATCTCCACTGCGCCCTATTGGCCCCCGCCTGGAGCCATGTTTGGACTACTCCCCGGCCCGGCTGGAACATCACAGGCCAGCGGGCTACCTCGCTTCCATCCCGCCACAGCACCAGCTCTCCCTCCAGCGCACGGGGGGCGACTGCGCCGATGGTCACCTGGTCCGATCCCACCTCCAGCCGCAGGGTGGCCCCTCATTGGCATAGTAAAATCCCCCCAGGTTGTGCACCGTGTACCATGTCTCGGTCCAGGTGAGCGTTTCCCCCGGACCCAGAACCTCCGCACCACATAACTCGATAGAGGATCGAGCCCTTGATTAGCCAGAGGGAGGGCTGGCCGGGCGAAGGAGGGGGTACGTAACTCATGGAGTGCACCGTCACTCGCTCCGTCGGCAGCACGAGTTTCAGCTTGTCGGAGGCCCGGCTGATCCCTGGGACTTGCCAGCTTGGGCATTCTGTGTTACCATCATGGGCCCGGGAGGGGGATGGAGATGGGGAAGTGAGCATATGGGAGAAGCTAAAATCCCCGAAGCAGTGAAGTTGATCGCCAGCATCTTCGGCGCAGACGAGGATCGGCTCCGACGAGCCGAGTCACTGCTGGTCCGGGAGTTTGGGCCCCTCGACTACCGCAGCGAACTGCTCCCTTTCACCCACACGGATTACTACACCCCCGAGTTCGGTACCCCATTGGTGCGGGTGATCGTGGCCTTCGAGCGGTTGGTGGACCCCGCCCTGCTGCCCACCATCAAGCATCGGACCAACGAGTTGGAGTGGACGGATTCGGCTCAGGGACACCGTTGGGTGAACATGGATCCGGGCTATGTGACCCTCTCCAAGTTGGTGCTGGCCACTGCCAAGGACCACGCCCACCGGATCTATCTGAGGGATGGCATCTACGCCGAAGTGACGCTGTGCTATCAGGGGGGGACCTTCCGCCCCTGGCCCTGGACCTATCCCGACTACGCTAGTCCGCCCTACATCGCTATCTTCAACGCCATCCGCGCTCAGTATCATCAGCAACTGCGAGCTCGCTGAGCAATAGGCGACTGAGGGCAGTCGCCCTCACAACCTGCAACTGGACAACACCCGCTTTGCGTGCAAGATCGGCTTGGTCGAGTTTCAGGTGGCCGACGACGGCACGGTGCCAACGCTCAAATTAGGGAGGGTTTTCATCCCCAGGCGCGTAAATGTGACTGAGGACAGAGGAGGTAAGGTGAGATGAGGAAGTGGAACCGACGTGAGTGGTTGCGAAGGATGCTATGGAGTGGGTTGGGCCTGTGGCTGACGGCCTGTCGGGGCTTGAGAGCTCGGGATGGGCCAGGGGAGGACGACTGGCCAACGGCTCATTCATCGCCTGCACTTTGAGGTGCTCTCCATCACACTCGAAAAGGGAAGATGCCCCCAGTGTGGAGAGGATATCCCCGGCATCTGGTGGGAGGGAGATCGGCCCATCAGCTCTATCTCCTCAACCCCTCGCTTCCTTCCCCCCTACAACCCCTCCGACGACTACCCCTACTAGGCTGACCAGTTTCAGCGCCGCCACCAGCACACAGGTCTGGAGGATGCCCAGGGCGGGGATAAGGGCCACCGAGACCAGCACCGAGCCCACGAAGGCGCCCGTCAGGTCGCAGGCGTAGAGCAGCCCGCTCGCGCCCGCTAGCCCGCCGCGGAGCTGGGAGAGGATGCGGTTGGCCAGGGGAAACTCGCTGCCTACTAGGAAGCCGGCCAGTGCGTTGAGCGCCAGCAGGGTGGGCTGCAGGATGAGTGGAGCCGAGCGAGCGTAGAACAGGGTGAGCAGCAGGGGCAGACCGGCCCAGTAAAGGAGAATGGCCAATTCCACTCCCATCAGCCAGCGCCACTCCCGCCGCAGGCGCTCTATCCCCCTCGTCATCAGCAGCCCCCCCAGCCCCAGCCCGGCCATGAAAGCGGTGATGAGCAGCCCGATCTGCTGGTAGACGTAGCCGTAGAGCGTCTGGAAGGCGAAGACGACGATGAGGTCGAAGGCCATGCCGCTGACCCCGGTGGTGACGATGGCCAGGGGCACGGTAGGTTGCCGTCGGCCGGGCCAGCCGAGGAGCAGCAGCAACCCGATCAGCAGCGCCAGGGCGGGGAGCAGCCCGTGCAGGCTCAACCGGTTGAGGAAGGAAAACGCGCCGCTCAGGGAGGGGGAGAAAAGGGCATTCCAGTAGGCCAGGCCGCGCAGCAGCCCAGCAGGATGCAGGTCGCTGTTGATCTCGCGGCCTGAGCTTGTGGCCAAGGCATCCCAGAACCAACTGATCCGTCGCTCGTCCAGCTTGAGGCGGATGTGGAAATCGCTCATCATCTGGGTGGACAACTTCCGCTGCTCCCAACGGGCCACCAACTCCTCCAGAGTGAGGGCAGCAATCTGGGGGGATGGCGAGGCGATCCACAGGTGGGTGTCGCCGGGCACGACGACGATGGCGGGGAACACCGCCCGAAGGGTGCGATCCAGCAGCCCATTCAGCTCCCGCATCTCCAGCCCCATGTGGGTCAGCGAGCCGGGTGCTGCCAGCACCAGCACCCCCTCGGGGGTGAGGACCTGGCGGGCCATGCGGAAGAACTCCACCGTGTAGAAGCGGTTGAGCTGCAGAGTGGAGGGATAGGGGAGGTTGACGATGATGGCGTCGTAGCCCTCACCCCACCCCCTGGCCTCCTCCCCTCTCCCAAAATAGGGAGAGGGGGGGAGGTGGCCCGAAGGGCCGGGGGAGGGGTGAGGGCTCGCCATCCGCCTTACCAGCAGCCGTCCATCCACAGCGTGAATGTGCACCCGCGGATCCGACAGCTCGCTTTGGGTGAGGGGTGTGGGGAACCGTTGGGCCATCTGGATGAGAAGGGGGTCCAATTCGGCGTAATCCACCCTCTCCACCGGGTACTTCAGAATCTCATGGAGTACACCACCCACGCCGCCGCTGACCACCAGCACCCGCCTGGGATTGGAGTGGAAGAGCAGGGAGAGGTGCACCAACTCCTCGACCCCCTGCACATCGGGCACGGGGGCGGTGAGCACGGGCAATCCGTTGGCGAAGAAGGTGTATTGCCCCACCTGCTGGATCACAGCCACGTTGCCGTAGACGGAGTTCTCGTATCCCACCAGGTTGTACTGGCCCCACTGTTGGCCCACCAGCCAGCGGTGGAATGTCCCTGCCAGGGGCGAGAGGAGGATAGCAGCGGTGACCAGCAGGAGAAGGGTTGCCAGGGGGAAGGAGGGGGAACGAGGGGGTAAGAGGGAGAGGGCGGACAGCAGGTTGAGGGCCGCCAGGAGGAGGGCCATCTGAAGCGAGGAGAGATAGGGGATGAGCAGGTAGGTGAAGATGATCCCGCCGACGACGCCCCCTGCAGCCTCGCAGACGTATACCTGCCCAATGCCGCGCACCTCCCGTCCCATGAGTTGGGCGAAGGCGTGGGCGCCGAAGGCGAACATGGCCCCGTCCACCAGGCCCAGGGGGGCGAGGATGAGCAGTGAGGAGGTGAAGATGCCGCCCAGTCCCACCCCCTGTCCGGCGGTCACGCCCACAATATGTCGCGCCGCGAAGGCCCCGTAGAGGGAGAGGGGCAGCATCACCGCCAGCGCGATCTGCAGCAGCGCGTAGGATGCAGGGTCAGCGTGATACCGGGCCGCCAACCGCCCGATCAGCCCACTGCCCACCGCCTCCAGCACCAACCAGTTGCCCAGGATGAGCCCGATGGACAGCTCGTTGCCGTAGAAGCTCACCAGCAGCTCCCGGATCATCATCCCCTGAATGATGGTGAAAGAAAATCCCATGAGCAGGAAGGCGAAAAGGAAACGCTTTCTCATGCTTCATCACCTCTCAGCATTGGCTTCTGGCCGTAAGTGACCTCTGTCCTTATTGTACACTTATTCGATCAAACGTGCAGCCCGGCGAGAGTAGTGGCTCTTGTGCTTATCGTCTGTTCAGGGTACAATATGTCAGAAGGTTGTCGTTGAAGCCCAGCGGATAGGCGGATGGTGCAGATTGACGTCTGAAAAGGAACGATGGCAATGAATGACCGAATTGTGTCCGACCCGAACGTTTGTGGTGGCGAGCCTGTCATCAAGGGGACGCGCATCCCGGTGTACGTGGTGCTAGACCATTTGGCTGCTGGTGATGATTACGACACCGTGCTGGCGAACTTCCCACGCCTGACACGGGATGATATCCTCGCCTGCTTACAATATGCCTCCTATCTGACCACCGAGAAGGCTCTGGTGGCGTGATGGTCGTCGTTCTCGATGAAAATGTAAGCCTGGGATTGGCGGCGCTGCTCCGTGAGCGTGGTCATGAGGTCCTTGCCATTGCTGAGATGGCCGATCGCAGCATGAGCGATGATGAGGTATGGAGACTGACCGTTGAGCATCATGCGCTTCTGATCACACGCGATTATCACTTCACCAACCCTGTGCGCTTCCGGACGGCAGAGGTTCAGGCTGTGATCTACCTGCGACGGGGGAACTTGCGCGTTGAGGATGAAGTGAGACTTGTCCTAGACTTCCTTAAGCAGTACCCGCTGGAGAAGTTTGTGGGGCGCTTGGTCACAGTCTCCCTTAGTATCATCCGCGTCCGTTGAGTTTTGACAACAACAGAGCATGTACTGCATGCGGGGAAGGTGCCTTGTTGAATTTCGTCAGCGGTGAAGCCAGGTACAGGAGCAGTGGCACAGAAGTTGGATATGGAGGTCAAAGGATGGATTGGCAAGAGCGAATCTCGGTAGATCCCCTGATCTGTCACGGCAAGGCCTGCATCAAGGGCACGCGGATTATGGTTTCGGTTATCTTGGACAACCTGGCTGCAGGTATCAGTCCAGAAGAAATCCTGAAGAGTTATCCTTCGCTGAGTTCGGAAGATATTCAGGCTGCTATCGCTTACGCGGCAGAACTGGCGCGTGAGCGTGTCGTTTAAAGAGCAGGAGTAGGTCGAACATCACTTATGGATCATTGAGGAAACTCGCGTGAGAATTCGAGGTGAAGGGGGTGCCCATTTTCCTGTAGATGCGTGTAAGTTGAGCAAGGTATGGAGTGAAGATGTCTGGTTTTGAATCCCTGGGACGCTTTCTGCTGATCATCGGAGGCATGATCTTTCTGTTGGGATTGGTGCTCACCCTGGCCGGGCGGATACCCTGGGCGGGCCGACTGCCAGGGGATATTGTTATTCAACGAGAGCGGTTCGGCTGCTATATCCCCCTGGCTACCTCTATCCTGCTGAGCATTGTGCTGACTCTGCTTCTGAACCTGATCGCCAGGGTTTTGAGGCGATGAGGACAGTTGTAGGAAGGGAGGAGCGAGTGAGGACGGCGGAGTTCGACTATTACCTCCCTCCAGAGCTCATCGCCCAGCAGCCCCTCACCCCTCGCGACAACTCACGGTTGATGGTCTTGCACCGAGAGGGGAAACATATTGAGCACCGCATGTTCCGCGAGATCGGTGAGTACTTGCAGCCAGGGGACCTTCTGGTGGCCAACGAGAGCCGGGTCATCCCCGCCCGGCTCCTGGCCCGCAAGGTGCCCACCGGCGGCAAAGTCGAGCTCCTGTTGCTGACCAAACGGGGGGAGTGCACTTGGGAGGCACTGGTCACGGGGCGGCGAGTGGGAGTGGGCACCGCGCTGGCCATCGGCCAGGGGGAGCGAAAGCTGCACGGAAGAGCGGTGGCCGTCACCCCCTCTGGCGGGCGGTTCATCGAGTTCGAGGAGCCAGTGGAGCCCTGGCTGGAGGAGCTGGGACAGGTTCCCCTTCCCCCCTACATCCACGAGCCCCTGCGCGACACCGAGCGCTACCAGACCATCTACGCCCGCGTGCCCGGCTCCACGGCTGCGCCCACCGCGGGACTTCACTTCACCTCCCCATTGATGGACGCACTTCGGGAAAAGGGAATCGAGTTCGCCTTCGTCACCCTGGACATCAGCTTGGACACCTTCCGGCCCGTGCGGGAGGAGCACATCGAGGATCACCGGATGTACAGCGAGAGGTGCTCCTTAAGCCCTGAGGTGACGGATCAGATCAACCGGGCGAAGCGGGAGGGGAGGCGGGCGATCGCTGTGGGTACGACGACGGTGCGGGTGCTGGAGACGGCTGCTCATAACGTTGGGCTAGTGGAGCCCTTTGAGGGGACAACGGACCTCTTCATCTATCCCGGCTACCCGTTCCGCGCTGTGGAGGCCCTCATCACTAATTTCCACCTGCCCCGTTCCACGCTACTGATGCTGGTGGCCGCCTTCGCGGGCAAGGATTTCATTGACCGTGCCTATCAGGAGGCGATCCGGGAGGGGTACCGTTTCTACTCCTTCGGTGATGCGATGCTTATTCTGTAAAGGCAGAATGAAGAAGGCAGAACAGTGCAGACCCTTTCTGCGAATACTCCTGCCCGTGGGAGCGCTGGCCCTGCTGGTGCATGGCCTGATCCTGACCCCGGTCTGGTTCCCCTTGCAGGCTGTGGCGGGGCTGATTTGGGCCGGAGCAGTGCCCGGGGCGCTGGCGGCCCAACTGCTGCTGGCCGACGACCGGGAGCTGGACATGGCCGAGCGCGCACTACTGGCGGTCGGCCTGGGCTACGTGAGCCTGGTGCTGGGCACCCTGGCACTGCACTTTCTCCCTGGGCCTCTGACTCGCACGCATCTACTCCTCTTCTACGATGCCCTGGTGCTGGTGCTCTTGGGCCCTCTCGTAAGGGCAGGTGCAAGACCTGCCCCTACTACGAACCAGCAAACGCAGTGGCTCCCGCTACTTGTCTTGCTCCTGGTCGCTGCCCTTTTCCGTCTGCCCAACCTGGGCTACTCGGAGTTCCAGGGCGACGAGGGCCGGGCCATGCTCCGCGCGGCGGAGGTCTTGCAGGGCAACGACGAAGTGCTTTTCCTGCATAAGAAGGGTCCGGTGGAGATCCTGCTCCCCGCCTTCCTCTACGGCCTCAGCGAGCGCATCCACGAGGGGGTGGCCCGATGGCCCTTCGCCCTGGCCGGACTGAGCGCGGTGGTGGGCTTTTATCTGTTGGGCCGCCGGCTCCTGGGCCAACGAGCGGCTTGGTTGGCGGCGATGCTGGCGGCTATTGACGGCTACTTCGTCGCCTTCTCCCGCATCGTGCAGTACCAGAGTGTGGTGCTGATGATGACTGGATTGGCCCTCTTCTGTGCCTACCGATTCTACCAACGGGAGGACGCCCGGCCGGTTTACCCCCTGCTGGGCGCGCTCTTCGCCGCCGTGGGGCTCCTGGCCCACTACGAGGGGTTCTTCGCCCTGCCGGGCATGGCCTACCTCCTGTGGGCCAAGGCGCGCCGCCAGGGGTACGGATGGGGCCAACTCTTTCGCTGGGCAGTTCCCCCGTTTCTGTTGGGAGCCATCATCGTGGGCGGATTCTACCTGCCCTTCCTTTTGCATCCCCAGTTTCAACAGACGGCCACCTACCTGGGTGAGAAACGGGTGGGGGGCGACTTCCCCTACAATAATCTGGCCGACTTCTTTCTGCGCAGCACCTTCTACAACGCCAGTTGCTACATCCTGCTGCTCATCCTGGCCCTGTTGGCGGGCTTAGTGAGGCAGTTTCGGGAGGCCTATCCACGTCGCTCCTGGCTTGCCCCCCTTCTCGCCCTCACGGGCCTGGCAGCCATCGCCTTCTGGCCCCATGTCTGGCAGATTGGGAGGGCGAACCTCTCCCTGGTGGTCTTTATCCTCGTCGTCGGCGCGCTTCTACTGGCTCCTGCTATCTCCGATGAACGGCGGCTACTCATCCTGTGGTTTGCTGCTCCAGCGCTCCTCTACTTCTTCATGATGTTCAAAGTTCACACCCACTACTATGTGGCCTTCCCCGCCTGGCTCCTGATGGTGGGGTTGGTCTTGGACCGGGCTATCGCCGCCTTGCAGAGAGTAAGGGTTCAGCGCTGGATCCTGCCTGCCTGTGCAATAGGGAGTCTGGCCCTGTACCTCATCTGCGGCTACTACATCTACTGGGCCTTCATCCAGCACAATCCGGAGTACTACCGTACCTATCCCCAGCACAAGTTGGTCCTCTACTGGATGCCCTGTGGGGACCGGCTTCCTCGCGGTGGCTACTTCGGCTTCCCTTATCGGACGGCCTGGAAGGCGGTGGGGGGGCTGTACGAGACGGGCGTGCTGCAGGGCACCTACAGCAGCAACCAGGAGGACTTGGTCACCAATTGGTACACGCGGGGCGCGCTCCGTTGCCCAGAGCCCGATTTCTTCATTGTGGCCCGCGATGTCCACGAGCCGCACGAGATCATCCCTGGGGTCGTGGACGGAAGGTATCTGCCTGCCGCCCGGATGCTGCGCGAGGGAGAGCCCCAGTTGTGGATCTACCGGCGTGGGATAGAGGCCCCCATCGCGGATTATACCTTCGCTCAATACGCCGCCGACTTCGACCAGGACCTTTCGGCGCCCCTCTTTCGCGTGGGAGCGCCCCTGGATGAGGTCTTTACCCCCCCGCACCCTGTAGAGGCTCGGTTGGGGGATCATTTCCTGCTGGCGGGGTGGGACCTGGATCGAAAGGCCGTGCCGTCTGGCGGTCAGGCACTCCTGACCCTGTACTGGCGAACGCTGGAGCCTACTCCGGCCGATTACCATGTCTTCGTCCACGTGGGCCAGGAGGCCAACGTTGCTCAGCAGGACAGCATCCCCCGTTGTGGGCAGCACCCCACCTACCGCTGGCAGCAGGGTGAGGAGGTAGTGGACCGCTATCCCCTGACCATCACCCCCGACGCGCCGGAGAGCAGCTACCCCATCCGGGTGGGGATGTACGATATGACCAACGGGGAACGGCTGCCCATTGCCGATGTGCAGGGTCACTCCCTGGGCACCAGCTTGTTGCTCACCCATCTGCGGGTGGGAGAGCCACAATTTGAGACGCCTGCCATCTCGCATCCTCAAGATGCCACATTGGGAGGGAAGATCCGCTTCCTGGGCTACGATCTGCCCTCCGCGGAGGCCCGTGCCGGCGAGCCCATCCGCCTCACCCTGTACTGGCAATGTTTGGAGGAAATGGAAACCAGTTACACCGTCTTCGTGCACCTGCTGGGTGAGGAGGGACAAATACGGGGGCAGAGAGATACCCTACCGCATGATGGACGGCTGCCTACCGACCTCTGGGTGTCCGGCGAGGTGGTGGTGGATTCCTACGAGGTCCCTGTGGCATCCGAAGCGGAGCCAGGCCAGTACACTTTGGCGATCGGGATGTACGACGTCGGGACAGGTATCCGGCTGCCAGCAGTGGATGCGAAGGGGGCCGGTTTACCGGGTGATCGGGTGCTGCTGGGAGGGGTGCTGATCCGGTGAAGGGAAGCCGAAAAGAGAGGTGGCGGGAGGTTGGGTACGGGCTTACACTAGTGAGCCTGCTGGCGCTGTTCCTGGCCCTTGGGGTCAGGAATCTGGAAGGGCGCTCCTGGCACAGCGATGAGGGCATGTTCCTCATGTCGGCCTGGCTGGTGGAGCAGGGATACACCCTGTACCGGCAGGTGTGGTTCGATTATCCGCCGCTCATCTTTGTCTCCCTGGCTTTCGCCTTTCGCCTCTTCGGGGCTTCGGTGGTGATGGGGCGAGCGGTTTTCCTGGTGTTTGCCACGCTGGGGCTGGGTGCGATCTCGCTGGTCGTTCGGCAGGTGGCGGGGAGGGTAGGGGCGCTGGCCTCTGTTGTGTTACTGGCTTCGATCCCGGCCTACTGGCAGTGGTCCAGGGCGGCGGTGTATGGTGAGGTTGCCGCTGCGGGCGTGGCCACCTTGGCCCTGTGGTGTGCGTTGCGGTACCTGAATAGCCATGGTCGAACCAGGTGGTGGCTGGCGCTCTCGGGCGGCTTGTTCGCCCTTGGGCTGCTGATCAAGCCGACCATTGGCTTTGCGGCCCTACCTGTGGGCCTGGCGGTTATCCTGACTCGCGGGCCGGACACCTCGCCAGAGGGATGGGCTCAGAGGCTGCTGGGGCTGGGCCTCGTGGCCGTGAGCGGGTTAGTGGTTCTGGGTACGGTTCTGGCCTTCTTCGATGTGTCGGCTTTCTTGTCGCAGATGGTGAGCACCTTTGTGGGCGCCAGTGAGGGGGGGCCGGATACGGGGCGCAGTGTGCCGATGTTACTGGGTTACTTTCTCAAAGAACACGGAGTGGCACATCCCGATTGGCTGGCCTGGATCCTCTGCGGCGGGCTGAGCCTGTGGCGTCGGAACCGTCGCGTGGGGGCTGTGCTCCTCAGTTGGTTAGTAGCCACCGTGGGTACTTTACTGTCCCTCACCTTCGTGGGGGAGCGGCATCTCGTGCTGCTTCTCTTTCCTCTGGGTGTTTTGGCCGGTGTGACCGTGGACAGTGTGGTGCGGGAGGTGACTTCCCTGGTGCGAGAGCGGTGTTTGATCAGAGATGAGGCCTGGTGGGGGCGAGCTGACCTGCTCCTGGGTATGGTGGCTGTGGCCTCGACACTGGTGGTTCTGCCTCAGAACCTCCAGCAAGATCGAAGGGTAGTGCCCAGGGAGGGCTGGAACCCGACGAAGGCCCAGGATGCCGTTGACTTCTTGCGGCAGACCACCACGCCTGAGGATGTTCTCATCGCCGATGATGATGGGGTGATGATCGCTTTTCGAGCCGGAAGAAAGGTCATCCCCTCGCTCAGCAATCCGACGGGGATGCGGGTGGAGACAGGTAACCTGACTTCCGAGATGGTGATTGCCCTGGCGGAACAGGTTCGTCCCAAAGCGATCGTTCTGGGGCCCAAGAAACACCTGGCGACGCTCGCCTTCCTGGAATGGCTCAAAGTCCGCTATTCCCTGGCACGAGCTTACGATGAGAACTGCCGGATCTACGTGCGCTGGGACGGGCAGGCGGAGCCTCCTGGCTTCCGCAAAGAGCCTCCCCCACCTGAACTCTGCCTGGGAGTACCACCGGACCAGCCCTTCACACCCCCCCATTCCACCAAGGCCCGGCTGGGGGATCACTTCCTGCTGGAAGGGTGGGATATGGACCGAAAGGTCGTGCGCCCTGGTGGGCAAGTGCTCTTGACCCTGTACTGGCGTCTGCTCGATCCCACCCCGTCCGATTATCACGTTTTTGTTCATGTGCGTGGAGAGGAGCTCATCGCTCAGCGCGACGGGGTCCCCCGCTGCGGGCAGTATCCCACCTATCGCTGGCGGCCGGGCGAGGAGGTGGTGGACCCCTATGTGGTGGACATCGCTGATGGGGTGTCGGAGGGTAGTTACCCCGTATGGGTGGGGATGTATGACATGGACAGTGGGGAGCGGCTGCCCATCGCCGATGCGCAGGGCCAACCCCTGGGCACCAGCCTGCTGCTCACCC